>Ga0172370_10003732_pt1 | contig 20917 bp, 14 predicted proteins | sample LakKiv5m_FD_114538 | JGI IMG/M metagenome (GOLD analysis project Ga0172370, IMG submission 114538) | Freshwater microbial communities from Kabuno Bay, South-Kivu, Congo - kab_022012_11.5m | ecosystem: Environmental > Aquatic > Freshwater > Lake | place: Democratic Republic of the Congo...
AGGACCAACAACAATGTGCTCGGGCGGTACCGTTACATTAGATGCCACAACGTTAATGGGTTCTCAGCCTTATGCTTATTCATGGACACCAACTACTGACCTGAATAACCCGAATATTTCAAACCCTGTTGCTTCACCAAGTACAACAACAACTTACACAGTTACAGTTACGGATCGTTATTCCTGTGAAGGTCAGGCTTCCGTTGATATAACAGTGAATACTGCAGCAGCCAACGCTGGAAATGATGTTTCCATTTGTTCAGGGGCGTCAACCCAGCTCTCTGCTTCAGGAGGAGTAAGTTATTCATGGTTTCCGGCAACAGGTTTAAGTGCTACAAATATCGCCAACCCGGTGGCATCACCCACCATAACAACAGCCTATTTTGTTAATGTAACAGGATCCAATGGGTGTACCCAGGTTGATGATGTTACTGTAACTGTTACCCAGCCTCCGACAGCCAATGCAGGAGTTGATGTTGCTATATGTTCAGGGTTAAGCACCACACTGAGTGCTTCGGGCGGAGTAAGCTATTCATGGTCTCCTTCAACAGGCTTAAGTGCAAATAATATTTCCAACCCGGTGGCTACACCTGCCTCCACAACAACCTATACGGTTACAGCAACAGATGCGAACAGTTGTACCGCCACAGATGATGTGGTGGTTACAGTTAACCCTTCCCCGGTTGCCAATGCGGGTACCAACGCTGCAATTTGCACAGGTTTGTCCACAACGCTTAATGGTTCGGGCGGTGTTTCTTATTCATGGTCCCCGTCAACAGGTTTAAGTGATCCTAATATTGCCGGTCCGGTGGCTACACCTGTTGCCACAACAACTTACACGCTTACCGTAACTGATGCCAATAACTGCACAAATACTGACAACGTGGTTGTTACCGTAAACCCGCTTCCACCTGCTGATGCAGGCGCTGATGTTCCTGTTTGCACAGGCTCTTCAACAACACTTGGAGCAAGTGGTGGAACCCAATACGCATGGTCGCCAGCTACTGATCTTAACAACGCGAATATTGCTGCACCTGTTTGCACGCCCACAGCAACAACAACTTATACAGTAACCGTTACAGATAATAACGGATGTGTTGCCACCGATGATGTTATAGTAACACTTAACCAGCTTCCTGTTCCAAATGCAGGCACTGATGTAAGTATTTGTCAGAACGCTTCCACAACTCTTAATGCTTCGGGGGGGGTAAGTTATTCATGGACTCCGACAACAGGGTTAAGCGATGCTTTAATTTCCAATCCTGATGCAAGCCCGGGAGCAACCACTACTTATACTGTTACCGTAACAGATGCAAACTCCTGTTCCGCTACTGATGATGTGGAGGTAACAGTTCTGCCTGCCGAGCAGGTGAGTGCTGGCGCTGATGTGGATACCTGTTCAGGAAAACCGATTGGGTTGAATGCAACAGGTTTGGGAATTTCATTCTGGTGGAACCCGGCAACAGGTTTGAGCAATGCGAATATTCCAAATCCTGTGGCAACACTTACCGCCACCACACAATATACTGTTACCATGACCGATGCCAATGGCTGTACCAGTTCAGATAATGTATCTGTATTGATTGATCCTATCCCAACGCCTGACTTTACTTTTACATTGGTCTGCAACGGTGATGCAACAGAATTCACCAACACCAGCAACATTACTGTTCCCGGAACCCTGGCAAACTATAACTGGAACTTTGGCGACAACAATACTTCCACGCTTACCGATCCTTCAAACATCTATTTGCTTGCTGCAACATACCCTGTTCAGTTGATAGCAGTTTCTGATAAAGGTTGTGTTGATTCCGTTACACAACAGGTTACAGTGTATCCCAACCCGGTGGTTGATTTTGAAGCGGTACCTGACAACGGTTGCATCCCGCTGGATGTTCAGCTCAATGATTTAAGCACCATCGCATCCGGCAATAATGTAAGCTGGGAATGGGAAATTAACAATGTATCAGTTTCCACGCAGCAGGATACTCCTTTTAATTTCTCCAATGCAGGATTGTATGATGTTACCTTAACCGTTACCTCTGACAATGGTTGCACTACAAGCCTTAACAGGACTGACTTTATTGATGTTCATCCAAAACCTTTCCCGCAGTTTTCCGCAAACCCTATTCGCACCGAAATACTTTATCCCGAAGTTGATTTTACCGACCTTTCAACAGGCAGCCCTACAGAATGGAACTGGCAGTTCGGCACAGGCGATGTTTCTGCTGAAACAAACCCTACATACAGTTTTCCTGATACCGGAACATTTACTGTGTTGCTGGAGATTTTTAATCAATATGGTTGCAGCGACACAGTGAGTCATACGGTTGTTATCACCCCTTCATTTACCATTTTTGTTCCCAATGCTTTCACGCCTGATGATGATGGAATAAATGATGTATTCCTGCCCAAAGGAATTGGATGGAGAGATTATGAACTGAGGATTTTCAGCCGTTCAGGCACGGAAGTGTTCAGCAGCTTTGACAAGGAAATAGGTTGGGACGGAACCCTGAATCACAAAGGTCCTGCAATTGCTGATGTTTATGTTTGGCGTATTTATGTGCGCGATAAAAACAAACGTAAACAGGATTTCAAAGGAACTATCACGCTGGTGAGGTAACAGGAACAGCAGTTATATTTCTGTCATTCTTATTTATCTATTTTCGCCTATAAAAGCATAAATAAACTTCCAGGGTTTTACCATTTCCATTTCGTAAGCAAGCTCTATTAACCTTTTGTCTTGCCCGTAAGGCGCAATAAAATGCACGCCCATGGGCATACCTTCACTTGTATTGCCCAAAGGCAAAGAAATAGCAGGGGCGCCTGTTATGTTTTGTATGGCGGTGAACGGAGCAAAAGACACGGCTCTTTGTGAAATTTCTTTGTATGGAAGGTCAGCGGAGAAATGACCTATTTCAGGAGTTTTTTGTGCTAAAACCGGAGTCATGATGATGTCAAACCTGCTGAAAAGACTTTCCGCTATTTCACCTGTTTTTTTCAATACCCTGATGCTTTCGGGCAGCCTGAAAATATTGCGTTTAAACTGCTGACTTAATCCTTCTGTAAAATTTTCAAACTGACTTGCATCCACTTTAGCATTCAGGATAAACCTTCCGAAGTTTTTAAATAAAAAAGCAAATGAACCGTAGAAATTTAAAAAGTGTTCAGATAGTTCGCCAACGTCAAAAGGGAAAGACAATTGTTCCACTTCATGCCCCGCTGCGGTTAAAAGTTTTGCAGTGCTTAATATTGTAGCACGGGTATCCTCATCCTGGTGACCTGTTTTTTCTTTTGCTATATTTTCGAAGAAAGCAATTCTCAAACGTTGCTTGTTCGGATGTTGAATCAAACCCATTTCGGGAAGGGAAGGATTGCGGTAATGTTTTTCGGCAGCAGCATAAAAGGCAGCAGTATCGCGAACAGTGCGGGTGAGCACTCCATGATATACAATATTTACCGGGAATAATTCCAAACCTTCCATGTTCACCAGGCGGTTGCGGCTGGGTTTTAAACCCACCAATCCGCAACACGAAGCAGGTATGCGTGTAGAGCCTGCCCCGTCATTGGCTTGGGCAATGGGCACCACCCCGCTGGCAACCAAAGCAGCAGAGCCGGAAGAAGAACCACCGGCTGTATGGTCGGTGTTCCACGGGTTACGGGTAATTCCGTAATCAGGGTTTTCGGTGCTGCATAAAAGCCCGAATTCGGGCAGGGTAGTTTTTCCCAATGAATTTAAACCTGTAGATAAAAACTGGTCAATGAATTTGCTGTTTCTTTTTGCAGGTTTTGATTTAAAAGATAAACTTCCATATTGAGTAGGGCTTCCTTTTATATAGTCGTTGTCTTTGATAAAAGTGGGAACACCTGCCAGGTCGCCTTCTGGCTTTGCTTTTGTCTGAGAGATGGCGAGATCATAGGATTTGAAAGCGATTGCATTTAATACACCGTTCACTTTTTCGGCTCGCTGAATGGCGGCTTGGGTGGCTTCTGAAGCAGAGATTTTTCCTTTGGCAATTGCTTCAGCAATTCCCACAGCATCTGATGTTCCTAAAGCGTCATCTAAAAATGCACTGATAATTTTACTCATATTTTGCGGGTGTTGCGCTTAATGCGCGGCAAATATAGCAAAGGGAATAAGGAATAGGGGAATAAAGGTATAGGGGTTATAAGGGGATAGGGGTGAAGATGCTATTTCAGTTTTCCTTTTTTGGGGATAACTTTTACCAACTCCGTTTTAGCAACTGTTTTTTTGAAATTAAACCCATCAAGGAAAGTATAGTTCACCTGTAATGATTCAGGTTTTGTAGAATGAATAAATAAAACAGCGAGCACATTATTATCTATCCACCCTCTGACTGCCCACTGCGCACCGCTTTCGTCTTCCCAGAAATCCTGAATGCCTGTTGCATTGGTGTTGGAAGCATTTACCTGTCCTTTAATATACCCGATGCTGCTGGTAATATCATTAGCGAGTTTCATAAATTCCATGTAAGAAATCAGCAGGTTTTCTAAAGTTTCTTTATCAGAGTTTGTAAATTTATCCTGCAACAATACCATTACGAGTCCATAGCGGTCTGCATTAAATTCAACTTCCAGTGAAAAAACTTCCAGTTCGTTATCGCTCAATGAAACTTCTGCTTTACCCGGGTTGGCGGGAAAAAGAGCTGAGTAATCGGTTTTGTCAACAGGATAGCTTTTGAGTTGCTGGTTTTGCGCACCGGCAGAATTGCAGGTAGCAACAAAGGATAATATAAGGGGGGTAATATTTTTCATTTCGCACAAATTTTCTTTCCGCTTTATTCTATGAAAGATGATGTGAAGAGGTTACATTTTTTCGTTAAACGACAGGTAATCGCTTCAATTCTTAGGTTCTTTAATAAACCAGAAATCTGTGTTTTTGTATTTCCCTCCTTCTAATATTTCTTGTACTTTTTGCAAAGTATATATGGGACCGAAGGCTATGGTGTAATTTACTATCCATGCAGGAATACTTCCCCCGGGGTCAATGCTTATGAAATAAACCACATCGACTAAGCCGCCCGGTTTTGGAGTCAGAGTCCAGGAAGTTCTGCCCTGTTTAACTCTTACAATTCCATCATTTTCTTTCAGCATCCAGGGAACGCAGTATGAATTGGTTTTTATCACACAGGTGATGGTGTCCTGTTTAAGCGAAGAGCGGAAAACGAGGTCGCGGTCGCTGGCGGGCCAAGGCAAATGCGTATGCGAGTAATAACATTGAGCTGTATCGTTTTCAGCTTTTACCAATTTTGATTCCACGCAGTTGTATGCCCAGTCTTTATAACCATCAACATCTTTGAGTAATGCGGTAAAGGATGACAGACTTGTTTTTACAGTAACGGTTGCACGGACTTCTTCTAATTTTGAGTTTTCGGGGAGGCGGGAATAAACTTTTATTCCGCCCTCTTCTTTTTTCAGTTTCCATTCCTGAGAAAAAACTGAAAAGGAAAAAAATAAAAAGCAAAATGAGAATACATATTTCATGCTCTTAAATAAAAATCTTCACCCATGCCAAAGAGGTTTTCAATCATCACTTTTTCGCTTGATGTTTTTTTTAGGTAGCCGTTGAAGAAACCGTAAGGACCTTCATACCGGCTTTTAATAATAAGAAGATTAATGTTAACGGAAGTATGGATAACAGGATTGAATTCGAGGTTCACCATATCGTATTCATCATTGATTTGCCATTTGCCTTTCACTCCTTCGGGACGTTTTATTTTTATGGGCGGAAGCGGATGCAGTTCGCCATTGAACCACAAACAGTTTTCGTTATAGGTTTCCTGTTGAATCACCTGGTTGCCGGTGAGGTTAAAACCAATGATGCGGTTTTCCTTATCGCGCCCCATGCCGGTTACCCAATCATAAATGGTTGGATAGGGATAATAACCTTTATGGTCGTCAATGATCATTTGCGAATTGCCGTAATTAAAAACCAGATGCTTGTCGCCAATCGTGAGCCAGCCTTCCACCGGCATAAGGCATTTATGTGAATACATCACTCTTCCGGCAGAAAAAGGATTGCAAACCACCATGGGTTTGTATTTTGTAACATCATGCAACCCGGTGAAGTGCGCTTTCACTTCCGGGAGGTTTTGAAAACCTTTTATGGTTGCGGTGAGTTCTAATTTATGAGTGGCAATATCGTGTTTCGCTTCGAGGGAAAAGTTTTTGCCGGTATAAGATGCAACAGAATTATAAAGTGTGTCGGGAACTGTTAAACTCCAGGAAGCCACCTTCTTTTCGTATTTTTTTTTGTTGTTGTTCCTGATGTCATAAACAATGAACTGCACAAGAGAAATTTTCTTGGCATTGTAGATAGCCACCATGATAAAATGATCTTTACCCATCAACTGAAACGCCTGCCACTCGCGCAATTGCTGTGCTTTTATTGCACGCGGCAAAGGCAGTTTGTATGGCGAAGGAAAATCGAGAAGGTTGGCTTGTTTCACAGGCGAGTTGAAACAGCCGAGGTTGTATTTTCCGTTCTCCACAAGTTTATCGGGAGCGGAAGTAATAGGACGTGAATAGGTCTTCATGCAATAAAATATATGATGCAAGTTAAATGAATTTTGATGACATTTCGGAGAAAATCTATCTTTACTGAAAATTTATCTTATGAAAAAAACATTACTCTTTCTTTTGATTTTTCAATTTTCAATTTTCAATTTCAATTCTTACGCCCAGGTTCTCATCAATGAATTCTCCTGCTCCAACCTTGACCAGTATGTGGATAATCACAGCGATTATAATGACTGGATAGAGCTTTACAATACAGGCGGGAGTAGTGTTTCCCTGAGCGGCTATTACCTCAGTGATGATTCATTAAACAACACCAAATGGCAATTCCCATCGGGCACTTCTATTGCTGCAAACGGTTATTTACGGATATGGGCTTCAGGTCGTAATGATAACACAGGCGGAATATATCATACCAATTTCACTTTGAAGCAAACCAAGAACAATGGAGAGTTTGTAGTGTTTTCAAACGCTGCTGGCGTTATTCTTGAATACCATCACACCACGCCCATCACCAAAGTGGGACACTCCTACGGGCGCACAACCAATGGAGGAAATACCTGGGCAATTTTTGCAACCCCCACGCCCAATGCATCTAACACTACCTCCACACCTTACAGCGCTTATGCGGATAAACCCGATGCTGATATAAGCGGGGGCTTTTATACTTCTGCGCAAACCATCACACTTAGTACCACCGAGCCTAATTCGTCCATACGTTACACGCTTAACGGAAATGAGCCACTTCAATCTTCCACGCTTTATACAGGACCTATCACCATTTCATCCACTGCGGTGCTGAAAGCAAAAACCTATTCCACTGACCCGGCTATTTACAGCAGCTTTATACGTTTTGAAACGTATTTCATTAACGAAGTGCATACGCTTCCTGTTGTTTCCATTACGGGTTCGCAGCTTACCACGCTGGCTAACGGTAACCAGAATTTGCGCCCATACGGAAGCTTTGAATATTTTGATGTTACCGGAAACCGCACTGCACGCAGTTATGGCGAGTTTAACAGCCACGGACAAGATTCATGGGCTAACAGTCAGCGCAGCCTTGATTTTGTTTCGCGGGATGAAATGGGTTACAACCATTCGGTGGAAGAAGTATTATTCAACACATCGCCCAGGGATAATTATCAGCGCGTAATACTTCGTGCAGCAGGAGATGATAACTATCCTGCCGACCATAATCCATCCAATGATGGAAGCGCTCATTTGCGCGATGCGTTTATTCATAATCTTGCCATACAAAGCGATCTTCATTTAGATGTGCGCAGAGGCTCCAAATGCGTGGTTTATCTCAATGGCGCTTACTGGGGCGTTTATGATTTGCGTGATGACCCCGATAACCACGACAACACGAAATATTATTATAACCAGGATAAGTTTAACCTATACTTCATTGAGACCTGGGGAAACACCTGGGCTGAGTATGGCGGTCAGGCAGCACTTGACGACTGGTACACTTTATATGATTACATCATGGCAAATGATTTAAGCGTTCAGGCGAATTACGATTATGTGGCAGACCGCTATGATGTTACCAGCTTAACCGACTATGTATTGGTGAACATGTTTACCGTATGCAGTGACTGGCTGAACTGGAACACGGGCTGGTGGCGCGGCAACGACCCGAACGGAACACATCAGAAATGGGGATATATACTTTGGGACAACGATGCCACTTTTGGGCATTATATCAATTACACAGGGATACCGAACACTACTGCTTATGCTGATGTATGCGACCCGGAAGGATTGGACGGAGGTTCGGATCCGGAAGACCATATTGGGGTGCTGATGAAGCTGAGAGAAAATGAGGGTTTTAATGAATACTATATTTCGCGGCAGGTGGATTTGTGGAATACGGTTTTCAGTTGTGATTATATGTTGCCGAAATTAGACAGCACGGCAGCAGTCATAGAACCTGAAATGGCAAGGCATGCCACACGCTGGAGCGGCACCTATAATGAATGGACACAGAATGTAGCCCAATTGCGCAACTTTATTGTTACCCGCTGCGCTGCGCTTACAAATAGCTGGATAAACTGCTACGGACTAACAGGACCTTACGATATTACCTTGCAAACAGAACCAGCGGGAGCAGGAACCATACAGTTGAACTCGCTTAACTTAAACCAGTTTCCATGGACAGGAACTTATTTTGGAAATATCAATACCAACCTTACGGCAACGGCAAACCCTAACTTCACTTTCAGCCATTGGGAAAGCGCAAACGGAAATGTGCTGAACAATAATGTTCTTGACCTGCATGTTACATCTGATTTCAGAGTTAGTGACACCATTACAGCAGTGTTTATTGATAATACCATCAGCATAAATGAGAATGAAAATCCTTTTGGATTTAATGTTTATCCTTCTTACACCGGAGATGTGGTGAATATTGAATACACCCTGGCAAAAGCGGAAAATCTCAGTCTGCAACTTTATGATGTAAGCGGACAGTTGTTAGCTGATCTTTTGAAATCTGAAAAGGCAATGCCCCAGCGGGGAACCAACAGGATGAGTATTGACCTTGCGGGAATGGGTTTGGCGCAGGGAGTTTATTTTATCCGTTTGGAAAGCAATGAAAGCAGAGTTGCAGGGAAGGTGGTGTTTGTGAGGAGGTAGGGTTAAAATCCGAAATGCAATCCGAGGGAGAAGGTGTTGTTTTTTCCTCTGTAAAAGGCGGGAGTAAATCTTTCGAGGTAATATTCAGCGGGATGGTTATCTGCGCTGTTTGAGGTGACGTTGCTGAAGGTATATCCTAAATTAATCTGACAATTGTAGGCGAACTCCCAGGATGCGGTGAGAGAGATACTTTGGTTTTGCCAGGTGATGGTATCAAGGAAGGGGTACATGTCAACGGGAGTGCCGCCCTGAATAAAGGCGTAAGGATTTTGTTTTCCTTTTAAAGACAGGGAGTAAGTTGCATTAAAAAGCAAGCCTCTGATGGGTTTATAACTAAGCCCTGCGGCATACTCACGGGCATTGTCGCCAAGATAGTGACCTAAATTGAAGCGGTTGCTTTCATTGGTAAGGGAAGGGACACGGTGCGTATAGGTGAGCGGAGTGGACTGCGTGAATTCAAAGAAGTAAGACACATTATTGAAGGGGAAGTTATTGACTTTTAGCCCGGCTTTGATGCTGTAGAAGTTTCTGCGGTCTTTGTCTTTGAGGCGAGTGATTGAAAACTCATCAATGAAGAGGGAACTATAAACATGGAGATGTTTTATGGTGCGGATGCTGAGGTCGAAGAATATTTGTGAGTTTTGATTATCGATGCCGTGGTTGATGGTGTGGTCAACGGGTTTATAATATAAGAAGGGGATAAGGTAAGCGGGCTGGATATTCATATCGCTATAGATGATGGAGTTTCCGAGAGAGAGGGCAATGCCTTTGATGGGTCCGATGGTGATGAAATTGGCTGCGATGTATTTATTGCGGTAAACAGTGCGTTGTACACCTGTTCCGGGATTATAGGTTCTTGCAGAGTCAACCACTTCAGAGATGAGCCATCCGTGAAAGTAGTTTAATTCAAACCATTTGGTAGGTTTTACCTTCATTTTAATCATTGCAAAGGAGGGAGTGCGACCGGAGAGGATGTTGGAGCCATGGTAATTGTTGCCCCACTGGATATGGTCTTTAATTAGACCGATGTTGAACCATCTATAAGTATAAGTAATTCCTCCACGCATTTCGGAATAGTCGCCACCTAAGCGTTTTCCTTCATTGAGTTTATAGTTTGCGCCCAGGGTTTGGGTGAGATAGGTTGGCATAGCGAGGACTTGTTTTGCCTGGAATGCATCGCGGTAGTTGGCGTAGATGCCGATGTTCTTAAAGCCGTATAGGAAGATGCTGCCGCCCCAATAGCTGTTGTAGATATTGCCTGTGCTGTTGATATAGCCATCACCGCCACCATAGGGACGGAAGTTCAGGGAGAATTGTTTTTTGTTAAAGGAATATACGGGGGGGAGCAGGGAGAGGGTGTGACCGTTTTTATTTAAAAAAGGTTTTGCAGGTTGTATGGAATCGTTTCTGAGTTCGAAGGAGAATTCTCTCAGATATAGAATGAGGTCGGCTTGCTGGCGTTTGTTGAGATTGTCTTTTTGCGTGTTAATCTTTTTTAGTTGCCTTGCAATTTCTTTACGGGAATAAGGTTTTACGGCTGTGTTGAGGGTGATGATTTTTTCGGTTGCCATTTCATCGAGGAAATTGTAAATTCCTGTTGAAGAAATGTGTTCGTAGGCGGTTTGGGCAGTAGCAGTAGGCAGTAGGCAATAGGCAGTAAGCAGCAGGCAGAGAGCGAATGGCGATAGATGGAAACTGAAGAGTTTTTTCACGGGGGTAAAAGTAGGGATTTTTAACACAGAGGACACGGAGATGAACACAGGGGTTCACAGAGGTTTTTAAGCGCAAAGGGCGACCACCCCCATGCCCCCTCCTTGAAAATAAGGAGGGGGTAATTTAGAGGTGCGTCCATTCTTAAAAATAATTAGTGTATTATATTGATTTGGTTAATCGGGTGATTAAGGTAATTGGGTGAATTGGTGTAAAGGTAATGATATTTTTAGTGCTGTAAGTTTGATTTTTAGTACTGTAAATATAGTTTTTAGTACTGTAAATATTATTTTTAATGCTGTAAATATTGTTTCTGTTTCTGTAAATATTGATTTTATTTACGTATTACTTAATTTTATTTCTGTAAATATTATTTTTGTTTATGTAAGTATTGATTTTATTTACGTAATGATTGACATTGTTTCCGTAAGTTTTAGTTTTGTTTCCGTAAATTTTGGTTTTGTTTCCGTAAGTTTTGGTTTTGTTTCCGTAAGTTTTGTGTTTATGGCTGTTTAACAGTAGTTTACGTGTGTTTGTATTTTAAATCCAGCCCAGAGTGGAAAGTTTAGTCTATGGGGGGGGGCTTACGCTGCTGCCCCTCCGCCATCAGCGGCAGGCGCTGTAGCCATACCGGCAAGGTCGCGGTCAAACAAATAAAGCCCACCCTTATCATCGCCTAAGAGTTTTAATTTATCAAGGATGGTAAGCGCCTGTTTTTCTTCTTCCATTTGTTCTGAAACATACCATTGCAGGAAGTTGTGTGTGTTATAATCTTTTTCTTTCAGGCAGGCATCAACCAGGTTATTGATTTCAGTAGTAACCATAATCTCATGTTTCAGCACCGTTTCAAAAACTTCTTTCACATTTTTGAAATCAGATTTAGGGGCTTTACCGCCCTGCACCAAAGCCTGCCCTCCCCTTTCATTAATGAAATGAAAAAGTTTCAGCATGTGAATGCGTTCTTCGTCTGAGTGCTGGTAAAGGAAAGCGGAAACACCGTTCAGTCCTTTAGTTTCTGCCCATGAAGCCATAGCAAGGTAATATTGTGAAGACTCTGATTCAAGCTGAACCTGTTCATTCAGCATTTTTTCTATTTTCTTTGATAACATGATTAAGGATTTTTTAGTGACACAAAATTAATAAATTCTCCAGACAGTATTATGTTTTTGCAACTCCCGCCCTGAATTCTTTCAGGTAAAAAGGTTCGCTGTAAGCAAGGTTGGCAAATTGTTTTTCTTTGTAAGCTGTGTGTGCAAGCGTTACCATGTTTTTTGCGGAAGGATAAAACTCATCAAAGAAATAGGTGTTTGCTTTGGGTGCTAACACAGGTTTGCACTTTGCCGCGCCATTTCCGAAGAAAAGAAGTTTGTATTTTTTCAGGAAATCATGGTAGGAGTTTTCATCAATCACATCAGCGCAGGGTGGACGTACTTCATTTAATGCTTTGTCATAAAAGGCGGCATACACTTCCATTCTGCGTGCGTCAATCATGGGACAGAGCAACACATCGGGCTGAAGAAAAAGATTTTCCACATCAGGTAAATGCAATGCGCCCGCTGCCATTGCTTTCAATGTGCTGATGGTGATCAGCGGAATATCGAGTGCGTAACAAAACCCTTTTGCTGATGACATTCCAATTCTTAACCCGGTATAAGAACCCGGTCCGCAGCTCAGAGCAACGGCATCTAATTGTTTAAATTCAACGCCTGCTTTTTTTAGTAATTTTTCAGTAAGTACTGTCAGCTTTTCAGCATGTGCAAAGCCGCTGTTGTCTTCTTCCACGCCCAACAGTTTTCCGTTGGCATGACTTAAAGCAACTGAACAAACTTCGGTGGCGGTTTCTATATGGAGTATTCTGGGCATTAATATCTTATTTGCTTCTCGACTACGCTCGAAGTGACAAAAACAAGCGGAGCGTTCAGATGAACTGAACGCTCCACGCAAAATTACTTTAAAAATAAGTTTAGTTCACACTTAATTTCCTGGTGATTCTCCTGTCGTTTTTCAAATCGTTGATTACCACAAAATAAATTCCTGCACTCAGCTTGCTTACATCCATAGTGATTTTATCGCTGAACGAAGAAAAGGAAGCAATTTTATTGCCTGATATACTCATCAGTTCTACCTGGAATTCTCCGGCTTTTGACATGTAAATATTTACAATGTCATTGGTAGGATTAGGGAACACGAGTGCATCCAATTCATCTTTCACGACAGCAGGTTTATCAATGCTTGTATATTGTTGTGTGTAGATGGGAAGGTTGATATGCGTAGGATATTCAGGAGCAAAAGCCACACGCTGAACGGCTACACGCGGATACATATCCACGCCCTGGAAACGGTAGCTTCTGCCATCGCCCGGTTTCCTGCGGAAGAAATCACCTTCTTCAACAGGCAGGTTTGGATTAACCTGGAAGCGGGTATAAATGCTGCTTGAAATAAGGATTTTGATTTTATGTCCTTTGCCGAAAGTGTAAGCCAGCGGAGGCATGATGAATACATACTCATAGATTTTACCGCTCTCAATGTTGGTAAAAGGTGTGCGGTCATTAGGATAGGGCCATTCCAGGTCCATTTCAGGATGCTCCACTAAGTTGCGGCAATAGTCTCTTGCACGTGCATTTACACAACCTTCCTGCACAAAATATTCCTGCCCGTTGGGCCAAACGTCAATAACACGAACCATGAAATCAGTATCGGTAAGGTCACCGTTCTCTGCGCCACCCGGGTTGGTTTTGGCATAAAGCGTAACGTTAGGGAAACCAATCACACAAAGTGAATCCTGCACAGCTTCTGAAGTAAACTGAATTACTCCCGGACGGTCAATGGTGTAAGGCGCATAACGCGGGTCTTTGATATTGAACTGTCCCTGTGAATTACGATCTCCGTCAGGAGTGCGCACAATCATGTTTGCACCGCCTACGCCATAAATAGGGTCATCGGGGTCGTGGATATAAATCTTAAATCCTTCATCACTTACAGGCGCTGTTTCATTCAGGGTGCCATCTTCGTGCAGGTACCAGTTATGTCTTTCCACTGCATACTCAGGCAAAGGGAAAGTATCAGAAGCGAACCAGTAGTTTCCTACATTTTCATTTTCAGGCTCCACAATGGTATCGGGACCCACCACATAAAACCTTACATTGGCAACATCATCCGGATTATTGAAATCACGGTAAGGAATATTTACGATGGTGCCGGTGTCAAGCCCCGGAATAATGGGGTTCCCAAAACCGGCAAAACTGAACATGGTATCCTGAACACTGCTGCCAATCATTATCTGTGCTTTAATATTATTAAGACCTGTAGTTCCGTTCAACAATCCGAGCAGTTCATTAAAAGTCATCACATATTTTTCGGAGGGGACACGCACTTTAATCTCAATCGGGCTTCCGGGCGGAACCAAATCCTGCCAGCGGTCGCTTTCAGGGATTACGCATTTAGGTTCGCCAAGGAAATGGTTGTGCTGGTAATTGAGGTTATAGCGGAACCAAGCGATAACTTCTGATTTCAGCGCTTTGCTGATTGGAGTGTTGGTAGAGGTAAACTCATCAAAGTCGAAACCAAGAATATCGCTGATGTTGTCAGGATAAGTTCTGTCGCCAGTAGTTTTTGAGCCAATGGTTTGGTGCGCCCAGGGACCGATAACTATCTTTTGTTTCTTATCATTTCCGTGTGCGGGGTTAATGTATCTGCGCATGAAATTGCAGGTTTCAATTTGCCCGTCAATAAAAATGTCCCACCAGCCGGTGAGGTGATAAGCCGGAACATCCATGTTACCATAACGGCTGAAGATGGTTTGACCGAAAACATCAGTTGCAGGGTCGTCTAATTTGTTTTCACCGTATTGGTCAACCAATCCACGGCTTGCATCCATATCTTTTCTGCCTACTGAGTTGGGATAGTATCCGCATGGACCAAGGTTTCCGTTCTGATCGTTGTAGCGTATAGAAACAAAGTGGTCAATGGCAACGTTTGCCGCGTCAAATTTATTTTGCTGGTAGTTTTGCAGGATGTTGTTTACCACCATTGATTTGGGCAAGTCATAATCTTTGGAGGTGTGAATGTCGTTCTGCAATTCGTTGTCAATGTCCATCAGGTCATCATCAGTACCGGTGAAAATCTGTCCTTTGAGCCATCCGGTAACAAGGCGGTCGCGCAACACCCCGTTCTGAAAGCCTGTACTTTTAAAGAATTCATTGGGTGCAACGATGGGCAGCAGGCATTTTAACCCGTTTGAGTCGGGGTTGATGCGGTGAGCCGCTGCCGCCTGGTATTGGTTGTAGCCAAGGGCAGATCCTCCGAACATTCCTATCCATCCGTTGCAGACAAAATCATTGGTGTCTATTGTTCCGTCTAAGTCATAATCATAATCACGCTTAAAATCATTGACAATGTATTTGATGGTATTGTAACCATCTTCGTGCTTGTTACTGTTTTTGGGATCGCTGGGGTCGGTTTTATCCAGCACGTGTTGCCAGTTGGGATGATAAGCATTCTTTTCCCAGCCATCGCTTTCCAGCGGGAAATAAACTCCTTCTGAGGTGTAGCGTCCGCGCATATCCTGCAAGGTGTAAGCATAACCAAGGATGGAAATCAGCGAGCCTTCGGCATTGGAACCATCTCCTTTTCCGTAAGGTGTACGCGTGAGTATCATGGGCAGCTTGTAAGGGTTTGCGTTTACAGTGCCTATGGTATCATTTCCTACGATGGTATAAGTTGAATCATAAAGTATAAGCTGTGTTCCTTTGCGGATAAACTCTATGGGCAAACTTTGCATGCCGAAAATATCGAGACCGAGGTCAACCATCATACAGTCTTCGGTGATGGGCAGGTAAATATCCGTCATCAGTTTCACGCCATCGGGCATTTCCATGGGGAGGGAAATGGTGCTGGACAGTTCGCTGAAGTCGTCAAGCTTGCCATTGTTTGCCCAGGGTTGCTGAGCGTAAACAGTAGGCAGTAAGCAATAAGCAGTAAGCAGTGTGAGTAATAGTTTCTTCATTGACATATTTTTTTAATAGGGCAATATTAGGATATTATTGACAGAAATACAATTATTAATTAGAAAGATGCTGAAACGGATTCGCAAATACGAAGCTCTAATCCTCCATGCTGAAATCTTCCAGGAATTTAGTGGTGTAGTTTCCTGAAATGTAGCGCTCGTCTTTCATCAGTTTCTGATGAAAGGGAATAGTAGTATGGACGCCTTCAATCACAAATTCACCCAGAGCGCGGCTCATTTTTGCTATGGCTTCCTCGCGGGTTTGGGCTACGGTGATTACTTTTGCAATCATAGAATCGTAGTTGGCAGGGATGGAATAACCCGCGTAAACGTGGGTATCAATCCTTACACCATGTCCGCCTGGTGCGTGGAAGTTGATGATCTTGCCCGGTGAGGGACGGAAATCTTTGTAGGGGTCTTCGGCATTGATGCGGCACTCGATGGCATGGAGTTGCGGGAAATAATTTTTCCCGCTGATGGGTACACCGGCAGCCACTAATATCTGTTCGCGGATAAGGTCGTAGTTGATAACCTCTTCCGTGATGGGATGCTCCACCTGAATACGTGTGTTCATCTCCATGAAATAAAAATTACGGTGCTTGTCAACGAGGAATTCAACTGTTCCAACGCCTTCATATTTTACAGCCAGCGCTGCTTTGATGGCGGCTTCGCCCATTTTGTCACGCAATTCAGGTGTCATAAAAGGCGAGGGAGTTTCTTCGGTGAGTTTCTGGTGTCTGCGCTGAATAGAACAATCCCTTTCTGAGAGGTGGCATGCTTTTCCGTACTGATCGCCTACAATCTGAATTTCGATATGGTGGGGTTCCTCAATATATTTTTCAAGATACATTCCATCGTTGCCAAATGCAGCGCCTGCCTCCTGGCGGGCTGAGTTCCACTTTTCTTCCAGTTCTTCTTCTTTGGCAACAATGCGCATTCCTCGCCCACCGCCACCAGCAGTTGCTTTAAGAATAACCGGGTATTTAATTTTTTTTGCAATTTTTTTTGCTTCTGCAACGCTTTCCAATAAACCATCAGAACCTGAAACAATAGGCACACCGGCTTTTTTCATGGTATCCTTGGCGTTGGATTTATCACCCATCTGGTCTATCTGCTCAGGAGTAGCGCCAATAAACTTGATGTTATATTTCTGGCAGATGGCAGAAAATTTTGAGTTCTCAGAAAGAAAACCATAGCCGGGATGGATGGCATCCGCGTTAGTGATTTCAGCAGCAGAAATAATGCTTGGAATATTGAGATAAGAATCTTTACTGGCTGGAGGACCGATGCAAACCGCTTCATCGGCAAAGCGTACATGCAAGCTGTCTTTGTCGGCAGCAGAGTAAACAGCAACGGTGCTGATACCCATTTCGCGGCAGGTGCGGATAATGCGCAAGGCAATTTCACCACGGTTAGCGATGAGAATTTTTTTAAAAAGTTTCGGATGTTTTTTCTTAGTCATTTTTCAGGTGATTGGGTAAGGGTGATTAGGTTAGTTAACCATTTGACTTATCTCCCTTAATTACCTTAATTCTCAGAAAGGTTCCACCAGGAACAAGGGCTGGTCGTATTCCACCGGACTTGAGTCATCCACCAACACTTTTACAATTCTTCCGCTTACTTCTGCTTCAATCTCGTTGAAGAGTTTCATGGCTTCGATGATGCAAATTACAGAGCCTTGCTTTATCTCGTCACCTACATTTACATAAGCCGGTTTATCCGGTCCCGGAGACCGGTAAAACGTTCCTATCATGGGCGATTTGATAGTGAGGGTTTTTTCTCCTGAAGTTGCCTCGGGTGCAGCTTCAACCTTTTGGTGAATTTCTGCAGAAGCTGCGACAGGTGAATGTGCGACAGGTTGAACCACGCTCACAACCTGAGGAACAGCAGCAACTACCTGTGCTCCACCGGAAGTTTTAATAACTATTTTGAAATCTTTTTGTTGTATCTCTACTTCGCTTACTCCAGCCTTAGAGACAAACTTGATGAGTTCCTGTATTTCCTTTAAGTTCATGTTGTGTGGAATATCGGATTTGGGTTTTGAAAGGTTAAAAGTATAAAAATCTTTATTCGTGAAATTAATATGCCCACTTCAAATATATAGAACCCCATGTAAAGCCACCGCCAAAGGCAGCAATAATAATATTGTCACCTTTTTTCAGTTTACTTTCCCATTCCCATAAACACAGCGGGATGGTTCCGTTGGTGGTATTACCGTAGCGGTCAATATTTATCATGATTTTCTCTTCGTTCAGTCCCATGCGTTTTGCTGTGGCATCAATGATTCGTTTGTTTGCCTGGTGTGGGACCAGCCATGCAATATCTTCAGCTTTCAGGTTATTCTTATCCATTATTTCAGCGCTGATGTCAGCCATACCCTTCACCGCAAATTTGAAAACAGCCTGCCCTTCCTGATAAATAAAATGTTCGCGGTTCTCTACTGTTTCTTTTGTTGCGGGACGCATAGAACCCCCTGCTTTCTGGTGAAGGTGTTGGACACCGCAACCATCAGAACGCAGGATGGAATCGATGATTCCGTTTCCGTTTTCATCCGGTTCAAGTAATACCGCTCCGGCACCATCGCCAAAAATAACACAGGTTTGCCGATCGGTATAATCAACTATGGATGACATTTTATCTGCACCCACTACAATGACTTTTTTGTGGCTGCCTGATTCAATAAACTTGGAAGCAGTAACGAGGGAATAAATAAAACCAGAACATGCCGCGCTGATATCATACCCGAAAGCATTTTTTGCGCCTACTTTGTCTGCTATTATATTAGATGTAGCAGGAAACTGCATATCGGGAGTGGTGGTTGCACAAATGATCATGTCAATCTCCATCGGAGAAATACCTTTCTTTTGCAACAAACCATTGACAGCATTTATAGCCATCACCGAAGTGCCCATATCTTTCCCTTTCAGGATACGCCTTTCGCGAACTCCTGTGCGGGTTCTTATCCATTCATCGTTGGTGTCAACCATGGACTCCAACTCCCGGTTTGTAAGAATGAAATCGGGAACCCAGCCCTGAACGCCTGTTATTGCAGCGCTGATTTTACTCATTCTTTTTCCATTACCACTTTACCTTTGTAGTAAAGTTTGCCTTCATACCAGTGCGCACGGTGGAAAAGGTGCGGCTCCCCGGTGGTTGGGCAGGTGGCAATGGTTGGAACTACGGCTTTGTCGTGTGTTCTTCTTTTATCTCTGCGAGATTTTGAAATCTTGTGCTTCGGATGTGCCATTTTTAATTATTGATTTTGTGATTTGATTATTATCTGGATTGTAATGGGTACAAAATTTTGTGCCCCTACATTTAATTTAATGTGATGTTTTTTAATCCGTCCCAGCGCGGGTCGGTGGTTTTATTTATATTGGTTTCTTCTTCTAATTTCTTCAGTTTCTTCAATACTTCTTTGTCGCATTTTCCTTCAGGATGAACTCTTTTATAAGGCAGTGCAAGAATAATATATTCATAGATAAAATGAGCAACGTTGATTTCGCTTTCATTGCGCGGAATGGTAATCACATCCTCTGATTCCTCTGTCAGTTCATCTCCGAACTTCACAATTAAACGCTGTTTATCGTTTAAGGGCAACAGAAAATCTTCACCGCAACGGTCGCATGGAACTTTTACATCGCCCTGCAACACAAAGTTTAAAACCAGCATATTGCTATGCTTTTCCAGTTCAAGAGCAACATGAATTTTGCCTTCTTTTATCTCAGAATACTCAATATTCTCAAAGAACTTTTTGTCTATTTCAAACTCAAAATCATGTGTTCCGGGCTTAAGTCCAGAAAACTGAATTGCATACCGATTTAAAGTTTTCATTTTTAAACAAGGGGGTGCAAAGGTAAAAAAATATGTAAATGATAATCACCAGAATTTTTTGAATACTTTTGCATTAAATATTCCTGATGTCAACTAAGCAGCCCCTTTACTGCAACAGCCTTACCCGGTACTCGCGCTTCCGGACACGGGCAGTAAAAGTTGGCAATCTGATAATTGGCGGAGGTAACCCCACTGTGCTGCAAAGCATGACCACTACTGACAGCATGGATACGCCTAAAACGGTGGAGCAAAGCATCCGCATGATAGAAGCCGGTTGCCAACTTGTGCGTATTACTGCGCCAAGTATTAAGGAAGCTGAGAACCTGCGCAACATAAAAAACGAACTGCGCAAAAGAGGCTATACCACCCCGCTGGTGGCTGACATACATTTTACCCCAAATGCTGCTGAAGTGGCGGCACGCATTGTAGAGAAGGTGCGTGTAAATCCGGGAAATTATGCCGACCGGAAGAAATTCGAAACAATAGAATACAGTGATTTAAGCTATGAAGCAGAGTTGGACAGAATTTGTGAACGCTTTACGCCTTTGGTAAAAATCTGTAAAGAACACGGAACTGCTATGCGAATAGGTACTAATCATGGTTCGTTGAGCGACAGAATAATGAGCCGCTATGGCGATACCCCGCTGGGCATGGTAGAGTCTGCGCTGGAGTTTGTGCGCATCTGTGAGGATAACCAGTATTATGACATTGTGCTTTCGATGAAATCCAGTAACACGTTAGTGATGGTGCAGGCATACCGTCTCCTCATTATAAAGATGCAGGAAAAAGGCATGAATTATCCTTTACACCTGGGCGTAACTGAAGCAGGAGAAGGAGAAGATGGCAGAATAAAATCTGCAGTGGGCATAGGAACATTACTGGAAGATGGCATTGGCGACACTATCCGCGTTTCGTTAACCGAAGATCCGGAGTTTGAAATACCGGTGGCGAAAGCTCTGGTAGAAAGATATAAACATCGTAATGAAGACCAATCACCAATCCCCCCTTTGGGGGATGTGGGAGCTGATTATCCCATCAATCCTTTTGAACACAACCGTAGATATTCACAGGAAGTTTTGAATATAGGAGGACATAAAGTTCCTGTTGTAATCGCTTCATTAAATAATAAGAAGGAAATAACACCTGCAAACTTTTTCAGTTTTGGGTATAACTATTCCCTTCACCTTGACAAAT
>Ga0172370_10003733_pt1 | contig 20913 bp, 9 predicted proteins | sample LakKiv5m_FD_114538 | JGI IMG/M metagenome (GOLD analysis project Ga0172370, IMG submission 114538) | Freshwater microbial communities from Kabuno Bay, South-Kivu, Congo - kab_022012_11.5m | ecosystem: Environmental > Aquatic > Freshwater > Lake | place: Democratic Republic of the Congo...
CTTTTGTACCACAAATACCTTGAGGACCACAAGGACCACAAAAACCTTTTGTACCACAATAACCTGCAAGACCGCAAATACCTATTGGACCGCAAATACCTTGAGGACCACAAGGACCACAAACACCAAAAGGTCCACACCAACCAGTAGTACCCTCACTTGGTAATTTACGTTTTAGAAAAAATCCTTCTTCTTGTTTTTTTAATATTGGCATTTATTACTAATTTCCATCAACCTCTGAGCTGTATTCGTCCAGGTTGAATGTTTAACTTGTTCGATACCAGCCTGTGAATATTTATTCCACAAGTTTTCATCTGTTAATAATTTTTTAATAGCTTCTATAAAACGTTGTTTATGATCTTCATCTTTATTAAATCCATCAATAACAATTCCCGCATTTCCAACTCTATCACGAAGAGGACCCCATTCACTCACAACACTTGGTGTGCCTGCAGCCTGAGCTTCTATTGCAGTAATACAAAATGTTTCGAGCCAGGTGCATGGATATAACCATAACTTACTAGATAAGTATTCTCTTGCAAGAGCATCTTGATTATGATAACCTCTATATATAACTCCAGGAACTTCTCTCCAATAACTCGGATGTTTTCTAATATTATCTGGATAATAACCAAAAACGTGAAGTTCTAGTTCTGGATCCCACTTGTGTAACTCTTCAAAAATATCAAATAATACAACAAGACCACGATCAGGATTACTAGAATATATCAATTTTTTAGGATTTCTCCTAATTTTTTGTTCAAATCGTTTTAAATTCAAGCCATTAGGAAGTATTTCAAATCTATCTTTAGGTATCCATGGATAAGCATCAGAAAAGAATCTATAATGATATCTAGATAAAACTAAAAATTTATCAAAATATTGCCAGTTTGCTGGGGTTATTCTTTCATAATAATTCAAATCATGCGCCCAGTAGTATACTTGAGTTTTAGGATTTACAAATCTAAATTCCGGCCATCGAGAAACTATAAGTATATCAACTTCATTTGTCTTTTCATACTCATCAAATTTATCTATAGATTCCCATTGTACTCCTTCATAAATTCCTGGTGTATGACATCTATTAAACACTGTGACTTTTTGTCCAGCACTTGCTAATTCTCTTGATAAATTAATCACAGCAATTTCAGAACCACCTACTCCTTCTTCTGTATGTTCTGAATCCCATGGATAACCTGCATCTGGGAGAACATAAAATACGTAGTGCTTGAAATCTTTTCTATTTATTGTAAAATGTGTTTCTTGTGCACGAGAATATTCATAACTAGATCGAGCAGCTTCATAAGATGTTCTATCTACATACGGTGCAAGAGCTTCTGTAATATCATCATACTTGAAAGTATAATTACCAGCACCAATTAAATAACCACAAGATTCTTGATTTCCAGCACAAAGTGCTCGCTTGAAGTAAACTTTAGATTGTTCATAGGTTGTCCATCCATAAAGACTTAGACCAGTATTAAATTCAGTCTGAGCATAATTTATAAGTGGTGTATCCATATATTCGTGTTTTAAAGTAGTACACTTTTCCATTTTATTTACTTGAGGTCTATTTAAAATGTCTGGATATCTATTTAATAAAACTTCCGTTATTAAAAGACCATTATAATCTTCAAAATCTTTTCCATTCAAGTTTATATCATATTTATTTAAATGAAATTTTAAATCTTCAAGTGGGTCATTCATGTTAAAAGATTGATGATACTTGTGATGAACTGAATATCTATAATCTATTAATATTTTTAAGTTATTATTATTTGCAAATATACATGCATCTAGATCTAATCCACCAAAAAAATAACTGGCATTATCAAAATTAAAATTATCTATAAAAGTTTTTGTTAAAACTGTACTTTGAAAATCAACATACTTAGATAACATTGGTATTTCATAATTTAATTTTTGTGGCATACCGTGTGGCTGCTCATCTACAATTTTAGTTGATATTAATCCTAGATCAGAATCATACTTGATATATTCAAGAAACTTTTCTATGTAATTTTGATTAATGTCTAATGAAATATCATTATTTATTAACCAATAGCCTGCATAGTCTTTAGGTTTATTTTCTTTAATCCAAGAAATAACTACCTGATCAAATCCTATATTAGAATTACTATTATCAATTATAGTAAGATCAAATAAATTATTATTATAGTAATTTAATTGATTCACAAGAGTTTCTGTTAGCTTGTGTGTTTTATAAGTTATAATTAAAATAGCTATTTTATTTTGCATGGTATATGTTTGATTAAATGTTCAAGATATATTGGATTTTCTTTATTTAAAGTATACCAATCTTCACCAGTTCTAAGTCCATATAATTTTCTAAAGTGTTCTTTGAATTTTATTTTAGCAGGTTCAAGACCATAATTAGATACAGCATATTCTCTAATTTTTTTATGGTCAAGTTTATCTATATTTTTAGCTGCCCAATATAATTCATTAAATGTATTTCCTCTATAACCGGTAAGTCCGTGAATATTTGTTTCAGTAAAAGCTCCATAATCACTTGTAATTACAGGAGTTCCACACATCATAGCTTCAACTGGGGCATGACCAAATGGTTCAACATACAAGCTAAAATAAATAAGAGCACGAGCACGAGATATATATTTTACTTTGTCTTTCATAGAAAGCACACCAGTTTGTGTAACATGACTTAGGTCACCACTATATTCTGGTCCCATAACATCTTTTATGCTACCTCCACCTATTACAATTAATTTAGAATTTAATTGTCGTGTTAATTCAACAGCTACAGAAAGTCCTTTACCCCAAATAATTCTACCAATGTAAATATAATAATCTGATTTTTTTTCTACATAAGGATAATCTTCTGGATCAAAATATGCAGGAATAACTGTATCATAATTATTAGGAAAATAACTTTGTTGTGGTCTACATTCTTTTCCATATACATGGTTTTGCCAAGCGTATGATTCAAAAATTCTATTTTGCAAGTAACTTCCATTATGTCCAATACCTGGTTCTACACAAATTAATTTTTCCCAGAATACATCTGTAATTGGTTTATGTACATACCCAAGAAAGTTAATAAGAAATTCTTTGCCTGGATCTTTTATTCGTTTATCTATTTCTCGAATTCCATTTTTATTAAATTCATCCCAAGCAGGTCCTGACTCTTCATGTAAATTATCAAGTCCATTAGGGTTTCGATTACCATACTCTTTTTCAAATGTAGCATTAGATACTAATGGAACAAATTCATCCATATAAGGAGTATCAGATCCTTCTACACCATATCCTATCACCTCATGACCAAGCTCTTTCATCATTTTAGCTAGGTAAATTAGTTTAGTATTAAAAGGATTGTTCGGAGCTTTTTCCCATCCAATCTTGTAATTAGGAAATCCTAATAAGTGTATTCTATATTTTGATTGCATTTCATATTTTGATTTAATTACTACTGCATTCCATTCCCAATTTTCATCAGATTTAATTACCTCTACACTACCTAACCTTTCTAAATCTTCTTTTTCTATTCCAATAATATGTTCATCTGCCCCATCCTTGAATGTAGCATATGGAGTAGGTATGGTAGCAATAAGAACACCATTAGGTGTAAGCATATCTCTTAATTTATCTATAATGCTTAAGGGATTATGTAAATGTTCAAGTATTTCACTTGCTATGATAACATTATATTTCTTATTTGTTGTGTATTTATATACACTATCATTTATAAAATTTAATCCAGAAAAAGTTTGCTTTCCTAATTCACAAGCAGCCGAACAAATTTCTAGACAATCAATATTTTTATATCCTCGAATATAAAATTCATTAGAGATTGCTCCAGTCCAACTACCAATATCAAGAATATTTATTGTTGTATCAAATTTATTAACTTGTGATATTATCCAATCAAGCCTTGGACGTATAACAAATTTATTCAAGTCATCTATCCAAACATCAGTTCTGGTTCTATAAAAATTATCTAAAGATTCTAGAACTAATTCTGAGTATTCTCCATCTCTATATTTTTTAGAAGCTTCTTCTAAGTTTAAATAATTCATATTTATTTTTGATTAAAACAAATTTGGGTCAGTAAGTAGGGCAAAATAATTTATATACCCACCATTACCTTCCGAGTCTGTTGTGATTGTTAATCTTACTTGAACAGAGTTGGTAGGTAGTATACCATTACCAAAAGCATCTTCTTCATAAGCAAGAATTTCTTTTCTACTATAGTCCAAATAACCATTTGGAAAATTATCTAATAATGTTGATCCCTGTGTTGCAGTATCATACCATACAAACCATATTTTATCTACGTCACCAGGATTTGTACAAAACTCCATTTTAACATTTGCATTACCAAATCTTTTCTCGTCTATTTGCATAGACCATTTAGTCGAAGCAATACTTTTGTTAGCCTGTTCAGATAGTTCATCTGTTTCAAATGTATATATTTTAGAATATAATGTGTATGCTGTATTAGCTAAAGCATTTTCAGGAGTTGTGGCTCGATTATATTCATCAATTAATAATGTAGTAGCTGTTTCAAAAGTATTTACTGTTTGAAATTCATTGAATGTTTCTATTATTGCTCTAGAACACCAACTAGTTGACATAGCCCAATTTTGTAATTCTATTAATTTAGGATCCTCTGCTTTATTTATAATTAAATCAGTAATACTATCAAAACTTTGTATTGAAAATGAATTGCTTGTATCAAGTATTAGATCATTTGATAAATCAATTATTCTTATTAATCCAGACACGGTGTTATCTTCTGGTACTATCCAATCATAACTACCAGAACCAAAATCAGCTCCTAGTCCAGATACAACTGTTGACCAATTATTTCCACCATCATTACTATATTGTATTAATAAACTAGCATCTGCCATTATAATTCCTCAAGAGTCCAAGTTATTGGCTTGTATTGTCCATTATAATATGTTTCTCCGCCCGCAGGACTAGTAATATTTAAACTAATTCCAGACACATTATAAGAATAATCTGATGTGTTATTACTCGCAATTGTGTTTCCATACATATCTTGTATTCCACTTACTATAATTCTATAGTCTTGTAAATAACTATGATTATCTGTAGTTAAATATACATCTGAATCTGCAACATAAACATCCTCTACTTTTAACCAACCACTTACAGATAATTTTTGTATTTCATATTGACCAACATTTTGAGATACATCTGCATATAATTTTTCATTAAAGGTTATTTTCAAACTGTTAGATGATAATAACTCAGCACTAACAATTTCTGGTGGATCAAAATCTCCATAAACATTATATGTTCCATCATTATCTGGTGCAACCATTTCAAGTCCATAAACATCAAGAGCATTATTAATTGTTATTGTATACAAGCCACTAGCAGTGGGTTGTGTTGTTCCTACAGTAATATGATTGTCAGAAACAAATTTTATTACATCAACAGATGCTGTACCAGGTCCTGTAATTTCATAGCTGTCTAAATCTTCTAGAGTAGTTATATCCATTGAGTGTGTAAAATATATATCAATTGTACTATTATCAATTCCAGATACTAGTAAAATTGCTGGATTAGCTGTATAAATAAAATTTAGAGTATTATAATATGTATCTATTGGATTACCAGATATGTCAGTTAACCCAGAAGAAATTACTAATGTATATGTTGTGCTATCTATCATATTACTTGTAAATAAATTAACTTTATCTCCAAATAACCCTATACTAAATAAACCACTAATTGTTAACCCAGAAATAGAATAATTATTTATATTCTCTAGAGTTGGTGTATCAATTGCTTCAGAAAATGAAACATTTAATTTGTTTCCAGCTTGATTTGTAACTGCAGATACTAATCTGGGAGCTTCTGTATCAACATATATTAAATCATAACTAGCTTCATCATAATTAGAATCTATTGTATTGCCAGCTAAATCAGTTACACTTGTAACAGTAACTGTGTAACTTCCATATGAATGTATATCTGTAAGCAAAGTTACTGTATATTCTTGTGCATTGTATATTGCAGCATACACCGTTCTATTTGTTATTATATAATTTCTATAATTCTGAGCTGTATTTAAATTTAAAGCTTCATCAAAAGTTAATCTAACTATTGTATTAGTCAAAAGCTCAACAGATAACAATCTAGGCCGAGTAGTATCCACATAGTAGTAATAATAATCAGCCGAATTTTGTGTAGTATCTATAACATTTCCTGCCAAGTCTAAAACTTTTTCAACAGTAACAGTAAAAGTACTATATGAATGGGTTGTAGTGGATAAGGTTACTGTTCTAGTAGCATTATCATACACAACAGATATAACTCCTGGATTAGGATTATCAACTTCACCCGTGTCAACTATACTATAACTTGTGATATTTTCGGCAGATGATTTTACTAATTCTTCAGAAAAATAAATTTTTATAGAATTAGCATTTAATAATTCGGCACTAAGTACTGTAGGATTAGTAATATCATATCCAGATCCTTCATATGCACCCATGTCCCAGGCGGTTTCATATGGTCTCGATACATTATTAATATCATAGGTATATAAACCAGATAAATTTGTGCCTGTATCTTTTGCAGGAGAATCAGATTGTAATTGTAAATTACCATTATCCTCATTAACAAATTTTGGATCTAAATTATAACTATGTTCATCAAATAAGTATCCTTGCCAATACTCAAAATTTACAATAATACCATCCACATTAACCACATTTGAATTTAAAGAATTATAATAAATATTATAGTCTATATTAGAAGGATCACCATTCCAAGCAGAAATATTAATAACATATCCACCAATATTACTTTGTATAATATTATTTTTTATTTTAGGGTCTAGTATTTCTGAAGTTAAAATACCATTATAAAGTTTGGTACCAAAAATAGTATTATTTAATATGTAAGCATCAGCAGTACCAGTATCTAAATTTTGATAACCAATTGCAATACTTACGGTGTCATTCATATTTACAACATTATTATATATATAAATATCTCCCGAACAAGTACTACCATAAATTCCTCTTGAATTACTTAATTTATTGGTATCCTGTATACAGTAATTATTTCTAATAATAGTGCCATTATTTCTAAATATTTGAATGCAGTCATTTTGTCCATCAATATAATCGTTGTAAACTGCCACATAATTGTTTTCAATTATCATGTTTAAATTATCTTGACCGTATATTCCATCAGTTTCTGCTCCTATAAAAATAGGAGAGTTTAATGAACAACCACTAACTACACAATCCACACCATATCTAATATCAATACCTCTTCCATAAAATAATATATTACAATCATAAATTTTAATATTATCAGATTTAGTTGAATATATTTCAGAACTAATTGAATTTCTGAAAGTAAGACCGCTAATTATAATATTGTCTTGACCATTAATATAAATACCATAAGTCTTTGTAAGATTTAATCCATCAACTATTACTTGACCATTATAATTATCATCTAAGCCTGGTAAAATATATATGGGATATTCATAACTACCAGAGGCAGTGATAGTTAACTGTTCATAATATATTTGTGAACCCTCAGAAGGCCCACCAGAAATGTAAAGAGCATCACCAGGTTCAAATAAACTCCAATCTACATCATTAAAACTTGTCCAAGCAGTTGCCCAAGATAATCCATTATTAGCAATACTTGCACATTCATTATCTACATAATACCCTTTTCTTGTCTCATAGGCACCAATATCACTTGCCACTCCTTGTGGTCTAGTAACTCCATCAATATCAACATTAATACCATTTTGACCCCACGCCTTATCTACACCAACAGAGGTTTTAGCAAGTTTATAGTCTATATCAAAATCTGGTTGTTGGTTATAACCAGTAGTATCATACCCCTTTGTTTGCCAAGAAGCCCATGTATCGTCGGATGCAGAATGTTCAATTAAATTACCTGCTGTATTGTAATAAATATTATAATTACAGTGTGCAGTAGTTATAAATGTTGCTGGAAAATATGCAGCATATCCAGATGCATTTACATAAAAAATATTGTCAAATACATATGAAGCTCGGTCCGTCAAATTAATTACAGTGTCTTCAATTCTTACAACATCTGAAACTGCATTTTCTAAATAAACTGTGTTATTATATAATTCTGTATATCCAGAATAAGCCCCATTAGTGGTTTTAAAAGCTATTCCCGCACCAGTTGCATTTCCTATTGAATAAACTAAATTATTATATATCTTAATTATTCCTTGATTGTTTTCACAATAAATTCCATCTTTATTTGTTGTTGCTAAACCAGTATTTAGATAAATTCTATTTCTTTGAATGATTGGATTAGTTTCCTTATTTACATAGATACCTTTTATATTAGCAGTTGCATGTGTATTAGAAATAGTAGCACTACAATCCTGTATAGTATTACTTGAACCATTTCTAATATATGCTAAATTAGTTTTTGCAGAGGTATAACTTAAAGTTGTTTGTGTGATATTATCTATTACACCGCTAATTACAGTATTAAATTCTACTGCACTACCTTTACTTACCAATACTGTACAATTTTTAATAAGAGGGGTAGTTAGATTAGTAAATTTAATAGCACCTTCGTATGATGTTATAGGTACTACATTAATTAAACTAATTCCATCTAGTGTAATATTATTTAAACCACTTGCTGTGATGGCTGCACTATTTAATTTAGTTCCATCGAGTACTACTTCTCCATTATGATTTAAGTCTGTACTTTTTTTAATAGTTATTCCAGAAGCTAATATATTAATTGGATCATTCAAGCCATAACTTTTAGATACAACTCCACCTGATATATGTAATGTAGAACCAGACTGCATTAAATTCCATTGAACTAATGAAAAAGATGTCCAAGCATTAGTCCAATTCAGGCCCGTATTATTTCCAGAAACAGCTGCATTATCTACATAGTAATTACTAACAGATGGATATATATACTCATAAGCACCAATATCCCATGCATTGCCAAGAGGTCGAGTAATATCACGAATATCCTTTTCATAAATAGAACTCAGAGTTTCTCCCGAATCTATGCACATAGAAGCTTGACTCAAGCGATAATCATCTTGTGATATATTATAAAAATAGGGAATAGCCTGTATGCTATTCGATTCGACTTTATATCTTGATGAAAAATCATCAAGTATGGAATATAATTCGTTCCCATCATTAAGAGAGATTATAAATTCATTATCTGTATAGTATAAATTATTATTAGACATGTAAGGAAACATATTATTTCCATAGTAAAGTTGATAATTAGTGTTGTAAGAAATAATATTATTCTTGAGTGTAATATAAATATCTGTAAGATTTCTAATTCCTTCTAGATTGTATACTATGGTATTATTTACAATGTTACTATCAGAATTATTTGTTCCATCTCCGGAACTTTGCCATCCGAGTTCTAAACCAGTCCCTAAATTATCATAGATTAAATTAGAAAATATACGTGCACCATTTTGTTTTCTTAAATATATTCCTCTTTGTGAATTTGCATATACTTTATTAAACTTGATTGTGGTTTCTATAAAAACATTTTGAGTCATCAAAGTATTTGGAATAACTGCAATACCACTACCATATAAGTTATTATGCACTTTATTATTTGTTATAGTATTATAATGTGCATTTCCAGATGCTCCATCTGTACTACGATTTTCAATATATATTCCATTTCCACCAGAATTATAAATATCATTATTTTCTATTAAATTACTAGACCCACCCTCTAATGATATTGAATCACTTTTATTTGTAACACCACAATCATGTATAATGTTATTTGTAATTTGGTTATAGTCACCTTTAACTAAAATACCATTTCCTTTTGAATTTCGTATTTCAAAACCGTTTACAATTATATAATTTTTATAACCATTCCAATTCCAGCCAGTTCCAGTACCAGAAGAAAAATCTATAATAACTTTATCATTTAAGTAATTAGATATAGTTATTGGATTACCAATAATTCCACCAGTCACCATTGTTAAACTAGTTTGTGTATAAGTACCTGATTTTATATAAACGGTGTCCTTGACTACAACTGTGTTTAAAGCTTTCTGTATTGTTAACCAAGGAAGTGATTCAGTTCCAGGATTACTGTCACTTGCACCAGGTAAATTTTTATCTACATAGTATATATTATAGTCTACTCCCATTAATAACGAGTCTCTTCTTTTGATAATACAGTTGTATCATCGGTTGTTTCTGTTTTAAAACCAATCCATACTTTTATAAACTTATTTTTTGGTATTCTAACTATAGTTCTATTTATTGGGACTGTGTTTATAAAATACCAGTCTCCATAAATATCACTAGATGGGTATGGCCATGGATACGTAGGAGGATACCCTAGTTTACTTATAAACATAAATATTGAATAGCTAGTTATATTTTTTAATTGCTTGGCTGTTAAAGTTACTGGTTGACCCAGTGCATTATAAAAATTAGTTTGAGATGAAGTTTTCATATCATCCCAAGCACAAATAAGCTCGTCAGTAGGTATAGTGTAATAACTTTTTCCAGGAACCTGAACTGTATTTTTAGTTATTAAATTAGTTACTCCAACAAACTCTTCGAGATCTGTTATTCCATAAAATAAGAGTGATGTTGTTGGACTTACTATAACTTCATTGTCTACAGCTATCTCACCAACTTGATTAAAAAATTCAATCTTGAAATGAAATAGTGTAGGTTTTTCTATTAATTCTAATTCAGATATACCAGTGATAGTAGTTAATAATTCATCAGTAAATGTGCTTCCAGAGTCTAAACTTAAATTTTCAAGTAATGTCCAAGTTAAAATTCCATCCTCTCGTGTATAAATAGATGCTGAAGCTACCTTACCCTGAGTTGTAGTTATATTATTTATTGTGTATAGAACTGTAGTTAATTCACCTTGCTTGGTTACTTTAGAATCTCCTTCAGAAACAATAATAGATGGATATGTTGCAAAAATAATTGGATCATAGATTACCCCGCTGCTTGTAGGAATTTCATCTACAACATCTATCTCTAGCCAATCTTTTTCAGTAAGATCTTTTCCAAAGAAACGTACTTGATAGTGGCCAGTTTTGACATTAAGAAAATAATAAAGACCTTCCTCTTCTGTTATATCTACGTCAAGTCTTTGCCCCTGTACATTATACAAACAGGCCTGCGCACCCAATACTGGAGTCCCATCGGCCTGTACTAACCAATTTTTATATGTGGCCATGCTTAGTCAGCTATTTGATTTGTTGCTCCATTCATAGAATAATAGGGTCTTCCTGCTACAGATACTGTACCTGTTAGACTACAACTATTATTAGGAGACCCTGTATCTGGATCCCAGGCATCTACTATAACTTTTCTATCAGCACCATATCTAGATAATATTCCCAAGCTTATTGGTTGTATGTGAATGCCAGTGCTAGATAACTCTATTGTAGCGGCAGAAGACTCTCTACCATATTGATAAACTCTTATGATTGCAGGATTTGCTCCAGATGCTCCTGTGATAGCTGTACAATTTACTTGTATTTCAGTTAAGACATAATCTGAAGGTAAATTTTGTTCACCCATTTTTCTACCTGCTTTAGTTGTACCACTAATCCATGTTTGCCCAGGAGCTGGATTGCCTGCTAAAGTATTTATAGTTACCGATTGTATTAAATTAGTTACTGCCATTATGCCTCCACAAATCTTAAAGAATTAGATAATATAGTTGTTTCTTCTGAACCAGTATATATAACAGAACCCATCAATGTATTTTCTCCCCATAACTCATTGTTAGCTCCAGAAATTAAATATTCATTCGTATATACACCAGTTGCTACAATAACACCAGATGCTACAACAATGTTGAAATTGAATGGACCTACTACAATACTATCATTAGGAACTATTCCTCCACCTCCAGAAGTAACTACACCTAAAATAGGAATACCTACAGGTTGATTATTTTGTATAGGTCTTACTCCTACTGTCCATTGAGTACTTTGATTTGTACTAATTTGTAAAGTTCTATTTACAGTTCTAACAAATGTGGCACCACTTTTTTTAGTTGTTCCATAACTAGAATTTTCCCAAGTAATACCACTAAGAGTAGTGTAACCTACTTCAAACTCGTGTGGTGAAGTATCTCGTGTATCACTTTCCCAACCTTCTATATCTAATTTAAATCCATAAGCAGTTGAAGTTAGTGTTAATGTTCCAGCTGAAGTTGCACCATCTATCATAGGAAGCTTATTGTAAAACGGTGATGTATAGAAAGTCTGCACTTGTGATCCAATAATATGATCAGGATCATATACTCCAGGCAACATAGTAACATAAGCACTACTATGATCTTTATTTCCAGCTTTTATTGATAAGGACCATTTTTTATTCAATTCTAATTTTATAATATGTTCTGGATCTAGTGTAACATTGTCAAAATCTAATGGTACTATAACTTGTCTTTTTGTCAATCTACCATCGTAAAGGCTTTGTTCTGTAGCAAGTATTGTGTAGTATGTTACATCAGGATCTATTATTTTTGCTGGATATGCTGCTGATATTACATCCGCAAGTGTATGATCACTAGCAAGAGTAATTGTTCTAGTAACAGAATCATATGAATCAATATCATATATGTTGCCAGAAGAACTAAAATAAAATTGTCGTATTGTAGCTGCGCCAGAAGTTAAATTTAAAGTCTCTCCTGTGGTTGTAGTTGTATTTAAAACAATTTCATTTGTACTTTGTTTTGTACCATCGAGGCCATCCCAATTCCATTTCAAGTGTACATAACTCATTGAGTCTCTCGTAACATTAGAAGGACTAACACCATAAATTCTAAAATTGTTTGGGGTATTTACTCCTGGACCTTCTAATACTACTAATCTTCCTTCTGGATAATTATCACTACCTACCCCTACTCTAAATTCTGAAGAGTGTGTGCCTGGTAAATTGATATTACTTACATCATTTGCAGCTATAGATAACCCTGATAAAGTTAAATAACTTATATTAGACGTAGAAAATGTACCATCGGTAGCTATTAAATTATTTACTGTGGCTAAAGTAATTAATGCATTACTTAATGTTGTTGTATCTGTAACTTCTAGTGAATAATTATATACTTTACGATTAGCATTATCTATTCTAATTACATAATTATCTGAATAATCTAAAAATTCAAATGGACGATTATATGATACTGGCTTAATGTAACCACGTCCATATGTGGCTGCAATGTCTGTTCCTCCTATATGTTCAACACCAAATTTAAATATTGTAGATTCTGTTACTGTCGTGGGAATATGTGATAATTTAATAGTAGTGCCATCTGCACCAGTTGAAGTATTTTTTAAATCTAGCTCTACAGAAGGACTATAATAATTTCCTAAAAATCCAGAATTATTAATTACAAATCTTTGACCTGTTGGTAACATATCTATTTCATCTGGGTTAGGAATAGGATTAGTAAATCCGATTGCAAAATTATTATTTGTATCAAATGCTGCATAACCTCTATATTTTAAATCATCTTTAAAAATTAAAGCCGCAGTATTAAGAACTCCTGATTTTATATTTAACCATGCTGAAGTTGCACTACTTGTAGAATTTACTGTAAGTGGTCCAGTAATATTTGTGGTAGATAATGAAGATAAACCAGAAATTGTAATAGTTTCAGCCATTAAATTATCTGCCTCAAGAGAACCATTTACTTTATTTGCTCCAATAGAATCCCTATCTTTGAATAATAAAATAGAATCATCAATGATATCATGATTAACTCTATATGTGTAATCCTTACGAAGATCTATGATATCGTCTGTAGCTGTTCTAAGTTCGTTTACATCCTGAAATGTAAAACCGCTCTCTAAAATTATAGTAGAAACAGTACTAGTTTTTACAATAGCTAGAGGAATTTCATTTAATGGAATTTCAATAGCAACACTAGGAGTTCTTACATAAGCTACAACCTCATAGCTATCACTCCATCTAGAAAATCTTTCTGAATATGGTGACAATCCAGCTTTATCAAAAAAGAAAGCATTCATAGCTACAATAGGATCTGTACCCTCTTCAGTCCATCTCAAGTTTATTTGATAATATGTATTAGCAGCTATTGTACCCGTGTATGCTGATGAAAGTGAAAAAGTAAATGCACTCTCTACTAGAATTATACTTCCATCTTCTAGAAGTGCAACTCCAGGTTGTATAGTAAAAGTCGAATTACTAGCATCAGCCAAAGAAATTTTCAAACCAGTAGAACTACTTACTTGTTCACCATTTTTTAATGCATTAAGTGTTCCATAAGTACCAGTAATAGCATCTATTCTTTTATTTAGGTTACCATGTATAAGAGTTTGTAAATCGTCAAATACAGTTTCTAATTTTTGTACACTACCAGATGGTATTTTTACTCTATCCATTTTAATTTCCTATTTTAATATTTGATTAAATAATAAACTGCCCTATTCACTGGTCTTGTTTCGTCTCCACCAGAAGACTGGGTAATTGGATAACCTGCAGCAATATTCATGAATCCGGCAATATTTCCTCCACCAGCCACAGTATTTTCTGCCCAATGGTTTGCCATTTCATGTGTATGTGCCTTAAAATCTTCTGCCTGCAAAGAGCCCACAGTTCTTCCAGTGTCAGGATCAATTAAATTAGAAGGATCAAGACCTCTTAAGAACATTCCCATCAAGTCTGGTAACTGTCCAGAACCTCCCCACGAACTTCCTATTGCAGCGTGCAATTCTGGGTATGTTCCAGTAGAATAAGTAGCACCATTACAAAAAAACCATCCCGGTATAGGCTCTTCGAGGCTACTTGAAGACAATGCTCCAAGATCACCTCCATAACTTATTATAGTTCCTACTGGGACATATCTGTATAGAATATCTGACTTTACACTAGGATCAAATTCTAGAGTATTACCATTCATAACTATACCACTTATATTTACATTAAATGCTATTTTACTCATATCAATGGAAGCTGCAGAATTAATATCTGCATTTACTATTCTATTACTCTTTAAGGTAAGTGTAAATGTTGTAGCATCAGTGATAAAATCCAAATCACTATTTGAATTATTAGTTTTTGCTGCAACTGAAGTACCACCTACTCCGCCCAGTAATGTGTTTGAAGCCTGTCCAGACATTTTTGCTAATGTAACTGCACCTGGTTGAATTGTTACTGTACCTGTATTACTTAGAGAAACATCACCACTAATTGGGTAAGAAGTTGGAACTCCAGATCCAGCACCTATAAGAATATAACCAGAGTTCATTAATGCTAATTTACTATGTAGAATAGCACCATTAGCTATGATAGAAGCTCCACCACTGATGGTTACAGGGCCATTTAAAATTTCTACATCTGTTGCCGTAGCTACAAGACCACTGGCGGTAAGTGTACCTTGAACAGCAAGGTCTCCTACAATTGTATGTGAGCCAGCAACTTTACCGAAAGTTATATTAGTATCAAGAGTTGTAGTATCATCTCTAAAATCAACAATTCTAGTTCCGTTATGTCTAAGTTCTAAATATTCAGAATTTAATTCTCCAGTTAAAGTAAAACTAGATGCTCCGTTAGTAAATATTAAAAATGTTGCCCCTCCACCTCCGCTAGCTTCTATTCTTAATTCTGGAGCATTAGATTTTATATGTAATTCAGAACTACCTGTCACAGTATGTCCATTTCCAACCGCAAGAAAATTATTTATAAGAACATTTCCACCAAATTGGGCCACATTACCCGCAGTCACAGAGGCTACTTTAACCCCAAGAACTTGACTTGCTTCATTCATTATACATATTTCTTTATTTGCTATAGATAGTACATTTGCTGATACAGTTGTTGTAATACTATCTGAACCAAGAAGTTTAAGAGAATAGGGACTTGCCTGAGTAACATCTATATCAGATACTGAACCAGAATCTGAGGTTACTAAAAATAAAGAAGCTGTTTCTAAATCTCGTCTAGAAACATTCATGGTATTAGTACCACTTCTATTTGTAGATATTAGGGTTTTATTTGTTAATATTTGTGTTGCAGTAGTTCCAACTATAGAACCTGCTACAGCACCAATAGTATTAGAAATACCAATAACTTCATTGTTTATTGCACTAATATTTGCATTCCATTGAATACGCCCAGCATTTGGCGTATCCGTTGTAAGTACACTTGTGATACTCGCCATTTTTTACTCCCTTTTCAAAAATTTATATATTTTAATATAGTATAAATTGTATCAAAAATCAATTGAATTTTAAGTTAAATATGTATATCTTAATTCTGCATCTCCAAGTACAAACACTGTTTGGCCCCAAGTTGTAAATGAGTGTGTTCCGTATACATTTTGCTCTATATCTACATCTACATTATTATCACAATCCTGTACATTCAGACGGAAAAGATAGTATCTATCTACAGGAGGAGTAGTTAGTGTAGTAGTAGTTTGTATATCTGTTGGATTATCCATAGTACAAGCAAGTTGAGTCCCAAGTGTAGACACTAGTGGAGCTACATGTGACCAAGCATATACAAGTATATCATCCTCAGGATCAGTTATAACTCCGGATAGGGTAGCTAAATCTCCTTTATTATAGAAACTACTGCCAGTCCATATATATCCACGCGGAGGTAAATTAAAGTAATTTACAAGTAATCCTGCAGGAGTAAGTGAACTAGAATAATAATCAATAAATGGTGGATAATGATTAAGTCCATATGTTCGACAACTTCTTTCTATTCCGAGTGTATACCAAAATTGCTCCGGATTGTTTTCTGTTAGTTCTTCTATTATTCCACTAGAGCTAATGTAATCATGTAGAGAAATGCCAGATGCTAGAATATCATACCTATCTACATTACTACCTATTTCTAGAGAAGTAGTTAGAGGTAAAGGAAATTGATATGTATTACCACCAGAAATAGATACATAATTATACATACCATCATCCCAAACATTATCTACAGTTCCAGATTCATATGAAAATGGCATTCCAGAAATTAAACAATATGCATCACGTAGATTACCAAAACTTGGTCCTTTAGATAGAACATTGGTTAATGCCTGTGAAAGATGCTTGAGATGTTCAGCATAATACTGTCGTTCTTCAAAATATGTGAATGCACCAGTTAGCCATCCACTAATATAAGGAGTATAAGCATTATCACGTATAACATTTTCTGGAGCATTTAATTCTCCAAAAGCCTTGAAATATAAGTTAGTTAATGATGGTAATAAAAATAATGATTGTGGAGCATTAAATACTTCTCGTGTATCTACATATTCATCATAAGCATATGTAGAAGGATCCCCATAAAATCTAATATAGTGCAAGCCATCTATATCATAGTCTGTACCTTCTATCAGAACATTCCCAGTATTTATTCCACTTAAAATTGGAATAGTAAGATAAACATAATTATTTGGAAGTTCATATAAATAAGATGAAATTGTAGTATTACTCACTGGAAGAGTATTACTCCCTGGAAGAGTAATATCATTTATAATTGAAATTGTTCCATCATCAGTAAAATAAGTATTATTAGTATTTGTTATATAATAATATTCATTCTGTAATCTACCATATATGTTATAACTTTTTATACCACTTATAGCTTCCCAAGTAACTGTATTAGGATTCGAGTATAAGTCTGACTGACCACTGATTATAATGAGTGAATCACTTGGTAAAGTTTCACCATGAACATCAAGAGCAGTTATTTTATAATTATAAATTATATTATCTCCAGATGGAGCTGCATTGTAACCACTAATAGTTGTAGGAGCTTCATATCTTTCAAGTTCTACATTTTGATAGTCACCATCAAATATTATATCATAGTCTTGATATTGTTCTTCTATATATCCAGGAGTATAATCTAAATATCCTGCTAAAGTTACTTGAGCTAAATCATATGGAAGTCCTTCCATAGAATTAAATAACTGTTGCCAGTATGTTTCAATTATTTCCTTTTCTTCTCTAGGAACAAAATCATAAAAGGTAGAAAGTCTGTTCCAGAATTTAGAAAAATTTGTAGTATTGCTTGGATTAAACATTATACTTGTGTTACTCCGTATAATTCATCTTGATTAGTGTAGAATCTACTTACATTATCTGAATCTATAGTATATGTGGAACCAGTTAATGTTGAAATAGTTACTCCATACTCCGTATTATTTTCTCTTATTGAAATATCCATATCAGTGTTTACATACGTAGCACCATTATCATACATTACATTAATTATGTCTGATATATTAAATGAAGTATCAACGAGTGTATTAAAATACTCTACTAATTTTGCTTTCATTTCTTCTTCAGACAATCCTCCAGAATATTCGATACGCTCTGCTGTAATTATTGTTGGTGGCATAGCTTTAACCATAATATCGGCTGCTGGATATCTAGAATCTGGGTCATTAATTAATGAATCTATTAATGCTCCATTTGCCCAATAATAATATGTTATCTCTACAAGAGTATTTTCCATATTTTCAATATCAAAACTAATTACTTGATTTGATTCTTTAGAAAAAGATTTACTACTAAGTAAATTATTTACTGTATAAGTTGATTGATCAAATATCACTTTAGAAATACCTTCTTTTATTTCTGCTATTTCTACTATATAAGGATTAATTCCCTGAATACTCTTAAGGGTAATTGTGCTACCTGGCATTAACACACTAACAGTTCCTTTCTTTATGTTATTTGGATCATGTACATACACATCTACTGCATTTCCTCTATGCACCTGATTAGCTAATACATTATTCATTTCAACATAATATGTTCTTAGTGTATGTTCAGTATCATTAGGAAAATTTGCACCACTATTAGCTGCACTTGCTGCAATATTTACATATCCTTCTGCATCCAAATAATATGACAACGGTATTAAATTCATAGATATTTGTTGTGCATCTCTATTATCATTTATAGTTGCAATATGGGTACCAGCTGTTTCCCATACTTCATTTTGTATATTGTATACTGCCATTTTTACTTTGCTGTGACCAGTTTCACCCGCAAGAATAAATTGTTCAACATCATATCCAACACCATAATAATTGACCTGTGCTTCTTCAGAAGGTTCGAAATAAACCGTGTCTGGTTTCAATCTAAATAAATGCATAGGGAAAGTTTCTGCAAATGTTTTTATTAATAAATTATCAACATACCATTCGCAGTTTCTAGTTTCTGCCACTGCAATACCAAAATGATTTCTAGAGCTTTCTAGTATTTCAAGTCCTGTATCAGTTTCTATCTTATCGCCAGATTGAACTACATATGGAGGATATGTTTGACCTCTATTTATAACACGATTTTCATTTGCATAAGGATCTACTGGTGGATTTGCTACATCATAAATCCATGCCTCTACCCCCATCTTTTCATAAAGTTTTATCTTAAATTGATATGTAACTTCAGGTTCAATCCAAACTTTAGCTGCTTGCAAAAATTGATTCTTACCACTTGTTTGATCCCACAATTGTTCATGACCTACCCAAATATTTTCTTGAAGAATATCATTGTCTACAAGATATACATTATATCTCATTAATTCTGGATTTGCTTCTATATACCCAGGACCAGTTATAGTTGGTGTATATCCATATAATTCTTTAAACTTTAATAAGTCTGCAGTACGATATTGGCTGTCATCTAATTCTCTATAATAAACGTTAGATTCAGTCTGAGTTGTTCCCTGACCACCTGTATTTATTGGCGGAGTTGCATTCAAGCTCCAATTACGATTTATGCGTAATAAAAATTCTGGTTGTTTACGCCAAGCAATACCAAACCCATCATGTGGTAAGAAAATTTCTGAATTACGCAACACAGTTATATATGCCATTTCTCCATCTTCTGTATTATCTGTAGTCATCATATCACAAAAAATTTCAATACCTAGATGTTGTTCTATAGGTTTATGTATTATTGGTGATAAGTTATTATAACTACTTGGAGATAAATAAGTAAAAATTTGCTGTTGTGCATTTTCAATTTGTCTATCACTTTCTGATAAAAGCATTTCATAAATACCAGATATCTGAGCTAATGGCATTGATACACTACTTGCAGCCTCTCCACTTAGAGTTTTACCCATTCGTAATTTATTAGATACAATACCAAATTCATCCAAGTAAAAGATTGTATTATCTGGGTGTAGTCCATCATGTATTTGCCACATACCAGAAGCAAGTATCATTTGTAAATCTGGCTGTATGCCAATCAAATTAGTAAATGTGTCTCCCCAATATTCTCTTATAATTACATATTGATCCTGCTGTGCATAGTGCATATCATATAATTTATATATACCTTGATACATGTCATTTGAAAATTCACTTGTCCAACCAGTTATTGATGGAAATTGAATATCTTCTGTTTCATCAAGATCTAAAAAGTTTCCTGAAAATGCCATGTGTTTAGAATCATACTCTCCAAAATGTACCCCAGAATAAGTATATTCATAATCTATTGATTTATAATTCTCTATATCCTGCACATCACTAGTTAAGTCCCTAATCATTTTTAAATCACCAGCACCAACTACCTGAACATCAATCACATCAGTATAATTATCCATTATTGTTTCTTTGATAGCTAATGGAGAAGCTAAAGATTTCCCATGGATAGTGTTCTTTATTCTATTATATAAATCACTATTAGTTTCTGTATCAGTACCTCCAGAAATTGCTTGTAGGTTTATTATTTTAATAGGAGTGGATGCTAATTTACCCATAGCTGTAAATTGAGAATTTGGATCTGCATTTCCTGCAATACCGTCTTTATCAGCAATAATTTGTATGTCTCCAGTAATGTAATAAGGATATTGACTAATATTACTTTCCATCTGAGATTTAGTTATAGAATAATCA
>Ga0172370_10003735_pt1 | contig 20913 bp, 23 predicted proteins | sample LakKiv5m_FD_114538 | JGI IMG/M metagenome (GOLD analysis project Ga0172370, IMG submission 114538) | Freshwater microbial communities from Kabuno Bay, South-Kivu, Congo - kab_022012_11.5m | ecosystem: Environmental > Aquatic > Freshwater > Lake | place: Democratic Republic of the Congo...
TAGCCGGTCAAAATAGGGCCGAATTCGGGCTTGCCATAGATGAACAGCAGCACCATGTACATGGCCGTAAAGCCGAGCATGATCAAATAAAGAACAGAACCCGCGGCGAATTTTCCAAGAATGGATTGGAGATTCGTCACCGGAGAGGTCTGCAATAATTCGATGGTGCCACTTTTCTTTTCGTCCGAATAAAGCCGCATCGTTACCAGCGGTAGGAAGAACAGCGCAAACAGACTCATGTTGTGCAGAATTGGCCGAATCGCCATCATGTTGACGTTTAATTTGGGCGGCGCCATTCGATAATACTGCGCTTCCATGTCGGCGCGCATACAGATTTGCACAAAATTGGAAACGATCAGATAGAAGAAGATTCCCGATACCAACAGGAACAGACCGATTACCACATAGGCAATAGGAGATGAAAAATATGATTTAACCTCCCGATTCAAGATAGCCAAAAAATTCCTCATTGAGCCGCGCCCTCCTCTTTTGTCGTCAGATGCAAGAAAACATCTTCCAGACTCATGCTTTCCGGCACCATCTCAAACAGGTCCCAGCCGCGCCCAATGATGGTTTTGGCCAATGCCGGACGAATTTCCCCATCCGGCTTGCTCTCCACTACAAAAGTTGTCACGTCCTTCCCATCGCCACTTGCGGTGGATTTTACCTTGAGAATTCCCTGCTGATTCATCAAAGTCTGCTTGACCTCCTCCACAGGTCCGCGCACACTTAGCGTCAGTCGTTGTGAACCGGTAACCTTGCGGGTCAGATTCTCAGGCGTGTCTTCCGCGACCACTTTGCCCTTGTCAATAATGACAACCCGTTCACAGGTCATACTTACTTCGGGGAGAATGTGGGTGCTCAATATGATGGTATGATTGCCCGCCAAAGCTTTGATGAGCTCGCGCACTTCGATGATTTGCTTCGGATCAAGGCCCACTGTAGGTTCATCAAGCACCAAGACATCGGGATTGTGCACCAAAGCTTGCGCCAGTCCCACGCGCTGCTTGTACCCCTTGGACAGTGTTTTTATGACTCGATTGCTGACGTTGGTGATGGCAGTTTTACCCATCGCTTCATTCACCGCCTTTTTGCGGTTTTTCGAATCAACGCCTTTTATTTTTGCAACGAAATCCAGATAGTCAATCACGCGCATTTCCAAATAGAGCGGGGGATTTTCCGGTAAATAGCCAATGCGCTTGCGCACGTCCATAGATTGCTCGTGCACGTCAAAACCTGCCACCGAGGCAGTTCCCTTAGAAGCGGGCAAAAAAGTCGTCAATATTCGCATCGTGGTCGTTTTGCCCGCGGCGTTGGGTCCTAAGAAACCCACAATCTCTCCTTTTCCCACCTGAAAGGAGACGTCATCCACGGCCATCACTCGACCAAAATATCGAGTCACGTGATTCACTTCGATCATCGATAGAACCTCCTTTCTCAGAAATAATTATGCAGCGATCAAAGTGTTGTTGGATAGTTAGAAATTGAGGTAGCCAAAGGATTGCTTCTTGCTTCGCCGGCAATGGTGTTGACAGCGGACAAACCAAGTCGGCAATCGCCGGCTATTCATCCCAACTCAAGCAAAGAGCGTTAGCGTCTAATGCCTAATTCCTGAATGAGAGACCGATAGCGTGCCACATTGCCAGTCTTTAGGTAATCCAGCAAGCGGCGTCGACTGCCGACCATCTTTAGCAAGCCGCGACGAGAATGGAAATCTTTCGGGTGACTTTGAAAGTGCTTGGTAAGATCGTTGATACGTTCGGTCAACAGTGCAATCTGCGCCTCCGTATTGCCGGTGTTTTTGGCATCCTTGCCATACGTTTGCACGATTTCTAACGTTCTTTCTTTGCTGATTGGCATTAAAACCTCCGCAAATTAACTTGACAATTCTGTCAAAAGTTCCAGACTGCGTTTTTTATCATCTTCAATTTGGTTAATCAAGTCCGAGATCGAATCGAATTTGGCATCTTCTCTGATAAAGCGAATAAAGGACACCTCCACCTCTTGTCCGTACAATTCTCCATCGAAATCCAGCAAGTGCACTTCAATAACTTTTTCACTTAGATTAAAAGTTGGCCGTTGCCCAACATAAGTTGCCGAGTTGTAAGTCTGTTCACCGATCTTGATGAGCGTTGCGTAAATGCCAACCTTGGGAATCAGCTTGTACCTTGAGAAAGGCCGGATGTTGGCAGTCGGATATCCCAGCTTCTTCCCGCGACCATCTCCTTTCACCACTTGTCCCCGTAGATTATATGCTCGACCAAGCAGTTGAGTGGCCGGTTCTATTTCCCCCTGCAAAAGCAGGTTACGAATTTCCGTGCTGCTGACCACCTTGTCTCCGGCCCGGATTGGATCGACTACAGAAACGTCAAAATGATGGGGACCCTTCATATCTTGCAGCAGATGGATATTCCCGGCTCTGTTACGGCCAAACGCATGATCATGACCGATCACGATTTGCTTCATCTTGAGCTTCTTGACCAGTATTTCGCTGACAAAGTCCGCCGCAGAAAGCGCCGCAAAAGCATGGGAAAAATTGGCTACCACCAAACGGTCGAGACCGAGATGAGCCAAGGCTTCGATCTTCTCTTCGATGGTGGTGAGCAGTCGCAGCGGCGGAGTGCCGTCTTTGCTCAGGACCAATCGCGGATGCGGTTCCAACGTTACCAACGTCGGTGTGGCGCCAATTTCTTGCGCCTTATCTTGTAGCTCACGGATGATTGTCTGATGTCCCCGATGAACACCATCGAAAGTGCCTATGGTAAGAGCTGTGTCAACCTGTGGCTCAATTTGGTTGATGTCCCAAAAAACTTGCATTGAATCCTATAACTTCTTATCTGGAAAAAGATGGATCAGATAATTCTTGATCTCGTTAATCTCTATTGCGGCTTTCGCTTCGTATGGGCCAACTCGAGTGCGCTCAAGGCTCCGGACAAAGGCGCAGGTGCCCAAGGCTGAGCCTATATCCCGAGCGAGTGATCGAATATAGGTGCCCTTTGAACATGTCACCCGAAACTCTACGTCCTCGTGGTTTATGGTTAGCACTTCAATGGCATGAACGCGAACCCGCCTCACTTTGGCCTCGACCGCATGCCCCTGTCTTGCCAGAGTGTAAAGGCGCTGTCCCTGCATTTTGACGGCGGAAAACGCAGGCGGTACTTGCTCGATGTCTCCGAAGAACTGCAAACAGACTTGCTGCAGAGGCTCTCGTGTCAACGAACTCACTTGACGTTTGTCAATGATCCGCCCCGTTACGTCCAAAGTGTCGGTCGCCAATCCGAAGCTAATTCTTGCTTTATACTCCTTCTCCAGCGTCATTAGCTCCGGCACTTTCTTGGTTGCCTTGCCCAAGCAGACCAACAAGACACCTTCGGCAAAGGGATCTAAGGTGCCGGCGTGACCGATTTTTCTTTTGGGTAGCTGCTGCTTTATTAACCGTACAACATCAAACGAAGTCCAGCCGATAGGTTTACGAACGTTTAGAACCAGACTAATCGTCGCTCCCGTATCCGGCGATGCTTCGCTTTTAGGCGTCATTGGAGCTATGCAGTTTTTTTAACAGCAGGTCAATGTGTTCTGCATAGGCAGCAGAATCATCGTAGACGAACTGGAGTTCCGGCACGAAGCGTATGCCCAAGCGGTGACCTACTTGACTGCGAATAAAAGCCTGAGCGCGCGACAGCCCTTTCTGGGCAGTCTCTTGCTTATCCCTTTCGCCCAGCACGCTGTAATAAATTTTTCCATATCGCAGGTCGTCGCTTACTTTGACTTTTGTTATTGTCACAAACCTGATATCTGGGTCTTTAATTTCCCTTAATAGCAGCCGCCCCACTTCTTCTTTGATCAGAGCCGCTACTCTGTCTGCTCGCTTGAAGCGCATATGGTTACCAAATATTATAGGATCTCGATTTGCCGCTCGATGATCTCGATCTGATCTTGTTCTTCGATCAAATTCAAAATCTGTGACATGGCTTGATCCAGAAAGCGGCGCTCATTAGAAACCATCGCAATTCCTAAAGTGGCTCTCTGCCATTTATCATTGTCATCGATTTCAGCGACCGAAACATTGAATTTGTTTCTGATGCGCGTCTTCAGACTGGATAAGACAAAACGCTTCCCCTTCAAAGAATCACTGCCCGGAATGAGCAATACAATTTGACAAACGCCAATCAGCATGACTTGTTCGTTTATGCCAAGGTGCGCTTGGTTTCTACCAGTTTGTAGGCTTCGATGATGTCATTGACCTTTATGTCGTCAAAGCGCTCCACGCCGATACCGCATTCAAACCCGGCGCTGACTTCGCGCACGTCCTCCTTGAACCGCCTCAGCGAGCCGATTTTGCCGTCGTGGATCAGCCGGTCGTCACGATAGATTTTGATGTTGTCATTGCGGTTGATTTTGCCGGAGGAAACCTGACATCCGGCAATGGCTCCGACCTTGGGCACTTTGAACACTTGGCGAATTTCCGCAGATCCGACCAATTCCTCGGAAATGGTCGGTTCCAGGAAGCCTTCAAGCGCGGCCTTTACGTCGTTGATGATGTCATAGATGACCTCGTAAAGCCGAATGTCCACTTCCTCTTTGGCGGCAAGCTCGCGAGCTTTGGTAGTCGGACGAACGTTGAAGCCAATGATGATGGCGCCCGAGGCCGTGGCCAGCAAAACATCCGATTCGGAAATAGCGCCGACACCCTTGTGAATGATGTCAACGCCTACTTCGGACGTGCCTAATTTCAATAACGAGTCGGTAATGGCTTGGATGGAGCCATCCACGTCGGCCTTTAGCACCAGCAGAAGCTGGCGAATTTGGCCCTTTTGAATTTGCTTGGAAATATCGTCCAATGAGCGAGGGCGGCTTCTCCAGCGCTCGTGCTCCCGCTGCAGTTGCTGTCGTTTTTGGCTGATCTCTTTGGTATCCCGCTCGGATCTCAACACAACGAACGAGTCACCCGCTTGCGGGAGGCCGTCAAAACCCAACACCTGCACCGGCACGGACGGCCCTGCGGCTTTCACCCGTTTTCCCCGCTCGTCAAACATGGAGCGAACCTTACCGGCAAATGAACCGGCGATGAACGGGTCTCCGATAGACAAAGTGCCGTTTTGTACCAACACGCTGGCAACCACTCCCTTACCGCGATCCAAACGCGACTCGATGATAGCGCCCCTGGCATTGCGGTTAGGATTGGCTTTCAAGTCCAGCACTTCGGCTTCTAACAAAATCATCTCTAACAGTTGATCCACTGACTGGCCGGTCTTGGCGGAAATCTCTACGCACTGGTATTTTCCGCCCCATTGCTCGATCAGAACGCCGTGATCAGCCAACTGCTTGCGAATCATATCCGGATTGGCGCCGGGTTTATCAATCTTGTTGATTGCCACGATGATGGGCACCCCGGCGGCCTTGGCATGGCTGATGGCCTCAATCGTCTGTGGCATCACGCTGTCATCCGCCGCAACGACCAAGATGACGATGTCAGTCACCTGTGCGCCGCGCGCGCGCATGGCCGTGAATGCTTCGTGACCGGGCGTATCCAAAAAGGTCACTGCTTTGCCGTCAAAGGAAACTTCATATGCGCCGATATGTTGTGTGATTCCGCCCGCTTCCCCGGCGATGATATTACTCTTTCTGATATAATCCAGCAAAGACGTCTTGCCGTGATCCACGTGACCCATGATGGTTACCACCGGAGGACGCGGACTCTTGCTCGCTTCGTCATCTTCCGCCTCTTCCTCTGCTTCCAAAATATCGTCATCCACCCCAATGGACTCGATCTCATATCCATACTCGGAAGCGAGCAAGGTGATGGAATCCATATCCAAGCGCTGGTTGATCGAAACCATCATGCCGAGCTCCATGCACTTCTTGATCAGCTCCGATGGCTCCACCTCCATTAACCTGGAGAGCTCGGCAATGGACATGAACTCGCTGACCCGTATGACCGGGATTTCTTCAACTTCTACTTCTTCTTCAGCCTGAACGCGACGTCTTTTGCGTCGCGGCTTGCCGGCCTCATCAATGGCAGCCAATGTCTGCCGGATGGTCTCCTGAATTTCCTCTTCATCAAAGGCCGGCTTTTTCTTCTTCTTAATTCTTTTGCGTTTGTGATCGGCGGCTTCCGTCGGCGTTTCAGCCAAAGGAGTTGTTTCAGCACCGCGTTTCTTGCGTTTGCGTTTGCGCTTTTTCTTCTTTCCTTTGTCGGCCTGTTCCGCCGTTGCGGCCTGCGGAGCCTTCGCCCCTGCCACTTCTCCTTCAGCAACAGGTTTTGCCCTGAACTTATGCGCGCCCGGCTCCGGAACCACCGCTTCTTTCGGCTTGGCTCGTCTAATCGGCTCCTCGGGTGGAATCTCCACTACCTTGAGGACCTTCTTCGGCTTCTTGGGCTTTTCTTCGACGGCCGCTTCATGGGGAAGTTCTTTAGCCTCAGATACAAGCTCTTTCGCTGCTTTCAAAAGAGCCGCTTCTTCGGCGATTCTTGCAGCCTCTTCCTTCTGCTTTTTCAGCCGGGGCATTTCTTTCGCAAGCTCTTTGGCCGCCTGTATGCGACGCTCTAACTTGCGTTTGGCCTCTTCCTTCTTTTCCTCCTCATGGACTTTGCGATCGCGCAGTTTTTTCCTGAACTCATAGTCGGCATCGACCTGCGAAGGTTTGGCGCCAAACTTTTCCAGCACTTGAGCATATGCATCATCAGTGAGCGGACTCATGTGATTGCGAATGTCGAAATTGAACTTGGTCAGGTAAGCGATGAGAGCCTCGTTCGATACGTTGAACTCTCGCGCTACCTGAAACACCCTCTTTTTAACGGCCAAAATAGACCACTCCTACGAATATTAATCATCACTCAGGAGCACGCCTTCCATACATCCGTAAGTCGGTGTGCTCCCGAATTTTCGGGTCTTTATTTTGATTGCAGCGCACTTTTGATTTTCTCGGCTGTCTTTTCACCTATTCCCGGCAATTCAACCAGCGCAGCGATCTCCGCGTCGATCACATCGCGAATGGTGACCAGCCCGCCGGCAAGAAGAATGCCCTTGATCCTGTCGGTAATTCCCTGCGCTTCCGACAAGGGCAGATCCAGTCCCTTCCCGGCTTCCAGCATATTTTTGTACTCTTTTTCGCGGACTGTCTGGATATCATAGCCAGCCAATCTGGAAGCGAGGCGGCGATTTTGTCCACCTTTACCGATCGCCAGAGATATCTGCTCATCATCCAACACCGCGATGACCTTTTTCTCATCCTCGTCAATGATAATCCGGTTAGGTTTTGCGGGACTGAGAGCCCGGGTGATAAAGATTTCCGATTCGCTATTCCAGTTTATGATGTCGATCTTTTCGTTGTTCAATTCCTTGACGATGGCTTGAATGCGCATGCCCTTCATGCCTACACAAGCGCCCACCGCATCGATGCGCTTGTCGTTCGAATAGACGGCGATCTTGGTCCTCTCCCCTGCTTCGCGAGCGATGCCTTTGACCTCGATGATGCCTTCATAGATCTCCGGCACTTCCAGCTCGAAAAGGCGCGTAAGAAACATGGGATCAGAGCGGGAAACTAAAATCTCCGGGCCGCGGGTGGTCCAATTAACACCCTTGATGACCGCCCGAATGGTCTGACCGCGTCGATATTTTTCGTTGGGAATTTGCTCGTACTTGGGTAGGACTACTTCACTCTTTTCGGCATTCAAGTAAATCTCATCGCGGTTGATCTGGCGAATTTCCCCGCTGATGATTTCTCCCACGCGATTCTTGTATTCCTCAAAGATGAGCTCTTTCTCGACTTCCTTGATGCGCTGGTTTAGATTCTGCTTGGCAGAGATGATCAACCGGCGCCCAAAAGTAGCCGGATTGATAATCTCCAAAAACTCGTCGCCTACTTCTAGATCCGGCTCGGTCCTGCGGGCAACGTCGACGGATATTTCCATCACCTCATCTTTGACTTCGTCGACAATTGTCTTGCTCTGGTAGATTTCTATTTCGCCTTTGTCCATATTAACAAAGATGTCAAAATTGTCGGCCGTGCCGAATTTCTTCTTGATCATGGACAAAAAGATTTCTTCCAGTATCTTGGTTAGCACCTCTTTTTCGATGCTCTTCTCTTTGACGAGTGAACCAAAAGCCTCGACAATCTCGCTCTTCATGCCAATTCCTATTATCCAGTTTAGCGCTTTTTAAATTTGAACCACAAGCTTTGCTAAGACGATATCTGTTAACTTTATCTCGTTCGGTCGCTCGTTCGATTCGATAATGACAGTACTATCGGAAACTTGGGTGATAGCTCCTTCGACCCGCTCTTCCCGGTCGTCCTTCCTATAGCGAATATTTACCGTCTTCCCAACATGCCGCTTGAAATCCCGTTCGGTGGTCAAAGGTCGATTCAGCCCGGGCGAGGAAACTTCGAGAACATAGCGACTGGGAATCGGATCCTTGCGATCCAGAATGTCGGCAATCGCTCTGCTCGCATTGGCGCAACGTTGTAAGGTTATGCCGCCCTCCTGGTCGACAAACACCCGCAAGATGGTCCTGTTTCCACTTCCGTGCAATTCAAGATCAACAAGGTCGATCCCCATCTGATCCAGCACGGGAAGAATGATGCTTTTTAGGCTTTCCGCATCTGCCATGTTTTTGACCTTAATAGCAACAAAAAAGTGGGCCTAAAGTGGACCCACTTGCGCGGTTGAATATAAAAAAAAATTATTAACTATGCAAGGAATTTGTAAGTTTACGAGTGTTCGTCGTTTAGCCATAGGGCAGGCAATCCAATGAAAAGCTCGCATAGGCTGACTGAATTCCTTGCTTGCTCTTGGGGAGCAAAGCATTCTCCTTACACTTTTATCATGGCCAACAGCATCAGTGCATCTTCTTTTTCCTGAGCATTGGGATAGTCTTTGACAAGCTTTTCGAATTGCTGTTTTGCTTTGCCATTATCGTTAGCCAGGGTGAAGCAGCGTCCCGATCTAAGCAAAAAGTACGGAGCTTGCACAGCTTTAGGGTACTTGTGAACTATTTTTTCATACTGCTCGGCGGCTTCCCTATATTTTTTTTCCTGCTCCAAGCAAGCGGCAATGCCTCCCATGGCAGAGGCGAGCAAATGTTCGTCGCCGCTAAATTTTGAATAGAATTCTTTATAATTCTTAATGGCGTTTTCCGTATCGCCGTTCTGGTAGAATGAGTTTGCCAAATAAAGCAAGCTTAAAATCCCACTGCGGGTGCCGCCATAGTTTTCTACAAGATTGCTCAACTGAGTGATGGCGTTTTTATAGTCGCCGCTTTCGTAGGCGCGCGTTGCACGAGAAAGCTCGACGCTTGCGCTGGATTCCGATGACTTTTTGGCCCTCGCGTTAACAAAGAGTAAAACGACAACGAGCAGAATGGCTCCCAGCCCCATGTAGATGTATTTGGAATTCTTTTCGATCCAAGAAGTGGCTTGGAAATAAAACGTGACCAGCTTGTCTTCTTTTAATTGTTTTTTGGTAATCCTTTTTCGTGGTTTTAGCATTTTTTTCCTGAAAGATAGTCATGAAAGGTGAGTCAATAGCTTGAATTAAAAGGCGGGCAAATATAAAAATCGAAACCATGAAATGCAAGGACAAAAACGATCTTACAGGCTAATCCCTTTCATGAAAACCAATGTCCTTCGCCGTGACTGTCACAATCTCATAGATGCAGATGGCAACGGCGGCGATGAAAAACATTATGATCGTAATAAAGACAACGGCTGCGGCTTTTTTGTTCAGGATACCCAGAACCCGCCCAGCTTTAACGATCAAAGACATTGTAAAGAAGCCTATCACCGTGGATAGAATGACAGTCCATATGGCGCTTTTGATGTTTGATCGGATGCCGCTCAAATATCCAAAAAGCATGATCGCCAATGACAAAGCGATCGCAACGATCGACAGTGTATTGCTAATCTCTGGCCAAAACAAGTAATAGGCTGCTTCCGCTTGTTGTTGCATAGCAAATCCCTTATCGTGTCAAGAACTCTGCAAAGCCATACTGGCTAACCTGCTGCCGGAACCAAAAGGCCTTGCCGGTGTTGGACTATCCACTCAAGAAGATTGAGGTTTGTTCCTTTCGTAGATCGATCGGATCATCTCAATCGAGGACAGCACAGCCGATGCCTCATAGGGCATCATGACCACTTTGTCGCCCTTTTCGCTGATGATGTGCTTGAATGCATCGATGTACTTGATCGCCGTCAGGTATTGGGTGCAGGCTTCGCTCGATCCGACGACTTCCATCAACTTTCTAATGGCTTCTGCTTCCGCTTGAGCAATCCGATAACGTGCGGAGGCTTCGCCTTCGGCTCGGAAAATGGCAGCTTGTTTCTCACCCTCTGCCGTGATGACCATTGCTTGCTTCTCACCTTCGGCTGTCAATTGCGCCGCTTGTTTGTCGCCCTCGGCTTTAAGCACAGTAGCCCGTTTTTGCCGCTCGGCTTCCATTTGCAGATTCATTGCGACAGTCAGCTCTGCCGGCGGCTTGATGTCCTGCAGCTCAACTCGCGTTATCCTGACGCCCCATTGACTTGTGGCTTGATCCAAAGACTCTTGTATCTTGCGATTGATCGTTTCGCGCTCGGAAAGCGTCTCGTCCAGGACCATCCCGCCAATGACCGCTCGTAGGGTAGTTTCAGAAAGTCTCGCGATCGCCTCTATGATGTCTGCGACTGCGTATACTGCCTTCTTCGCATCGAACACTTGATAATATAACAAGCCGTCAATCGTCAGGCCGACGTTATCCTTACTAATGGCATGCTGCTGGGGAAAGTCAAAGATCCGTTCTCGCACGTCTATGCGGTTGACGTACGAAGTGTAAATCAGAACTCTTTGCGTCTTTGGATCAACTCGGTGAAAACGGACCTTTAACTGTCTTGGTCTTTCAAAAAACGGCCAAATAAAATGGACGCCTGGGTCCAATCTGCGATGATACTGTCCCAGCCTTTCGATGATCATAACCTCCGCTTCCCGAACCAAGACAAAGCCAACGGGAAAGGCCTTAAAGTTTAGGGCAATGACCAAGTAGACAATGGCTGCGGCAATCAGCGTAATCCAAAAATAAATCACCTTTCCCTCCAAGGATAGCGATTTGTTGTGAGATTCAAGAGATTATCAAGCTTTCAACAATTGCTCTCTTTGATACGGATGGACCTTTCACTTGTAGCCTTTTCCGGATTGTAGATCAGTTGTCAGCGGAAGCTCTTGGAACGAGAATCTTGAGGCGCTGAGGCAGCACCGAGATGTTGATTTCATTGGAAGGCCATTCCACCAACTCGCCTTCGATCTGCACCGTCAGGGGTGCATCGGCGACAATCTTTAGCTCATTGGTCAGAAACGATTCCGTCTCTTTCAGCTTCAAGTGGCTGCCGTCAAAGAAATGCGGCAGGGCGCTGAGTCTCTTCAAAGGCTTCATATCCTTCAGCAGGACGGCGTTCAACATTCCATCGCTGGCATCGGCGTCGGGAGCGATCTTGAAACCGCCGCCAAAGCAGACTCCATTGGCTACTGTCAGCATCAGCGCCTGTCGCTCAAAGTGAACTCTTCCGTTTACCAATGTCAAATTTAGCCCTTGATAGCTAAAAGCGTTTCGCAACACATAGGCGAGGTAGGTGGCAAAGCCCCGCAACAGCTTGGAGTTTTGTAGATCCTTGACGACCGCGACGTCAAAACCGATGCCCGCGGCATTGACACAGTACCGGTCACCGACCAGGGCCACATCAAAACGCTTGGCCTCGCCCGTCGATATGACTTCACAGGCGTTTGTCAGATCTTTGGGAATTCGGATGGCCTTGATAAAATCATTGCACGTGCCGATAGGTAGGATGGCCAGCTCCGGATCGCCGTCCGCTTTTAGAATGCCATTCACAACTTCATTCAAAGTGCCGTCCCCGCCAACGGAAACAATTCGACTATACGACGCTTTTACCGCATCGCTCGCCAGCGCCACTGCGTGCATCGGAGCCTCGGTGTAAGCAACATCGTACTCCAATCCCGTTTGATGGAGGAAATCAAGAATTTGCTTAAAATGTTTCGTGGCTCGCCCCTTCGCGGATTTGGGATTCATGATGACCCTAGTTTTCATATCAGTCTGCTCCGTATCAGGGTTCCAAAACAGGGCGTCGAGCGCTTTATGCAGCGGGCACGCTCCGACGTGCAGTTAGATGCCGTACCTAATCTACCTAACATCAGCCCCTCTCTTAGCCAGAAGCTCTTTTAGAATTGAACGATGGCAACGACTCTCATCCTCACAATAGCAACCTATCGACATATTCGTTCGATGAGAAAATGCAGCCAGCAAATCCAAGTCCTTGCTGGCCGCAGGCAATTTCAGCTCGGATAGGAATTTCCTCTTGAACTTCCTCCAAGACTTTTCATCATTCGCAGCCAAAGCTTCCTTCAAAAGAGGCTCGCTGGGGGATAGATTGGGAAACCAAACATCGTAATAGTTCTTTGAGGAAAACTCTTCTTTCCTTACTCCTCTGGGAGGCCGTCGCACCGTACCAATCCGCAGGCCTTCGCCCTTTACTCTGGGACTACCCAACCTCACGATCTTTATGGCCATTCCTTCTCCTTATCATCGAAGCAGCCCATTTCAGCCCGGTATCCGCACCGCACAATTGCACGCGACAAGTGCTCAATCCGCCTTTCCCTACAACAGTCCAAGCGAGGGATTCTGTCAGACAGGGAAATTATATGCAAAACTGATTGAAATAACAAGCGGTTTCTATATTATTACTCTGGAAAAAGTACTATGCCTGCGAAGATTTTTTCAACTGCTAATTTACGCCAATGAACGCTAATTTTTCATTAGCGTCTATTAGCGCCGATTCGCGGTTTACAGCTTTGGTTGCGGCAAATTGCCGCGTTATGAAAAAGCGCGAAATTCAAAAAGGCGAGGTTTGATGAACACCCAACAGGAAAAAATAACCGGCAGACCGACCTGGTAATTTGCAATCTGAAAGACGGTTGCCACACTGAAATGCCTACTCTGCACATACGATCAGATCAGCTTATCACGGCTTAATTCGAAGAATGTGCGTGATCGGAGTTCTGCCAAAAAGTGTACTGGATAAAAGTATAACCCAGATAGTGCTGCGAATTGCCCTCCATGTCAGCAACAACCGGATTCTCTTCCACACGGATGTACAGCTCTTGCTTTTCTCTATCGAGTCCGAGGGCGGCCGTTGCGTCCACCTCGAAATCGCGAACCTTGAGGTCGCCGTCGCGGGCATTGACGAGGTAGATTCGCCCGACCTTGCGTCGAAAAAAGTTATAGACGCTTTCAAAAGGCTCATTCGTGGCAACAACAAAAATCTCCGCCCCCTTGCCGGCCTCTTCCATCTCCAACATCGCAACGTCTTCCCGCAGGGTCCCCTGAAAATAGAGGTTTCCGACTTTGCTCTTCAAATCTTCAAGAGTGCGCTTCAAGCTTGACGGCACGCGTGTGGTGACGGTGCTGTGGATCAGCACCAAATCGATGCGAGTAGGCCAAAACTCCTTTTGCAGACGAGCGATTGGAATCGGGTAGATCTCAATCCGGCTGGCAGGCAGGCCATACATTTGGGAAAAGGTGTAGATGAACCGATCCCCTTTTTTGAAAAAACGCTGGCCGGAAAGGCGATTATAAAAAGCCACCACCGAATGCGCCTCGTCTTGGGTCACATAACAGGCAATACGACTGGCCCTTGCGTTTTTAAAAAGCTTTTCCGATCTGCTTTGCAGCGCCTGAGTATATTCTTGGTCGAGTATGCCGTTGGGGTATTTGAATTCGTTAAAAGTGCTTTCTTTGAAAGCGAGGATCGGCAGTTCTTGACAGTGACAGGGTCTTTGAGTTAATATCCCAAACAGCGCAAAGAAAACAAGCGGAGATGCAAACCCCAATCGCCCCTTTCGAAAACAACAAAGAGACTCTATCATCCTCACCTCATCAAATCAGCCGCTGCTCCTGCCCTTTCGCCGTTCCTCACAGCGCTTCTTCGTTCAGTTGCCAAGAAAAACACGACCGTTTGTTAGTATGACAAGTCGGGCCGGCAGGTTCGGCTTTGATCAAGATTGCGTCTGCATCGCAATCTGCAAAGATTTGCCGCACATTCAGATAATGGCCGGAACTCTCCCCCTTCATCCACAGCTTTTGGCGGGAGCGGCTCCAAAACACCACTTTTCTCCGCTCTAATGTCAGATGAAGGCTCTCGGCATTCATGTAACCGAGCATCAGAACGGCTCCATCGGACTGGTCTTGAATGATTGCCGGAACCAAGCCGTCTTTGTCGAATTGTATACTTTCAAGAAATTTTTCTACTTGCAGATTTTCAATCTCGGACATGTATGTAGCGTTCCTTTAAATAGCTTTTGACTTTTGCGACGGTGTTTTCACGATAATGGAAAATAGACGCCACCAGAGCGGCATCCGCGTTGGCTTTGGCAAAGACATCGTAAATATGCGACAAATCGCCGCAGCCGCCGGAGGCGATGACCGGAATGGTGACGGAATTGGCGATCACAGAAGTAAGCGCCAGATCGTATCCTTGCTTGGTGCCGTCACGGTCCATCGACGTCAACAGTATTTCCCCAGCGCCCAACGTCTCAGCTTCCTGCGCCCATTCCAAAGCATCCAACTCGGTTGGCGTTCGACCGCCGTGTGTGTAAACCTGCCAGCCGAATTGATCACGTCGCTTGGCATCAATGGCAATCACCGTCGCCTGGCTGCCAAAACTGTCGGCGCAGCGTCGAATCAACTCCTTGTCCAGTACTGCGGCCGTGTTGATGCTCACCTTGTCCGCGCCGCTTTGCAGCAATCGCTGAGCATCCTCGACGGTACGCACGCCGCCGCCCACGGTCAAGGGCATGAACACCTGCTCGGCGGTGCGTCGCACAATGTCCAGCATGATGTCGCGTTTTTCTGAGGAGGCGGTGATGTCCAGAAACACCAATTCGTCGGCGCCTTGCTCGTCATAATAGCGCGCTTGCTCCACCGGGTCGCCGGCGTCCGTCAGATTGAGAAAGTTGACTCCTTTTACGACCCGTCCGTCTTTTACGTCGAGACAGGGGATGATTCTTTTGGCTAACATGCAATCCTACTGATCGAAACCAATAACTGTTCACGCGAACTGCTCAACCAATGCGCTCAACTCTAATCGTCCTTCGTACAGAGCGGTGCCGACGATTGCGCCCACGATGTGTGGATTCTTTGCGGCCGCCAAAGCCTGAAAATGCTCTACAGCAGAAAAACCACCCGAAGCGATGACACTCGCTCTTGCAGCAGTGGCGAAAGCGAGAGTGGCTTCAATGTTCGGTCCCCTGGATTCGCCGTCACGTTGCACGTCCGTGTAGATAAAGCGCTCGACTCCGTATTCGGTCATTTTTCTTGCCAAACCGATGGCGTCCGTTTCAGTCTGCACCGCCCAGCCGTCAATGGTGACTCGTCCTTGACGCGCGTCGATGCCGACAATGATTCTATCAGGTCCGGCCGCCGCGACCGCTTCCCTGACAATTTCCCGCTGGGTGACAGCAACAGAGCCAAAGATGATTTGAGAAATGCCCATCAATAACCAGCTCGCCGCGTCTCCTACCGAACGGATGCCGCCTCCCAGCTCGATAGGGATTTCCACAGACCGGACGATCTTTTCTATCACAGAAGCATTCTTCCGCGCGCGACCAAACGCCCCATCCAGATTGACCAGGTGCAGCAGCTTTGCACCTTGCTCTTGCCAGCGCAGAGCCGCAGCTACAGGATCGGCATCGTAAATCTTAGCCGTGCTTTCGACCCCTTGTCTAAGCCGCACGCATTTCCCATCCAGCAAATCAACGGCAGGAATGATCAGCAAACCAGGTCACCTCAAGGCAATAAAATTTCGCAAAATTTGCAGACCCCATTTTTGTGACTTTTCCGGGTGGAATTGCAGCCCGAACAAATTCCCCCTTCGTATCGCAACAGGAAAGCCGAAGGAGTAATCGCTGGTGCCGACCGTCAGTGAAGCCTCTTCGGGAAGGACATAATAAGAATGCGCAAAATAGAAATAGCTTTCTTTGGGAATTCCAGTCCACAACGGGCTTTCGGAGCTTTGCTGCAATACGTTCCAGCCGAGATGCGGCACTTTGAGATTCTCAGGAAAGCGAACGACTTGACCAGCTAATATGGACAATCCCTTCGCCTCAGGATTCTCTTCGCTGCTCGGAAACAAAAGCTGCAAGCCCAGACAGATGCCAAGAAAGGGCTGATTTTGTTTAATTGAATGAATAAGCGACTGCCGCAAGCCCAGTTGATCGATGGCATCCACTGCTTTGCCAAAAGCGCCAACGCCGGGTAGGATGACCTTGTCGGCTTCTTCAATGTCCTTTGGGGAAGATGAAACTTGCGCGTCCGCGCCGAGGTGCTCCAAAGCCTTTTGCACGCTGCGCAGATTGCCGGCGCCATAATCCACAATGCAAATCATACCAGCGTCCCTTTGGTAGAAGGCACGCCGGCCTGCCCGGAATCGATAGCAGCGGCCATGCGCAGGGCCCGCGCCAAGGCTTTGGTCATCGCTTCCAAAGCATGATGGGCGTTCTTTCCCGCCAGCAATGTTACATGCAAAGTGACTTTGGCGTTCATGGCAAAAGCACGCAAGAATTCTTCAAACAGCTCTCCTTGAAATTCACCGACCATTCTGAGAGGCAAGGGACATTCATAGCTGAGAAAGCCCCGGCCGCTGATATCCACTACCGCACGCGCCAAGCTCTCGTCCAAAGGACAGTAGGCGTGGCCGAAGCGGACAATTCCATTCCGATCACCAAGGGCTTGATCGAAAGCTTGACCAAGAACAATGCCCAAATCCTCTATCGTATGATGGCCGTCAACATGTAAATCACCTTTGGCATTGATTTGCAGGGAAAATCCCGAGTGCTTTTGCAGGCTTTCCAGCAGATGATCGAAAAAGCCGATACCGGAAGAAATGCTGCCCTCCGCACTTTCATCCAAATTTAGACTGACGATGATGTCTGTCTCCTTGGTCTTGCGAGTAACCTTCGCTTGACGACTCATCTTTTACCTTTCTAAAGTGCATCTTGGAGTTACCCTAAAAGGCAAAACCATTAGAGGCAAAACTATTTGCCGTTTCTTTGATTCCAAATTAGCATTAATGGTTTTGCCTAAAATAGTTGGTGACTGTTTATCCAACCGAAAAAAACGTCATTTCGAAGCGAAGCGAGAAATCTATGAGCAAGGATTTCAAACAACTCCGCAGATTCGGAAGTGATAGATTCCTCCCTGCGGTCGGAATGACACGTTTTACTTCAGATGGCTGACTTCCTGCTTTAATTTTGCCCACATCAAATCCAAAAACTGCGAATTGATCAAGCCTACACAACTTCACGTAGAGCAGCCAAAAACATCGCGTTCTCAGCCCTTGAGCCGACGGTGACCCGTAGATGGTTTTCCAGCAACGGATAGCCGCTCACGTCGCGCACCAGTATGCCTTGCTCTTTCAATTTCAGAAAAGCATCTTTTCCGTTACTACAGCGAAAGAGGATGAAATTCGCTGCGGAAGGATAAACTTGAATTCCATTGATGGCTTGCATTTGGCCGAAAAGCCAGGCGCGCTCTTGCTTGAGGTAAGCGACCTGCTCCAACATAAGGCGACGATTGTCCAATAGTTTTGAAACCACCAGCTCTGTAAACAGATTAACATTGTAAGGCAGAATCACCTTGCGTAATTGCTCTATGACTTGCGGGCTGGAAATGAGATAGCCGAAACGCAGGCCGGCCAAACAGAAGGCCTTGGAGAAGGTGCGAGAGACGATGAGTTGCGGATAACGCTCAATCAAGGACAAGGCTGTATTCTCACTAAATTCCACATAGGCTTCGTCACAGAAAACCAAGCCGGTTGCCTCCGCACAAAGAGCCTCGATGGCTTGTGTACTAATCTCACTCCCAGTGGGATTATTAGGAGTGCATAGCAAAAGGACTTTGGGCTTCTGCGCATGTATTGCCGAGAGAACCGACTCCAGCGGAAACTCCGTACCCGGAGCTTGATGTATGATCACCGCCTGACCGTTATAGACCGTTGTATACAAGCTGAACAAGCCAAAGGTCGGCGGGCAATACAGGACACGGTCTCCCTTTTCCACGCAGGCGCTCAACACGGTCTGCAAAAGCTGATTGGAGCCGTTGCCCAACAGGATTTGTTCCGGTCGAACTCCATGCCATTTGGCCAAAGCTTCTTTTAATGCCGGCGATTCGTTGGTGGGATAGCGGTTCCAAGAAAGCTTGCCGGCGTCATGCAGAATTTCCCGTTTGATCTCCTCCGGCAAATCAAATGGACTTTCGTTCTGATTCAGCTTGGCTTTCACGATCCCTTGCGGCGGCGACTGATAGCCGCGCAGCTCCAGCACGGATTTCTTGAAATAGTTTTGCATCAGCTCTTCATTCTAATGGTGATGGCCTGCGTATGCGCTCCCAACCCCTCGCTGTTGGCAAAACGGACAATTTTCTTCCCATGCTTTTCTAAAGCTGATTTGCTGTAAGCAATGACGTTGCTGGTCTTGAGAAAATCTTCTGCCCGCAACGGCGAGAAGAATCGGGCGGTGCCGTCGGTGGGTAAAATGTGATTCGGTCCCGCCCAGTAGTCACCGACGGTCTCAGGGGAGTACGATCCCAAAAAGATGGCGCCGGCATTGCGGATTTGTCCCAGCATCTCCCAGGCGTTTTGGACATGGAGTCCCAAATGCTCGGGAGCGATTTCATTACAGATGTCGACGCACTGATCCATGCTGCCGGTTAGAATAATGCCGCCGTACCCATTCAAGGAGCTTTGGATAATTTCTGATCTTGTCAGCTTTTCAGTTTGCCGAGCTACTTCTTCTTTCACTTGTGCGGCTAAGGAGGGAGAATCGGTTAGCAAAATGGCAGCGGCCAGCGGATCATGTTCTGCCTGCGCCAATAAATCGGCGGCGACAAATGCGGCTTCGGCAGACTCGTCGGCGATGATCAGCACCTCGCTGGGGCCGGCCATCATGTCAATGCCGCATTGACCGAAGAGCAGCTTTTTCGCTGTTGCCACATAGATATTGCCCGGCCCGACGATCTTGTCGACCTTGGGAACCGATTGCGTGCCAAAAGCCAGCGCGGCTATGGCCTGCGCTCCACCTACCCTCAGCACCTTTTCGACGCCCAGCTCGAATGCGGCGGCAAGGATGGTCGGATTGACTTTGCCCAGTGCATCGCATGGAGTAGCAATGATGATTTCTTTCACGCCCGCGACTTGGGCGGGCACGACGCCCATCAGCAACGATGACGGATAGGCAGCCCGGCCGCCCGGCACATAAACTCCGATTCGCTCCAGCGGTACCACCCTCTGCCCCAAAACAATGCCATCTTCCTCCCAAGAAAACCATGACTGCGGCAACGATTTTAGATGAAACCGCTCGATATTCCGACGCGCTTCACGGATGACGTTGCGCAGGTCCGCATCCAATCTTTGCGCTGCCTTGGCGATTTCCTCTTGCGGCACCCACATTCCGAGCTTGGACAAATCCGCGCCATCGAACTTTAAAGCGTAATCATACAGCGCTGAGTCGCCTCTTTCCCGCACTCGGCTGATGATTTCATTCACCGCGGCGGTCACTTCCGCAGACACCTGCATTCGCCTGGACTGCAATTTAGCCAAAAATGCGGGAATCTCCGCGCCCTGATAGATATTGATCGCGGCAGCCATTAGTAGATCACCTTGTTCAACGGATACTCGATAATGTCCTGCGCTCCAGCGCGTTTGAGCTTGGGGATAATCTTGCGCACGATCTGCTCTTCGACGATGATCTCAAGGGCGACCCAATCTTCGCCATGCAGTGGCGCGATGGTCGGCCGTTTCATAGCCGGCAGCTCTTTGATCAATTGATCCAGCTTGTCCTTGGGTACATTCATCTTCAAGCCGACTTTGCCCTCCGCCTGAATGGCTCCGCGCAGGAGCATGTGCAGGTTTTCGATCTTTTCTCGCTTGCGCGCATCCTGCCAGCTTTGCTTGTTGGCGATGAGCATGGTGCGAGATTCCAACAACACATCGACGATGCGCAGATTGTTGGCCCGCAGCGAGCTGCCCGTCTCGGTCACCTCCACGATGGCCTCCACCAGCGTGGGAGCCTTAACTTCGGTCGCCCCCCAGGAGAACTCCACTTCCGCCTGTACGTTGTTTTTGGCCAGATAATCTTGGGTCAAATTCACGATCTCAGTGGCAATGCGCTTGCCCTGCAAGTCTTTGACGCTCTTAATGGGAGAATCATTGGGCACGGCCAGCACCCATTTGACTGGGCGCAAGGTGAGCTTGGCATAGGTCAGCTCACCGACCTCGACCACGTCGGCACGGTTTTCCAGAATCCAGTCCTTGCCGGTCAAACCCACGTCAAAGACGCCGTCCTGCACGTACTTGGCGATCTCTTGCGCGCGAATCAGAATCGCCTGAATTTCCTCGTCATCGATGGAAGGAAAATAAGATCGCTCGCTGACGGAAAAGTAAAATCCCGCCTTGGCCAGTAAGCGAAAGGTTGATTCCTGCAAGCTCCCCTTTGGCAAGCCGATGCGAAGCACGTTATCCCCCAAGCCGTTCCAGTCAACCAATCTTCCTCCTTTCTTTGGCTTAGACCTGTGAGGTTTTGGAAACCTCACAGGTCTCGGTCCAAAAATAAAAAAAGCCCGCCGGGTCGATCAGGTGGGCTTGAAATTCGAGTGATGAATTTAAACGTGGTTCACCCACCTACGGTCCAGTAGTGATGACGATGAGTATGCGGGTGAATCAACACGATTTTCATTTTCTGCTCCTAAATGACGGGCAAATGTAATACTGCGGAGAAAAAGATGCAAGGGATTTTTTCCCACAAATATCGAGAGACTTGAAAGGCAAATGCAAATAAGGCGTATTCCTTTAAGGTAATTGTCAAGGTGGCATCAGAAA
>Ga0172370_10003738_pt1 | contig 20897 bp, 14 predicted proteins | sample LakKiv5m_FD_114538 | JGI IMG/M metagenome (GOLD analysis project Ga0172370, IMG submission 114538) | Freshwater microbial communities from Kabuno Bay, South-Kivu, Congo - kab_022012_11.5m | ecosystem: Environmental > Aquatic > Freshwater > Lake | place: Democratic Republic of the Congo...
ACCAAAAGAGGAGATTGGATGAAAACTTTCACCCATATAATAATCCTGATCCTTCCTGTTGGCAGCAATCTTGCGGGCAACCTCGATTTCGGTGATTTTCAGGCCGCTCCTGATGCAGGTTTCGATCCAGCAAAGAGTTTTAACCCAGGCGGCACCATCCCGGACCATCACATTCCTCAATCCTTTCTGCTCCACGGAGTTTTTGATTGCCTTCAGGGCAGTGGTACTGTTCATCCCTTCAAGAACGGGTCCTTTTGATGCCCAGAGGGCATGAACAGACTCAGTGGCCTTTTCAGGGGCCAGACAGGCGACCTTTCCCGGGGATATTGCCGATATCCATTGTTCCAGTTCTTCATACTCCCGGAGTTCGATTCCATCCCGGATCAGAAGGTCTGTCAGACTTTCGTCCAGGGCTGAAAGATCAGCAAAAAGTAAGGTTTCAGTAAGCCCTACCACTGCATAGGAGATGAAAACCGGACAGAAATCAACGTCACTTCCCCGTAGATTAAAAAGCCATGCAATCTCGTCAAGCGGCGAAATAAACTGATAATCAGCTTTGACTTCGACCAGACGCTCCCTGACCGCATTGATTTTCTGAACCCTGCCCACTCCTGCAAACCTGACCGGATGGTCGTACACCGGTTTTCCTGGCAGGGAGGGTCTGTCGATCCAAAGATCTGAAATCAGATCACCGGTATTGATAAGTTTGATCCCTGAGGATTCGAGACAGTCGCGGTAATACCGAACCATTGAAACCGGAAAGAACCGGTTGTCAAAGCCAACCTTTGAACCATCGGTCAGGTGTTCCTTCAACCATCCGATATATTCGGGGGTGTGCGGGATCGTAAGTCGGACAAGCTGGTATTCCGATCCGGCGAGTTGCTCTTCTGCCTGAAGGAAATACCTCGAATCCGTCCACAGACCTGCGAATTCAGTTGTGATGACTACAACGCCGGCAGAGCCGGTAAATCCTGTGAGCCACTCCCTGAACTTCCAGTGGCCGGGAATATATTCACTCTGGTGCGGATCAGTGTAGGGAACAATTATGGCATCAAGTTCTGCATTCTTCATTGCCAGCCTGATGCTCTCCAGTGTTTTATTTCGTCGATCTTCCATGTTATCAGCGCATGTCAATCAACTTAACACCGGGAAACTGCTTCGGATCAAAGGCAAAGGTTTTGCCGTCGGAAGCTGCTGTAGCTGTCAGATTCTTTATTTTGATGATATAGAGGTTCCCATCGGTTGAATAGTAGGTGACCTCATCAATCTGGTCTTTGCTTTTCAGGATCGTCATGCGAAGCTTTGTATAGGAATCATCACCAGATACCGGGATGAGATCCACAACCACCTTGTCGCCAGAACTGCTCACCGGTTCATACCTGAAATTCTTTTCATACAGGGTAAAGATGCTTTTTGGATTAAACAGATCATTGTCGGCCGGATCAAGGATGTTTGCCTCCTTGAGTTCCTCGTTGACCGTCCAGAGTGTTTTGCCATCGCACAAGGCAAGAATTCCCATCATCTTCAGTCTGTATTTTTCTCCTTCCAGTATCAGCGATCCCTCCTGCGTGTCATTAAGATCGGCCTGATCATTTTTAAGTGTGAATGAAAAATCCGCCTTAACTGCCTTGTAGGACTGGAGCTTTTTTGAGACTCTGTCCATCAGGGTTTTTGTATCCCCGGCAGTTTGGCCCAAAGCTGACAGGCTTGTCAGGAGCACAAAGAGGAGAAGATAAATTGGTTTGCGCATTCTGTCAGATACTTTTAGAATTTAAAAATTTTTCCAGGCTGTACAGATCCTGGAAAAAGACCTGCCTGGGTTTGCTACCGTCAACCGGGCCTACAATACCAGATGCTTCCAGCTGATCCATGATTCTTCCGGCACGGTTATAGCCGATGGAGAATTTTCTCTGAATGGATGATGTGGATCCCTGCTGGGTTGAAACCACGAGGCGGGCTGCCTCCTCAAACAGTTCGTCGAGTTTGTCGAGACTAACCTCACCAGGTTCATCGCCTGCCTCGGTTTTAGGCTCAGGAAGGGGCCATGCCATCGGGTATCCCTGCTGGTTGCCGATAAATGAGGCTACATGTTCCACCTCTTCGGTCTCAATGTAAGCACATTGCACCCTCACCAGATCTGCACCCATGGAGACCAGCATGTCGCCGCGGCCTACCAGGTGGTTTGCTCCCGGACTGTCGAGAATGGTTCTGGAGTCAATCATCGATGGAACTCTGAAGGCGATCCTTGCCGGGAAGTTAGCCTTGATCGTTCCCGTAATGATATTAGTTGAAGGGCGCTGAGTTGCAATGATCATATGGATTCCGACAGCTCTGGCCAGCTGGGCGATCCTGGTAAGCGGGATCTCGATCTCCTTGCCCGCAGTCATGATAAGATCGGCGAATTCATCAATAACCAACACAATGTAAGGCATAAACCGGTGCCCCTTTTCAGGATTGAGCGTCCGTTTTACAAATTTTTCATTGTACTCCTTGATATTCCTGACCTCAGCCTTTTTCAGGAGATTGTACCGGTTATCCATTTCGGCACTTAATGACTGGAGAATCAGAATAACATGCTGGGTGTCTGTGATGATGGGCTCTTCAAAATCGGGAAGTTTTGCCAGGAAATGTTTTTCGAGCTTGGAATAAAGGGTTAGCTCGACCTTCTTTGGGTCAATCATCACAAATTTCAGCTCGGCCGGGTGCTTGCGGTAAACGAGTGATGTGATAATTGCATTGATGCCAACCGATTTCCCCTGGCCGGTAGCACCCGCAACGAGAAGGTGAGGCATTTTAGACAGGTCGAAAGTGAAAGTCTCGTTGCTGATGGTTTTGCCCAGGGCAACCGGGAGGTCGTAATCATTTTCCTGGAATTTCTTGCTGGCCAGGACGGTATGCATCGAAACCGTTTCAGGCTTGCGGTTGGGGACCTCAATCCCGATGGTTCCCCTGCCGGGTATCGGAGCAATGATCCTGATGCCCAGAGCAGAGAGGCTGAGGGCGATATCATCTTCCAGATTTTTGATTTTTGAGATTCTCACACCGGGTGCGGGAATGATCTCATATAGAGTGATAGTGGGGCCAATGGTTGCCTTGATCTTTTCGATCTTGATCTTGTAATTGGCCAGGGTTTCTACAATTTTGTTTTTATTGCTGATAAGCTCTTCATCAGTCACCTTGGGATGTCCGAGCGAATGATCCTTCAGCAGGTCAAATCCGGGGAATACATAATTAGAAAGATCCAGGGTGGGATCATAGTCCCCGGCCGGGAAAGGATTATCCTCAACCTGCTCTTCGACTCTGGCGGTGGTGTTCTCAACTACCATGGAAGGATCGGGTATCTGGTGGTCAGGATTGAAATCGACATGAATCAGGTCCAGATCGTCAATTTCTTTGGAAATGGATTTATCCTGAATTTCCTTAACCGTAAATTCCTGATCATCAGCATCTGAAACAAAAAATTCCTCACCCGGGTCTACAAACTCCGGCTCAAGCTCTGCCTCTTCGGTTTTTGATTCCTGTTTTTTCAACGACTGCGGGGTAACCCGGAACATAAAGACAATCAGGATCAATCCGGAGGCTATGATTGAGATAAGGGTTCCTGCTGAACCTATCAGAGCCGTGAGCCAGGTGGAAATTGCTATTCCGTGGCCTCCGCCGAACTGAAAGGCATGTTCGGGAATCACATAACCCAGTAAGATTGATGTCCAGGCCATGATCAATAAACCGTATTTGGTGGTTCTGCCAAGCTTTAAAAGTTTGGGGCCGATCAATGCGAGTCCATACAAGGCAACCAGAAACACCAGAACCATCGAGGAGATTCCAAACCATTTGTAAATAAACAGGTTGCTCACGACAGCTCCGGCTTTGCCCGCCCAGTTTTCAACTCTCACTCCCGGATCTGCCAGGTTAGTGGCCAGTTCTGTATCAAGGAAGCCCTGGTCGGCTTTCCATGTGAAGAAATAGGAAATAAAGGAGAGACCGGCAAAGAAGGCAATAACCAGCAAAACCAATCCCAATACGATTCGGATCCTGCCTTCACCAGGTTTTGGCTTATCTGCTGCGGGCTTCTTTGTTTTTTTTGGCTTAGGTTGAACTCCCATGATGATTTACGGCTATTCGGACAAAAATAGAAAAATAATGGCAATATGCTGATTGGCCTGATCCTGCATATTCCGCAAACGGTGTGGCTTTCAGAACGCAAGGCCTAGGCTTGATATTCAAAAAAAATTAAATTTGTTCTTTAATGTTCAGGATATGAAAAAGCTTGCTGTTGTTGCCCTGGGAGGCAATGCACTACTCAGAGATAATCAGGCGGGTACGATCGACGAGCAGGAACAGAACACCACCGATACACTGGAAAATCTGATTTTTCTGATCAGGGCGGGATATAATCTTGTGATCACTCACGGAAACGGGCCTCAGGTGGGAAATATTCTCATGAGGAATGATGCCGGTGAACAGGTATACGGAATTCCGCAAATGCCACTGGATGTGTGTGTGGCTGACAGTCAGGGCGGCATCGGTTACATGATTGAAAGGATGATGCGGAATGTGCTGCTCAAACATAACATCCGTAAGGAGATCGTGACCCTGGTAACCGATGTTGTTGTAAAAGAGGAAGATCCTGCGTTTAAGAATCCCACAAAACGAGTTGGGAGAGTGTATGACAAAGAGCATGCTGACAAGCTCACCCTGGAGAAAGGATGGATCTTCAAGGAGGAAGCAAGGGTTGAAGGCGGATGGAGGAGGGTAGTACCCTCACCCGAACCGATTCAGATCATCAATGAAAATGTAGTCAAAACTCTTGCCAGCCAGGGAGTGATCACTATTGCCACCGGCGGAGGCGGCATTCCGGTTTATTATGACGGCGAAGGAAAGGTGAGGGCAGCTGAAGCCGTTATCGATAAGGATCTTGCTTCAGGCTTGCTGGCTGCCAGGATTGGAGCCGATGAGTTTTATATCCTTACCGACGTGCCTTTCATCTACCGGAATTATAAGAAGCCCAACCAGGAAGTACTGGAATTCTTAAATTATGCAGATGCCAGACAATATCTTGAGGCGGGTGAATTCGGCGAGGGAAGCATGGCTCCGAAGATCAGGGCCTGTTTGAGGTTTTTGGAAAATGGAGGAGGCAAAGCCGTTATCACAGAGGCGTTTAAATTAGAAGATACCTCCTATGGATCAAAAATAACCATGGAGTATGATCCAAAGGACGCCGAAAAGATCAGGCGGAGAAAAGAAGGGGAATCAATTACTTAAACGAATAAATATTCAATAAAATTAAATAATTATGCCGTATAATTTAAGAAACCGGAGCTTTTTAAAGTTACTGGATTTTACCCCAAGGGAAATCAGCTTTCTCCTGGATCTGTCATTTGACCTTAAAGCTGCCAAATATGGCGGATATGAGCAGCAAAGGCTTAAAGGAAAGAACATTGCACTGATATTTGAAAAGGCATCAACCCGTACCCGTTGTGCATTTGAGGTGGCTGCCTATGATCAGGGAGCTAATGTTACCTATCTCGGACCTTCAGGCTCGCAGATCGGGCAGAAAGAGTCCATGAAGGATACTGCCCGTGTACTGGGCCGCCTTTACGATGGGATCGAATACAGAGGTTACGCTCAAACCATTGTGGAAGAGCTTGCCGAGTATTCAGGTGTACCTGTGTGGAACGGTCTGACCAATGAATTTCATCCTACGCAGATTTTGGCCGATTTTATGACCATGCTGGAGCATTTTAATGGTCCACTTAGTGAGATATCCTTCTGTTATATGGGAGATGCCAGGAACAACATGGGAAACTCATTGCTGGTTGGTGCCGCAAAAATGGGTATGGATTTCAGGGTGGCAGCGCCAAAATCACTGTTCCCCGCTGATGATCTGGTAGCCAAATGCAGGGAAATTGCCAGCCAGACCGGTGCCAGAATCACCCTGACTGAAGATGTGGCGGAAGCGGTTGAAGGGTGCGACTTTCTCTACACCGATGTATGGGTTTCCATGGGGGAACCGGATTCAGTGTGGGAAGAGAGGATCAAACTGCTCAAACCATATCAGGTAAATAAGAATGTGATTGAACTGACCGGAAATCCGGGAGTTAAATTCATGCATTGCCTGCCCGCCTTCCACAACCGGGAAACCACCGTTGGCGAGCAGATCTATAAGAAATTCGGGCTTGACGGGGTTGAAGTGACCGAAGATGTGTTTGAATCCGAGAATTCAATTGTTTTTGATGAGGCTGAAAACAGGCTTCACACCATCAAGGCGGTTATGGTGGCAACTCTGGGGGATTAATTTACCCTCTTCCTGACCAGCTCCTGACGGGAGTATCGTATAATGGGAATAGCTTCATTTTCAAAGCCGTTCCCATTTTTTTGTGCTGAAAACTTCAGGGCTGTCTGCATGGTTTTGTGATTCAGGAAATCATTCCAGCAGGGAACGCTGGCAGTAAGATTACGGCCAAAATAGAACAAGGCCCTGGTGAAATAATAGGTTATATCAAATCCCTGAAAGCTCCACCGGGAAGGCTCCACATTCCAGTTAAGTTTGTAATTGGCTGAGAAATTCAGGACTTCCTGATCCAGGTAATCAACAAAGGGATTTTCCTCCAGATCACTTGCTACCTCCAGGTTGACATTGAAAAGGTTTTCAAGATCAAGGCTGCCGAAGGCACCTGGGTACATTCCGAACGTGGTTATGTCAAAACTTGATGACTTCAGGTTGAGCTGATTGATTACCTCAGTGATAAAAACCTCATCATTGCTGGGAATAATCACATAATTTGGAACCGTTTTGCTGAGATAGTTATCCAGACGGGTGGCACCGCTCTCAGCATTGAAAAAGTCCCTTTCAGTTTCGCTGAAATAAACAATTTTTGGTTGTGCTTTATGGTTGGGGTCCATTTCCAGCATTTTAGCCTTCAGAAGACTGAAAAAGGACAGAAAGTCGGGTGAGTTTTTTTCTGCACTCCGGCAGACCACCACGGTATTATTCCTGTAATGTCCGGCCAGATAATTGCTGATCTGAGACTCTTGTCTGTCTGGTTTCGACCGGATCTGAAAAACAAACGGATTTCCCTGTGTGTAATCAGTGGGTGAGAGCGGATTCACCATGGGCACCTGCATTTTGGCGGCTGCCGGAGCCATGACTTCCAGCTCGCTCCGGAAGGCGGGTCCAATGATCAGATCAGCCTGGTTTAAAGTTCCATCAGCAATAAGTTTTTTGATGGCCGCAGGATTTCTTTCAGTGTCCAGAACATGGAGGTTAAGGTTGAGCCCGGATTGCCTCAGGGAATCGATGGCCATGTAGGCACCTTCAAGGAATTCGTAAAATCTGAAATGATCCTCATCCAGGGTGTCTGAAAAACCGAGAGTGTCATTTTCAGCAATATTCAAAGGCAACAATATAAACAGGTTGAACTCATCCCGGCTGTGAGCTGTGGCCTTTTGCCTGCATGGAAGATCGGGTGAAATCGCATCAGAAACTTTTTGGCCAGCCCCAACCGCCTCCCTTGCGTTGCTGTCAGATGCCTGGACAATTGCAGTCTGTGCAAGTGTTATTTTGTCCCTTGGAATTCTGATCTCCTGTCCGATGGAAAGGCCCCATTTCGTATCCGGGTTGGCTGCCCGGATGTCATCTATTTTAATTCCGTATTGTCTCGATAATGATGAAAGCGTCTCCTTTGGCAGGACTTTATGGACCAGGTAATCTGATTGTATGGCTGGCTTGTTAGTTTCACTCACCGGGGCAGGAATCCGGATCACCAGACCGGCAGTGAGTCCTTTGTTTTTTATGATGGAATTGGCTTCGGTAATCTCTGCTTCTGATACCCCATACGCCTTTGATATACTATAAAGGGTATGACCCTGCAGGACCTCATGCAGGTAAAAATCCTTCCCATTGACGGTCACCAGGTTGGTGGATTTTTTAACGGGGGTGGGTTGGAATTGTCCAACCAGATGCAATCCGCCCGAAAGTCCGATAAGCAGGATCAACATGCTGATCCTCAAGGCTGTGCTAACCTTTAGTGCTCTTTTCACAGATAGGGTTTTGTGAGTCGCAAAGTTACTGAAATAAACGACCCGGTCAATATGTGCCGAAAAGAGCTTTGATGTCAGAATCAATTGTCCCTCAGGACATACTCATCATATTCCAGTTCAAACCGGAGTTTATGCCGGGCTTCCTCCTGAGCCAAAGAGAGGAACAGATTTCTCAATCCTTCATTTGGTGCTTCACCGGCAAGCCTTGAATAAAGTTTAAAAGCATTCTTTTCGCGTCCCATCGCCAGGACCAGCGCATCCCGGTAATCCATGTCGCTGCGGATCTCAACATCAGAAGTATAATCACTTATTCTCATATCGGTGATCCTCAGGCCGGGATGTTCCATAACACCCTCCGTTTTTACTTTCAGCAGCCTTGCCTTGTGTGACATCTCTTCCCGTGCGAACTGGAGGAAAACCTCCTTCATTTCTACAATCGTTGACTCTTCGGATAACCGGGTATAGAGGTCGACTGCTTCCTGCTCACCACGGATTGCAAAATCGAGGATCTCTTCTATGGTATTGAATTTTTTCATGATTTCATTTTGTTTTTCTAGGGTAAAAAGGCTTGATTGAATTCCTCATCAAACAGTCTGACCAGGATATCGCACCCGTGGTTGAACAGCGGGTTGTAATTATCTTCTCCCGTAAAAATAAATCTTTCCGGAAGATCGGGATGGGCTGCAATGGTGGTCATTGCTTCATTCCGGGCATCCAGGCTGTCATGAATTCCATTGACCCCAAATTCCTTGAGGATGCCGGCAAGCTGACCAATGCTGTCAGCTGCGAGAGGGCTTTTCCTTGCCTGCTCGAATTCCTGAATTTGTTTTTGCGTATTGGTGAATGTCCCCGATAGTTCAAATGGCAGGCTGGCCGGAAGAATCAGGTGGGCTATTTCAGCGGTTTCGGTCATGAAATAGTCTTGAACCACGAGAAATTCTGATTGTCCGAGCCAAGTGGCCACCTCTTCCGGATCCGTGGCGCATCCGACCGGATCCTCTCCAAAGATCAGCAGGTTACGGATTTGTCCGACTATTAATCTGGCAAGCAGATTGTCGGAGATTCCTGAGTCTGCTCCGCCGGGCAGATAGCCGGGATGAACTCCCATATCCCACAAGCCCTGGGCATTGTTCTTTTCCTTCAGGCAGATCAGCCCACTGGCCGTTTTTCCGAGTTTTCCGGTGAGGAGGGCCAGATTTCTGAGCTCCCTTGCCTCATTTGAAGAGAGTTCAGCTTCGGAGAACAGGATCACGGCATTGGTTTCCCTGTTGTATGAATCGGCAAAGCTCCTGATATCCTGCTCATCCCGTACTCCTGCCAGGGTGCACAGGTGAGTGAAATCAAGCTGCAGAACTGATTTTCTGTATGCCTCAAATCCCACGCAATGATCCTTGATGTACAAGCCGTTCTCCTCACCTTTCTCCAGCAAATGATGGATTACGGCAAGAATAAAATGGTAATATGAGTCAATATGGATATTCTGATCGCACTTTTTCTCAAGCTTGCTCCCTTCATACAGCGTGACATTGACCACAGGGATATTCCTCCGGAACTTCGAGTGCTGAACTATAAATCCTGCAATCGCATTGTCTTCATGGACCTCAGATCCGATCAGGTAAATTCTTGATGCATCTTTGATCTGAGTAAACGGGGTGTTCTTCTCAGAAGCGAACCGGTAATCCCCGCGGCCCAGATAATGGAAACTGTGGATATTTTCTGATTGAACCCCCTTGCGCGCCAGTTTCTGGATCATGTACAATTCTTCGTTCGTCAGCCTAGCGCCGGCGAAGATGGCACTTTTATCAGCTTCGGTACCCTTTAGTTTCTCACCTATCAGATTAAAGGCACGTTCAAAGGAGATCTCCTTCCAGGTCCCATCGGATCTTTCCATGGGAGCAGTGATCCTGTTGGTGGCATTGAGGTATTTATACCCGAATTTTGGGTATCTGCAGATGGTTTTCTTTGGATTGACTATCCCTTCTGCTCCTTCCACTTTCCATACAAATCCTCCGTTTTCCTGTAATTCGACGGAACAACCGAGGGAGCAGAAATTACAGATCCCTTTGATTCCATTGAGTTTGACCGGACCGGGTTTGAACACGAAATTCTCGGTTATCGCTCCGGTGGGGCAGGCAGAGATGCAAAGTCCGCAGGACTCGCAATCGGTTTCGGTCAGCGATCCGGCCATTGCGGGAACCACATAGGATTCAAATCCCCGGTTGACAAGTCCCAGTGCATTGGCACCGACTACTTCCGTACATATCCTGATGCATCTGGAACAGAGAATGCATTTATTGTTGTCGATCTCAATAAAAGGATGTCTGAAATCAACCCGGAACTCTTTGAATGAGCCTGAAAATTTGGACTGGTCCGCACCATATTCATCGCAAAGTCGCTTAAGATCACAGGTATGATACTCCTGGCATCCGCATTCCAGACAACGTGCAGTTTCATTGAGAGCCATTGCTTCGGTATACCCAAGCTCAACCTCATTGAAATTCTGGCGCATGGTTGGCTCCAGCAGCGGCATTTCCTCCCTATTCTGATGATTGAAGGAGCCGGTAAAATCATCGGGCTGAAGTTTTTTGAAATTCTCTTTTTTACTTAGAAATTCCTTTTTCCCCGGCGCAACAGGTTTACCCGAGAGGAACTGATGGCAGCTCCGGCTGGCAATCCTGGCCTGGGCAATGGCTTCGATCAGGGTGGCCGGACCGGTGACACCATCCCCTGCAGCAAAGACTGAAGGAATTCCGGTTTGAAGGGTATGCTTATCGGCTTCGATATCTCCCCATTTTGTGATCCTCAGCTCGCCATTTTCAGCATGATCATTTACATTCCTGATAAAGTCCGCCTGAGTTTTCTGACCAATGGCTGCCAGGATAATATCAACGGGCAGGTCAAATTCAGATCCTTCCACTGGTACCGGCCTCCTTCTGCCCGAAGCATCCGGTTCACCGAGTTCCATCCGGATCAGCTTCATTGATTTGCAGTTTCCATCCTCATCCTTTAGTATTTCAACCGGATTGGTCAGAAACAGGTATTCAACACCCTCAAGTTTTGATTCATGGATCTCCATCGGATTTGCGGGCATCTCCTTTTCGGTCCTGCGGTATACCACAAAAACCTTGTCCGAGCCCAACCGGCGGGCTGTCCGGCAGCAATCCATGGCAGTATTGCCACCACCCACCACCACAACGGTCTTACCGGTGAAATCGGGCTTTTGTCCGGTCATTTCCATGTTTCTCAGCACGTCAATTCCCGGGAATACATTTCCTGCGTCGTCGCCCGGACACCCGACACGGGTGCCTGCCTGGGATCCGATCGTCAGGATCATTGAATCGAAATTGGCTTTGATTTCGGCGTAGCTCAGGTTGTCTCCCAGTTTCCGGTTGTAATGGATTTTAACTCCAAGCTCCGTTATTTTTGAAACTTCCATATCGATGGTCTCATTGGGAAGCCGGTAAGGAGGAATACCGTACCGCAGCATCCCGCCGGGATTCGGACTGGCTTCGAAAATCTCGACGTGATGGCCGTCCCTTCTGAGGAACCATCCGGCAGACAAACCACCGGGACCGGCGCCGATCACTGCCACCTTTTTTCCTGAATCAGGTTTCAAAACCGGTTTGTAACCTTTATCCGATTCCAGGTCCCAATCGGCGGCAAACCTTTTCATATAATCAATGCCAACACCGGTTCCCTCGTCCAGGAAATTTCGCCTGCAGGCCACTTCACAAGGTCTCACACAAACGCGGCCGCAAATGGCAGGTAATGGATTCACTTCTTTGATCAGTCCAACCGCTTCAGAGAATAGTCCCTTTTCAATCAGCGAAATATAACCCTGAACATCTACTCCTGCCGGACAAGTTTGTTTGCAGGGAGCCATGCAATCAGCATAATGGTTGCTGACCAGAAGGTCCAGGGCCATTTTTCTTGCTTTTCTTACCTTTTCATTATTGGTATGAATGTTCATTCCTTCGGCTATTCGCGTTGAGCAGGCCGGCTGCAACCCTCTCATGCCTTCGATTTCGACAACGCAAACATAGCACGACGAGTAGGGATCGAGCCTGGGATCATGGCAGAGGGAAGGGATCTCAATTCCAAAACGTCTGGCAGCGTCAAGGATGCTTTCCCCGGGAAAGCCTTCGTATTTTTTTCCGTCAATGATGATATTGAGTTCGGTCATGGCAGATTCAGTTCAAAAAAGTTTTTAATGGACAAGGATTGCGTCGAACTTGCACTTGGTGAAGCAGATACCACATTTTATGCACTTGATCTGGTCGATGAAATGGACCTCTTTTCTGTTGCCTGAGATCGCATCCACCGAACAGTTTTTTGCACAAACCATGCAGCCCGTACATTTATCAGGGATCACCTCGTAGGTAAGCAGGGGCTTGCAGCTCTTCGCCGGACATTTGCGATCGCGGATGTGGGCCTCATATTCACTCCGGAAATAGCGGATGGTGGTGAGCACCGGATTAGGTGCCGTCTGACCCAGTCCGCAGAGGGAGCTATCCTTGATCTGATAAGCGAGCTCCTCCAGCTTTTCAATATCTCCTTCCTCTCCCTCCCCTGAGCATATGCGGGTCAGTATCTCCAGCATGCGCTTGGTACCGATCCGGCAGAATGTACATTTACCGCAGGATTCCTTCTGCGTGAAATCCAGGAAAAATCTGGCCATATCCACCATACAGGTGGTTTCGTCCATTACTACCATTCCCCCGGATCCCATGATTGCACCCGTTGCGGTGACCGAATCATAGTCAATCGGGGTGTCGATCAGGTGCTCGGGGATGCATCCGCCGGAGGGACCTCCAAGCTGCACTGCCTTGAATTTCTTGCCGTGGGCAATGCCTCCGCCCAGTTTGTAAATAATATCCCGGATGGTGATCCCCATCGGAACCTCCACCAGCCCTCCGTGATTTATTTTTCCGGTAAGGGCAAAAACCTTGGTCCCCTTGCTTTTTTCGGTTCCGTATTTGGCATAGGAGGCTGCTCCGTGATTAATGATCCAGGGGACATTGGCATAGGTTTCGACATTATTGATGTTCGTGGGCTTCCCCCAGAGTCCCCGCTCGGCCGGAAACGGAGGCCGTTTGGTTGGCATTCCCCTTTTCCCCTCAACCGAGGCCATCAGGGCTGTCTCCTCTCCGCATACAAATGCCCCGGCACCTTCCTTCACGTGAATATCGAGATTGAATCCCCTGATCCCGGCGATATCTTTTCCCAGGTAGCCTTTGTCCCGGGCTTGTTTAAGTGCGATGTTCAGTCTCTGGATAGCCAGCGGATATTCAGCCCGGCAATAGATCACACCGCCATTGGCACCGATGGCATAGGCAGCAATGATCATTCCCTCTACTACCGCGTGCGGATCTCCTTCCAGCAGGGATCGGTCCATGAAAGCACCCGGGTCTCCCTCGTCCGCATTGCAGATCACAAATTTTTCTTCTGATTTCTGGTTGTAGGCAAATCTCCATTTCATTCCTGTGGAGAAGCCCCCGCCGCCCCGGCCCCGAAGCCCGGAATCCAGGATAGTCTGAATGATGGTTTCTCTGGGTATGCCGTCAGCCGCAATTTTCTTCAGTGCCCTGTACCCGTCGCGGGCTTCATATTCTTCAAGGCGCTCCGGATTAATATATCCGCAATCGCGAAGGGCGATCTTAACCTGGCCCTGGAAAAACTCTTCATCCGGGGTAGGGTAGAGGTCTGATTTTACCAGATACTCCTTTACCGGATTCTGATTGACCACATGCTGGTTAATGATCTCCAGAGCTCTGTTTTCATCGATTTCTCCGTACAGGTAAGATCCGGTATCATCAATGACCTCCACGAGAGGTTCCCGGTAGCACATGCCGACACAGGAGGTTTTGTCGAGGGTAAAGGTCAGATTGTCAGCTTCTTTTAAAGATTTTATTTTCTGATAAACCTTGTTGCCGCCCGCGGCTATCCCGCAGCTCCCAAGGCCCACGATCACTTTGGTGTTTTCCATGGTCGTCTGATTTAATGGGTTGATGTCAGGAAGCCGATTCCCTGATCTTGATTTCCTTGATAACCTGAACAGCTGACTTTCCGGTCAGTTTGCCAAAGGTTTCCTCACCTATCATCATCACGGGTGCGAGGGAGCAGCAGCCCAGACAGGCAACTGATTCAAGGGTGAAGAATCCGTCGGGGGTCGTTTGACCGTCTTTTACGCCGAGTGCCTCTTCGATTGAATCTGTAATGGAGGTAGCATTCTGAACATGACATGCGGTACCGTGGCAAACCTTGATGATATGCTTCCCAACCGGATGGAGCCGGAACTGGGCATAAAAAGTGGCCACGCCATACATTTCATTGATTTTCAAACCGGTATGTTCAGAGATGATTTTGAATGCTTCCTGAGGGATGAACCCGTACAGATTTTGGGCCCCCTGAAGAAGCGGGATCAGGTTGCCTTTCTTACCCTTGTATTTTTCGATCAGCGGAATCAGTAAACACAGATCCACGCTAACACCAACAGTCTCTGCCTCAAAGGCAGGGCCTTCATTTCTTTGAACACGCATTCCAGAACTGGTTTTAGGTTATTGGCCGGTTAAAATACAGGATACCCGCCAAAATCAAATGATTTATATCAGGATATTATACATTAGCCGCAAATTGAGAAGGTATGAAAAGAATGATCCTTATGGGCATGGTTGCTGCACTGTCCTTGAGCCTGAGTTCGCAGGAGATTCCGCATCCGCTTCTTCCTGCCACCTGGGATATTAAAAGTGAGGAGCTGTTGGGTATTGTCAGAGAGCTGGCCAAGCCAGAATATGAAGGCAGACTGACCGGATCCCCCGGTTTCAGGATGGCTGCCGGATATCTGGCAGCTGAATTTGAAAAACTCGGATTACAAAAACCTTATGTGGCTGACGGATACTTTCAGAAGTTCACCATTCCTTACACCCTGGTCCTGCCGGATTGCTCATTTTCGCTTATTGCGGGAGACAAGGTGAAAGCATACCGGTACTATGATGAATATATGCCTGGGAGTACCTCAGGATCGGGTGATCTCACTGCCGGGGTAGTTTTCGCAGGCTGGGGCATTACAGCTTCCGAGCTGAATTATGATGATTATGAGGGTATTGATGTGAAGGGGAAAATTGTCCTGATTCGTCCTGAAGCGCCGGTTTCACCGGGTGCGGGTGCCGGAAAGTTTGATCCTTGGCTGCCCTATTCCCTGCATCAGTATAAGATGAAGAATGCAATAGCTCACGGTGCGAAAGGGGTGTTGTACCAATACGGACCCCTGGCCAATACAAACAATGACTACCACCCGGAATTACTGCTGACCATGGTATCAAATTCAGTGGTCGACGAGCTGTTCAGCGGATCGGGGAAATCTTATCCGGAGGTGGTGGCCAGCATTGAAAAGAACCTAAAGCCTCAGTCATTTGATCTGAATAAGAAAGTCAGGATTAAAAACACAACCCAAAATTTTCCAGCATCCGAAGGAATGAATGTCATCGGAGTGTTGCCCGGGGCCGATCCGGTTCTCCGGAAAGAGGTAATTCTCGTCGGCGGTCACCTGGATCACTGTGGCCGGTGTTGGGAGGTTTGCCCGGGTGCCAACGACAATGCTTCCGGAATAGCTGTAATGTTGGGTGTTGCCAGGGCTATGGTAAAATCAGGACTGAGTTTTAACCGTACCATTGTTTTCATCGGAATCGGAGGTGAAGAATCGGGCCTTGTTGGGGCGAAGGAATATGTTGACAGACCGGTTTTTCCAAAGCAATCAACTCTTGGTTTGATCAATCTTGACTGTGTCGGGGTTGGACCGAACCTTCATGCCGGAGGAGGATTGAGCTTTCCTTTATTGTATGGGGCCATCGAAGGGGCCAATCGAAATTATGTACACAGGAATCTGAGTGCTTCAGCCACCGGGGGAGGGGGTAGGCCGCGTTCGGATGCTGCCATTTTCAATCAGGCCGGGATTCAGACGGTCAGTTTTTCATCTTATGGAGGATCAGGAGCTTACCATACACCGGGTGACACACCGGAAACCATCTGGCCTGAAACCCTGGAGGATTTGGCCACAATTCTAACAATTGCGATTGCGGATCTGGCCGGGATCCACCAGAATCGATAACTATTGTTTCGGGAGCGCCCAGTCGGGAAACGAACCGGGCCTGATATCAAACACAGTGGTTGCCAGAAAATAGACCCCTGCCGTAATGATCAGGGCACCGATCAGATTCAGCCATAAGCCTGTTTTTGCCATTTCAGCAACGGTAATCCGCCGGGTTCCGAATATGATGGCGTTGGGTGGTGTGGCTGCAGGGAGCATGAAGGCCATGGAGGCCGACAGGGTTGCAGGCACCATCAGGAGCAAAGGATGAATTTTTGTGGCGATTGCCATTCCGGCAAGGACCGGCAGGATCATCTCTGTGGTGGCAGTGTTGGATGTCAGTTCGGTCAGAAATGTCACCACAAGTGAAATCAGCAGAATGATCAGGATCGGGGGAAGTGCACTGATCCCCTGAAGCTGGGTCCCCAGCCACAGGGACAGGCCTGAATCCCTGAAGCCGTTGGCCAGAGCGAATCCCCCGCCGAACAAAAGGACAATGTCCCAGGGCAGGTTTCTGGAGGTTTCCCAATCCATGATCCGCTTGTTCTTTCCGGTGCCTGCGGGTATCAGAAAGAGTGGGATTGCCACTGCGATGGCAACCGTTCCGTCATTGATGAAACCCGGATTGCCGAACCATGAGGCCCATCCCTTTAAAGTTAAGCTTCCGAACTCAATATCCGACCGGGTGATCCAGAGGAGAGCCATGAGAATGAAATCCGCGAGGACGATTTTTTCTTCCCACGACATAGGCCCCAGTTTATGGATCTCATCCCTGACTACGAAAGATTGGGCGGTGGACCCGACGGCAGCTTTTCTTGCATACCGTAAATAGAGCAGAATCCAGGTGGCGGCCAGGGCAACCAGTCCTATCGGGAATGCCATAAGCATCCACTGAAGGAAGGATATCTGGGGTGCATCAGGAAACATAACCTGGAAGATTCGCAGGAAAGAAAGGTTGGGAGGGGTCCCAACGAGAGTCATAATTCCCCCGAGCGATGCGCTGTAGGCAACAGCCAGGAGCAGTCCGGTTGAAAATGAGCGTTTTGCAGGAGGATCAGGTTCTATCTGGGCTGCCACTGAAATCAGGATGGGAACCACCATCATGGCTGTTGCGGTATTGGAGATCCACATGCTGAGAAACGCTGTGGCTGCCATGAATCCCAACATAATCCTGGCTTTACCCGTACCTGTCAGTCTCAGGATATTCAAGGCGATCCTGCGGTGCAGGTTCCATCTCTCCATGGCCAGGGCCACCAGGAAACCGCCAAGGAACAAAAAGATCACATGGTTGAAATAGGCGGCGGAGACCGTCTGGCCGTCCATAATCCCCAATAAGGGAAACAAGGCAACAGGCAGGAGGGAGGTAATGGCCAAAGGCAGTGCCTCGGTAATCCACCAAATTGCGATTAAGACGGCGCAGGCCAGTGTGTAACCGATCTCCGGCCTGGAAGGATCAGGCTTGAAAAAAAGAGCCAGAAGCAGGGCCGCCGAGGGCCCGAGGATCATTCCGACTCTCCTGGCCGAGACCGGTGTCCGGCTCATTTCAATGCGGAGAGGAAAGAGCGGATATTTCCTTCGATTCTGTTCATCACATCACCGGATTCAGCCTTTTTGAACTTTTCGCCGGTAATGTGTTCATACAGTTCAATATACCGTTCAGAAACCTCCGTGACAAAAGTATCAGGCATGAAGGGAACATTTTGTCCTTCTTTTCCCTGGAAGTTGTTTTCAATCAGCCACTGACGAACAAATTCCTTAGAAAGCTGACGCTGCTCAACTCCTTTGTCAAAATTTTCCTGATAGGTATCACCGTAGAAATAGCGGCTTGAATCGGGCGTATGGATCTCATCAATCAGATAGATCTTGCCGTCGAGAGTTCCGAATTCATATTTGGTATCCACCAGGATCAGGCCCATTCTTGCAGCCATCTCACTGCCCCTTTCGAACAGTCTGTAGGTGTATTCTTCAACCTTGGCATAAATATCTTCCGGGACAAGGCCCAGTTTGATGATTTCCTCACGGCTGATATCCTCATCATGCCCCACATGAGCTTTGGTAGTAGGGGTGATCACCGGTTTGTCAAACTTTTGATTTTCCTTCATGCCTTCAGCCAATGGGATCCCGCAGAGGCTGCGTTTGCCGGATTTATACTCGCGCCATGCATGACCGGTGAGGTATCCGCGGATCACCATTTCCACAGGCAGGGGTTCCACCTTTTTGCCGATGGTTACCATCGGATCGGGAGAAGCAATTTTCCAGTTGTCAACGATGTCGGCAGTTGCATCCAGGAACTTTTCTGCAATTTGGTTCAATACCTGGCCTTTATAGGGAATGCCCTTTGACAGGACCACATCAAAGGCAGAGATTCTGTCGGTAACGACCATGACCAGGAATTTATCATCGATATTGTACACGTCGCGCACTTTACCCTTATACAGACTTTTCTGGCCGGGAAGATTGAAACTGGTTTTAACGATTGCTTCCATATGCTTTTGTTTGTGAGTTATTTCTTTTCGTATGCCCGCACGATTTGCTCAACCAAACGGTGCCTAATAATATCAACTTTATCGAATTCGACAATGGCAATTCCGCTAATGTCACTCAAAATGTTTTTGGCATGGATCAGTCCTGATTTTTGTGCATCAGGAAGGTCGATCTGAGTGATATCTCCGGTCACTGCAAACTTGGAATTTTCGCCCATACGGGTGAGGAACATTTTCAGCTGGTTTACCGAGGCATTTTGGGCTTCATCCAGGATCACGAATGCATTATCAAGGGTTCTCCCCCTCATGAAGGCCAGTGGTGCAATCTGGATAACGTTATCCTCCATATACTCCTTAAGCTTCCGGGCAGGCATCATGTCGAGGAGGGCATCATAGAGTGGCTGCAGGTAGGGATCGAGCTTCTCCCGGAGATCTCCGGGAAGGAAACCCAGGTTCTCGCCCGACTCTACGGCTGGCCGGCTGAGAATGATTCTTTTGACCTCCCTGTTCCTAAGCGCCCTCACTGAGAGTGCAACCGCGATGTAGGTTTTGCCGGACCCAGCAGGACCGGTGGCAATCAGAAGATCATGACTCCGGTAACGCTCCACCATTTCTTTCTGATGGGGAGTTTTAGCCCTGATGGGTTTCCCGTTATTGCCGAAAATCAGGATATCATCCTCCAGAATCTCTTCTTTTTCGGCGGATCCGTTCTCAAGAAGGATTCCTTCCAGTTCCGAAGCGGAAAGCCTGTTAAATTTCTCCAGAAAGGAAAACAGTTTTTCCATCTTATCCTCAAACTTCTTGATCTCACCGGTTTCGCCGATTGCCTTAAGCTGGTCGCCCCGTGCGATTAGCTTGACTTTTGGGAAAAATCTCCGGATGATATCAAGATGCTGATTGTTGGCCCCGTAAAGCAGAAGAGGATCTATGCCTTTCAAATAGATGATCTTTTCAATCATGCAGTTTAGATAAAGTCGTATTTTTGGACCTGTCTCGCAAAAATACGGATTATCACGGATTTCGAAACTCCTGGTTGTTCATGGCCCTCATCACCTTAACGACTGATTGGCAGAGCAGGGATTATTATTCAGGGATGATGACCGGCAGGCTCAGCCGGATGATCCCCGATGCGCAGGTAATCCGGCTTAACCAGTCTGTTGAGCCTTTTCACGGAATCCAGGGGGCCTACCTCCTGAGGCAGGCAATTCCCGAATTTCCTGACGGAACCATTCATCTTTTCCTGGTGAATCAGGGGCACAGACCTGATATCTGGCCGTCGGTGGCCAGGTACCGCAGGCAGTATCTAATCGGTTGGGATGATGGATTGCTCCCGCTGGTTATGGATGAAGAACCGGAAGAATATATCCGTGTCGACGACAAGGTCATGGAAACCATGGACCGGCTGACAGGGACTGATGGCACTTCACGGCATGTTCTTCCGAGTTTTCCTGAACTCTCGGTCTTTACCCGGATTGCACTTTTTGTGTCGAAAGGATTCATGCTGGATCAGGCTGGGGGTGAAAGAATTGCATTCAACAGGATTTATTCATGGCAACCAGTCATTGGCAGGGACCAGATAGACGGGCAGGTCATCTTTATTGACGGATACGGCAATGCAATCACCAATATCCACAGGAACCAGGTGGAAAAATTGGGGCAGGGCAGAAAATTGGAGGTGGTGGTTAAATCCAACCATTACCGGTTAAATGAAATATTTAATTCATACATGGGTGTTGATCCAGGTGACCTGATCGCCATCTTCAATTCCGCATCCCTCCTGGAAATTGCCATAGTGCAGGGGAATGCCGCGGAACTGACTGGCCTGGAACCGGGAACCGCCGTTAAAATCAGATTTAATAATGACGAACAGGGAAGAGGCAATACGGTCTTTCAGCCGTTTGCTTGAAATCATGGATGAACTGAGGGCTAAGTGCCCGTGGGACAAGGAGCAGACGCTGGAAAGCTTACGGACGCTGACCATTGAGGAGACTTATGAACTTGCCGATGCCATTCTGGATGAAGATCTTGACGGCATCCGTGAAGAGCTGGGCGACCTGATGCTGCACCTGGCCTTCTATTCAAAGATCGGAGAGGAGAAAGGAAGTTTTACCATCAGAGAGGTCCTTGACGGGATCAATCATAAGCTTGTGTACCGGCACCCGCATATTTTCGGAGATATCGAAGTCAGGGATGCCAGGGAGGTGGAAAGCAACTGGGAAAAGATCAAGCTTTCAGAAAATCAGGAAAAAACCGTGCTTGGCGGGATTCCCTCATCTTTGCCTGCCATG
>Ga0172370_10003741_pt1 | contig 20891 bp, 19 predicted proteins | sample LakKiv5m_FD_114538 | JGI IMG/M metagenome (GOLD analysis project Ga0172370, IMG submission 114538) | Freshwater microbial communities from Kabuno Bay, South-Kivu, Congo - kab_022012_11.5m | ecosystem: Environmental > Aquatic > Freshwater > Lake | place: Democratic Republic of the Congo...
ACATATTGTTCCTTTTTCTTCTCTTGGGTTGTAATCGAGACCAATTGAGAAATTTTCAGGAAATTTTGTATTGAACCTGATAAAAGCACGAAACAAAAAAGAACCATCGGCGGAGCATAGAGTGAAGTTTTTCTTCATATGTCCCCTGTCCTCTTTGTATTCCTTTGTTGGTGGTTCTATAATTTCTTTCTCGCACCGAAACAAATTCTCGATATATTCTTGTTCGTACATCATCCTACAAATTTACGAGTTTTTTGGTTTGAATGGAACAAAATTTTGAATATCCTGTTTCTGTGAGTTTAAATTCACGTTCAATGAAAACTCTTTCACTCATTGGATTTGTCTTGCAACTTACATTCAATCATAACGATTACTCCTTCATCTTTTTCTTGATGCCAGTACTTTGCTTCTTTTTTTTATCTAACAACAATTTAACTGATTTATCAAAATCACTTTCAGAATTGCTAAATTCTAAAATTCTTTTTTGTGAATACTTTTCATATTCAATATGAGCATGTTCCATAGCCAAATCATGCGAAATTTTTCCTGCATGCTCCAGAATATTTCTATCATTTAATTCGAGAAATGCGTTTAATTTTTCTATCCAGTCCTTCATATACATTGGGATTCTTCTCATTGCCTGTCCTTCAGCAAAAACAAGATATTGTTCTGTTAGGTTATTTAATGCGAGGAGTTCGTCTTCAGCCAAATAATTCTTTGCAATTTCCGTATCCTGCTTTCTGACCTTAACGCCGTGCCACGACGTAAGTCCCATATTTTGCTTACTACTTTCAGCTCTTTTGTATATTATTTCCGGTGCAGTCATTCCAGTAATTGCCCAATGCATCTTGTTTTGAACTGTTTTGAAAAAGTTGATACTAATTTCAATGGTTGGGTCGTTATCAACAGAAGTAGAATAAATATCGGTGATTTTTTGATAAAACCTACGTTCCGAGGTTCGGATATCCTGTATCCGATGTAAAAGTTCATCGAAATAATCAAAATTCTGTTTAGGATTTTTTAATCTTTCATCATCAAGAACAAATCCTTTAATAATGTATTCTTTCAATCTCTGGGTAGCCCACTTTCGGAAATTTGTTGCTATTGAAGATTTTATCCTATAGCCAACTGATATTATAACATCAAGATTATAAAACTTCTGTTTTCGTTCTACTTCTCTTTTCCCTTCCATTTGAACTATTAAGAAATCCTTAATAGTTGAATCTATTTCAAGCTCACCTTCTTCAAATATACTGCTTATGTGCATATTAATGTTTGGTATTGTAGTCTGAAACAGCTCCGCCATCATCTTCTGAGTGAGCCAGACAGATTCATTTTCGAGACGGACTTCAAGCTTAGTTTTTCCGTCCTCGGTTTGATAAATTATTATTTCTCCGTTTGTTTTCATTATCCTGCAAATTTACGAGTTTCTTAGTTTGAATGGAACAAAATTTGTTGAAGGCAAACTCAAATACTTAACTGCAAAAGAAGTGATTAAGGTGCTTCATGAGGCTTTGGAAAAACCGGATTGAATATGTTGACCATTATTTACTCAAAGAGGTTTAAGCAATCTGAAGATAAATTATTGAAAAAAAGAAAAAAAATAAAGAAAACCATGATTAACAATATGATTTATTGATTATTTTTCAAACTTAGAAATATATTTTCTTTTAAAAATATTTTTGATAAATCTGATGTTCTAATTTCAGGATTAAAATTTTTTAATTCCAAATCCAAAAGTAAATTTTTATCGAATTCTTCATAAATAATTTTCAGATATTTTATAAATACTTGACGTGGTATTATCGCACTATAATTTGGACCATACCATTCAATCAAATCTTTATCACTTTTTGAAATATTACATTTCTTACAGGAATAAATTATATTATCAATATTATCAGTACCTCCTTTATTCTTTGGGATAATGTGGTCAAGTTCAATTTTAACCAATGAGCCACAATAAACACATTTTTTTTCTGATGCTAATAATTTCAAATTCTCCCTATATAAACTGGAAATATTCAATTCTCCGGAATTCAACTTCTTATAAATATTCATAATTATGGCAAAATCATTTCTCTTAAAATTACTTGCCTCGGCTATTAATTTTGAATAGAGCCAATAAATCAGTTGTCTAATTGTTTTAATCCAATTCAGCATAAATTCTTGCTAATAAAAATGTTAACTAATTTTTGGAGCGTCATCATTTTTTTGTATAATTCCAATTATCCTCCTCTTAAAGCGGTATATTCCCATGCTTTTTCGGGGGATTGCGGTCAACTTTTGTTTCGAGGATTTCGAATGCGTTGATGAGCCGCTCGCGTGTGTATTTCGGTTCGATTACTTCGTCAATATAACCGTAAGAAGCTGCTATGTATGGAGTTGCGAATTTATCGTTGAACTCGTCGATAAGTTCCTGTTCTCTTTTTTGAGTGTCGTCGGCAGTGTCAATATCTTTCTTAAAAATAATCTCAACTGCACCTTTTGCACCCATTACGGCAAGCTCCGCAGTGGGCCACGCAAAATTGAGGTCTCCGCGTATATGTTTGCTGTTCATAACGTCATAAGCACCACCATAAGCTTTTCGCGTAATGACTGTAACTTTGGGAACAGTCGCTTCGCAGTACGCATAAAGAAGCTTCGCTCCGCTTGTTATGATGCCGCCCCACTCCTGGTGAGCTCCTGGCATGAAACCGGGAACGTCCTCAAAGGTTAGTATTGGAATATTGAAGGCATCGCAGAATCTAATAAAACGTCCCGCTTTTTTGGAAGAATCAATATCAAGCACACCTGCCATAACAGCAGGCTGGTTTGCAATAACTCCTATTGACCGTCCACCCAAATGAATAAAGCCGACAATAATATTTTGAGCATAATCTTTGTGAACCTCTAAAAATTCTCCATTGTCAGCAACAATCCTGATTATTTCCTTCATGTCGTAAGGCAGATTGGGATTCGACGGAACGATGTAATTCAGACTTTCATCGCTTCTATCCGATGGGTCCTCGCATTGCACAAAAGGCGGCTCCTCGGCATTATTCTGAGGTATAAAAGTCATTAGTTTTCTAACTATTTCGAGTGCTTCAAGGTCATTTTCGGCAGTGAAATGAGCTACACCGCTCTTGGAAGCATGTACTTCGGCACCACCCAAATCTTCGGAAGTCAGGTCTTCGTGAGTAACCGTTTTTACGACTTTTGGTCCGGTCACGAACATATAGGAAGTCTTTTTCACCATTATAATGAAGTCGGTAATCGCCGGGGAATATACTGCTCCTCCAGCACAAGGACCCATTATTACGGAAATTTGCGGGACGACACCGGAAGCTAATGTATTTCGTAAAAATATATCGGCATAAGCACCAAGAGAAATTACTCCCTCCTGCACCCTTGCACCGCCGGAATCATTGAGTCCGATAACAGGACAGCCGCTTTTCATAGCCATATCCATAATTTTACATATTTTCCGACCATGTTCGGCAGCAAGACTCCCGCCAAGAACAGTAAAATCCTGCGAAAAAATAAATACTTTCTGTCCGTCAATCGTTCCATAGCCTGTTATTACGCCGTCACCCAAGAAAACCTGCTTGTCTAATCCGAATTCGGATGAATGATGGTGGACAAGCATATCAAGCTCACGAAAGCTATTTTGGTCTAAGACAAGATTAATTCTTTCTCGGGCAGTTAGCTTGCCTTTTGAATGTTGGGCTTCGATTCTGCCTTTGCCGCCACCTAAAAGAGCCTTGCTCTTAAGCTCGTTCATTCGTTTGATTTTACCATCAATTATATCTTTGTGTTCCATTTTATTCTTCTTTATTATTTGAATTTATGCGAATATTTCCATTAAGATTGCATCCTTGTTTACGGGGCTGCCTTCGACCGCTTTGATGTTTTTAACCGCACCTGACAAAGGTGACGAAATTGCATTCTCCATTTTCATTGCTTCGATGATGATTACTTTATCACCTTTTTTGACTTCCGAACCTTCGCTAACGAGTATCTTTACCACCATCCCGGGCATGGGTGCTTTGAGACGAGCATGGTTTGCGTCCGAATCATCCCCGGAATTGAGTAGGAATTTCTTCAGAAGCTGCTTTGTTTCATTCGTTATATTGACTTCGTGAGTAAAACCGTCAACAATCAGATAGTTATTGTCACGCTCCCTGTAATCCCACGCCACCTGGAGTATTTTCCTGTTCACTGCAAAAGAAAATATGTTCTGGGAGTATTTTTTTAACAACTCAACTTCGTATTCATGACCATTAATAATGACAATAGAATCATCATCTTTTGGAAATTCAGCTTTGAAATCTTTACCGTTAATTTTTAGTATTAAATTTTCCATTAGCTGTACCTCCAGTTGTTAAGCTGATTTTGTTTCCACCGGCTTCGGGTTTGTTTGTTGCCTACGGTGGCTTTTGGCTGAGGTTTTGCAACGTTGTTTACCATTTTATAAGAAAATGCTGCAATAGCGGCAATCATCTCTTCGTATTTTTCTTTTGTTCTTTCCAAAACGGTGAAATCGAAGTCATTTTCAATGAATCCTGTATCAACATAGCCTGTTCTGAAAACAGGATTTTGAATTACAGCAAGCAAAAAAGGAATAATTGTTTTCACTCCTTTAATCCGGTAATTTTTTAGTGCCTGCTCCATACGGTCAATTGCTTCCTCGCGATTGTTACCTTTGATAACAAGTTTTGCCAGCATCGAATCGAAGTGCATCGAAACCTCAGAGCCTGTTTCCACACCACTGTCAACCCGAATACCTTTGCCAGCCGGTTCGCGAAGGTAATTTATTTTTCCAATGTCGGGCAGGAAATCGTTAAACGGGTCTTCGGCACATATTCTGCACTCAATTGAATGACCTGTCCATGAAATATCATCCTGAGTAAAAGTAAGTTTTTGACCGGCTGCAATTCTGATTTGCTCTTTAGCCAGGTCAACGTTCGTAACCCTTTCGGTGACAGGATGCTCCACCTGAAGTCTTGTATTCATTTCAAGAAAATAAAAGTTCCTGTCTTTGTCCAACAAAAACTCTATAGTACCGGCATTAACGTAATTGCAGGCTTTGGCGGCATTAATAGCCACGGTGCCCATCTTTTTACGCAAGTAATGGTCTAAAACGGTAGAAGGAGCTTCTTCGATTAATTTTTGATGCCGTCTTTGGATTGAGCAGTCCCTCTCACCCAAATGAACATAATTACCGTGTTCATCGGCAATAATCTGAATTTCGATATGCTTCGGATTTTCGATAAATTTTTCGATGTAAATCGAATCATCGCCGAAAGCTTTTAGAGATTCCCGTTGTGCTGCTTCGAAGTTTGATAAAAAGTCGGCTGGTTCGAATACTTTTCGCATTCCTTTGCCACCACCTCCTGATGCAGCTTTCAGCAAGATAGGATAGCCGAATTCTTCGGCAAGAGATGCAGCATAAGTAATGTCGGTAATTTTTTCTTTTGTACCGGGTACAATTGGGACACCGGCTTCTGCCATAAGTTCACGGGCTTTGGTTTTACTGCCCATCATCTCGATTGATTCGGCACGTGGTCCGATAAATTTCAATCCGGCATCGGAAACAGCACGACTGAATTCGGCTCTTTCGGACAAAAAGCCATATCCCGGATGAATTGCTTCAGCACCGCTTTTTAATGCAATTGATATAATTTGTGCAATATCAAGATATCCACCTTTTGGTGTGTCGGATTTCAATCTGTAGGCATAATCAGCCAGTTGAACAAAGGGCATTTCCTTATCAACTTCATGATAGACTGCTACAGATTCGACACCTAATTCTCTGGCTGCTCGTATTATTCTGACGGCTATTTCACCACGATTGGCAACTAAAATTTTTTTAAACATCGAAGTTAAGTTAATTTTATGTTTCTGTTAAAAAGAATTTTAATATACAAATAAATTAAAAGAAAGGAAAATACTTTTTTAAATAAAGTTTAACTAAAAATGAACTCACGTTTATTAATCTGGTTTTTAAATAAAAAGATAATTCGGTTTTATTAAGGAGAAATTAAATTCAGTACTTTTCGGTTGAGTGAGAAAAATGCAGATTTCGTAATTATTTTATTAGAGTATATTTCTCAAGCTCGATTGATTGATATTTTTGATAGGTCTCTGTATTCGGTTTGATTTTATAAACGATTTCTTTGATAATTCCCTTGTTTGGTGTCAGATAAAAATCAATTTTATGTGTTTTGGATAATGCTTCATATTTGTAGCAGTAAAAAGTACCGGCTGAGGTTGAAACAACAATGCTGGTTTGCTTGACTGAAAAGGCGAACATCTCATTGTAATCGGGGAGGAAACATTTGTTAGTGTCATTCAACTCGCAAGGATATTTGAACTGAAGATATTTTTCGTAAACGTTGTTCTGGTTTATGTACATCATCCAGTAACCATCAGAGAAATTCGCACCGGATTCGCCGTAAATCGAATTATAGCGGAACCACCTGACGCCCTTGTAGGTTGTATCGGCATTTATTTTTCTCTCAATTGTATCAATCATGACAATTTCCTGAGAAACAAGGTCGTATTCGGTAACGGAGTAAATCCAATCATTACCGATATTCAAAGGGATGGCTGCTTTTGGTGAATTATCGGGCTGTGTTATTTGGTCATCTTTGCTGCATGACAGCAAGAAAAAAGGCATAAGAACCAAAGTTAAAACAAAAAAAAGATAATATTTCCCCCTGTTAGTTTTCATTTTTGATTTTTATTAATTTACCAAAATACTTATGGTAACTGCCACTGATTTCATAAAAATAAATTCCTTCGCACAATTCTTCCGTTCCAACTGTTACCATAGAGTTATCAATATTTCTTTTAGCAATTGTTTTGCCAAAAATATCAATTATTCTGATAAAAGAAACATTTTCGTTACTTGGTAATCTGAAATGAATTTCCTGACAACAAGGATTAGGAAAAACATCAGGGAAATCATTATCTTCTTTTTCATCAATTCCGAGTATTATTCCTCCTTCGCGGTAGACAGCCAATCCTCCCCAAGAGGTTCCAATCCATTTATTATTCAGTTTGTCCGAAGCAATTGTCCAGATTCTGTTCGACTGCAAGGGTGAATTTGTCATGGTAAACGTATTCCACTTTGTACCATCAAAAGATGTTAATCCTGCTATTGAACCAATCCACATCGTACCGGTACTGTCGAGCGAAAGTGAAACGATTTCATTTGAAGGAAGACCTGATGACAGCGAATCGTATATAGTCCAGCCATTGATATTGAGCTTGGCGAGTCCGCCCCCCAATGTTGCCAGCCATTTGTTATTATGCTTGTCAATCAGAATTGACCGCACTCTGTTGCATGGCAGTTGCGAATTCGATGTATCGAATATTGAGAATGTTTTCCCGTCATATTCGACCAATCCGCTTCCGTCGGTACCTATCCAGATATGATTGTCATTATCGGAGGCAAATGAAATAATGCATTTACGTTCCAGTTTTGTTAAAAGCGAGTCAAAATGTTTCCATGTTCCGTCAAATTCCAGAAAGCCGTCGCACCAGGTTCCGACCCATTTATTCTGCAATTTGTCAATAAAAACGGAGAAAATATAATTATTGGGTAATTCCGAATTGTCTTTATTGAATATTTGCCAGTGTGATTTGTCGAACTTCACCAAACCGCTGACCATGGTACCCAGCCAGATATTGTCGAACTTATCAAACTGAACCGAGTATACTTTATTATCGGGTAATCCTGAGTTAGAAGAGTTGTAAATAGTCCAAATTTTGCCGTCAAAATTGCAAAGTCCACCACCATTAGTACCAATCCATTTATCGAGATTATTATCTACAACGACGCTCCATACGACATCGTTCGGAAGTCGGGAATTTTTTGTTGTAAAAATAGCCCAGTCATTTACCTGAGAAATAAGAATATCGGAGGCAAACATGAACAGAACAATTAAAATAAAAGTCTTAGTCGGTATTATTTTCATTTAACCACTTCAAACGTCGTTACAAAATCCATAAACTTTATAATACGTTAGAAGCAAATATAATCATAATCAACCGAATACAAAAAGTATTCGATAAAAAAAACGGTCTAATCCTTTATTTGTTTATCATCCCCGAAAAATGGGAAGATTTTGTCGAAGGCTCTTAGTAAAATGAACGGAGTTATGACCAGCAAGAGCGAAACAATTAACCCCTCCTTATCGAAATAGCCGGGGAAGTATTCTGTAAATCCTCTCATGCTCTTTGAAACCAACTGACCTCCGATTACAACATTCCATCTCATAAGTAAAACCTGAAGCAGGAGCATTCCCGATGCACACCAAATCATGAAGTTCTTCAGCTTCACATTTGTTTTTAATAAAGAAGTTATCGAGAGTAAAATAAAAGGACCAATTGAGAAAAGACCGATTTGCAAGTATTTATATGAATACCTTAGTTTTCCGTGAATCAATTGTTCAAGTATAGCCCATTTTTCAGTTCGCTCATAAGAAATGGATAAAATTTCCATAAGTTCGAGCGTTACAGCTATAATCATAAAGCCCCAAAGCCATTTGGACATTAAATCGAGAGAATCCTGATTGACCTTGATCTTTCTCTTCCAATGAACAAACAAGTATAAGAATATTAAAACAGCTAATCCCGAAACAATAGCTGAAAAAATGAAGATGATGAACATTAGAGGTGTTGACCACCATAGATTTGCCTTAATTGACCCGAACAAAAAGCCGACATATCCATGCAGAATACAAGCAATCGGGATTCCTAACCCGCCAAGAAAGACAACAAGTTTTTTGTCGTATTTTTTTGTGTTATCATTAGTATTCGTATTACCAAGAAGGACAGCGTAGTAAATCATTTTCACAAAACCTTTGGAATTATGGTACTTGTCAATAAATTCCTCTCGGTAGCTGAACCATATTTCCAATACCACGATAACCATATAGGTCATATATACAAAGCCAAAACCACTCATCGCTGAGCTGAAGTTCGGTGTAATCATTATGTTGAAAGCTCTTTCAGGTCTGCCTAAATGGTTCAGAAGCGGCACTGTGGCAAAACAAAGAAAAGCAAACGAAGAAACCAGGGCATATCTGGCTATCGGTTTGAGTTTTTCCATTCCGAAAACATGGTAAAATGACGACACTATAAAAGCTCCTGCCACCATTCCTGTAATGTAAGGGTATAACACAATCATCACCGTCCACGTAATATGTAATTCATTCGGGAAAACAAAACTATAAACTGATTCCATTATTTCACCTCCATATCAAGTCCAATGTAATAGCATTTGGGATTTGTTCCCAAATCTGGTTTAAGCAAGCCATATCTTCTTTGATGCAAAACCTGCCGTATCTGGCTTTTCGGGTCTTTCAGATTACCGAAAATTCTTGCATTTCTCGGACAGGCATTCACACATGCCGGAAGCTCGCCTTTATGAATCCGGTGGTAGCAGAAAGTACATTTGTCCGCAGTTCCTTTCTTTTCATCAATGTATCTGCATCCGTAGGGACATGCCTGAACACAGTAACCGCATCCGAGGCAGTGTTCCTTGTCTATCAGAACTACACCGTCAGGAGAGTGGTATGATGCACCAACGGGACAGACTTGAGTACATGCCGAATTGTAGCAGTGATTGCAGAGTTTTGGAACAAAGAAAGCCTTGACCACATCAGAATCGTAATTATCTTTTTTGAAACTCTCCATGGCTCCATTGGGAGAGTCAACCCTGACTTTTTCTTCTTTGTTGATTTCATAGCGTTCAACCCAGGTTCTGTAGAATGAATCGGGCACATTGTTTTCAACTTTGCATGCTCTAACGCAGGCACCGCATCCTATGCATCTTGTTGTGTCAACGATATACCCCCAGTCATAATGAAGCAAATCATCATAACTTTTAAATTCAATCTTTTTCGAACTTTTACTAAAGGCGAAAAAAGACCCGACAAGTATACCGCCTGCACTGTACAAACCTAATTTAACAAAATTTCTTCTTTCTATATTTTCTATCATAACATCCTCTTGATATTCGGAGACATATTCATTTCAAAAAATAATCAAATATTATCGTGACAAAAACCGCAATGCTCTTTCACATGGCATTTCATACAAAGCTGCTTGCCATTCTTCTTAACTATATCTTTGTGACCGTCTGTAAATCCTTCGGGATGCGGCATTTGCAATCCATGGCAGGAAGAGCAAAATTCATTTTGATGACAATTGCCGCATGAAGGATTTTCATTATTTTCCTTTTTATGTTTTATGTAAGTTTTATGTTCGGTTCTCCAATTTGCCGCATGTGGATTTGAATTGGATTTCAAGCTCATTTTATGTATCTTATTTGCATGGCAGTTAATGCAAATTTTCTGGTCTAAATTAACGAGGAAGGCTAATTTACCAATATGGGAGGGCCACTTTACTTTTGGTGGATAGTCATCATTTTTGAATGTTTTTGATTCATGGCAGAGCAAGCAGAACTTAGCATTTCCGTTTTTGTACATTCTGCCAATATTTTCGCTTTCTTTATGGAATAAGTGGCAAGTCCTGCATTCAACATACTTGTGGTGAGGTTTTTCGTTGAAGTCTTTCACAATATCTGCATGGCAATCCTTACATTCAAAGATTTTCGGATGGCTTGGAACATTTGAGAAATCCTTATCCGGTTTCTTTGTATGACATTCGGTGCATTTGTACACAATCGGATGGAGACGGGCTTGCCTGGCTTCTGTTAGCAGGAATATCGGCTCATGTGGATTATGACACTCAACGCATTTTGTCTTTGAATCTGTAACATTAAGGAATTTATAATGAGCATCTTTATCAATCTGGGGAAAATCGGAAGGTCTTGCCTTCAACTTTCGATGACAAAAGAGACAACCTTCTAGATTGTATTCCTTTTTCAAAGCCGCCTGCTCTTTTGTTATTTTTTCGGAATCTTTTCCACCTTCGTGAAAAGCGACATGCAAATTACCAGCTCCATGACAATCAACACAAGGAACGCTGTAATGAGCGTCTTTTTCATGAGTTAAGTAAATATTCTTATGGCATTTGGCGCAAGTTTTAATGTTCTGATTGACAACATTCTGAGTAAGAAGTTCATTAACAGCATCCCATCTGTAATGACCGTGTTCATTAAAACTTTTCGGCTCCAACAGCTTGTCCGCAACAATTCCGATTATTACAAGAGCGATTATAATAGCGAATATCGTAATTATGTGTATCTTATCTTTCATCTAACCAATCCGGAAACTTTATATATTTTAATTAATTTTTATCTGTCATCGAAGTTATTTAATTTTACTTTAATTAACATCCAAAATTACTAAAATATTATATCACTGAAAAATTTAATTCGGATTGGTTAATATGAATATTTTGCAAGTATTTTGGTTTAGAAAATATTTTTTATTTGTTAATTAATTTTAAATTACTTTAGTAAAAATAATTATGAATTCTTGTTTTATCTTCATTAGTTATTATTAATGGTAAATATATCATCATTACGGGGAATAGATAAAAATATACACAACGTATATTTTATTATATTAAGGTGTGAATCATTTAGCATTATGACTTTAATTTCATTTCGTCTCTCATTAAACATTTTCTTTTAGGAGAGAATTTGATTTGTTGACATACTAATTATTTTAATTCTGTAATTAATATGTGAAAGAAAAAGATAGAAAAAATAATATTTTAACTTTGTGGATGAACAGAAGCAACCCTTTTATCCCGCCGGTGTTTTGCATATTCACGCAAATCAACCACTTTATCGGCTTCATCAACTATTTCCGAACCAAGAATGGTTTCCATCACGTCCTCCATGGTAATCATACCTTCCACTCCGCCATATTCATCCACAACCAAAAGCACATGCTGCCGTCTTTTTAGAAATCTGTCGAGTGCGATATCAAGTTCGGCATTTTCCGGAATGAAGTAAATCTCCCTGGACATGTCACGGAGTTTAGTCCTGCTGTTTCCTTTCAGTGCTGCAAGTAGAATATCTTTTGTCATAACATAGCCAACAACAGTATCATCAATAGATTCACCCTGCCAAACAGGTATGCGGGAATACATTTGCATTTCCGGTAAGTCAATTATTTCTTCGATGGTCTTATCTGCAGGGAGACTGAAGACCACAGTTCTCGGAGTCATAACGTCGCTAACAAGCACATCGCTGAAGTTCATAATGTTTTTCAAAATCCTATACTCTTCGGGGTCAATAGAACCTTCTTCATGTGCCGATTCAACCAGGGCAGTAAGTTCATCTCTCGAATCGTCTGCCTGCGATTTATTACTTATTAATTTTTTGAAGAATCTGATGATTAATATAAAAGGTTTATTTATGTAATATAAAAAATATGCAGTCGTTGCTAGGGGTATCAGAATTTTATGATTGAATATTCTTCCAACGGATGAAAAAATGCTTTTTAAAATGATTGTTATGCCAAAAATATAAAATATCAGATAAAACAAAGTAATGAGGGATTTGTTTTCTGAGAATAAAAGAGCTGAAAATATCACGCTTGCTACTATGTATAGCAGCATTTCCACGGGAGAATAAAGGTCATTATAATCCTCAAGTTTCAGTTTCAACTTAATAATTCTATTAGCTTTTTTATTTTCTTCCTGCTGATTTTCAATCTGGTCTAGATTAGAATTTTTCAATGCAGACGAAAAAAGAGAGCTTAAGGAAGCTAAGAAAATTATTCCGGCAACGTAGAGCCAATATTCCATGTTGTTAATTTGTGAATTGTTTATCCATTATTGTAATTCTACCGGGATATACTATTGGTCCGAAAGGTGTATTCACAGTTGGTCTTGCATCTAATTTCAGACGGGCTGGACTTGATTTGACTCCGCCAAGAGCTAATGCAATGTTCACTATACCTTCGTAACCCTTGTTCTGAAAGAACTTGTAAAGGTCTAAGCTCATCCGTAACGGAATGATTGTTGACTGACCCGTCCCGGGGATCTCCAAAGGACTCGAAATGTTGCCTGAGATTGTGGGAACATCATCAATGTAAAGCTGCCAGTCAAGACCTGCTAATGAGGCTGAAACCTGCTGGCTTCCGCCTGTTCCGTCGTTTGGATTTCTTGCCGATACATTCAGGGTGAATTCTGCTGGAAAACTATTCGATGCAAAAGCATTTGTAAGTTTAAAACCATCGGAAAGAGAAAAATCCTTGAGTGAATTTTTGTTGCTAATTCCGATTCCAGCCAGGCTGAAGCTGTTGATATTTTCGAGTTTGAACTGCAGCCTTTGCATATTTACCAGGGCATTACTTACTTGTCTGATTGTTTGACAGCTATCGCTGATTAAAATTAATCCTGTGGAAAATAAAACAACTGTGAAAATCTTAAAAAATTTCATTATAACCACTCCGTTTATTATTTTTGAACGATTCAAAATATTTAATTGATAAAAATGTTATCTAATATAGGTTAAAAACATCATTTAACAAAATTTATTTTTAAGATATGATTTGGAAATTTTATGAAATTAAAATTTATTGTGGTTGGATTGTTTGTTATTCTTGCCGCCAGCATGACTGCTCAGAAAGATAAGAATATTGCAATTGCTTTTCAGTTCGGGATGCAGGGTATAGACTATGAGAATACTGGCAAATATGATAGTGCAATCGCTTCGTTCGACAGTGCGATTCATTACGACCCCGTTGCTATAAATTATCCGTACGAAAAGGCTTTGGTGTATTATCAAAAAAAAGAGTTCGCCACTTCAGCCAAAATGTTCGATTCGCTGATTTCTCATCCGCAGGCTACTGACCAGGTTTACCAGCTGCTTGGCAACAGTCTGGATAATATGGGATTAGTTGATTCAAGTGTAGCTGTTTATAAGAAAGGTCTCGCTCGCTATCCCAAGTCAGGAAGGCTTTACATGGAATTAGGATTAGTCGAACAAAAACTTAAGTCAAAAGACCTTGTCGGTAAAACAGCCCGAACCATAATCAGTTACTTTGAAAAAGGAATCGAGGTAGAACCTCAGTACGAGTACAATTACTACTACATTACAACTTATTATTGCAAGACGGTTGAGAAACTCTGGGGTTTCATTTATGGCGAAATTTTTATGAATATTTCGGATAACAAAAAACGAAGTCCCGAACTTGGTAAACTAATTTTTAATGCCACTCAATCTGCATTGTTTTATGCCGGAGATACTGTTCTGAATCCAAAATTTACATCCGTAAAGAAGCTTTCGGATAATGAGGATTTGTCTAAAATGAGATTTGAAGAAGCTTTTCAGTCAATTATGAAACAAGCTGCCGAAAAAGTTATGAAAGACGAGAAAAACCTGACCATTGAGAAATTCATCGAATTACGTGTAAAGTTCATTGACTTGTGGTACAAAAAGGCATTGAATAAAAAATTTCCGAACGTTTTGTTCGATTGGCAAAAAAGACTTATTCAAGACAAAATGTTTGAAGCTTATAACTACAGTTTATTCAATGCCGCAGAACCTGAAAATTTCCGGAAATGGCTTTCGAAAAACAGAAGAAAGATGGCGGAATTTGGTAAATGGCTCAGAACGAATATGTTCTCAATAGACGAAAAGTACAATTTTTCACGGTTTCAATATGACAAATAGTTGAGTGTTGACAATTCTTCCATATCGCAAAGTCAATAACTTTTCGCCAGAATTGTAATAAATATTTTCCAATATGTAAAAAATACTTGACAATATGTAAAATTATTCTTATATTTGTTTCGAGAATTTTTGATTTTTTGGAGATATAAATGAATTCCGGATTTTTACTACCTCACCGTTTCAAATCAATCGGCTGGATTTTGCTGATTCCTTCTTTCATTCTTGCTATCCTGTGGGTTTGCGAAATCAGGTTCGATGTTCAGGCTCCTGTGTTCGCCATCTGGAGTACAAAAAATGAATTATTCACAATAATACATAAAAATATTTATAACGAAATCGTATCCATACCGCTTTTAATCAGCTTGATGATGGTGACTTTTGCCAAGGAAAAAAACGAAGATGAATATATTTCCAAAATAAGGCTCGATTCTTTGGTTTGGGCTTTGTACATTAATTATTTCCTGCTATTTCTCTCAATGATATTTGTTTTCCGCGAAGGTTTCAATAACATTTTGATTTACAACATGTTCACAATGCTGCTCTTGTTTACAATCAGGTTCTACATCATACTTTACAAAAATAAAAGACTGATAACGAATGAAAAATAGTATTAAAGTAGAAAGAGCAATAAAAAATATCACTCAGGATGAACTTGCCAGACTCGTTGGTGTCAGCCGGCAGACAATCAATGCAATGGAGCTTGGCAAATACGTACCGTCAACGGCGTTGGCAATGAAAATCGGGAGGATTTTCGGAAAGAATATAGAAGAATTTTTCACTCTCGAAGATAACGATTAGTACTAATTTTTTTTACATTTGAATTTCAACCCAGCGTGCGGAGGGCATCCGTCATGCAAGGAATCTTTTTGACTTTGACGATGTTTTCATGAAGGTGATTATGGACTGAAAACTTTGTTAAATCGGTTCATAGAACTCGCAAAAGATAATAACTTAAATAAATGAATCGAAACCATAAATTCTATTTTTATTAATTTATTTCAAAGGAAAATACCATGAAAAACACATTATTTCTGCTTTTTGCTTCAATTATTCTAATTACGACTGATTTGTCTGCAAAAGACAAAATCCGAATCGGAATCTACGACTCAAGAATAGTTGCAATTTTCAATTTTCAGTCTGAGGAATTTCAGAAAGAAATGAGAGAGCTCAGGACGGAATATCTAACAGCAAAAGAAAAGAAGGACAGCGTGCTTGCAAAAAAACTCGAGGAAAAAGGTCAGCTTACACAAAGGATTCTGCATGATAAAGGTTTCGGGAGGGGTTCGGTGGCTGAAATTTTAGAGAAAAAATCAGAAGAACTTAAAGTTTTAGCAAAAAAGGAAAATCTTTCTGTAATAGTTTCTAAGTGGGAGCTGAACTATTCCATTGATGCTGAGTTAGTTGACATAACTTTGCAGATGGGTGAACTTTTCTCAAAAGATACCGAAAAAATTAAGAAAATGATGAAAGACCTGACATCTAATCCACCCGTAAAAGATGCTTTTTTTATCGAAGATTAAAAATATTTCTATGATTATTCAGCCGCAGTTTATATTTTTACATAATGCTTGAACAGAGTATTAGTAAATCTGAAATAATAGAAAGCTGTTAATGTATTCAAAATTATTTTCTGCGGCTGTTTTCGGTATAAATGCTTTTACCGTTGAGATTGAAACTCATCTCGATAGTAATATGCCGACTTTCATTATTGTTGGGCTTCCCGACTCCGCCGTCAAAGAGTCTCGGGAAAGAGTGATTTCCGCAATTAAAAACTCTGACTATCCTTTTCCGGCAAAGAGGATTACGATTAACCTTGCACCAGCAGACATAAGAAAGGAAGGCAGTGCTTTCGACCTTCCGATTGCTTTGGGTATTCTCTCGGCTATGGAACTTGTGCAAAACGATTCAATGGAAAAGACAATTGCTCTCGGCGAACTTGCTTTGGACGGACAGTTAAGACCTATTCACGGCGCCTTGTCAATAGCCCTTGAAGCAAAAAAGTCTGGCTTTCTGAAAATGCTGGTTCCTTCTGTTAATGCAGACGAAGCAGCTCTTGTTGAAGGTATTGAGGTCTATCCGGTTGAATCTCTTCAGCAGGCTGTCAATTATCTAAACAGCGATGAGAAAATCGAACAAAAGATTGTGGATATTAAGTCGCTGTTTGTTCAAAATTTTAGCAGCTATCATTTGAACCTGAATGATGTAAAAGGTCAGGAAAACGTTAAAAGAGCCCTCGAAGTTGCTGCAGCAGGTGGTCATAATCTACTGATGCTCGGTCCTCCGGGCTCCGGAAAAACAATGCTGGCAAAAAGAATTCCTTCGATTCTGCCGCCTCTCACTTTGGAAGAATCTCTCGAAACAACTAAAATTCATTCTGTTGCAGGAATTCTTCCTCCTAACGAAGCCCTTGTAACTATCAGACCTTTCCGCTCCCCGCATCATACCATTTCCGATGCTGCTTTAGTCGGCGGTGGGGTGAATAAAATCCGTCCGGGTGAAATCTCGCTAAGTCATCATGGAGTATTGTTTCTGGATGAACTTCCCGAATTTGCGAGGAATGTACTTGAAGTACTCCGGCAGCCTCTTGAGGATAAACGTATCAGCATATCACGAACCAAAATGTCAATAGAATATCCAGCTAACTTTATGCTTGTCTGCTCGATGAATCCTTGTCCTTGCGGGAATTACGGCAATCCGATGAAAGAATGTACATGCACTCCGCCGGGAATTATAAAATATCTCTCGAAAATTTCAGGTCCTCTGCTCGACAGAATTGATATTCATGTTGACGTCCCGGCTGTCAAATATCAGGAGCTATCTTCCGTCAGAGTCGGTGAGTCTTCGGAAATCGTCAGGGAGAGGGTAATTAATGCAAGAGCTGTTCAATCGGAACGTTACAAAAGCTCTCATGGTATCTTTAAAAATGCCGATATGGGATCGAAGGACATTAGAAAATACTGCGAACTCGACCCTGCATCACAGGAACTTCTGAAAATGGCTGTTACCAAACTCGGATTTTCGGCAAGAGCTTACGATAGAATTCAAAAAGTAGCTAGAACTATTGCCGATTTGTCACAAAGTGACAATATCAAGCCTGAGCATATTAGCGAGGCAATTCAGTACCGAACACTTGACAGAGAATACTGGAAATAATTATATGAATGCTTCGAAAGGGTTATTATACAAGTTCACTTTAGAATCACTTGATACTTCATCAGAATTTTTCAAACTTAAATTCAAAGAATGTAAAATCAAATTTTCTGAAGAAAGCGTCCATGATTTCCGTGTTTCCATGCGAAGGTTTATGGCATTGCTCGACCTGCTCAACAAGCTTTTCCCAAGTATATATTTTACTCAAATAAGAAAAATCCTCAAAAACCAGCTTAAAGTGTTTAATCCTCTTCGCGACACTCAGGTTCAGATTTTAAAACTACGCAGTACGATTTATACTCATCCTTCGCTTTTTACTTATTATACTTCCCTCCTTCACGACGAGCAAATTCATATTAATAATGTAAAAGAATTTATAGTTGATTTGTCAATCGAAGATATCGAAGGGCTTATATTTTTCATCAGACTTGATATAAAAAACAGGCTAAGAAACTGCGAATTGAATTTCCAATCGCTAACCGAATCTGCTAAAAATTCTTTCACAAATTTATTAGAAAAAAAAGCTCTGCTTGATTTGAATAATCTTGATACAGTTCATAAGCTGCGTATTGCATTTAAAAAATACAGATATATAATCGAAAATCTTTTTCCATATATTCAATATCCCAAAGATTCACTTAAAAAGATGAAACAGATTCAGAATATTCTCGGCGATATTCAGGATAATAGAGTTTTCTTTGCACAATTAACAATCTTTGTATCGGAAACCTCGCAAGAAATGAAGCAGTTCTACTCGCAACCTTTGAAAGATATTCTTCAAAAAAGAAATAATTTGCTTTTTGAGTTATCGGAAGTTCTGGTTAATGTTGAATATTTATGGAACGAGGATTTTTTCAGACTTAAAAAAGACAAAAAATCAAAAACAGAATTACCGCAACTGTTTTAAAATTTTTGGAAATATTGGTCTGTCACTCAGACTAAAGCTTTTCTTAAATTATTAGTAAATGACTTTTTAGGAACCAAATCCCTGCTGACAACTTTCTGAATTCTGGAAGGTATCTTGCCGTTAACAGCTAACTGTTTTCCTGCTTCTTTTGCCGCATCAAAGACATCGTTGGATGAAACACCGATTTTATTCAGAGCTTTGATTGCCCAGGCATGAGGTCTAAGAACAGCACCGGCAAATTCACGTTCGAACACTTTGCTGATGGCTCTGAAATGATTAACAGCCCCTGTAAATGAACGTTTATCGTAATTGACTGTTGTGGATAGGAAAGCTATTTTACCGTTTTTCTTGATTTTTTTAACGTAATCCTGTTGTGGAATTTGAGGCTGGAACATAGGTTCCATTCTGTCTAAAATATTAATCATATCTTGTGCGAGACTTGAATCATTCACAGGTGATGCAAAAACCCAGATGTCGGATTCTCTGAATTTCGGATAAAGGGATTGCATGTCATCATCACATTTACATTTACCGTCTGTTTCGTATCCGCTATCACCGGTACATGCCCGGCAGGGCTGGATGAACATTTTATCGGCATTAACAACCTCAACATCTGCCCCACCTTCCTTCAAACCGGAGACAAAAGGCTCCATTATCATAGACATCTCTTCGGAGGATCCATTCAAACAACAGTTAATAGCCAATATTTTCATTCCAAACCTTAAATTTTTCCTATTATTTAAATATGTTATTATAACGATTATTAAAAAAAATATTTTATCTTCTGATATTTTCATCTTCCGATGCAAACTCTTTGCATAATTATCGTCTGATTATAAACCTTTCAAAACAGATTTGATTATCAACAACCAAAGAAATCATATAGACTCCGTTGCTCAAATTAGTAACATCAATTCCTTTGGATTCGGAAAACTCCCTGCTTTCGGCTATTTTCTCACCAATCAAGCTGTATAATGTATATGCCGTGATAACGGAATTTTCATTTAGAAGTCTGACTTTTAGCAAGTCAGTAGCCGGTATTGGTGATAATTCGAAAATGTATTTATTCATTGAAATATCTATTACGGACTCGATATTTATATAATACGGGTCCGAAACAGGAGTCTGGCATCCGGTGGAATCGGTTACCTGAACTGAATATTTACCGGTTTTGGAAGGTTTGATTATTTTATTTGTTTCATTGGGTAAAATCGTACCTTCGTAAAACCATTGGTTTCCCGTATCATAATTTGAGATAAGCGAAGTATCTTTTCTTGTAATTATAGGTTTATCGGGGAATTTCACCTGAACCACTAAGATTGTTGAATCCTGACATCCTGTCAGCAGGTGTTTTTGTACTAATTTTACAGTTCCTTTACCGACGCTGTCGAATGTAACGGTTATTGAAGGAGAAGAAATATCGCCTGTTATTTTTCCTCCGATAACAGCCCATTTGGTTTCAATATCTCCGGATGATTCTGTCTTGTAAACATGAGGAACATTAGGGCATACGAGGGTTTTTCCTTCGATATTCAATGGGGGTAGTTCACGAATTGAAATATCCTGACCGTTATTTTTACCGATTACAGTAGGTTTGTAACTTACAACCCGCACTCTGTATCCGGTTCCCGGAGGTGTGTTTTTCGGAATCTTCGCAACAATAACACCACCGTCCTTACCGTTCAATTTTCCGATATTCACAGGATTGACAAAACTTCCCAGTGAGTCAGAAAGCTGAGCGGTAAAATAATTTGTCGAATCGAAACCGATTGATATGGTAAACGGTATGTTAATTTCGGAACCGGCGCAATATTCACCCGAAGAAAATTGTACCTGAATAACGTCTGATGTCCCGCGAAACACTCCGCTGCCCCATGTTCCGGCAAGCAAGTCGTTAGAATTTGCAGGTTGAAAGAGGCTAAGAACATCATTGTTGAACAAACCGTCATTAATCCATTGCCATGTTGCACCGCCATCCATAGAATTATAAACGCCTTTACCATAAATAGCAGCGTAAATTTCTTTGTCACCTTTCGTTACAATTGAATATACCTGCGAACTGTCCTTTAAGTCCAGAACAGGAAACCATGTACCGCCGTTATTAGTTGTTTTCATAATAGAACCGCGGCTTGAACCAACGAGAAGGTTGAACTTTTTAATAACCGCAATGGAATATATATTGTAACTGCCGCTTGGAATGCCGCTGTTCATCGCTGACCAGCTTGCTCCGTTATCTCTCGAATA
>Ga0172370_10003742_pt1 | contig 20891 bp, 17 predicted proteins | sample LakKiv5m_FD_114538 | JGI IMG/M metagenome (GOLD analysis project Ga0172370, IMG submission 114538) | Freshwater microbial communities from Kabuno Bay, South-Kivu, Congo - kab_022012_11.5m | ecosystem: Environmental > Aquatic > Freshwater > Lake | place: Democratic Republic of the Congo...
CAAGGGTGCTGCAGACTCCCTGAAGTCTGCAGCATATATCAATATTACAAGTACTTGGCGAAGGGTGCAGGGACCCTGCGCCACTCCATAACAGCTATTAACAACTATATAATGACATCACCGAATCCTCAACCATCTGTCAATTGGTAGTTTACAGGTCGAACCGGCCGCATTAATTATGAATATCTTAACAACACAGAAACGCAGTAACCGTCTGACGCTATTCCTGGTGATGGCCGCCTTGTTAGTCGCAGATATTGTTTCCATTGCGTTTGCTATGTTTTGCGGCTATTGGTTTTATCATTTGATCGATATTGGCGCCGGACCGCAGCCTTTGGATTTGTACCTCGAACTAACTATCGGCGCGGTAATTGTGATGCTGGTCATATTTCAATTGTCCGGTTTGTATGAACCGGAATTGAGTATTTTAAATATTGCGGAAGTAAGGAAGATTTTTAAAGCGACTTTAATCGGATTATTGGTATTTTTCTTTCTGACCTTCTATATGAAAAATATTAGTTATTCCCGGCTGATTATTACTTTTTCCGCGGTATTTTTATTTGCTATTATGAGTTTTGAACGCTTAATCCTATACAAAATTCAGAAGAAGCTTCACGCCCGGGGATTTGGCGTCAAGCGCGCCATAATTTATGGCGCCGGAGAAGTGGGTAGACTGCTGTTAAAAAGATTGATGCAGTCCCCCGGGTTAGGATATTTGCCGGTGGGTTTTATGGACGACGATCCGGCGAAACAGGGTAAAATGATCGTCAGCGACAATTCCACCAATACAACTTCGATGCCGGTTATCGGTAATTTCGAGCAATTTACCGAATTGGTCAATGACCATCATATCGATGAAGTGTTTGTTACCATTACTTCGATGCACACGGAACGATTCGAACAGGTAATCCACAAATGCCGGGAATTGGGAATCGATTTTAAATTTGTTCCCAATCTTTTTGATTTGAAAATCCAGAAAATCTCCGTAACCAAAATCGATGGTATACCTTTATTATCCGTTAAAGCCCCGCGTATCGATCCTATCTATATCTTTTTTAAAAGGGCGTTCGACATCTTATTATCCGCTTTGACACTTCTGATTTTCTCACCGTTCTACTTATTAATCGCTCTGTTAATAAAACAAGATTCCAAAGGGACAGTACTTTTTAAACAGAAACGCGTAGGGCTGAGGGGCAAACTTTTTAATATGTATAAATTCCGAACTATGTGGAACGATGCCAATCCCTACGATTGGACACCCACTACTTTGGAAGATAAGCGGATCACTCCTTTTGGCAAGTTTTTAAGAAGGACAAGTCTGGATGAAATACCGCAATTTTTTAATGTTCTGAAAGGCGATATGAGCATTGTCGGGCCTCGGCCGGAAATGCCCTTCATTGTCGAGACCTATAATGAAATTCAGCGCGACCGGCTGGCGATGAAACCCGGCATCACCGGTATCTGGCAAATCAGCGCCGACCGGGGTAAACAAATTCATGAGAATATCGAATACGATTTGTACTACATTGAAAACTGCGGCTTCCTGATGGATTTGGTGATAATTATCCGCACCGTTTATTTTGCCATTAGAGGATTGGGAGCGTTTTAGAAATCATATCGTAAATCCGGGAAAATCAAATACTTTAAACTTTGAAGATTTCCAATTATGTTTTGAAAATAGCAATACCGCTGCCCCGCGAACCGCTATTTTCGTCGTTCGTAGTGGACGGCTGCGAATCCAGCCGCCCATGGCGGTTTATCCTTATTTTAATTTGCGCTTTTTACCTTTGCGCCGGTCTAATGACGGCTGAATCATCCACCTTGGAGACAATTCCGCTGTACCATTGGTGCTATGATGTAATCGATGAATTGACACTGCGAGGATATTTAGCTGACCTTGCTTCTTCTGTCAAACCTTTTACCCGCAGTCAAGTTTTTCAAAGCCTCGCCAAATGCCAAATCCCTCCGCAGGATCTAACTTCGCTTCAGCTGTTGAATCTGCTTAATTCCGAGTTTTTACCTCAATCCGAGGAAAAAATCAAGACCGGTTTATACCTGATTCAAGACTTGAAAGCGGATGATTCCGAACTTGCTCCCCGCAGTGCGGCAGTCAGTAAATTAGGTTATTCCCTCCGCGATAAATTTACGATGTATAACGGAATGCGGCTGGATCAAAACCTGCAGGACGATTCCTTGTATTCCGGAGCTTACTGGCGGGGATTTTCCGGCTACACGGAACAAGCTTATATCGCCGGCAGAATCGGCCCTATCAGACTGCAATTTGGCAAGGATTGGCAGCGGTGGGGCAGCGGCCGCTTCGCCAATCTGCTGATAAGCGAAAATCCCCTGCCCTATGATCTATTTAAATTCAATGTTGCGGCGGGTAGTTTTAATTTTACTTCCCTGATTTTACAGCTCGATGCGGTCACCGTCATCGACAGCGTTTCCCAGCCCGGTGAGATTATTAAATCCCACCGCCGCAGATTCTTGGCAGCGCACCGGCTGGATTGGCAAATCTCCCGGAAAATGCAATTGGGGATTGCGGAATCCGTGCTCTACGGCGGGGAAAACCGCACTTTTGAATGGCAATTCCTCAATCCGGTAGTTTTCTACCACGGCGAACAGGAAAACCGCGGCTTCGAAGGCAATACCTTGGTGAGCGCTGATTTCAAACTCTTCCCCGGTAAAAAATGGTTTATCTATGGTGAATTCTTAGTCGATGACTGGCAGTTCGACCGCAAGAAAGTCAGCGATTTGGAGCCTGCGGAAATCGGCTGGATTATCGGCGCCCGCAAAGCTGAACCCTGGGGCTGGAAAACCGCGTCTGCAGGATTTGAGTATTCCGGCGTCACCAACCGCACTTACAATACATTGCAGGTAGAACAAAAATATCTTGCCGAAAACCATCCCCTGGGACATCGTCTTGGCAATGATTTCGACAGCTGGACCATTGAATTGACCAACTGGATTTCACCCCGTTTGCGAGCGGACTTTCTCTTTGCTTTTCTGAGGAATGGTGAATCCAGCGTTTACGCTCCTTTCGATACCAGTTTTTATGCAGTGCCGGAAGTTTCTATGGGGTATGAGGAACCTTTTCCCACTGGGATAGTGGAAAGAACTTACCGCCCCGAACTGAAATTTTTCTTCTATTATAACAGAATTTGTAGTTTTCACGGAAATTTCAGATACGATTATATTGAAAATTATCTTAATACAAAAGGCCGGACGGAAGAAGATTTTATTTTACAGTTTGGTGTAACCGCTGACTTAAGTTTCTATTTTTCAACAAATGGCTATTAGTCAATCTTGGGATATATTAGATATGTTTTTTTAAATAGAGAATTTGATAATTTTTTCACACATTTATTATATTATAGGTTTACATTTCAAAAATCCCGGAAAGAAAAAACAGGAGTTATGTAATGCGAATATGTGTCATTGGAACCGGATATGTAGGATTGGTGACGGGGACTTGTTTGGCCAATACCGGCAGCTATGTCATCGGCGCGGATATCGATGCGGAAAAAATCGAGAAATTAAAACGAGGTGAACTCCCCATATATGAACCGGGCTTACGGGAAATATTACTGGAAAATATGGAGCGAAGCCGGCTGGAATTTACCACCGATTTGGCGACAGCGGTAAAAAAATCCGATATTATCTTCATTTGTGTAGGCACTCCGTCCGATATCGACGGGTCGGCCGATTTAAAAGCCGTTTTGTCGGTAGCCGCCAGTATCGGCAAAAATATGGACCGCTATAAAATTATCGTGGATAAAAGCACGGTGCCGGTAGGCACCGCCCGCAAAGTCGAAGACGAAATTAGGAAATATACCGATTTGGATTTCGATGTGGTATCCAATCCGGAATTTTTAAAAGAAGGATATGCGGTGGAAGATTTTATGAAGCCGGATCGCGTGGTAGTCGGAGCCGATTCCGAACGCGCCGCCAAAATTATGAAAGATTTGTATGCGCCCTTTACTAGAACCGGTTCGCCGATTATAATGATGAATGTCAAATCGGCCGAATTGACCAAATACGCCGCTAATTCCTTGCTGGCGACGAAAATTACCTTTATGAATGAAATCGCCAATTTGTGTGAAATCGTCGGCGCGGATGTCAACGATGTGCGGTTGGGAATAGGTTCGGACAAACGGATTGGACCCCAATTCCTGTTTCCCGGAGTAGGATACGGCGGTTCCTGTTTCCCCAAAGATGTCAGGGCTTTGATTCATACTTCCAAAGAACATAACCGGCCGATGCAGGTGTTGGAAGCGGTGGATCGGAGCAATAACCGGCAAAAGACTATCATTGTGGACAAAGTCTTGCAGCATTTCGGCGGTACTATAAAAGGTCTCAAAATCGCATTATGGGGCTTAGCCTTCAAACCCCGCACCGACGATATGCGGGAAGCGCCTTCCATCGACATCTGCAAAAAACTTCATTCCAAGGGAGCAAAAGTCTTCGGTTATGATCCCAAAGCAATGAAGACTGCGGAAAAAGAGATGGGGGGGATGATTACTTTAATCAATGATCAATATGAAATAATCGAACAAGCCGACGCACTGATTTTGGTCACCGAATGGAATGAATTCCGCGAACCGGATTTCGATCGCATTAAAACCTCGATGAAACAGCCCGTTGTTTTTGACGGCCGGAACATCTGGAATCCGGAAAAAATCAGAGATTTGGGATTTGACTACTATTGCATCGGTCGGCCACAAAACAATCATAAGTAATTGTTTTATAACATCTTTGTAAAGGCGTCGATACCGTGACGCCTTATTGACTTTAAAGTCATTATATGCGCAAGTTCACAAGTTACAAGTTCGAGGTTCTAAATATACAATCATAAATGGCATTATTCACAACTATCTATATGGGTTTGCTTTTTTCTTGATATTGGCACATGATGCTTGGCGCTTGATACTTTTTTTAACTTGTAAACCTGCAGACTTGCTGACTTGCACACTTTTTCCCGGTAAATGCTCTTGTCAAATAAACTTAAAATATTCCTGCTGCTATTCCTTTTTAGTGTTGCCTGCCTTTATTTTTGCTGCGCTAAAGTCGCTCCCCCACCTGGCGGACCTGCCGACATAAAAGGGCCCACTATTATTCAGACTATTCCAGCAGATTTAGCTGTCGGCGTTTCGCTAAATCAAAGAATTGAAATCGAAATCAGCGAATGGTACGATGAACAGTCCTTTGAAGACGCTTTTTTTATCTCCCCCGAACCACCGGGCAAAATCAAATTTAAATTCAAACTTAAGAAAGTCATTGTCAGTTTTCCCGAAGGACTAAGCGAAAACCGCACCTATGTTGTGACTATTGGTTCCGGCTTTCGCGACCTTAACCGCAACAGTATGGAATCTAGCCACACGCTGGTATTCAGTACCGGCTACGAATTCGCTCACGGAGTGATACAGGGGAAAGTTGAAGGAGGGAAGAATTTGAATTTGGTCGCCGCTTTATACAATTTGGCGGAGGATTACAGTTTACTGGAAGATAAAGGTGAATATTTAACTCAAACAGGAAAAGAAGGAGATTTCAGCTTTGGTTATCTGCCCCCGGCGGAATACCGGCTGTTCGTTTTCAACGATAAGGACAAAGACCGGTTGTTCAACCCCGGGGCGGAAGATTTAGGCTTGGCTTGCCGGGATTTTTCCGTGAATGAAGACACTTCGGAATTTGTCTCTATCCTGATGGGAGTGACTTTCGACAAACCTCCTATCATCGCCGGGATTGATGCGGTCAACAATAAGACAATTCGACTTAAACTCGACCGCCCGCTGGAATTTCTGCCGGATATTACCCAAATCGATGTTTTCGACACGCTAAATCAACTGCAATTGCGCATCACCGATGTTATCGCCCATCCTGTAGATTCGACCCGGGTGATTCTTTTTACGGAAACGCAGGATTCGGTGACTTATTCATTTAAGATTTTCGGCGGCATAGATTTCTTAGGAATGACAATGGACGATTCCTTGTTTTTCCGGGGAAATATTCAATCTGATACAACTGCGCCGCAGATATTACAGTTTCTTGCCGAAAGCGATTCCACCGGAAGTTTGATAAAAATATTTACCAGCGAAGAAACCAATACAGCAAAACTTCGCGAAGCGGTAACTTTCGCCGATACCGGCAGAAGCAAACCCGAAATTACTGTAAAAAAAGAAAGATACGGTGTTTATTCTCTCAAATCCCCCGCGATTATCGCCGGCGACAGCATAGCCCTCAATCTGCAAAATCTGGTCGATAATTATGGCAATGGCGGCCCGGACACTGTAATGATTTATGTGATTGCTGAAATGGAAAAAGAAGAAGCCGAAGACAATAAAGGAACTATTTCCGGTAAAGCGCTGTTTTTTGGCAATGAGCCTTTAGTTATCATATTGCAGCAAAACAAAACGGAAATCAGTCAGCAGGTTTTATACGATTCCGGAGTGTTTAAATTTGCTAATGTCAATTCCGGGTATTATACTTTTAAAGCTTTTATCGACCGGGATGCCAATCGAAGATACGACTATGGTCTGTGGCAGCCTTTCCGTAATGCAGAAAAATTTGTCGTCATCGCCGATAGTTTCAGGGTGCGTGAAAGGTGGGAAACTACCGGAGTTGAAATCAGTATCGGTGCAGAACAATAGTATAGGTTGAAAAGAAAGAACTATAATGCTATATTCGATTATAATGGCCGGCGGCATCGGTTCACGGTTTTGGCCAATGTCCCGCCGGGAAAAACCGAAACATATCTTACCTTTAGTCCAGGGAACTCCACTGATTGAAGCCACTATCAGGCGAGTATTGCCTCTGACTCCTCTGGAAAAAATCGCCATTGTTACTAACGATTATCAGAAGCGGCGAATAACCCGAATTTTACCCTGGCTGGAAAACCGCAATTTTATCATCGAGCCGGTGGGGCGCAACACCGCCCCCTGTATCGGCCTCTCCGCTATAAATATTTATCACCACGATCCTCAGGCGGTAATGATCGTTCTCCCGGCGGATCATATCATCGAAGATGATGATGTCTTCCGCCAATGCCTGCAGAAAGCTGTAAATGTGGCCAAAGCCGGCGATTGTCTGGTCACTTTGGGAATTCCCCCTACTCGCGTCGAAACCGGTTATGGCTACATCCAAAGGAATGCCAATGTGGAAGGTTTTACCGATGTCTTTAAAGTTAAAACCTTTGCGGAAAAACCCAATTATGAGACGGCGGAAAGGTTCATCCAATCCGGCGATTTTTATTGGAACAGCGGGATTTTTATCTGGCGGGCGGATGTGATATTGGATCATTACCGCAGATTTTTACCGGAACTTTACGACCAGCTTAAAGAAATCGGCGACCGTATCGGCAAATCCGATTATCCCCGGGTTGTGAAAAAAGTCTACCGCAGCACCCGCGGCATTTCCATCGACTACGGCATAATGGAAAGAGCCCCTACGGTTAAAGTGGTGGAAAGCGGATTCGGCTGGGGAGATATCGGCTCCTGGGAAGAAGCCTATCTGCGCGCCGCTAAAGACGAGCATGGTAATTCTATCGAAGGCGAGCACGTCTTGCTCGATGCGAAAAACTGCTATATTAATTCCCCGGAGAAATTAGTCGCTGTGGTCGGCTTGGATGATATAATTGTGGTGCAAAGCGGAAACGCTATTTTAGTCTGCCACCGTAAAAAAGCGCAAAAAGTCAAAGAAGTGGTGGATAAACTGGAAAAAATGAATAATAAGAAATACCTGTGACTCTAAAACCGGAAAAATTATTGTCGGAGCTATTAGCTCTGGCCGAACAATTGGGATTGGATGTCCGCCAAGAAAAGGGTGATTTTAAAGGAGGCTACTGCCGGGTCGATGAAAATCGGATGATTATCCTCAACGAAATCTGTCCGATAAAACAGAAGAACGCGGTCTTAGCGAAAGCTATCGCTAAGATGGAATATGATAAATTATATATGCTGCCTGCAGTGAGAGAGGTTATAGAAAAATCTCAAGATAATGCTTTAGATACTTGAGATTTTTGTTTTAAGTTGATAAATTAGAGAATTAAGGAGCGGTTGATTTTTTTACCATATCGTCGAGCAATAGCATTATTGTTCTCAACCATATCTTTTAAACCTATTCTGATTAGTATTCCAATAGTAGGAACAGAACACACAGGCTGTCTCGGAATACCGTCTGACCTTGTCATTCCCGCGCAAGCGGGAATCAAGCTTTTTGTATATTATCGACTTAGAGATTCCCGCTTTCGCGGGAATGACGGATTTCGGGGCATTTTATTAATTGTGGGACAGGCTCACAGTTCTGTCCCTAAAAAACATGCAAAAAGACTTATTGCATGGGTATAATTTTGAATTATACCAGTTCTAAAAAATAATTTCCGATGCAGGGGCTTGATTAATCAAGCCCCTGCGCAAAACATGCGAAAAAACTTTTTAGCATTAGTATAACCGTTTTCCCGGACAGAGATTTATTAAATTGTCCGGGAAGCAATTACATATAACCAAGGAAGATTCTTTCGGAGGCTCGATGGACGCTGTACTCCTCAAAACCGTCCCCTTATTTAGCGGTTTACAGGATCGTGACTTAAGTCGAATCGTGGAATTGATGGTCACCAAAAGGTACCGGAAGAATAATTTAATTTTCTTCGAAGACGATTTAGGTCAAAATCTTTTTATCATCAAAAAGGGAAGAGTAAAGATTTCCCGTATCGATGAAAAGGGTGATGAAGTCATCTTCGCCATTTTAGGGGAAGGAGAATTCTTCGGCGAACTGTCGATTATCGACGGATTGACCCGTTCCGCTACCGTCACTTCCATCGACGAAGTGGAATTGCTGGTGCTGCGCCGGGGAGATTTTCTCGACATCCTGCAGAAATACCCGCAGATTTCTATTACCCTTTTAAAAGAACTCGCCAGCCGTATCAGGAAATCCGATACTCAAATAAAAAGTTTATCGCTGAAAGACGCCCGGGGCAGAGTCGCCACTACTTTAATCCGATTGTCCGAAGACATCGGAGTGATGATGGACGGCAAGGTGGTGCTGAAAAAACTGCCTTTGCAGAAGGATTTGGCGAATATTTCCGGCACCTCGAGAGAAACTATCTCCCGGGTAATCAAGAAACTGGAAGTCGATGGTTATTTCGAAAAACGCGGCAATACCTTAGTCTTTAAAGACTTCGAAAGTTTTAAAGAGGAATTTCTCTAAAATATGGGGCGTTCCCGTATCTTTACCTGCGGTTGAATCTCATATAAAGCGTCGACTCCGAGTCGGCGTTTTTATTATCCGAATTAGTCGAAAGTCTAATCAAAGATATTTGAAATTTTCGGTTTCTGGCTCTGGGCTCTAGGCTCAAGGCTCAAGACTTAAGATTTAGGAGAACAGACTAAAGTCTGTTCTCCTAAATGTGGGAGGCCGGACTTTAGTTCGACATTTTAAAAACATTAATGTAACAATAAAGATAACAATCAATTACTTAAATGTAAGAAATGCGCTCTTACACTGAAAAGGTAAGATACTACGCTTCATCCGGGACTGCGCCCGGAAGAGGGGGCTTTGCAGCTGAAGTGACTTCAGGCTTAATGTAGGGACGAGGCAACGCCTCGTCCAAAAAGCTGGACGAGACAGAGTCTCGTCCCTACAAATATAATAAACATTGAAAGTCAGACTGGTGTCAGGCGGGGGCGCCTGACACCACAATGTCAGTCGAATTATCGACAATTTTTTTTTATCGGTGTGAGTAGCCTAAGCGCCCAATGCCTGATGCCCAATGTCTGATGCCTTAAAACCAAAACCGTACCAATTTGACCGGAAAATACAATTTAAATAAACTGTTCGCCGCTTATGCGGCGGGAGACCGGCTGGCTTTATCCCGCTTGATAACTCACATCGAGAATTATTCCGACGATTATGAGTTGTTGATTGAAAAGTTGTTCGGTTTTCTCCGGAATACTCCCCGTATCGGCATCACCGGGCCTCCCGGCGTAGGAAAAAGCTCTTTGGTCACGGAAATCGTTCAGGGATTCCGCGTTGAAGAGAAAATAATCGGCATTATCGCCATCGATCCTTCCAGCCCTTTCACCGGAGGCGCGCTTCTTGGCGACCGTATCAGGATGAACCGCATTTCACTGGATGCAGGCGTCTATATTCGTTCCTTGGCAACCCGGGGCTCTTTAGGAGGATTAGCTTTAGCGACGGAAGATGTGGCGGATTTAATGGATGGATTCGGCTGCGATTTGATTATCATCGAAACTGTCGGTGTAGGACAGGTGGAACTCGACATAGTCAAAACCGCTGACACGACTATAGTCGTGCTTTCCCCGGAATCGGGCGATTCGGTGCAGGCGATGAAAGCCGGACTGATGGAAATCGGCGATATTTTCGTGCTTAACAAATGCGACCGCAACGGCGCGGATCGAGCTTTCATCGAAATTGAAACCGCTCTGACGCATAGACCCTCCGGCGAATGGAAACCTCCCATCGTCAAAACTTCGGTGCAATCGCGGGAAGGACTGGAAAATCTGCATCAAGCCATCGTTTCGCATTTAGAGTTTTTGTCTTCCGATGGCCGCATAGATAACAAACACTTCGATCGGCGAGCTTTGAAAATCCGGCGGCTGGTAGAATCGACTATCCTGCATAAATATTGGCAGGAAGACAAATTAGCCAAACTGGAAGAACTTTCCCGGCAAAACATTTCCACCGTTTCCGCGGCAAAACTATTGATTGGAGACAGTTAATACTGTCATTATTTCACTTCTTTGACTGCCAAAATGACAGTGTAGAATCTAATCTTATCTATATCTTATGTTTTATCAACATCTTAGTATTTGGCACATCTCTTGCATTTTATTTTGTGATTGAAACGCACTTGAAAACGGCTAATATAGACAAAAAAGCCGGGGGAAAACCCACGGCTTTTTGAACAACAGTTCGACATCAAGTACAGCGCCCCCAGAAAACCGGCGCGTCGAAAAAAAGATTATTTGCTGGGCAAAATCTTGAAGATGGTAGTGCCGCAAGTCGGACAAGCGCCCTTCATTGCGCGTCTGCCATTCTTCATTGTTACTTCTTTCGCATTCTTGATGTCTTTTTTGGCTTTGCACTTAACACAATAACCAGTTTCGGGCATTTAAAATACCTCCAAGGTTAAAGGTGACTCCCCATCGCGTTTATAAATAAATTAGAAAATTTAAGCTTAATGTCAAGTAATTAATGAAAAAAAATACACTTTTTCGCAATTTTATACGGTTTTTTTTTCTTTTTGTGCAAAAATTACCTTAACACTACCAATTGAAAGCATAGAAAATGGCGCTTAACACCGGTTTTTGGCTGATTGAAGGTCTTAGGGGAATTTTTGTCCACCGTTTCACCGCAGCAGTGACCATAGTTGGAATCGGCCTGTCACTCTGGATTTTCGGATTTATTTATCTACTGTGGGGCAATATCCAGCGCTATCGGGATGATGTTTTGTCCAATATCCGCATTGAAGCTTTTCTCGATACCAATATCCCCGATTCTCAACACATATCAGTAGGGGAACAGATTGCGGCGTTGGGGGGTTTCACTGGTGTGATTTATATCTCCCGGGAAGAAGCGGCGAAGATTTTTGCCGAAGATTTCGGTGAAGACCTTTTCGAAATCCTCGACGATAATCCGCTGCCAGCCTCATTCAAGCTTACTTTAGCCCCCGGTTATCGTGAAACCGCCAAATCCCAAGCGTTAGTCGACCAGTTGGAAAAAATCCCCGGTATCGAAGAAGCGGTCTTTCACGGCAGCTTGATGGACGCCGTGGATTCTCGATTTAAATCATTCTCTAAAATGCTCGCCGGATGTGGATTGCTGATTCTCTGCGGAACTATGCTGGTATTCATTCAAGGCATCGGATTATCCATCAAAGGCAGAAAAGCCTTCATCAACTCCCTGCTGCTTTCCGGGGTAAAATTCAGCGCCATCCGTTTTCCCTTCATTTTGGAAGGGATCTTTACCGGAGCTATCGCCGGAAGCGCCGCCTATTTAATACTCTTATCCGGCAGCGTAATAATCGACAATTATTTTCTGACTTTTGTCTTCTCTAAAAATTTATTCTGGATTATCCCGGCCGGAGCTGTTTTGGGACTATTGGGTTCTGTAATTTCAGCCAACAGAAACCTTAGAGGCTATCTGCATTGAAAAACAGTGATCAGATGGTATCAGAAATGGTACCTGATGAAAATCCAAACTCCTATATGATAGCAGAACAGACCTTAATCTGTTCATCCGGTTGAAAATTCATAATATAATTCGGTTCTTCGCTGAATCGTATGGGTAAGGTAATATGGGTAGGTCGGGGGCTTGTCCCCCGACAAATCCTGCGGGGGGACGAGCCCCCATAAGCGCTAAAATAAGGAATAATTTACTGAACATTGTTACAGATACTGTATATTACATTGAAACGATATCTGTCAGGTCTCCGCTTCGCTAAAGACCTGACAGGGCTTTATCACATATGTATTTAATGCTTAATCTAGCGCTTATGGGACGAGCCCCCCGCCTACCAAAAGTCGGATAAAATAGGCGGATTTGGCGAAGAAAAGGGATTTACACATACAAAACAGCGAAGAGCCTATAATACTTATATTTTTCGAAATCAAAACCATCCATGGTCTGCGGGTGTAAAATGATTGAACTTACCGCAAGGGAAAGGGAGGTGCTGCGCTCGATCATCCACAGCTATATCCTCAACGCCAATCCGGTGGGTTCCCGTTCCATCAGCAGACAATATAATCTGGGATTATCTCCGGCGACTATACGAAATACAATGGCGGATTTGGAAGAATTGGGCTTATTGGAACAGCCCCATACCTCCGCCGGCCGTCAGCCCACCAACTTAGGTTATCGGGTATATGTCGATGATTTAATGGAGGAGAGACGACTAACCGCCCAGGAACGAAAAATAATTGAAGGTTCGGTGTACCAATACCAATCGGACATCCGAACTATTCTGGAACATACTTCGGCGCTGCTAAGCCGAATGAGCAATCTTTTGGGCGTAGTGCTTTCACCGGTTTTTGAAAACGGCATTCTCCACAAACTCGATCTGACTAAAATTGCGGAAAACAAGCTGCTGGTGATTCTGACGATAAAATCCGGCATTGTCAAAACTATTACTCTGGAAATAAATTTTAAGCTTGATAATGAGGAATTGGAATCGGCCGCAAGGATTTTAAATCAAAGGCTCGGAGGACTTTCTCTCAGAGAAATCCGCGAAAACATTACCGATCGCGTCAGTGAATTACCTGCCGACTCCCAAAGGGATTTGATTACCCTCTTTGTCGATAACGCTCAACAGCTTTTCGATTTTCAGGAAGACCGGCAGTTTCATCTTGTGGGATTGAAAACCCTGCTTGCTCAGCCGGAATTTTCCCAGAGCGATAAACTGCGCACCATCATCGAATTGATGGAAAATAAAAAAGTTTTAGTCCATTTAGTAGGCGCTTCCCCACCGGAAGAAGGCGTAAAAATTACCATCGGCCGCGAAAATCCTATCGACCAATCTCTGGATATTTCCGTCGTCACTTCAGCCTTCTATATCGGCGATAACATCGGCCGTATGGGAATTATCGGTCCGATGCGGATGGACTATTCCAAACTATTATCCGTGGTAAATTATACAGCTAAAGCAATCGAGAAATACTTTAAATAGATGTTATTCTCAGTAAAACCTATGAACAATCATACCCCAGAACCAATAAAAGTCGAAACGGAAATAACCGCCCCGGATGTTCAGCAAGAACCGTCGCCTGAAAATGTTGTCGAACTGACAGCCGAATCACATATTAAGTTAGGAAAAAAATCAGCCGGTAACTTGAAAAAAATCAAAGAAGCGCTTGAACAATCTGAAAAAGAGAACTTAGGCTTAAAAACCGAAATCAATCAGCTTAAAGATCAATATCTTAGACTGCTGGCGGAATTCGATAATTTTCGTAAAAGACGCGCTTCCGAAGCTTTGCAAGCCTCGGAACTTACTAAAAAGGATATTGTCCTCCAACTCCTTCCGGTTCTCGACGACATCGACCGGCTTTTTCACCATCAAAACCATAACGGTGAAAACCTATCGAACGGTGTTAAGTTAATCGCCGAAAAAATCCTCAAAGTCTTTTCCGGAATAGGTGTAAAACCGATGGATTTGGAAAGCGTTTCTTTCGATCCGGAAAAACACGAAGCATTGTTGATGGTGGAAAAACCGGATGTCCCCAGCGGTTCTATTATCGAAGTATACGAACCCGGCTATCTGCTGAACGACTCAGTTTTGCGCCACGCCAAAGTAATTGTCAATAAATGAAGTGTGCTTGCTGATTGTTACTTGCTGTTTGCTATTTGCATTTAAAATATTGAATATTAACTACTTAAAAATATTATGAGCAAAAGGGATTATTACGAAGTTTTAGGAGTCGATCGGGATGCGGCGGTCGAAGATATTAAAAAGGCCTATCGAAAGCTGGCGATCAAATATCACCCCGATAAAAACCCGGGCGACCCCGAAGCTGAGAAAAAATTCAAGGAAGTAGGCGAAGCCTACGCCGTGCTGTCCGATGAACAGAAACGGGCGCAGTACGACCGTTTCGGTCATGTTTCGCCGGGAAGTTCCGGCGGCGGGAGTTACGGCGGCGGATATAGTACGATGGATATTGATCCTTTCGAGATTTTCCGCTCGTTTATGAGTGGATTCGGAGGATTCGGCGGTGGATTTGCAGATTTCGGTTTTAACGGTTCTTCCGGCAGCCGTCATGCCAAAGGCCGGGAAATGCAGCTCACCCTGAAACTGTCCCTCGAAGAAATTTCCGCCGGCGTCAACAAAAAAATCAAAATCAAGAACCTCATAACCTGCGAACACTGCAATGGCAGCGGCTCCAAACCTGGCAGCGCTCCCAAAACCTGCCCCGTGTGCCACGGCAGCGGGGAAATCCGCCGCAGCGCGATGGGTGGATTTTTTACCCAAGTATCGCCCTGCGATTCCTGCCGAGGGCAAGGGCAAATCATCAGCGATCCCTGCCCGGTCTGCCGAAGTGAAGGACGCGTGCGGGGGGAAACTACTATTTCCGTCAACATTCCCGCCGGTGTCACTACCGGTAACTATATCCTTCTGCGCGGGCAGGGCAATGCCGGACCCAATAACGGCCCCAAAGGCGATATTAAGGTTTATATCGAAGAAAAAGAACACGAATACTTTGAACGGGATGGCGATGATTTATACTATCATCTGCAAATCAGCTTCCCCCAAGCCGCGCTTGGCGACACCGTAACCGTTCCTACCTTGACCGGAAACGCCAAATTGACCATTCCCCCCGGCACCCAATCAGGTAAGATTTTTCGTATGAGGGGTATAGGGATTAAACATTTGAATGATTACGGCGCCGGCGATCAATTAGTGGTAGTGCAGATTTATACTCCGCAAAAACTTACCCCGCGGGAAGAAGATTTACTCAGAGAATTGGCGGAATGCGACGGCGTCAAACCTCAGCCTTCGGAAAAAGGCTTCTTTCATAAGGTTAAAGATGCGTTTTTCTGATTATGTTTGCTTTGAAAATAGTCGAAAGTCGAAAGGAAAAGCTGTGCTGTCAGGCGCCCCCGCCTGACAGTCTTCCTTGCCCTGTCAGGTCTTTTGCGAAGCGGAGACCTGACAGATAATCCATAAATTAGCCAACAAAAAGATGTGCTGTCAAACCTCTGTAGTCGACAGCATTTCCTTAAAATACAAGGGATTGATGTCGGCAGCTGAGAGTCGAACCACAGATTATATAACTTAGCGCCGGATTAAAATCCTTGACACCGATATACAAATACCCGGATAAAACAGCAAAGAGAGGGACTTGCAAAAGTCACCAAAAATGTCACCCTGAACTTGTTTCAGGGTCTATATGAAAATATATATTACTAAATAACAAGAGATTCTGAAACGAGTTCAGAATGACAATTAAAGCATTTTTAACTTTTGCAAGAGGCTCAAGAGTCAAAAATCTTTTCCTAATCGATACCCATCTTCGGTTTTTTGTAAATAAAACTTGATTTTTCCTTTAATTGTCTTAAATTTATCGTATTATATTTTTTAATGCCGGTAAACGAAACTTACTGAAGGGGAATGTGTCTTTTTTATCAAAGTGGGGCTTCTCCCGAACAGAAAGAACCGCCATCGTCATTTTGGTAATCGCGCTGCTGATTGGTTCAGGCATCTCCTATTTGCGGCAATCCGCGCTTTCGCAGGAAGCGGGGATTCTGTCAAAGGAAGATTCGATTTTAGTTTACAAACTGACGGAATACACCAAAAGTATTGCAGATTCCCAGCCGTCTGACAGCTTAGTTTCGGAAGCTGTGACCAAATTGCCAGAGAAAACTATTCAGTATCCTATCGATATCAATTCCGCAACAGCGGATGAACTCGAAGCGCTCCCCGGCATCGGCCCGGTTTTAGCTGGCAGAATTATCGAATACCGGCAAAAATATGGTCCATTTGCAGCGCCTGATTCCCTGCTCAATATTCAGGGCATTGGGAAGACCAAATTAAGTAAAATAATCAGCAAAATAACCGTTAAAATCCCAAGAAGTGAGGACTGAAATGGCTGAATCCAAAGCCAAGGGTTCCCTCGTTTTTAAACTGATTATCCTGATTATGGTTGTCGTGTTGATCGCGGCGATTTGGATGCCCAAAAAAGAATGGGAAAAACAGGCCGTCCAGCAGGATAAGTGCAGAGAGCATCTTGAGAACCTCTACTACACCAGCTTACAATACTTGAAAAAGTACAAAACTTATCAGGGTAACTTGGATACTTTACTGACTTTCATAAAAAATGACAGTATGATGGTGCCGCCATCGCTTTTTGAAGTGGAAAGGCTTACTGTATGGGAAAGTCCGAGGGATTCGTTCCTGGTCGGATTCCCCGATGAATTTCATTATCAGCGCATCGATTGGCAGTACACCTGCCCTGAAACCTTGATTGTTGAACTAATTGCCAAGGATAGATTTACCCAATTGCCGCCGACAAAAATGTGGTTTGGCAGCAACGACAGTGTCTTTGTATCGAGGCGCGAAAAAGGCGTCCATGATATTTGGATTACCGTCTGGGGTAAATCTTTGGTAGCATTCGACCGGGTGCCGGCTGATTCTTTGTATATTCCTACTCAGCTTTTCGCTATTTCCGAAAACCCGGAAGAATTTCGTAACTGCCCGTCCTGCGGATTCCCCTACTCTATCGAAGTCAATGTCAATGTTAAAGTTATTGGCAATATAACTTATAGCGTTTTGAAGGCTCCAGGGGGCAATGTCGCCGACAATGAATTTTTACGCAATATATTCGTTCAAAAGCTCCGTTCGGATGCCTCCTCGGAAGCGTTGAATATTTTCAAAGCCGATACCACTATTTTTGTCGCCAAAGAAAAAATCGCCCAAAAAATGGTATTGGGGAATATCCCCCCGGATACCGTGGAAATCGCTTCAGCAGATTCCGCGCGCATCGCGGAAGTTCGCGACTCTTTGATTACCGCTATGAAAGATTCCATTGTTATCGTGAACTTCAATCGCATCTTCAACGCTTTAAAGCCCAATTCCAAAGTAGTTATGGAACAAGAGGCCGTCAAGATGGTGGTGGTCGATTCCATCTCCACCTGGGATAATGCGGAAAGGATTAAAACTAGTCTTTTCGATCCCAAATTATCTGATGAAGAAAAAGCTTTAATGGAGAAGGTCGATTTCAGTCAATTGTTTGCCCGCTTATCGGCGGAAGAAAAATACTTTATTGCCAAAACTGATTCCGTCGGGCTGACCATCGCCTGTCCCATCGAAAAAGAATATCTCAAGCCGAACCGGACTATTTTTGAAAAGCTATTTGGCGTAGGTCCAGTGCCTAATCATGGTCAAATCAAGAACGGTGATTATTCCTGGAGTGAAAAGAAATAACCTCTCATACGGGAGAACCACATATTGATCTCGACCGAAACATTTCGGGATGATAATCTTAGCTTGGAGGATGGAGAAACCGCCGCTCCTTTAAACGGTCAAACGGATACTGACGACACCGCTTCCGCTATGAAGGATCGATACAGCGGTAGTTTTTCCATCCTTCGCTTGTTTATCAACAAGGATTCTTTCCTTCTGCAAAAAGGAGCGCTCGAAGGACAGCAATTTCAATACACCGACGCTGTCAAGTGCGACCTGCCTAATCCCATTTCTCCGGCTGTTTGGAAATCGGACGATTCCGTAGCGGAACTAATCGGCTTTATCAAGGAAAAAATCCGTGAACAGTTAAGCGGCGAAAGCCGTTTTATCATCGTATTTCCTTCCCATTGGGGTATAATTCGGGAAGTTGAAGTCCCGAAATCCGTCCCTGAAGAGATGCGGCAAAGTCATATTTCCTGGGCTTTGCATCTCACCGGCTGGGAAGACGGCGAATCCGCTCGCTATAATTACACTCATATTGGCAGCGGTATTTATAAAGTCGCCGCCCTCCGGGAAAGCCTTGTCCTTTTCGCTCAAGCTATCGCCGATGAACTGGATATTCGTCTGGTGCAGCTGTCATTATCCGACAGTATCAATCTGAATCTTATCACTGATGAGGAAAAAACTCCGGAAACAGCCGTCGAACCGGTTGAATCTCCTTATGAGAAAAAATCCAAAGCTCCCATAATAATACCGATTATCTTCCTAATTCTCGCAGCTTCGGGATATTATCTCATCGGAGTTAAAAAGCTGCATCGACAGTTTTTCCCCCCGCAGAAAACTATTACCGCAGATACCCTAACTGCCGCAGTCCCGGATTCAGTCCCAGCCGATACTGCGAAAGCAATCGCAGAAGTCAAACCGGAACCGGTCAAAATCGACACCGTTAAAAACATTCCGCCGCCTCCCCCGGTCAAAGAAAAACCCGCCTCACCCGCTCCGATAATCTCCGCGGAAAAACGCGCTTTTACCGATGTTTTCAACGAATTGCATAAACAAGGCGCTATATATTATCTCTCATTTACCGGCAGCGATATCAAATGTGAATTCTCCGCGGCAAGCAAAGCCAAAATCGACGGAGTCGTTTCCCAACTCCAATCGTCAGGATTAGCCGCCGGACTGAAAACTGACAAAGTGAATACTGAACAAGGAACAGTTTCCGCTTTTATTTCCGGGATGATTGACGATAAACTGATGTCGAAATATACTCACCCCACTCCGGAACAGGTTAAGACTATACTTAATAAAGCCGGATATAAAACCGACGCGGGGAATCCCCGCTATGATGTTTTCACCGGGGGAGCCAAAAATATCGGCAGTATCCTGCAGACTATTGACGATAATAAAGTGTTGATTTATCGTATCCGCATCACCAGTATCGCCGAAGGCGGTTATGCCTTAACTTTGGAATATTGATTTTTCCTGGTATCAGGTAAATATTGACTAACGATAAGAAATAATCAGAGGTTTTATGCTGCGGGTGACAGGGGGTATATTCCGAGGGATGCTGTTATACTGTCCCCGCGATATCAGGCCTACAGCTGGAAGGATTAAGGAATATATTTTTTCCCAAGTCGGTGAATTCACACCCGGGGCGAGGGTAATCGATATTTTCGCCGGCAGCGGCGCTTTGGGGATTGAAGCTTTATCGCGTAAAGCGCGGGAAGCGGTTTTCCTGGATAAATCGGTGCATTCGGTAACCGCTATTAAAAAGAATCTGCAGAAAATCGGAGTTGAAGGGATGGTGTTAAAGACCGATGCTTTTCGCTACATAAATAATTTCAAAAAAGAACCTTTCGATTTAATTTTCCTTGATCCTCCCTACCGGGATTACGAACCTTCTACACTTATCCAGGCGATAGAAAAATCCGAAATTCTACAAAAAGGCGGGCATCTGGTTTATGAAATCAATGCGGGATTGCCGCAGCCGGAATCGCATTTACTTCTGCCCAACTCCTTTCGTACTTTGGGCGATACTTCTATTGGAATTTGGTTCCGCCCTGATTAAAGTTCAAAAATCGAATTTATCTTAGTTTTGAAGAGCATTTTATACTAATTCCCAAAATTTTTTTATATGTTTAGGTAGGGACAGAACAGTGTTCTGTCCCTACAATCGGAAAATAATAATCATAACCGGTGTACCTTTTACTTGATCACTTGCTAACTTGAACACATGAACACTTATTAACACGACTTACAGATTTTCTTATATACATTGACCGATAAATCTAAAAATAAGAGAAACAACCGCTTCAGACAATGCGCTTGCGGCTGCGGCAAGAAGCTGGATATGGTGGGAGGATCGATCCGAAAGTTTTGGTACGACCACGAAAGAATCGGTAAAGGCAATTTCTGGTTCTATTTCAACCATCCTCCCAAATGCAAATGCCAGTGTGGAGAATACGCGGATTGGGACGATGTGAAATTAATGTGGAAGAATTTTAAGACCTCTCATGAAAAAAAACTGACCGAAGCTGAAAAAAAACGCCTCATCAACAAAAAACGCCCTCCGACCAAGCAAACCGATTTATTTTCCTTTAAAAACGGCTCCATTGAATTGAACCTGCTATAATTGCGCACCGACCCGACTATTTCCTACTCTTCTATTTGCTTGAAAATAGTCGAAAGTCGAAAGGAAAAGCTGTGCTGTCAGGCGCCCTCGCCTGACAGCCGACCTTAGTCTGTGGTATCGACCCTCTGTGGTCGACACCATTTTTATACTTCGTTGTGCGCCGACAGGCGCATGTGGGTTTATCTTGAAAATAAGTCTGCAAGTCCACAAGTCTGCAAGTCGAAAGTCGAAAGTCGAAAGTCGAAAGGAAAAGCTGTGCTGTCAGGCGCCCTCGCCTGACAGCCGACTTTAGTCTGTGGTATCGACCCTCTGTGGTCGACACTATTTTCATGCTTCGGGGTGCGCCGTCAGGCG
>Ga0172370_10003744_pt1 | contig 20887 bp, 15 predicted proteins | sample LakKiv5m_FD_114538 | JGI IMG/M metagenome (GOLD analysis project Ga0172370, IMG submission 114538) | Freshwater microbial communities from Kabuno Bay, South-Kivu, Congo - kab_022012_11.5m | ecosystem: Environmental > Aquatic > Freshwater > Lake | place: Democratic Republic of the Congo...
AGTTGTAAAGGTGGATGGAGAACTTCGGCGACTTTGTGCGGTAAAAGCCAAACACGCCCTCGGCATCCATAATGGACAGCCCATAGGCGCAATTTTTCGAGGTGAAAGGGTCGAACGCGTGCTTGACGTTCAGGCAGTCCATGTAGCCGAACGAGTCCTCCACTCCAATGTTGTTGCCTTGTGAATAAGTTGGCACGAAGTATGCGCCTGCAGCAACGGCCTGCCTGATGCTTGCGAGGGACATGCCTTCCGCGCTTTTGAGAAGCGGCTGATTTGCCCTTGCCTCATCCTCAAGCGAGGAGACACGGCTGTGCGGAATCTTCTTGAAGTAGCCATAGTCAGGAAGGTACGCCTCCCCTTTGCCAAAGCATGACTTCACGCGATTGCCGCCTGGCACGCGCCTCCGCAGCCAGCCCTCGTATTTTGCAATGGGCGAGAGCGGCTTGCCGAAAAGCAGCCGGGTGGTATTTGAGAATGCCTCTTCAAGCTTATCAGCCATGCTAAGCACCTCCCGCCACCTCAAACACCGAGGGGAATCTCTTCTTTGCCGAAAGTTCAGCTGCGATTTCAGCCAGCAATTTCTTCTTCAGCTCAACATATTTTTCCTTGGGCAGCTGGAGATTGCCAATCGCGCACCTTGCCGAGTTTTGGTTGAAGCAGAACATCGCGTCAAATGAGTTTTTGCAGTTGAAGCACGAGTAAAGGTCGCTGGACTTGACGCAAAGGTAGGAGTCAAAGCAGCGCCTGGAGTAGAAGAACACCTGGGAATGGATGGAACTGCCCACCTCGCCCCCGAGCTGGCAGCCATAAGTGTTCTCGCTTTCCCTGATTCCATTGCAATAGGCAACGTATTTTGACTCTATCACGTTTTGCGAGGAGAGAACGTACATGGAATCCTGGCACATGTCAGATGCTTCAACATCCATCGACCTCCCAAGGTTCTTGTTGCCGCAGTACGCCATTTTCTCTGAAAGCGCGCCAAGCGCGGAGTCCACGTCTTTTATGTCGTTTATGGAAAGTGCGCCTGCCGCTGCGGGCGCGGCAGCCTCGGCAACGTCAATGAAGCGCGCGGACTTGCTAAAGTAAGGGCGGGAAAGGTAGACTGTTTTCCCAGAAAGCGCCGACTTTGCCTGCGCAGGGGAGTCCACCATGTCAAGAAGATACGGCCTGAGCCCCTCAAGCGTGCCCACTTCTGTGCCGAACAGCACGCGGCAGGTGGATTTGAATGAGTCGTCAAGCTTCATTTTCTCACATCTTTGCCAACTATGACCACAATATCTCCCAGCTTATATATAAAAATTCTTAGAAGATTTTTTCTCAAAAAGCAAAAGTCTTATAAATTATTGATTGAAAATGAAATAATGCTCTCGCTTGACAGGAAGGACAGGGAAATACTTTACCAGCTTGACCTGGACGCGCGGCAGCCAAACTCGGCGATTGCGAAGAAAGTGCGCCTCAGCAAGGAGGTGGTTGGCTACAGGATTTCCCGGATGGAGCGCGATGGCGTCATCCAGGGCTATTATGCGCTGGTGGACATCACAAAGCTTGGCTTCCTGAACGGCAGGGTTTTCATAAAGCTCAAAGGCGCCTCACCGCAGGATGAGCGCGCCATGGTGGGGGAATTTGCGCGCGACCCCCGCACATGGTGGGTGAATTCCATCTCAGGCTCGTTTGCCGACATGGGAATTGCCTACTGGGTGAAAGACATCGCGGACTTCCACGCTGTGAAGGAGGGGCTCCTGAACAAATACAGGGGCAAGATCGAAAGCTACCGCGAATCCGTCTATTCCGGCTTCCACGTTTGGAGGAGGAATTACTTGTCTTCGCGCGCGGAAGAGCCGAAATACGATGTTATACCGGGCAGCAGCGAGCCGGTGGAATTTGACAGGGGGGACGTGAGGCTGCTTTCCGCGCTTTCCGGCAATGCGAGGATGCCGCTTGCGGGGCTTGCAAAAGCAGCGCAGCTATCGGTGAATACCGCGAAATACCGCCTCAAGCGGCTGCAGAAGGAAAAAGTGCTGCTGGGCTTCCGCCCCAAGATAGGGATGGAAAAGGCGGGCGTGTACTGGTACAAAGTCGAGTTCCAGCTCGAGGACAACTTGAAAAAGAAGGCAATGCTTGCCTATTTTGGCGCGCACAGGAACATCCTTTATGCTTACGAAAGCATAGGCGGGGGCACCGAGCTTGAGATGGAGATGGAAGTGGAAAGCCACGAGCAGTTCCGCGAAACCATCGATGCCTTTAGGCAGAAGTTCGCCCCGGCCATAAGGACGTACAGCTATTACATGTGGTCTGCAGAGCACAAGATAGTTTATTTCCCCTCCGAGGGATTTTTCGGGAGCGGATGGGGGAAAGGAAAGAAGGTTAATAAAGAATGGATTGGGTAGATTGCCATGGCAGCGGCCGGTCAGTTTGAAAAATGCGCAAAGGAAATCTCCTTGCTCAGCCGCGAGGCTTCCGCGCTTAGGCGCGAGCTTGTGTTGTCCGCAAAAGGCGCGGCGGGGTTTCCGCGCTCAATGGACAAGCTGGAGGACCAGCTTGGCAGGGCGCAGTCCCATCTTGCGCGCGCAGGCACCGAATTGGAGCTGAACGAAACCGCGGTGATTGCAAAAAAAATATCGGACGAGCTTGAGTCGCTCTCCCCGCTGGCATCGGGCGCGGCAGTTGCGGCAGAAGGGATTTACATCGCGCGCGAATTCCGCGAGCTTCGCTCCCAGCTTGCCAGGATGCAGGAAACGCTTGATGGCATGGCAAAGCGCGCGAGGAAAACAAGGCAGCAGCCGGGCAAAATCGCCATATTGTCGTTCTCAAACTCCGTGAAGCTCTGCAAGTCCAAGCTTGCTCGCCTAAGGCGGCTGCTCACGGCAAATGACAGCCGCGCGCATGCGCGTCTTTTCGGGGCAAAAGCCGAAGCCGGGGAGCTTCGCGCAGGCGTGGACGAGGCGCTGCTCCTCATGGCGCGCTCCCGCCTCAAGGGGAAGATACGCGCTGAAAAGGCGGAAATACTCTCATTCATGCGCCGCACAGGCGAGGGCAGGATTTTCCTTGACCACAAGCACCTCACGCTTCGCTCCGGCAGGGACTCCATTTCCCTCCCGTTCTCGCAGGTGACCCGCTTTTGCATGGAAGACATGGTGCCTGTGGAGAAGTTCTTTGACAACGTGGGGAAGAGCGCGGTCGTGATAGGGCGATTTGAACAGCACAACGGCGGGGCAAGGATAAGCATCGGCGAGCGCGCAGTGGTGGGGAACACCATAGTATACCGCGAGAAGACGTTCCTGGTAGGCTAAACCCGTCAGGAAACATCGCGCCAGCGCAGGCCAAACGGCACTTTTTCCTTTTCCTTCCCCTTCCCAAGAAGCTTTGCAAAAAAGCCGCCCATTTCCCCGCCTGCCCGCATGCCAAGGCCAATGAAAAGCAGCGCCAGGCCTGCTGCAAGCCACGCCACAAAATTGAAAATCCTCCTGTTGAGCGCGGCATTGAGCCCCTCTGATGTCGAAAAATCCTCGCACGCGCCTTCTACCGCTTCCGCATCGGTGCATTTCTGCGACGCGGGAGATATGCCTGCCTGCTGGCTTATCGAGCTTGCCATGCTCCCAGTTATCCCCTGGATGCCGATGACCAGCATCACAAAGCCATAGAACATCGCGAGCATTCCCGCTATCTGGAAGAAATAGCCGATTATCTGCGGGGCAGACGCCATAACCTGCCTGCCACGGCAAGCTTATTATAGGTTTTGGGGCACATACCAGAGTGCCTAATATGTGCGGTTCGTCCAGGCGCTCATGCGCCGGACCCCCGATGAATCGGGTGAGTCACGCGAATGGGCAGAACGGAGAACAACAAACAGGACGGTGAAAACATGGGAATGTCCAAGTACATCAAGGAGACTTTTGAGAAGGAATATCACGAGAGAAGCATGATACTCCGCAGGAGGATTACCGAATGGCGGAAGCAGGGGACGGTGGCCCGCATCGAGAGGCCCACAAACCTCTCCCGCGCACGCTCATTGGGCTACAAGGCAAAGGAAGGCATCTACATGGCGCGCGTCGCCGTCGGAAGGGGCTCGCGCAAGAGGCCGCACCCGTGGGGCGGCAGGAAGCCTGCAAAAAACGTCGCTTACCTCTCCCCGGGAAAATCGCTCCAGCGCCAGGCGGAGGAAAAGGCCGCGCGCACTTTCCGCAACCTTGAAATCGTGAACTCCTACTGGGTGGGCCAGGATGGCGTGAAGAAATACTTCGAGGTAATAATGGCAGACAGGAAGCTGCTGCCAAACGTGAAGGGCCGCGCATTCCGCGGGCTGACCTCTGCAGGCAAGAAGGGAAGGCATCAATAAAAAAGGCAGTGAAATGGACATCGTCCGCTTTGAGCCAACTGGAAAAGAAGGCGCAGGGCGGGCGCTGCCAGTCTCTTCACTTTCCAATTTTTTCGACGCAGCGAACGCCCTGGCTGCAAAGCAGCTGTGCAGGAAGAAATTCGCGCTTGTGCACCCTTCAGGCTACGAGATTGACGATGGCGACCTGCTCGAGCTTGCGCGCGCAGGCGGGGCGGTTGTCTTTTCGCTTTCCGACGTGGTTTCCGAGCGCGGCTTCCGCCGTGCAATCATCATCTCGAAAATGAGGCTTCTCCTCTCTGCCTGCCGCAAGCGCGGCACAGGCTTTGTTTTCGCAACGCTGGCAAAGGACGCATCGCAGATGAGAAGCGCGCGCGAGCTTTCCGCGTTTGCCGCGGTGCTTGGCGCCACGGACGTGGAAAGAAAAGATGCTGAGAAGAGGATGGCAGGCATCGCCACAGCAAGCACGAAGCCGAAGAGCGGCAAGCCGAATTCTCCTGTGCAGGTGGGAAAATGAAGCCAACCGAGCGCTTCAAGCGCCGCTACATCTCCTTCTCGCTTTCCCTGTCAGGCAATCCGCCATCTTATAATGAGGCAAAGGAAATGGTGCACGCGCACTTCCTGTCATTTTTTGGCGAGGGCGGGATCTCCTCGCTCGCCTTCAAGCTTGTGAAATACGACGCGCAAAGCGGCAGGGGCATCCTGCGCTGCGAGCGCTCCAGGGCTGACGAGGCCATTTTCTGCATGGCATGCCTGTCCGAATGGAAAGGGGCGCCGGCACGGCTCGAGCCGCTGTCCACAAGCGGGACGATAAAGAGGCTGTAAAGATTCCAATATATACATTTATAAACGTTTATTATCACATCTTCTCATATGAAATTCAAGCCAGCCAGAAAGCTTGCTATTGCAGGGATTGCCCTTAGCGCTGCCTTTGCGTTGTCTGTATGGGCGACTAGGCTGGCAGACCAGCCTATGTCTGCTGCCTCGCTTCCGCAATATCCACAAAAACCGAAGATTGAACGGTTTGTTTCAAATCTGAAACGCCCCCACATGAAAATCATTCCGGTTTTTGACAACGTTGCGCTGCTGAAAGAGGAGAAGGCAATACTTGAAACCAAAGCCGAGCCTGGCATCCCGGATTCGGGCCTTCTTCGCTCCCACGTTGCCCGGAAATCCCTTCCTACAAAGATAATTAACAAAGATTCAATCGACATGAGCAACCTTGACGAAATGGGCGTAGATTACACTGTCAGCATGCTTGACAGCGTTCCCTGTTCCGTAAAGCCTTATCAGACTTGGAAGGAATTTGTCATTTGCAACATTGACACTCTCCGCATATATGAATCCCGGTTTCCCATTGATTCTGCGGCTGCCTTTGCGCGTTACCCTGATGTGGTGGTAAGAGCAGAGGTTATTCGCCGCTTCGATATATTTCCCATGATGGTGCTGGTTCATGAAGCCGGGCACAACTTCACAAACAAAGCCGGAATCATGAATGGTGCGGGTTATGGCTCAATCCCTCGCGTTACCCAAAGGGTTGAGCGCCAGGCGTATTCTTTCGAGCTTAGGTTCCTTCGCGACCTGGCAAAGCTTCCAATCTCATTCCGACTTGCAGACGCCACTGACGCGCAGGCACGCAACTGGCCTTGCACTTCATCATCATTCCTGGAGGTTTTTGCGGGCCCGTTCCAGGTGAGTGCCAACAGGGGCAGCATTGACGTGGTGAATATTGCTAGATATTCGCTGATTTCATGCTCATTCAAATATGGGCAAAAGCTGATTGCATGGGAAAATGCGAGGGCGCAAGAAAATTATCTTGCCGTGTTGGCCGATGGGCGCTCTGCATATGCGAAAGCAAGCGCCCAGTGCTCGGAAGATGTCAGGCATTTCAACCAGGCCTTCAAGCAGCTAGCCAAAGAGATTGTGGGTGAGCGGCATGCGAGGAGGATGAACGCCGGTAATGAATGGGTGCTATTCACAGTGCTGGCCCCCTTCCTGTTGGTTCTCGCCTTCACGAGTGAAAGGCTCGTCATCCAAACTTTCGCTGGTCTAAAAAAACAGTTGAAATGCGGCAACTGACTGCCGATTATTTCTTTTCCCCGCCCAGCTTTGAGAAGAACTGCTTCCTCGCGACAGGCGCGGGCTTCTTTTCCTTCCTGTGCCCCTCAGATAGCGGCTCCTCGACGCCAAGCTGGCCTTCCTCCTCTTCCATCATCCTCCTTTCCTTGAGGTTGAACCGTTCCAGGCTTTTCCTTTGCCGCTCCCTGTCCCCCTGCTCGCTTGGCACCCTGATGCCGATTTTGTCGGGCGGGGGCAGCGGGACTGCCCTGGGCTTTTGCCTCACGCCAAGGGCGAGCGCCACTTTTTCCACAATAAGCGAAAGCATGGTCGCGCCCCCCGGGCTTGCGCCGCTTGGGCTTCCCACGCCGTAGCAGTTTGCGCAGAGCTTCCTCCCCTGCACCGAATAAAGCGTCTCGGCTTCCCTTCCGCACCGCTCGCAGACCCTCAGGAGCTTCCTCTCCTCCCCGCTCACGGCCCTTGCCTCCCTGGCTTTGCCCCTCTTTTCCTCGTCCTGTATGTCCATTATGCAATACGAGCAGTAGAGGCGCGAGTTCCACATGCGGAGCTCATGGGACGGCAGGTACATGCCGCAGCGCTGGCATGGCACGTCTGGCGTGCCCCCCGCGCCGCCGCTGCCGCGCGCCTCGCAGTTCTGGCATATCATGTCCCCGCCCGCGTCGAATTCGCCGAGCGACCCCCCGCACTTTATGCAGCTTGCCATGCAATGTGTTCGTGCGCCCAATATTTATTGGTATGCAGCCAGCGGCGGTTCCCGCCGCAAGCCCGTTCCACGCGTGGCACAAATAAATCTGTTATAAGGTGCCTGATTGCGCTCAAATCAGCCATTAGATTGCCTTTTTCAAAAAAATCAAGGATAGAAATGCCAAATCGGGCAAGAATGCTTATTACAGTGCCTAATTGAATAAAAGAAGCTTTTAAGGCTCTTTTTCTGAAAAAGAGCGCTATAAATGCCCACTTTTGGGCAAAAAGCGATTATAAATGCACTTTTTCTTGCGCTGTTGCAAATGTTTATAAGCAATAACCCGCACGAAAATAGCATGTTCCCCCTACGCGGGGACGGGAGGAAAAGAAACAAATGTTTGGGCCGCACTTGACAATGGACATGTATGGATGCAACAAAAAGAAGCTCAAGGACGTCAATTTCGTTTTCAATTTCCTGGATGAGCTGCCATCGATGATAGGCATGACCAAGATCATGCCGCCCTACACATTCTCGTACTCGGGCCTCAAGCCGGAGGACTGGGGCGTGTCGGGCATTGTGCTGATAGCCGAATCCCACATCAGCATGCACACATTCCCCGAGAAGAACTATGTGTCACTTGACATCTTCTCCTGCAAGGACTTCGACGTGGAGGCTGCGGCGGACATCATAGCCTCCAAGTTCGAGGCAAAGACTTATGAGAAGAACTTCTTCATGCGCGGAAGGCACTTCCCCAAGGACGTGATGAGGAACCGCCAGATAATCGAGCTGGAGCGCGAGAGGGAGACGAGCAGGGCCAAGGCAAGCGAATAGGCTCCCATCCTGCTTTTGTTTTTCATTTTCAGCAGCGCGGGCGCTGCGCCTGCATCTTTTCCCAGCACGCCGCTAAGCCGATTGGCGGTTTCACGCCGGCCGTTCGCCCGCGCGCCTTACTTCCCCGGGCAGTCCGAGGTGCATGCCACCACTGCCGAGGCGTACGTGCTCATCACCTTCGCGCCGTACAAGTTGGCGGTTGGGGCAGTCCTCAATATGTAGTTTATGTAGTTCTGCTCGCCCGAGCAGGCCGAGGGGTTGTCCCTCTGGGCAAGGAACGCCCCAATGGTCGGCATGGTCTGGCCGTTGTAGCTGTTCGATGCAATGATGTATTCCGCGTAGTGCCTCTCGTCCTCCGAGAGCCCGCCCGAGCACACCGAATTGCCAATCGATGCCCAGTACGCGGACACATACGCCCTTGCCCTGGCAAGCGCCTCGCCATACACGTTTGCCCCGCAGCACGCGTTCATGCCCGGGTCGAACGGGTTGTACTTCTCAGCGCCGCAGCCCTTGATGTAGTCCCTCATCACGGGCGGGGATTCCCCCTGGGTGAGGAATGGGTTTTCTTTTGTGTATGCCTTGCCCGGGTAGTCTATGCACATCGCCAGGCCGAACGCGCAGGGCTTCTGGCCTTGCGGATGATTGAACGCGGGGCAGTCGGCCGGCGCCACCCCCGCAAGCTCGCATATCTCCTGCATGGTATAATTTTTCTCGTTGCATCCCATGTTCGTGTCGGAAACGTTTGACACGGCCCACGGGTTGAACTTGCTCTCTATCTCCACCGTCGCCCTCATGTATGTCGCGCTTATGTCCAAATTGTCCGCAAACTCGTCGATGAGCGGGTACAGGCTGCAGTGCGTTTTGTCAGCGAAGCCGTTCCCGGTGTTGTCGTATATCCCCGCGTTTATCATGGTGACATTGGACACGCAAGCCTCCCCGCACCCCATGTTCCTTATCTTCGGCGTGGCCGCGACATCCCCCGTCATCAGGCCCAGGCCAGTCCCGATATCCATGCCGCTGTGCATGAGCGCCTGCTCGTTTTGCGTGTTGAGCCCGCATTTCGTGCCGCCCTGGCCGTTCCGGGAGAAGAAGAGCGGCGTCCTCTCCTCGCTCTTCACGTTGATCTCCTGGCACATGTCCGACCAGGCGTTGAGCTCAGGATGCTTCTGGCCGCCGCTCACGTTGAGCATGCCAAAGTCGCAGCCCTGCACTCCGTTGCACGGGATGGGGCCGCTCCTGTCCACGAACTCGTAGAGGCTCATGCCAAGGACTCCGTCATTCGCCATCTCGCTTGCGTGCGCCATGAGCTCCTTGTAAAACGTGCTCACCTTCGCGGCGTCCCATGTGCACCCTCCGGTGCTTTCGTTGCCTATGCTTGAGTTGCCCTCGCTTGCCCCGACGTAGAGCCAGATGGTGGGCTTGTTGTATTTCTGGAGGATGTAGGACGAGAAATTGATGTTCTCATAGATTATCTGGTCCATGTCGCAGTGGGGGTAGTCGTTCGTGCGGAAGCCAAAGCCTATCGCATCCACCTTGGCAAGCTCCGCATAGTCTATGTTCCCCGGCACGCCAAGTATGCTGTAAAGCGCGGTGTGGTCGTTTGATTTCACCGCAAGCACCTTGATGCACTTCTTGCACGCCTGCATCGCCTCAATCTGCGCCTTCACCTCCCCGACCTGGATGTCGTCCGACCCGTTCAGGCCAGCCTCGGTGGTCATCATTGCAGGGCCTGCGTCCGCCGCATTGAGCGCCTGCGCAATCTCCGAAGTCTTTGCGGCGCTTATCTCCTTCCCGCCGGTGTAGTAGATGAAAAGCGGCAGCATGCCCCTTCCCAGCCAGCAGTATGCGCGGTCCGCAAGCGGCACGGCGGGGGGCTTGCCCTCGCTTCCCTTCATCCATTTGGTGGCAAGCTGCAGCGTGTAGTTGCAGTACAGGCCCGCAGCGCCCCCGGAAACGAACGACTGCCCGCTCCCAAGCATGAAGGTGCGCATCTCAATGTCCTCGGACTTGTTCACAAAATATTCGTAGTCGTCCTGGCTGCAATAGGTTGCGTTGCATGCCCCGCCCACCAGCGTGTGGTCGTAGCTGCTCGCGAGCAGCGGGATTTTCAGGCCGGTGTTGTTCTTGCATGTGAAGCAGTAGCAGGGCTTGGAGTCGTTTATCTCCAGGCAGAGGAGGTCCTTCCTGTCAGGGAGGTATTTCGGCACCACAAGGGGCTTGGAGGTGAACCTGTCGTTTATCGCTATTGCGTGGTCCTCCTGGTCCTTAAGCGCGCACCCCGGCGCCACGAGAAGCACCGCAGCAAGCACGAGCGCGAACGCGTAAAACGGGATTTTTGCCATGCCATCATTTCTCCAAGCCCATCTTTAAGCCTGCCCTCACTTTTTTGCCAATACCGTGACCTGGTCATTCTGGTATCCCTTGGCTGTCGGCTGCCAGCCGGGGCTAGTCCCGAACTTCGCGCCGTACACCCCGTCCCTCACCCACCTGAAGAAGCTATTGCTCTTCTCGGCCTCGTCCACCACTGCGCGCGATGCAATTCCGTATATCGCATGGCGGTATTCGCCGTCCAGCGTGCTAAGCGGGATTTCGCCGCGCCTGCGTGCCATGTAATGCTTCACCGCCCTTCCCCCCGGCAGGTTCCATTCAGGCTCATGGAACGTGGAGGTGTAGGCCTCCATCCCGGGCGTGTAACTGAGCGCAGTCTTGTAAAGCTTCCTCCCAAGGCCGAACCAGACCGGGTTGACGTACGCCAGCTGGGGCGAATTCAGCAGGGAATACCCTATTTCCTTGCTTTGCATCTTCATGAGGTGCATCAGGACCGGCACGTCGTTCCTGTAAGCCTCGGCGACGGCATCCTGCCTGGTGTTGAACTGGTCCGTGAATGTTATCCTTCCCTCGCCGGCGTCATACCCTGCCTGCCAGTAGCTCTTCATTGCCCCGAGCCGCGTTCTGTCTTTTCCTGCGTCTACTGCTTTATCCACTTCGCGCGCAACCTGCGGGAAGGTGTGCCACTCCCCCTTGCCGATTGGCGATGCCTGCAGCATGCCCGGGATGGTCGGCACGAACACGTTGCTGTGGAACTGGATGTACAGGTCCAAGAACCTGTTCCTTGAGCCGTCATCCTGTATGTCGCTCCCCGAGAACACCTCGCGCACGAACCTTCCCCTCCTGTCCTTGAGGTTTGCCACTGCGCCAATGGCGTCCGATATGCCATGCGAGTACCTCTCCGCCATTTCCAGGTCCGCATCGGCGCTTGCGCGCTTCATTTCGTCGCGGGCGACTGCCAGGCTCATCTCCGCCCCGTCCACCTTCACCCTCACCTGCTTTCCCCTGTCCGAGTCAATGTAATCGTCGAACTTCATTATCTGGTCAATGTACCTCTGCTCCGAGGCTATCCTGAAAGGCGTGCCGTAATAATGCTCGCTTTCCATGCCGAGCTTGTCTATCTGCTTCCTCAGCCAGCTCCTCTTCTCATCCCCCTCCCCCGGGGTCTCGTACCTGCCCACATTGCCCATGGACTGGTATGCCGCAAGCATGGAGCCTGCGCCGGAAAATGATATCGCGTCCTGCCAGCGCGACCTGAAGTAGTCGGAGTATGTCCTGGACTGGAAGGGCATTATCCACAAGAGCGCCTTGAAATAGTCCTTGGTGCTCCTGGCCTCGTAGTTTGGCGCGTACATCATGTCGCTTTTCAGGGGGGCGGGATAGCCCGAGGTGTAGCGGGCGAAAAAGCTCATCCTGTCGTTCCACCACTTGTGCACGGTGTAGACAAGGTCGGTGTGGAAGCGCATCTGCTGCTCCCAAAGCGAGTTCGTGGCCCAGAAGCGCGAGCGCTCGTACACGTTCTGCCCCGTGTTGTAGCCCACATAATACGAGTGCTCCCATCCGGGCGCGCTTGCGCCTATTGCCACGCGCGGGTCACGCATCACGCTCGATTCCGTTATCTGGTAGAAGGCATCCTGCGTCCCCTGCACGTGGCGGCTGTCCAGTGCCCAGCCGGCAAGCCCCAGGTTCCAGACCGTCCTGTTAGGCGCATAGGTGAACATGGTTTTGCTCCCCACCCAGCCTATCATGTCGCGGTTAAGCCCCATGTACTCGTCCTTTGCATGCTTGTAATCGCTTTTAATCTCGCTGTTCCTTGCGGAAATTTCGCCTTTCAGCCTGCCGTACTCTGCCTTTTCAATGCCCCCTTTCTCATAAAGCCGCTCAAGCGCGCGAAGCTCCAGCTTTGCATTGAAGTAGTCGCTTTCGGCATTGCCTATCTCGCCGGCAATGTTTGATGCCACCCTTCCGTGCCAGTTGTGGTACCATGCCTTGGCGCCGTCGATGAAGCTGCCCTCGCCCTGCGAAAGCCCCTTCATTTCTTTTGCCAGTTTCTCGCGCACCTCTTCGCTTGCATTCGCCAGCGGGCGGCTCTCGTATATCTTGTCCATCTTCCCCTCATCGTACCTGAACCTGCCGCTTCCGGATATCATCCCCCCGTCTTCGTCCTTGATGGCATGGGCCAGCCTGTCCAGCGTCTGGCGGACCTGCCACTGCGCCGCATACCACTGCGTCATCTTGTCAATCCTGTCGTTGTACGCGCCATATACGAACTCCCCGAAAAGCATGCCCGGCTTGTAAAGCGCGGAGCGCAGCCCCTCCCTCAGCCTGTCCATCTTGTTGAGGTCCCCGAAGAAATCCTTGTAGTTCTTGTCCTTCGCATATGTCACGAAGTCCTTGGTGGAAACCACCTTGATGGTCCCGTCATTCACCATCTTCTCCATTATTTCCCTGCGCATGGTGACTTTCTTGTCCGCTTCCCCGGTTTCCTTCTGCACCGCCTTGTCCAGGAACGGGTCGCCATACACCCACTTGCCGTTCTTGTTGACAAGCACCACAAAGCCCACTTCCCTTGTGGAATAGTACGAGCCCATGGTGCTTGCAAGCAGCCCGGCATAGTTGCGTATCTCGCCCTTCCTGACTATCTCGTTTTCGCCCGTCTTCAAAAAGTCCCCGGACAGAATCATGGGCGTGGACTTCCTGTCCACGGACATCAGGAGCTCAAGCCCGTTCTTCTTGTCCTGCCAGGTGTAGCCGCGCTTGAGGAGCTCCTCGTATGCCTCGAGGTTGAATGTCTTTCCGTCCCCTGCCTTGAAATTCTTGTCGTAAAATACGCTCTCATCGCTTTTCAGGTTCCGGTAAAGCGTCGCGTACCTTTCCAGCGCTCCAAGGTGCCCCTTGTTCGCGGAGTCCATGTGGTGGAGCACCTGCTCGCCCCTGCTGGTGCCGCCCCAGTCCTTGGAAACTATGAAGCCGAACAGCTTTTCCCATCCCCTTGCGGTGAAAATCGCGCTTTCCAGCCCCATCGTCCTATAGTTTGCATAGCCCAGCTCCTGGCGGTAGAACTCCTTTTCCCCTCCCAGGTACGCCATATTGGACCTGATCTTGGAGTTTGCAAGGAGGTCTGCCATTGCATTGGCATAGCCTGCCATGTACCTGCCCGCGCTCCCCCCGCCATGCAGCATCTCTATTGCGGCATAATTCCTGGCAGACCATTCGCGCGCAAAGTCGTTCACCTGCACCATTGCGGATGCGAACAATGCCTCCGAAGTCAGCTTGCCTTCTGGCGACACCTTGCGCAGGAATTTCGCGAATTCCTCCGAGTGCGCCTCGCCGCCTGTTGCCTTCTTGAAGAACTGCTCGAGCGAGTCCATGTCCTTCATCTTGCCGTTCTTCTCCCTCATGATGGCAATCATCTCATCCCCGAGGCTCTTCGCATAGGCCCTTGCTTCCTCTTGGGTCATCCCGTTTGCCTTTGCCGTTTCAATTGCCTTTGCAGCTATGGCATCGCGGAGCGCCTTTTCAATCACGAGCTCAAGCGGGTTCTTGCCAAGCGCGCTCCCTTCGCGCGCAATCTCGTGGAGCTCGAGCGTTTCCCCCTTCTTCGCCCTCCTCTCCTTCTCGTCCTCCAGCCTGTTGTTGAAAATATCCCCAATCCCTTTGTATGAATCCATCATATCCTTGATGTTTTTCCCGAGTATCCACTCGTTTTTATTGTTGTAAGCGCCAAGCATCCATGTTTTCATTTTCGCTTCAGCATCGTTGAGCTTCCCAAACACCCTGCCATCCACCTTGAGCCTGAGGGTGTCCATTGCATCCATCCTTTCCGATATCTTTGCCATCTGCGAATCCGTGAGGCTCTTCTTGCCGCCAAAGTCCGATGCAATCTGGCTCAGCATCCTCCGCTCGTCAGCAGTGAGGCTGGCAGCCCCAATCGCAGCCATGAAGCCGTCAATCGCCCTCTTCAAGTTCTCCCCGGTGCCGGCTTCCCTGATGCCCAGCATCTGCCTGAAAATCTCATAATTTTTGGCTCGGGCGTCAGCGCCGCTGCCGAGAAGCTCAACAATGTTCTCGCCGTATTTTGCCCGAAGCTTTTCATCGGACATGCCCTGTGCTATGTCGCTCCTAAGGTCCTTCTTTTCCACTATCTGGTAGTAGTTCTTGCCATCCAGGTAGACAAGCATTCTCTCCCGGAGCGTTTCCTCAGCCGCCTTGAACCTCGCCACCGCATCCCTAATATGGTCAATGTCCTCCTTCCTGCGCCCAGGTTCGTCCTTGCTGTGCCTGTCCACCAGCTTTACCATTTCGTCCAGGATTGACCCATGCGTCCTGTTGCTTTCCTTGTTGTCCAAAATGCCGGCCAGCTCCCTCTCGACCTTGATCGCTTCCTTCAGCTGCGCCAGCATGTTTTCGGCATGCTCCCTGTCCGCCCCTTTCAGGCCGTTAATGATAGCCTGGATTTTGTCCAGCCTCTTGGCCAGTTCCCTCCTGTCATCTTCCTTGAGCGCGCCGGTGCCCATTGCCTTTGCAAGCTCGTCCACCAGCTCCTGGCCCTTTTTCCCGCTTCCCTTCAGGTTTTCCCGGAGCCTTTCGAAAAGCGCGTCAAGCGCGGTGGTGTTGCCAAGCCTTGCAATCAGCGCAGCAGTTTCTTCCGGAGTGGCGCCCTTAATGCCCATTGCAACCGCAAACTTCTGCATTTCATTCGCGCGTATGGGGAGCGCGCAGATGAGCTTTGATGCAATCTCGTCAAACGTCCTGTTGTGGACGTCGATGCCATGCTGGCGCATGCTCGCAATCACGTTGTAGTATTCCACCAGCCTCTTCGTGGCCAGGTCGTGCTTGTCCACGAACCTGCGCCAGTCCCTGCCGGTCAGGAATGTGTATGCCTTGCCAAACCTGGTCTGCGTCTTGCCGTCGGCGGCCACGTGCGCGCCCCTGAATGCATTGTACACCGGCCTGCCGAGCCTGGTCTGGCCCAGCATGGTGGCAACCTGCCCGAGCATCTCGCCGCGTATTGCCTTGAGGGACTGCCTTGAGCCGCGCAGCTGCGAGCTGACGTCAAGCGCCTTGGAAGGCGCAGCGACCACGCGCTTCACCAAAGGAATCCTGCCCAGCGCCTTGCCGACTTTTGATTCTTCAAAATCCACTGACGCCTTTGCAAGCTTGTCGATGAGCGGCTTGGACACATTGCGCGACCACAGGCCGCCCTTGCTCGTCTTCCCCCTTGCCTCTGCCATTGCCGCCAGTGCCTGGTGGGACTGCAGGTATGCCTGGTGCAGGCCGGATGAGAAGTCTATGGAGCGCCTGAACCGCGCCTCCAGGGCCCCGTCGCGCACTGCTGGCTTGTACTTTTCCATGAGGCCTGCCCATTTCGTCCTGATGGCAAGCAGCTCGTCATCGCTGAGCTTGTTTCTCATTTTCGCCTCGGTCATGTCATAAAGCGCGTTCATCTCGCGCCTTGCCTCCGCCACGCTCATGCCGCTTTTCCTTGCCAGGCGCGCAACCTCGCGCACGGAGTCGCGCCTTGCCTGTTTCTTTATCATCATGTACCTGCGCTGCACCTGGCGCAGCATCTGCGGCGAGGTCTGCATCTTCACCTTGAAGGACGGGGTCTTGGGAAGCTTTGGCGTGGTGATGTCGAAAAGCGAGAGCGGGTCCCTGCCCGAATAGTACATTGCTGCGACAAGCAGCCCTGCAATAAGCATGGCGGGGAAGCAGACCGCGAGGTTGGAGCCGATTTCGGACTGTATCGCACCTGCAAACGCAGTCAGCGCATAGGCATTGCCCGGGCACACGGTGACGGTCTGCGACGCCGAGGGCAGGTTCCCTTTTGCCTCGGACTTCACGGTGGCATAGCCGCAGCTTTTGTAGTCCTCAAGATTCCTCTTCGCGCCGTTTACCGAGTCCCTGAAATATTTTATGTCGCACCACGCAGTTCCGTTCTCGTCCGTCCTTGTTTCGTTGCAGATGACGTTGCCCGAGGCATCCATCACCGGCTGGCCCTCGAACGTGAAGTTGAGCCTGGTGTCGTTCACAGGGAGTATCTCCGCGGTGAAGCTGTCGTTGGAGTAGTTGCCGACTTGGTACAGGTCGCTAGTGTTGCGCGACTTGTTCACCTTCTTCTCAATCTCCGCTATCTTTGACTCGTTTATCTGCCGGAAATAGGTGATGTTAAGGAAAGTGAGCTTTGCAGCCACATTGGTGCCGTTCACGGACACCGAGATGAATGTGCGGAATGCCGCGTCCGAGTAGGGGTTTTGCGCAAGGCAGGCTGCGGGCAGCATGAGCAATAAGAGCAATAGCATTGCTTTGGCTCTGGTTGGCACCATAAGGCTCCCGCATCAATTTTCTCTCTCATTCTTATAAATATGCTTCTTGAAATACGGTCAGGTGAATGCCTTGCGCCGCTTGCGGCGCGGGCAAAATGCCATATGGCAGGTGCGGTCATAGATGCTTGATTATCTTTTGCTGGCTTCAGGCGAGCTGATTGCCAAAAGCGAGGTCATGATGGCCTTTGCCTTTGCCGTCTCAATAATAGCGCTCTCGTTCATGGCCGGCGAGTTCATGTCCATGCCGAGCCTGAAGGGCTTTGCCAAGGCGGAGCTTTATGAGCTTGGGGTAAGCGCGGTCATATTGGTAATCCTCATTGCGCTCATAATCCCAGGCGGCCCCTTTGACCTTGTGGGCAGGGGCTTTATGGCAACGAATGGCACGCAGCCCCCCGCGCTTTGCAAGGAGTGGGCAGCCATCCATGGCACGCCCGCGAAGGACGCGGCGACAGGCACCTGGTATGTGCCAAACGGCAGCATCGTATTCGGGCAGGCGAACTATTTCCTGGGCTGCAGGCCCGACATCAACCTGAACTTCAACCCCTGGAGCGACGTCCCGCCCCAGAGCTTCAGCGGCGTGATGACGTCTCGGCTTGCCAAGGGCTACATCTCCCTCATGCTCACGCAGATGTTCACGGGGCTGCTTGCCGGGTTTTACACCTCCATCCAGCTCTCCGTCTTCAAGGTGCTCGCTGCCGACGTGGGAATCGTCCCGTGGGTGGCGCTTGGGCCCCTGAACCAGGCGCACACCATCATAGTGGACCTGATAGGCACCACCTATGCCGCATTCACCGCGCAGAACATGCTCCTCCTGTTCATAGAAAAGGCGGCGCTTCCCGTCTTCCTGCCCTTCGGCCTGATGCTCCGCGCATTCCCCTTCACAAGGAAAACGGGCTCCACCATAATCGCGGTGGTGGTGGCAGCCTATTTCGTCTTCCCCATCTCCATCCTGATAAACGAGCAGATGTGGACCATGATTGCCGACCCGCAATGCACCAGCGGGGCAGGGGTCGGGGACTTATGCTACAAGGACGCGGACTGCTGCTCGAAAAACTGCCGCGGGGGCGCGTGCAGCCCAGCGGTCACGGACTTCAAGGAATACCGCTCCATCTACGCGATATGCAGCGACCCTGCCAAGATAGACGCCACGCTTGATGAAATCGCAAAGGAGCAGGATGACCGCACGCTCGACATCTACTTCACCGGAAACCCCGCCACCACGGTCCCCACCAAGGCCGAGGGCAGGCTGAAGAACGGGCTTTCCTCGCTCGCTGCGCAGCACGGCGCATCCGCATGGGCGTTCACGAAGTCGCTTTTGAACCCGCTGCCCTCCCAGACCGCGCAGACGGTGTTTTCCCAGATAGAGGTGCTGGTGGTGGATTCGGCGCAGTTCGCGCTCCTGGGGATGATTTTCACGGTGGTGACGGTGGTGCTGTCGCTCACCATGCTCAAGGACATCGCAGTGCTGATAGGCGGCGAGCCGCGCATATTCGGGCTCTCCAAGCTGGTGTAGCAGTGGTGTGGCAGAATAGCATATATGCAGTATAAGTGGTGCAGCGGCATCCAATCCAGGTGCAACAAATGTATTTGCTTGACGTGTGCGGGACAGACAGCATGGTGGGGCTAATGGGCACCATGGTCGGCACCGGCGCAGCCACCATGATAGCGCTCCTCGCGCTCTTCTACATGGCGGCGCAGTTCTTCAGGAAGCCCGAGTACGAGGCTTTCGTGTCAATCGAGGTTTACCAGCTTGCAATCTCCCTGCTGATTTTCACCCTGATATTCGGCACGTCCTGCTTTGCAAGCGAGATGTCCAAGGCGTTCGTGGGCGGCGGCTATGACGCCTTTGACATCGCCAACTCCTACATGCAGTACATCTGGAAGGACATCGCGCTTGACTCCGTGGAAAAGCTGCAGGCTCTCGCCCTGCTCTCGCAGTGGGCAAGCAGCGTGACCATGCGCTTCGGCGCCTCGGTGTGGGGCATATCCATCCCCATCTTCCCGGCGATGGCGGTGGTGGAGCGCACGGTGGAATTCCTCCTCATGCTGATTTCCCCATTCACCTCCAGCATCATCGTGCAGCAGGTGGGCCTCCAGATAATAAAGGGCACCATGCTTCCCTTCGTGCTTCCCATGGGCGTGGTGCTGCGCATGTTCCCGCCCACGCGCGACGCAGGCGCGTTTTTCATCTCCACCGCGCTTGCCTTCCAGGTGGTGTTCCCATTTACCTACGTGATGCACGCGCAGATAGTGCGGGGCATCCTCATACCCGCGGCATACAGCAACCCTGTCAGCTACAACAGCGTGATGAGCGGCAGCGGCTCGGGCTACCTGGTGGGCTTCATAAGCGACAACGGGATCTTCGACATACAGGGCATGTTCTGGTATCCCCTCATCGGGGTGTCGTTCCTGCTCTTGCAGGCGATTTTCCTCCCGGCGCTTTCCATCACGCTCACCGTGGCATTTATCAAGGCCTTCAACAAATTCATGACCCAAAAGCTCGGATAGTGGCAGCATGGCAAAAACAAGCGCACTTGCGATTGCAGGGATTTTCCTCCTGCTGTTCCTCAGCTTCGGCTGCACGGACACGTCCGGCGTGGGGAAGACGCAGGCCATGGGCTGGAACCTGCTCGTGGGCGTCGCGCTTTTCATCGCCGTGCTCCTCCTTGCGCTCGCCTACATGGCAGCCACCTTCATGGGCGACGACAGGCTTAGGGCATGGGTGGGCAGGGAGCTCGGGCAGGTGTTCTTCTCCGCCATAATAATAGTGGCGGCAGTGGCGCTTGTGGGCTCGCTTGACTCCTGGATGCGCGTGCTTTCGCTTGCAGGCGGGCCGGGCTGGCAGGCATACGTGGACAAGGGCGTGTGCTGCGACACCACCGTCCCAGGGAACAGCTGCGCGCTTCCCGCGGCAAGCGAGGTGCGCGGCAGGGCATGCCACATCGAGGTCGCGACCGACTACCTGCAGATACTTTACGAGACCGCGCGGCAGGGCGCGCAGGCTTACCTTGGCAACTATGGCTGGTTCGGCTTCCTTTCCCGCATGTCATTGAGCACCACCATCGTGATGAAGTTCATGGCGGGGCTCACCATCCAGCCGTTTGCAGGCCTTGAAATCCCTGCAGAGCTTTTCGCGCACCTCTTCGACATGTCGATAAAGACCATGTTCCTGCTGCGCGCCCAGCAGCTCTTCCTGGATTTCCTCTGGTGGCCCATTTTCCCCGTGATGATGTCCATGGGCCTGGTGCTGCGCATCTTCTACTTCACCCGCAAGCTCGGCGGGCTGCTGATTGCCCTGGGGCTTGCGCTCTATGTGGTGTTCCCCATGTTCTACGTGCTCTCCAACGCCATACTCTGGGGCTTCATGAACGACGCGCAGGCAACCACATGGTCCCCTTTTGGCAACACCTACGCCACTGCCAACGGCGCCGCGCCACTGCCCTCCTCGGGAGGCGCGTCGGTGGAGCTTGACCCGGATGCGAAGGCGAAGAACGTGTTCTCCCAGCCATCCCTCGCCATTGCATTGTGCGACGAGGCGACTCCGCAGGAAAAGGACAGCATGGTAATTGCAATGGACAACGTGCGCAGCAAGTGGGATTTCCTCGAGGGAGGCGCGTGGTATTCCCAGTTCCTGGGGTTTGTCTCCGCAGGCGCATTCGCGGTGGACGGCCCGATTGCCCGCCTTGCGCTCCTCATGGTGTTCACGCTCTTCACCCCGTTCCTCGCGCTCATGACCGCCCTTGCGGCATTCAAGGTGCTCTCCCCCCTGCTTGGCGGGGACGTGGAGATTTCGCTCCTCTCGAGGCTGATATGAATGGCTAAGCTGCACCGCCTTACAATCGCGATTGCCGCGCTCCTCTCACTCCTGCTGCTGGCAGGCATGCTCTACCCGTCCATGTTCGACACCCTGTTCAGCCCAAACTCCGCGCTTGCCACCTGCAGCACCGCGCTTTCCAACGTGCAGGCGTACGACAGGATACTCGAATGGTCCGCCCTTTCCCTGTTTGCCATAATGGTGGCTGTCGTGTGGGCGATAATCGGGCAAATACTCACCGGCACGTTCTCAGGGCAGAAATACAACGAGTTTGTCAAGGGCATGCTCTGGGGCGCGGTGGAGACTGCGGCGCTTCTCGGGCTCCTCACCGCGCTTTTCGTGCCGCTCTGGGCATATGGCATGCAGGGGCTGGACACCGCGCACGCATACGCGGTGCTTGCGAAAAACACGGTGTCGTTCGACTTCGGCCTCATGCTCGGCGCGAACTTCATCGCAGGCTTCATCACCAACATGAACCCGCAGTTCAAGAT
>Ga0172370_10003749_pt1 | contig 20854 bp, 16 predicted proteins | sample LakKiv5m_FD_114538 | JGI IMG/M metagenome (GOLD analysis project Ga0172370, IMG submission 114538) | Freshwater microbial communities from Kabuno Bay, South-Kivu, Congo - kab_022012_11.5m | ecosystem: Environmental > Aquatic > Freshwater > Lake | place: Democratic Republic of the Congo...
AAAGTCGGATTTTCGATCAAAAGGCGTATAGCCCAAAATGGATATTTTTCCCTGCGAAGGATAGATCAAACCCGATAAACATTTCAGCGTAGTTGTTTTACCGGCGCCGTTGGGGCCGATAAATCCGACAAGCTCGCCTTCTTCAATCTTGAAAGAAATATTATCAACCGCTTTAGAATTTTCGTATTTTCTATTAAATAACGACTTTAACGAACCCAAAACGCCCGGTTCTTTTTTATAAACGCGGAAATATTTACTCAAATTTTTGACATCGATGATCGCCATATCTTTAGATTGTAGCACAAACAGGAAGCCTTAACCGATTAGTTGAAGATTGATGCGGCCTTGGTTGTCGATTTGGATGACTTTGACTTTAACTGCCTGGCCGATTTTGACGACGTCGTTGGGGTCTTTGACAAAACCCTTGCCCATTTTCGAAACATGAATCATGCCGTCTTTACCCGGCAGAATTTCGACGAAAGCGCCAAACGGCAAAATACGCACGACTTCGCCGTCGAATTCTTCACCTGTCTGAACTTCACGGGTAATATTTTCGATGGCGCGCGCTGCCTCATCGACTTTTGCCCGATCCAAACCGCTTATCGTTACTTTTCCGTCGTCATCGACGTTGATTTCCGTTTCGGTCTTGGCAATCAAAGCGCGGATATTTTTTCCGCCCGGGCCGATGATATCGCCGATTTTGTCTGCCGGAGGCGTGAGAACAATCACTTTAGGCGCAAATTGGGAAACTTCTTTCCTTGGCTTGTCAATTATTTTATTCATCGATTCCAGGATATGAAGCCGTGCTTTTTTGGCACCGATAAAAGTATCTTTGATCATTTGGGCCGTCAACCCCTTGTTTTTCACATCCAATTGAATGGCGGTTACTCCACTTTCCGTACCGGCAATTTTAAAATCCATTTCACCGGCAAAATCTTCAAGACCGACAATATCCGTCATCACCACATAATTATCATCCGTGCCGGTAACGATTCCCATCGCGACCCCGGCCACCGCGGCTTTTAAAGGTACACCCGCATCCATAAGGGCAAGGGACGAACCGCAAACCGAACCCATCGAAGAAGAACCGTTTTCCGACAAAATTTCGGAAACGACACGGATAGCATAAGGAAATTCGTCGGTTGACGGTAAAACCGGCTCGACTGCTTTTTCTGCCAGGGCGCCATGGCCGATAGCGCGCCGACTCGGTCCCATCATCCGGCCGACTTCACCGTAAGAATACGGCGCATCGGAATAATGATGAATATAACGTTTGGCTTCTTTGCCTTCGGGGCCCTCAATCAGCTGTTCAAGCGTTGTCGACCCGAGAGTAGCGATGGAAAGGACCTGTGTTTGACCGCGCTGGAAAAGAGCCGAACCGTGTGTTCGCGGCAAAATACCAACTTCGACAAACAAATTCCTGACTTCATCCAGTTTTCTTCCGTCAGGGCGTTGATTTTTCTCCAAAATATTTTTTTTGATGATTTCGTAATTGAATTTGGTGATTGAACCGGCTATCTGTTTCTTATCGAACTCGCCCTCTTTTTCCAAATAGATTTTTTCGATAAGTTCGCTTATCACTTCGCTGCCGCTGCCTGCATGGCTGCCCATCTCTTTGGCGGCTTTTTCGATTTCTTTCTTATACTTTGCCTTGATCAATTCCATCAGTTCTTGGTTTTTGTTCGATTCGTCAAACTCATCTTTTTTCTTGCCGTGTTTTTTGGCCAGTTTTTCGATAAATTCGATTACCTTTTTATTTTCTTTCTTGGCTAACTCGATTCCTTCTTCGATTATTTTCTCATCGACTTCGGCGGCTTCGGTTTCGATCATCACTACTTTTTCCGTCGTAGACGTCACCACTAAATTCAAAGCGGAATATTCCTGCTCGGCATCGGCCGGATTAAGAATGAGACTGCCTTCTTTGTCTTCGGAGCCCGGAATATAGCCTATTTTCATCGTGCTTACCGGCCCTTCCCAGGGAATGCTGGAAACGGCCAATGCGGCCGATGCGGCAACGGAGCCGACAATGTCCGGTGAATTTTCCGCATCAACCGAAAGGAGAGTAATGACAATCTGAACTTGTTTTTTATAAGATTTAGGAAATAAAGGACGGACGCCGCGGTCGATTAAACGGCCCGTCAAAACGGCTTCATCCGATGGCCTGCCTTCTCTTTTGACCCAACGTGAACCTTTAATCAAACCTCCGGCATACAACTTTTCCGCATACTCGACCGACAAGGGAAACCAATCGATCGCCGGATTTTCCGGTCCCTTGGCAACCGTCACCAGAACTGCCGTACCACCCAAAGTGGCGTAAACCGACGCGTCGACGGCCTGAGCCAATTTACCGAATTGCAGGGTAAGTTTTTTTCCGTTTATTTCAATGGAGTCATCAAAAATGTTCATTAAATTATTTTTTCAAATCCAATTTCTTCGTTAGCTCCTTATAACGTTTTGCGTCTAATTTTTGCAAATAATTAAGGATTCTTCGTCTTTTGGCGATTATTTTCAATAAACCACGGCGCGAATGATTATCTTTTTTGTTGATGTCCAAATGATCGACCAAACGATTGATTTTCTGCGTCGATAGGGCTACCTGGACTTCGGGAGAACCGGTGTCTCCGTTTTTCTGGGAGAACATCTTGATAATTTCTTGCTTATCATCGGGTAATTTTGCCATACATGTGGATTATAATGGATAATGGATCAAGTTGCAATAGTAATTATGCCCAAAATCACCCTTGCCCTGATAGGACTGCTTTTTATCGTTTATTTATTTTTCTTTCAAGTACCGGATAATTTTTTCGTTATCGCTCTTTTTATTTTTTTCTTTTCCCTGATTTTCTACCTTGTTCTCTCCTTTTTTCTACCCAAAAAATTCTGCCTGATGGTTGCCCTGTTTGTTTTATTATTGCTGACAACAAACGCTCTGGTCGGATTCAGCATATTTAATCTCCTGCTTATTTTTTTCCTCATGGCCGGTGCCGTATTTCTGGTAAAATAATAACCAATTGTTCATGAAAAATTTTTACATCACAACCACGGCTCCCTATGTCAATGCCGATCCTCATATCGGTTTCGCCTTGGAAATAATCCAGGCCGATACTGTCGCCCGGTATAAAAGATCGATGGGCAATAACGTTGTCTTTGGTTTTGGTACCGACGAACACGGATTGAAAATTTATCGCAAAGCCCTTGAGGAAGGAAAAGATCCGCAAACTTATTGCGACGAACTGGTAAAAAAATATTACAATCTGAAAAAAGCTTTAAACGTGAGCTCAACCCACTTTATGCGCACAACGGACAGCCGCCACATATTGGCAGCTAAAGAATTCTGGAACCGGTGTTTCAGGAATGGGGATATATACAAAAAAAATTACCGCATCAAGTATTGTGTCGGGTGCGAACTCGAAAAAACCGATTCGGAATTGGCCGGCGGCCAATGTCCGATCCATCCGAATCTTAAAATTGAAAATTACGAAGAAGAGAACTATTTCTTCCGATTCTCCAAATATCAAGACAGATTATTGGAACTATACGATAAGCAACCCGATTTTGTCACTCCGCAATACCGGCTTAAGGAAATCAGGGAATTCGTGAGCAATGGTTTGCAGGATTTCAGCATTTCCAGATTAAAAGAAAAAATGCCTTGGGGCGTAGACGTACCCAATGACCCCGATCATGTCATGTACGTTTGGTTCGATGCTCTTGTGTTTTATATTTCGACTCTTGGCTGGCCGGAAGACAATAATGCTTTCCAAAAATATTGGCCGGGAATCCAGGTGGCTGGAAAAGATAATCTTCGTCAGCAGACGGCTATTTGGCAGGCAATGCTCATATCGGCGGGCTTACCCTGCTCGAAACAAGTTTTTATTCACGGATTTATCACCGCCAATGGCCAAAAAATGAGCAAAAGTCTGGGTAATGTCGTCGACCCTTTTGCTTTGGTCAAAAAATACGGTACCGACGCTGTCCGCTATTATCTGCTTCGGGAAATCCCATCGGCTGAAGACGGTGATTATTCGGAAGCAAGAATGAAGGAAATTTATAATTCCGACTTGGCCAATGAATTGGGCAATCTTGCATCAAGAATAATAACAATAGCCGAAACGGATAAAATTATTTATCGGTCGGTAACCGACAATCTTAGTTTGCAAGATAATTTATTTCTGAAAATTTATTACGAGGATTTTGAATTTAATAAAATTATTGATTTTATTTGGAATAAAATCAGATCTTTAAATCGTGAAATCAATGAATTTGCGCCGTGGAGCAAAAAGCCGGAAGAAAGAAAAGAATTCCTGGAAAAAGCATTACAAAAAACGGGTGTGATCGGACGCTTGTTGGAGCCGATTATGCCGGAAACCGCCGAAAAAATTGTCAAGAGCACCCAAGGAAAAATTAAAAAAATCCAACCGTTGTTTCCCCGCCTATGACGAAAAACATAATTAGCGATATCCGGATTTTGGGCATCTTGATCATTGGCCTGCTTGTTGCTTTATGGTTTTTTATTTTTTATAAACTGCCCTCGCCCCAAAGTTTGAAAGATTACAAAGCGATTCCCATATCAACCCATATTTATGACCGCAGCGGAAAACTGCTGTATGAAGTTTACCGCGATCAGAACAGGACGCCCGTAAAATTGAAGGATCTGCCCGAATTTGTCGGCCAGGCAACCGTCGCCATCGAAGATAAGGATTTTTATTATCATAAAGGGGTTTCCCTTTTTTCAGGAATCTTTCGCGCCATCAAAGATATGGTTGTCAAAAAACAACTTCAAGGAGGCTCAACCCTTACGCAGCAACTGGTTAAGGGAGCGCTTTTGTCTTCCGAAAGAACCGTCCAAAGAAAAATCAAGGAAATAGTCTTGGCTCTTCAGACCGAACAGTTATTTACCAAAGACCAAATCCTGGAAATGTATTTAAACCAGGTACCCTATGGCGGATCTTCATACGGCATAGAAGAGGCAGCCAAAACCTATTTCAATAAACACGCCAGGGAATTGACCGTTTCCGAAGCCGCCTTGCTGGCCGGCCTGCCGCAGGCGCCATCGGCCTATTCACCCTTTACCAATCCGAATCTTGCGATCGAAAGAAGAAATAAGGTCCTGCAAAAAATGTACGAACAAAAATATATCGACAAGAAAACAAGGGATAACGCCCAAAAAGAAGAAATCGATATTGCTCCGCCAAAGACAACGATCAAGGCGCCTCATTTTGTTTTTTACGTCAAAAGCGAACTGGAAAAACAATTTGATCCGCGGGTGATCGAAGAAGGAGGCTTGGAAGTGACGACGACGCTCGATCTTGACATCCAGGAACGGGCGGAGCAAATTCTGAAAGAAGAATTGGACGGTATCAAATACCTTAACGTTTCCAATGGTGCGATTTTAACAACGCGACCGACTACCGGTGAGATCCTTGCCATGGTTGGCTCTGTCGATTATTTTGCCACCGGCTCCGGCACGTTTCACGTCACGACCGCCCTTCGTCAGCCCGGATCTGCGATCCAGCCTTTGCCCTATGCCAGAGGAATCGACAGGAAATTGGTCACGCCGGCCTCAATTTTCATCGACGAACCGACCTGTTTTCCTTCCGTACCCAAACAATATTGTCCGGTCAATTATGACGGTAGTTTTCATGGTCTGGTTACCTTGCGTTTTGCCCTTGGCAATTCATATAATATTCCGGCCGTCAAAATGTTGGCGATAAACGGGGTCGAAAATTTTATTGCTTCCGCCTCGGCTTTCGGCATTACCACCTTTAAAGATCCCAGCAATTACGGATTATCGCTCACGCTTGGCGGCGGAGAAGTAAAAATGACTGAAATGGCAACCGCGTTCTCGGCTTTTGCCAACCGCGGTACTCCCCGAAAACTGAATTCCATTTTGGAAATTAAGGATAAATCCGGCAAAATTCTCTATCAATTCAAGGACCCGAATTTAGCCAAGGATGTCGACAAACCCCTGGGCAATCCCAATTTTTTTGCCATTCCCGGAAAACCGGTGATTTCCCCGGAAACTTCTTATCTTGTATCGCACATTTTGCTTGACAACAATGCCCGTTCGGCAGCTTTTGGGGTTTCTTCTTCCTTGGTAATCCCAAAACATGCGGTTTCCGTTAAAACCGGCACGACCGACGATAAAAAAGATAACTGGACAATCGGCTATACTCCCAATTTTCTGACGGCGGTCTGGGTAGGAAATAACAACGGTAACCCGATGAATCCCTATTTAACATCGGGCGTAACCGGCGCCGCACCGATTTGGAATCGTCTCATGACTTATATTCTGAAAGACCAGCCCGACCTTTGGCCGGTCAAACCGGAAAACGTCATTGGCGCCCAGGTATGTAACGATAACGGTGCGCTCATGACCAAAGCCGCCGACGGCAAGGAAAGCTGTCAATCCCACTACGAATATTTCATCAAGGGTACCGAAGGAAAACGATTGCTTGAGCTGCGCAAAGAAAATATTTTCGTCACTAAAGACAGCAATAAATATGTTGAAAAACCCAACGCGGGTGATTCCAATGTCGAAATGAAGGAAAAAACGGTTCTTTACGACGGCTATTCTACCTACTGCGTCGACTGCAGCCACGACGCTATTCCAACACCGACTCCCCATTAATTAATTACTGTTGACAACATACTAGTTTACTAGTATACTAGTAATACCACTCCGCTATCAAATTTCTATATTTGATAGCTTCGTTAGGTATTATACCCAACGTAGCTGTCAATGAATTTATTTATGCATGACAGCGAAGTGGTATAAATATGAAGGATTTGAATTTATTGGCTGATATTTTTTTAAAGATGAAGTCCAGAAAAGAAATGGATAATTTTTTGATGGGTTTGCTGACGCCAAAGGAAATTGAAGAGTTTGGTAAAAGAGTCGAAATAGTCAAGATGCTGAAAAAAGGGATAACCCAATCAGTCGTCGCCAAGAAACTGAAAGTCGGCATTGCCACCGTTACCCGCGGCGCCAACGAAATTAAAAAAGGTCGCTTCACTTACCTTTGCTGGCGGAAGTAAGCCTCCGATAGTTCTCTCTTTTGAATTATCAAACAACCATCAATTACCAATCACTTATTATTATGGATAAAAAATATAATTTACCTGACAAAAATGGCTATTTCGGGGAATTTGGCGGCCGGTTTGTACCGCCCGGACTCGAATCTGTTCTGCAAAAACTGACGGAAACTTATTATGTATTGAAAAACAATTCTTCATTTAGAAAAAATCTGGACAGGCTATATAAAGAATATGCCGGAAGACCAAGCAATTTATATTACGCGAAGAATCTGACAAATAAAATTGGCGGCGCTAAAATATATTTAAAAAGGGAAGATTTGAATCATACCGGCGCTCATAAAATCAATAATGCCGTAGGCCAGGGGCTGATCGCAAAATACCTGAAAAAGAAAAAAATAATTGCCGAGACCGGAGCCGGTCAACATGGAACGGCAACTGCGACGATTGCCGCTTACTTCGGGATGGCTTGCGATATTTATATGGGCGGACGCGATATGGAAACGCAAAAACCCAATGTTTACCGTATGAAAATATTAGGAGCCAGGGTTATTCCGGTTACTCAGGGTCAGGGAACTTTAAAGGATGCCGTTGATGCTGCCCTGACTGCTTATATTAAAGAGTCCGACTCATATTATCTTTTAGGATCGGCTGTCGGTCCCCATCCTTACCCGATGATTATCCGCGATTTCCAAAAAGTAATCGGCGAAGAAATCAAGGCGCAAGTCCTGGAACTGGAAAAAGAATTACCTTCGGCAATCATTGCCTGCGTCGGCGGCGGCAGTAATGCGATCGGCGCTTTCTATGATTTTATTACTGACGAAAAGGTCGAACTTATCGCGGTCGAACCGGCCGGTTTGGGCAGAAAAACCGGCAGGCACGGCATTGCGCTTGGTACGGGTAAAAAAGGAACGATTCACGGATTCAAAACCTTGGTTATGAAAGACAAAAAAGGAAACATAAAAGAATCATATAGCGCCGCCCCCGGTTTGGATTATCCGGGTGTCGGACCGGAGTTAAGTTATCTCAAACAACAAGGCAGGTTAAAATTAGCGGAAATTACCGATAAAGAAGCGGTTGAGGCATTTGTCGAACTTTCCAAAGCGGAAGGAATCATTCCCGCTCTTGAATCGGCTCATGCCGTGGCTTATGGTTTCAGAAAAGCAAAAACTTTGCCTAAAAATAAAAGCATCGTTATTAATTTGTCGGGCCGCGGTGACAAAGACGTGGAGAATGTATATGAAAAATATTTGAAATAAGTTAGAATATTACAATTTACTTTTGTTATAAAAATATGAAAAATAATTTTTCGATTCTAACCGGCATCACGCCTTCGGGAAGCGGCGAAGTCCATATCGGTAATTATGTTGGTATGGTCAAACCATTTCTTGAACTTCAGGAGAAAGCAGATAAAGTTTATTTATTTATCGCCGATTTGCATGCTTTGACCACAATCCAAAACAAACAAGAATTACAAAGAAATGTCGAAAATTTGGTTTTGTCTTATTTATCTTTTGGCATTGATACCGACAAAGTTATCTTTTATCGGCAATCGGATATCCCCCAACATACAGAATTACAAAGCATCCTTAATAACGTAACACCGCTTAGTCTAATTAAACGCGCACATGCTTATAAAGACAAAATACAAAAAGGCGTTGATGAAGAATCGGTCAATATGGGTTTATTTTCTTATCCAATTTTAATGGCGGCCGATATTCTTTTATATGATGCGGATTATATTCCTGTTGGCGAAGACCAAAAACAGCATGTCGAAATCACACGTGATATTGCTCAAAGTTTTAATAAAACTTATGGTCAAACTTTTAAATTACCGCAACAGTATCAAGTAAAAGAAGGTGCAAGATTAATTGGTACTGACGGTAAGCGGAAAATGAGTAAAAGTTTAGGTAACTACATCAGTATCTTTTCCGACAATGAAATAATTCGTAAACAAGTGATGGGAACTTTTACTGATCCAAACCGTATCAGACCGACTGATCCGGGAAAAGTCGAAGGTAATCCTGTATTTATTTACCACGATTTATTGAACGAAAATAAAGAAGAGATCAAAAATTTAAAAGAACGTTATCAAACCGGTAAAGTTGGTGACGTCGAGGTAAAACAAAAACTTTATGACACTATTTTGAGGAAATTCCGAAAGGAGAGGGAAACATACAAACAGTTTAAAGAAAATCCGCAACTTATAAAAAATGCGTTGAAAGAAGGTGCTAAAAAAGCCGGTAAACAAGCCGTATTGAAGATGCAAGAAGTAAAAAATAAGATTGGACTTATCAATAAATATTCTGCTTTCGACTACTAATCACAATTAAAATTACAGCTTTTGTCCGGCCGTCACAAACCGGTTAATCCATTAACAAAAATCTTCAGGGTTATATAGATAAATATCTAGATTGTTAGGACTTTCTATAACCCAATTTTTGTCGCTTATAGTCCGTGGACAAATGAACAAATCTTCTTCAGAATAGTAATAGAACGGGAGGTGATTTATTCATGGATGAAAAAAAGAAATACGACGGAAAAGTTTTAAAATGCGGCAAGCGGACTTATTTTTTTGACGTTCATGAGGCGAAAAACGGCCATAAATACCTGGTCGTCACCGAATCGCAATTTGTGGAAGAAGGTGAAAGAAAAAGAAATTCATTTATCCTGTTTAAAGAAGATCTCGGTCAATTTTGCCAAATGCTTGGATCAATCAATCTCGATTAACGGTTCAATTGCCATTGATCGATTGCCGGTTAAAGTTTATAATCTACCTATTGATTATTTTGTCTTTAATTATGATTAATCAGGTGAAAACGGAAACGGCGAAAAAAGCGATTACCTATGATTTGTCGGGAAAAGAAAACGGATTTTTGATCGAGCTTTTCAAAAACGAAGACGGCACAAAAACCAAGGTGTATTTGACTTGTGCCAAACCGGGCGCTTTCAAAGGTTATCATATGCACCGCGTTCGGGCGGCAAGATATATGGCGGTTAAAGGAAAGATGAAAATAATTCTATATGTCAACGGCAAACGCGAAGAGCACATTCTCACTGCGGACAATCTCACCCGCCTTTATATCCCTAAAAATACACCTACGGGACTCGAGAACATCGGCAACGAAGATGCCTGGCTCATCAATTACCCCGACCCGGCCTACGATCCGTCTTTAAAAGACGAACAAGTCGATTTTACCCAGGAAGAATGCGAACGAGGGGATTATTTGAAGAAAATTTAATAGTGCTAGCGACAGGATTCGGACCTGTGACCTCTCGCTTATGAAACGAATGCTCTACCGCTGAGCTACGCTAGCTTATTTCCTTTCCCGTCTATTATAATACATAATATGGCGCCGGACAATCCTGAACTTTCAATCATCATTATCTCCTATAACACCAAAAAAATTACCATAGATTGTCTTAATTCCATTATTACGTCGTTAAATAATGTAGAGACAGGTTTGAAACCTGTCTCTACAAATAAATTGTATTATGAAATCATTGTTGTTGATAATGGTTCGATAGATCGATCTATCGAATTCATCAATAAATTAAGAACAAAATATCCTTTTATTAAATTAATCGAAAACAAAGAGAATGTTGGTTTTGCCAAAGCCAACAACCAAGCTGTCAAACAAACCAAAGCAAGATATTTATTGTTTTTAAATTCCGACACGCTGGTGATTGAAAATGCGATCAACCGATTACTTGAATATTTTAAACGAAACGAAAATAAAATTCATTTCTTAGGCCCAAAGCTCCTGAATAAAAATCAAACGCCCCAGCCTTCCTGCGGCCCTTTCTACACCTTGCCGGTAGTCTTCGGCGCATTATTTCTTAAAGGCGATTATTGGGGTCTAACCCGTTACTCGCCCTCAAAGGTAAAAGAAGTCGATTGGATATCCGGCGCCTGCATCCTGACGAAAAAGGAATATTTCGATAAATTAAACGGCTTTGACGAAAATATTTTCATGTACATGGATGAAATCGATTTGCTTTACCGGGCAAAAAAGCGCGGCCATAAAGTCTTCTTTTTCCCTGAGGCGCAATTTATCCACCTGGGCTCGGCCTCTTCGGCTGGAAAAACTTACCCCATCCTTCAGGTATACAGGGGTTTTTTATATTTTTATCGTAAACACTATCCGAAAATGGCCGTTTTTTTCTTGAAAATTTTGTTAAAATTAAAAGCAGCGATTTCCTTAACTATTGGAAGATTGTCCAATAATCGGTATTTGATTGAAACCTATGAACAAGCTTTTAAACTGGTTGAGATGGATCGATAACAATCTTGTAAAGCTTTTTGTTATTGCCTTTATTTTTGTAATCCCTCTTTATCCGAAATTTCCGCTCCGGACAATGGATTATACGTATATTTCTATCAGACTGGATGATCTTTTTATTGCTTTGTTTATCTTGATTTTTATTATCCAATGGTTAAGGAAAAAAGTAGTTTTAAATAAAACTTTCCTCATTCTTTTTATCCTTTTCTGGGCGGCTGACTTACTTTCATTATTAAACGGTATTTATATCCAACATACGCTTATTTACAAACAGGTGGCCGTTCTTAACGCGCTGCGCCGGCTTCAATACATGTCTGTTTTTTTCATTGCCCTTTCATCGGTGCGAACCAAAGAAGATTTTTTTACTTATCTTAAATATATTTTGATTGTGATTTTCCTTGTCAGCCTTTATGGCTTGGGGCAAAAATTCATCGGTTTACCGGCGGTTCAAACCATGAATCCCGAGTTTGCTCTTGGACACATACTCTATTTAACGCCGGAAGCGCGCATTTCTTCAACTTTTGCCGGCCATTATGATTTAGCCGCCTATCTTGTCTTTTTTATTCCCTTATCATTGAGTGTTTTTCTTATCAAGGAAAAAATATCTTATTACTTAATTTTTGTGGCTGCTTTATTCGCCCTGATGCTGACGGCTTCGAGGATTTCTTTCGGCGCATATATCGTCTCGACTTTGCCATTTTTGATCTTTTTAAAAAAACCAAAATTGCTGGTTTCCGTCGTAATTTTCAGCGTTATTTTTACCTATCTGTCTAAAAATCTGACTTCCCGATTTACAGATACGTTCCGGATAAAGCAGATTTTTGTCAACGAAAAAACCGGAAAAGTCGTCATTCCCCAAAAATCGTCGGTCAAAGAACTGCCTGCCGGTAGTTTTTATATTGAAATAAGTCAAGCGCCCAAAAACAACAATGAACAAGCCAATAAAGTGCTGGTCGATAAAAAGATTCTTCAGGAACTCAGAGATGAGGCGTCCCGGTCGGGAAAAGTTTTAACAAGCAGTGAAGAATCGCAGATGCTTGCCAGCATATCCGCCGGACTAAAACCCGTAAATACCGTCGTATCGGATATTTCTTTGGCAACACGCTTGCAAGTCGAATGGCCGAGGGCAATCAAAGCTTTATTAAAAAATCCGCTGCTTGGCACCGGCCCGTCATCAATCACCGAATCGACAGACAATGATTATCTGCGTTCTCTGGGAGAATTTGGATTGTTGGGTACGGGAATATTTATGTTTATCCTGTTTTCGATTGCCAAATTCATTTTTGTCCGGATCAAAAAACTGAAGGATAAAGATAAATATATCGGTTACGGTTTTCTTTTTGGCTTAGTCGGATTGATGGTCAATGCAAGCTATATCGATGTTTTTGAAGCCTCCAAAGTTGCCTATACTTTTTGGTTGGTATCAGGCATTTTAATCGCTTACCTCCAAACATATAAATATAAAACCCAATGAAAAAAGAAAATAGCAGCCACTTCCGAAGATCGGACCTTCTAATTTTAGGTTTTATTCTTTTCACGGCCCTGATCTTCCGTCTTTACAAAATCAATACCCCTTTAGCCGATCTTCATTCATGGAGGCAGGTGGATACGGCGGCCGTTGCCAGAAATTTTGTCAGAGGCGGCTTTGATCTTATGCATCCGCGCTACGATGATCTGTCCAGTATTGAAACGGGGATAGAAAATCCCCAGGGGTATCGTTTTGTCGAATTTCCATTCTATAATGCTGTCTTTGCCTTAATTTACAAAGTTTTACCCGTTTTGCCGCTGGAGGTTTACGGAAGACTGACGTCTGTTTTTTTCTCTTTGATAATCATTGCTATCGTCTATTATTTAGCCCTGAAAGAAAGCAGCCGGATAACGGCGATCGTCGCTGCCTTAACCTATGCGGTTATGCCGTTTTTTGTTTTCTTTTCACGCACCGTTCTTCCCGAAACGCTCGCGCTTTCCCTTGCTTTGATCAGCATATTTTTGTTGTATTTGCGCTTTACCGCCAGAACATCATGGAAGGCCGGCCTGGCTTTTATTTTTTCGATAATCGGCTTTGCGCTGGCTCTTTTGGTCAAGCCGACGGTAATATTTTATACATTGCCGCTAATGCTTATTTTTTGGCAGCACTATCAAATCGGCATTCTCAAAAAACCTCTTTTTTATATATATTTTATCCTGGCATTTATTCCCTTAATCCTTTGGCGCAATTATATCAGGCAATTTCCCGAAGGTATACCGGCCAGTACTTGGCTTATAGCAAACGTCAACACTTTCGAAGGCCAAAAAAACATCTTTTTTCGACCGGCTTTTTTCCGCTGGATTTTTTTCGACCGGCTTAACAATTTGATTCTGGGCGGATATCTCAGTTTCCTTTTTATCCTGGGCGTTATCTCCAAAACAAAAAAATATCTTTTTTTAACTTTGCTTTTGGCCGCATTCGTTTATCTTTTCACTTTCCAGGGAGGTAATGTTCAGCATGAATACTACCAAACGCTGATTCTGCCGGCAATCGCCATCTTTATCGGTTTGGGGGTCAATTCCCTAATCAAAAACAGCCGAAACTATATGGTTTTGCCGAGCGTTATCATCGTAACGGCAACTTTTATTTTTTCTTTTTTCTTTTCTTACTATAACGTAAAAAATTACTACAATTATCCAAACGACTTGCTCCAGATGGCCAGGATTATCGACGCCTTGACCAACCCTGAAGATAAAATCATTACCGACCGCTCCGGCGATACGACTCTTTTGTATCTTGCCGACCGCCGCGGCAGCCCGGCCAATTATAAAAGCTTGACCGATTTCAAAAATATGGGTTATGCTTATTTCATATCCGCCAATCAGGAAACAATCGAATCGACAAAAAAAGAAAATAAATATTCCCTGGTTTTTGAAAACAACCAATTTGCCCTGTTTAAACTATGAAGATACTCATGCTGACACCTTATCTTCCTTATCCTCCTGCCTCAGGCGGCCAGATACGGACTTTTAATTTGCTTAAATACCTGCACCGCAATCACGAAATAACACTGGTTTCCCTCTATAAAAGCGAAAACGAAAAACAATACGCCGATTATTTGAAATCCTATTGCTCCCGTATCTTCGTTTGCAAACGGGCAGAAAAACCCTGGCAGAGAAATATTATCTTAAAAACGATTTTTTCTTCAAAACCCCTGCTGATTGTCCGCAATTTTTCCGCCGAAGCGGAGGCGGTTCTTAAAAAATTATTGGACCGGGAAAAATTCGACGTCATCCATGCCGAAACATTTTATGTCATGCCCCATTTGCCCAAAACCAAAATCCCTATTCTTTTGGTCGAGCAAACCATCGAATATCAAGTGTACCAGCATTTCGTGAACCGGCTTTTTTTTATGATCCGTCCCTTGCTTCTTTTGGATGTTCTGAAACTTAAATTCTGGGAAAAGTATTACTGGAAAAAAGCCGGCATTGTCGCCACCGTTTCCCAAACCGATCGGAAAATGATCAAAAAAGATGAACCGGGCATCAATCCCGTAATTATTCCGAATGGAGCCGGTGACGAAATGTTTGTCCGGAATCTGTCGACCAAAGTCCTTAAGGAAAATGTTTTTCTTTTCCAAGGTAATTTTTCCTGGCTTCAGAATCGTGAAGCGGCAAATTATTTGGCCGATAAACTTTTCCCTTTATTAACGAAGGTTCTTCCGAATTGCAAGATAGTGATCGCCGGTCAGGAAACTAAACGCATCAATGGTTTTATACCGGCGCAAATTACGCTTATCGAAATCAAGCCTGACAATACCGAAATGGTCAAAACCATATATCAAAAAGCCGCTCTTTTTATTGCTCCGATTTTTGGTCCGGGTGGTACACGATTAAAAATTCTCGCCGCAATGGCTTCGGGATTGCCGGTTATTTCTACGAAAACCGGAATTGAAGGACTGGATGTCAAAAATAATAACGACGTACTCATCGCCGATAATCCTCAGCAATTTGTTGATAAAATAAAATTAATTCTTAAAAATAAAGATCTTTACGACAAAATCAGGAAAAATGCTTTTATCTTGGTTAAAAAGAAATACAGTTGGCAATCCATTTCCAAACAATTAGAAGTTGTCTATCAATCCCTATGAAAATCGGCATCGATATCAGTCAGGTTGTTTATCAGGGAACAGGCGTCGGCCGCTTCATGTCCGGCTTGACCAAAAGTATTGTTGATTACGACAAAAAAAATCACTGGGTTTTCTTTTTTTCTTCATTAAGGAAAGGTTTGCCGAGCGATTTGGAAAATGGAATAAAAAAAAGAGGCTTCAAACTGATCAAGCATAAAATCCCGCCTACTTTTTTAAATATATTATGGAATGATTTTCACGCTTTAAATGTCGAAACCCTTATCGGTAAATGCGATTGGTTTATTTCTTCGGACTGGACCGAACCGCCAAGCTCGATCAAAAAAGCAACCGTGGTCCACGATTTGACTTACCTGCGCTATCCGGAAACGGTTGACAATAAAATCCTGAACACGCAAAAAAAAAGGCTCGAACGCGTCAAAAAAGAATCGCGCCTTATCATTGCCGATTCGCAAACCACGAAAAACGATTTGATCGAATTATTGGGCATGAACGAAGGAAAGATTAAGGTTAATTATCCGGGAGTAGAAATTATTTATCCGCAAGCGGAAACGGTTAAAAAAACCTTAAACCGTTATCGGCTTGACAAACCCTTCATCTTGACCGTTGGCAAAATCGAACCAAGAAAGAATTTCAATAAACTGATCGAAGCGTATGCGAAATTGGGTCAAGATGAAGTCGATCTTGTTATTGTCGGACAAAAAGGCTGGGGCGAACAATTGAATCTTCCACGGTTGAAAACAAAAAATATACACCACCTTGCTTTTATTAACGACCAGGAATTATTTGCTCTTTATTCCTCCTGTTTATTCTTTGCCTATCCCTCTATTTGGGAAGGTTTTGGTTATCCGATAATCGAAGCCATGAAATTGGGAAAAGCCGTCATTGCGTCAAACGCTTCGTCCATTAAGGAAATCGCCGATGGCGCCGCTTTATTGTTTGATCCACTTAAGGTGGAAGAAATTACCAATGCCATGAAAAAAATGAATAGCGATGAAAAACTAAGAGATGAATTGGCAGTTAAAGGTAAAGAACGGGCCATGAAGTTTACGTGGGAAAAATATGTTCAAAGACTATTATCACTCCTGGCTTGAGGCAGGAATCCATTTAATATGATTATCGGAGTAGACGGCAACGAAGCCAATGTCGACAGACAGGTCGGCGTATCGGTTTACGCTCTCAATCTTTTGCGTCATTTCCAAAAAATAGCTGACGGCCGGACGCAATTTCGCATTTTTTTGCGTGAATCTGCGCGTCAATTTTTACCGCCGGCCAATGAATATTTTCGGTACGTGATAATTAAAGGCCGGTTTTTCTGGTCGCAGTTGTTTCTTCCGCTTCACCTGGCGATTAACAAACCCGTTGATGTTTTTTTTTCTCCCGCTCATTATGCTCCCCGGTTTTGCCCGGTACCGTTAGTCGTCACCATTCATGATTTGTCATATTTTTATTACCCGGATGAGTTTCTGAAAAAAGATTTGTACAAACTCCAAAATTGGACTGAATATTCGGTCCGAAAGGCTAAAAAAATCATCGCCGTTTCCAAAACCACGATGAAAGATTTGGTTAAGCATTGCGCTGTCCCCGAAAACAAAATTTCCGTTATCTATAACGGTTATGAAAAGTTAGCCTCAAAAGACGACGCCTCGGGAGGCTGGGAAAAAAATAAACCATATATATTATACGTTGGAACACTACAGCCTAGAAAAAATATCAATACGTTGATTGACGCTTTTGACAGGTATCAAGGAAAATATCCGGAATTTAAACTCGTCATTACCGGTAAAAAAGGCTGGCTATATGATCGGATTTTCCAAAAAGTAAAAGACGTAAATTTAACCGATAAAATTATCTTTACTGATTTCGTAACCGACAGCGAACTTGCAAATTTATATCAAAATGCTTTTTGCTTTGTTTTACCGTCTTTGTATGAAGGATTTGGAATTCCGATATTGGAGGCCATGAGCTATGGTTGTCCGGTAATTTCATCTTTCACTGCCAGTCTTCCCGAGGTGGGAAACGAAGCCTGTTTATATTTTGATCCGAATAACGCCGGTGATTTGGTTGATAAAATTGAGTTATTGAATAATGATAAACTGAGAAATAATTTAATTAAAAAAGGTATGGAACGGATCAGATTTTTTTCCTGGAAAAAATGCGCCGAAGAAACTTTGCAAGTTATCTCAAGCACAATCGATGATTAAGATTATCGGAAATGACTTCAGTATCGAAAAATACAACGAAAAAGCGTTTCATCCGCTGCAGTCATGGCAATGGGGGGAAGCGAGGAAAAAGATGGGGATCGAAATGCTGCGGATTGGCGAATTCAACAACAATCAATTGGAAAGTGTTTTTCAGGTAACTTTTCATGAAATTCCCTATACTGCCTATAAATTAGGATATCTCCCCCGCTCGGTTTTCCCATCATCGAAGGTCTTAAATTATCTGGAAGAATATGCAAAAAAAAATAAAGTGATATTTATCAAACTTGAACCATACGAAAAAAAAGAAAATTTCAAATTTCAAACCCGCTTCGCGAGGCGAGTTTCAAATTTCAAATTAATAAAATCCCCTCATCCTTTATTTCCAAGCTGGACTCAAATCATTGACTTGATGAAACCTGAAGAAGAATTGCTTAAACAAATGAAATCGAAAACCCGCTACAATATCCGGCTGGCACAAAAAAAAGGCGTTACCGTGAAAGAAGAATCGACGGATGAAGGCTTCAAAAAATTTATTGAACTTTATTTCGATACCTGTCGCCGGCAAAAATATTTCGGCCATAATCGCGAATATCATAAAACCGTTTGGGAAAACCTGAAAAATGATATCGGTCATATTCTTATTGCTTATTATGAAGGTAAACCCTTAGCCGCTTATGAACTTTTTAATTTCAATCATCGTTTTTACTATCCTTACGGCGGCACCGCGCTTAAGCAGCGAAATTTGATGGCCGCCAATCTTATCATGTGGGAAGCAATAAGATTGGGAAAGAAATTGGGAGCGAAAGAGTTTGATATGTGGGGTTCATTATCGCCGAATTATGACGAAAATCATCCATGGGCCGGTTTTACCCGCTTTAAAGAAGGTTACGGAAGCAAGTTTGCCGAATTTATCGGCAGCTACGATTTAATTATCAAACCCATCCACTACTCCATTTATTCGCAGGCCTACAAGCTTCGGGAAATTTTACTCAAGCTAAAAGAGATTTATTGATCACTTTTTCTTTCTTGTGATTAAAAGGATAACGGATTGAATTTTTAGGCATAATAAGCGCATGCCGTAACACTTCGTCCACGCTTTCGACAAAGACGAATTTCAAATCCTTAAGCACATAATCAGGAATGTCTTCCAAATCCTTCTTATTTTCTTTAGGCAGCAAGACTGTTTTGATACTGGCCCGATGAGCGGCAATCACTTTTTCCTTAACTCCGCCGATTTCCAAAACTCGCCCGCGCAGCGTAATCTCGCCGGTCATCCCGACCGTCCGTTTAATGGGGAATTTCGTCAAAGCGGAAACCATGGCGGTCGTGATTGCCCCGCCCGCCGAAGGACCGTCTTTCGGAACCGCCCCTTCCGGTACGTGGACATGAATATCGATATGATTGAAGAATTCCTTAGTCAAACCGAAAAGATCCCAGCGCGAACGGATATAGGAAAGGGCCGCCTGACAAGATTCTTTCATGACATCTCCCAGATGACCGGTTAATGTCAATCCGCCTTTACCCGGCATGATCGCCACTTCGATGAAAAGGATTTCACCGCCGGCCTGTGTCCAGGCTAAGCCGGTGGAAATTCCAACCGTGTCTTTTTCTTCGATTACCTGCGATGAATATTTATAAGGACCAAGATAACGCATGACATCGGTTTCGCCAACGGTCTTTGAATTAAATTTTCCTTCAACCACGTCGCGGGCCACTTTTCTCATGACGGCCGCAATTTGCCTGGCTAATTCGCGCACACCCGCCTCACGCGTATAGCGTCTGATAATTATCCGGAACGCAGCATCGGTAAGTTTGATTTCCTTATCGCTCAAACTGTGCGCGTCGATTTCTTTTTTAAGTAAAAAGTTTTTGGCGATATTGAATTTTTCATCTTCGGTATAGCCGGCAAAATGAATCACTTCCAAACGATCGAGTAAAGCTTCAGGGATGGTATCAAGAATGTTGGCTGTCGTAATAAAGAAAACATCGGAAAGATCAAATGATACTTCCAGATAATGATCGGAGAACGAATGATTTTGCTCGGGGTCTAAAGCCTCAAGCAGAGCAGCGGACGGATCTCCTCGATAATCCCGGCCGATCTTGTCGATTTCGTCCATCATGAAAACCGGGTTTTTTGTTCCGGCTTGTTTGATTCCCTGAATGATTCTTCCGGGTAAAGCGCCAACATAGGTTCGCCTGTGGCCGCGGATTTCCGCTTCATCCCGAATACCGCCCAAAGAAACTTTGACAAATTTCCTTCCCAGCGAACGCGCGATGGATTTACCCAGCGACGTTTTACCGACACCCGGAGGTCCGACAAAACAAATGATCGTTGGCTGAAAGCTCCTTTTTTGAGGATTATTTTTTTTACCCCGAAGCTCCATGACCGCCAAATACTCAAGAATCCTTTCTTTTATTTTTTTTAAACCGAAGTGGTCTTCATCAAGGATCTTATGGGCCTCTTTGATGTTGATTTTGCTTTCCGAGGAAACCGACCACGGAATATCGACAAGCCAATCCAGGTAAGTTTTTATGTATGAAGCTTCCGGATTGAATTGGGACATCTGGACTAAACGCTTAAGTTCTTTCATTGCCCTTTCCTCAACGCTCCTGGGCATTTTGGCTTTCAGGATTTTTTCACGGTATTCGTTGAAATCCTTATCTTCTCCCCCACCCAATTCTTCCTCGATCGTCTTCATTTTTTCTTTCAGGAAGGTTTCCCTCATTCCCTGCTCGAATTTTCTCTGTGTCTTGCTGGAAATATTCTGCTCTATCTCAAGTATTTTGATTTCCCGGTTAACGTATTCGACTTCTTTTACCAGCCTTTTTTTTAAGTCCACTTCTTCCAATAATTCCTGTTTTTCCGTTTCCTTAAGATCCAGAACCATAGCAATCTGATTGGAAAAATATCCGGAGGAACCGACGTTGAGGATATTCATGAGGAAAACGAAATCCACCGCTTTTCCCAAGTTGATGGCTTTCTTTATCTGGGCGGAAATATGCTTAACCATGGCCTGAACTTCTTCATCCTCGGAAACAATGTCTTCGATTTTTTCGACTTCCGCCTCCAAATAGGGTGTTTCTTTGAGATACTTAATGACTCTGACCTTTTCCATTCCTTTAACCAGAGCGTTCATTTCCCCCTTCTCGCCGATTGCCGTTTTTTCGACCGAAACGATCACGCCGATGTCATAAAGTTCTTTTTCGTGCGGATCCTCAA
>Ga0172370_10003757_pt1 | contig 20810 bp, 20 predicted proteins | sample LakKiv5m_FD_114538 | JGI IMG/M metagenome (GOLD analysis project Ga0172370, IMG submission 114538) | Freshwater microbial communities from Kabuno Bay, South-Kivu, Congo - kab_022012_11.5m | ecosystem: Environmental > Aquatic > Freshwater > Lake | place: Democratic Republic of the Congo...
CTCAGACGTTTGCGAATTATTGACTGCCTGCATTAAGTATTTAGTAGAGTAGGTTTTTACGCTGTTTAATGGATTACTGCTTTGATTCTGTCGGCAGTAATTATTAGTTGCAACATCATGGCAATCTACGTCACTTACCGCTTTAAACACAAGTTTCCATCCTCGACAGTCATAAGTAACAACATTATTTGTATCAAACCAAGCCTTTTTTTTAGTGACAATTGGTTTTTTAAATATCGTTAAAGAATAGAGTCCAAGGACAACCAATATCAAAACAATTGAGCCAATTCCAAATATCGTAATTGCTGTTTTTTTTTGTTTGAGTTTATTATTGATCTTTTTAAGATCAATCGGTGTATAAGACATCTAATTTTATAATAATTTGTTCTAATATATTTTGCAAGAGGATTATTCTATATTTCTTCTAAATTTCCTGCCATTTGATATGCGGGTCTTTTTTCATAAAAGTTAACTGTCTTTTGGCATATTGCATTTCTTTATTGATCCACATATTAATAGCTTCTTTTAAAGACAGTTTTCCTTTGAGATATTTGATCAGTTGAACATATCCTATTGTTTTTAATCCCGGATAAGAATCCGTATATCCTTTTTTTAATAAGTTTTTTACTTCGTTAACCGCTCCATGATTTAGTCTTTCATTTACTCTATTTTTTAGGGCAATATGTAAATTTTCTTTTTTTTGAAATTTTACTCCAATAAAATCAACTTTAAGATTGGGGATATTGAGTTTACGACCTAAAATACACCTCCGGGGTGTAATTAGGCCAATAGACGCGTTTTTATTTAGCGATAAAATCTCAATTTTACGGATCAGCCGCTGCGGATTATTTTTGTCACTATTGTTTAATCGATTGAATGACTGGATATTTAAACCACTCAAAATTTTTTGCATGTCCGGGACGGTCTTGCGATTGAGTTCTTTCCGCAATGTCCAATTCGGAGGAATATTTTCAGTTTGGATAGTATAAAGAAGATGGTAAAGATATAGATAAGTGCCTCCGACTATAATAGGGGTAATTTTCCGATCAATTAATTTATTGATCAGATGAATACAGCATTGGGTCCAATCAAAGGATGAAAAATAATGTTTTGGGTCAATAATATCATATAACCATACTTTTCGTTTGTTAATTAAATAATAACCGATATTATAGTTATTTATTTTCTCAAACAATTTAAATTTAGATTCTTTGGTGATATCTTTTCCGGTAATAATATTTAATCGTCTATAAACCTGACGCGAATCGCAGTTAATTAATTCCCCATTGTATTTTTTGGCAAGTCTTAGGGCAAGTTGAGTTTTTCCTGTTGCGGTTTGGCCAGTGACGATAATGATCTTCATTGATTATTGGAGTCGGGCGGCATCAATTAGATTTTTGTATAAATAAATTATATCGATTGGTCCGATTCCTCCGGGAGTAGGTGTATAAAAAGAAGCAATTTTTTTTATCTCTTTTTCATCAAAGTCACCCTTAAGTCTTGTTCCTTCCCGGTGCAGGCCAACATTAATTAAAACCACACCGGCTTTTAAAACCCCCGGTGAAAGTACTTTTTTTCCAACAGCGGAAATGATTACATCAGCTTCTTTTAAATAACTTTCCGGTTGAGGCGTATGTGAATGAATATTAATATAATTAATGCGGAAGTCGGTCAAAGTTTTTCCGATCGGTGCGCCTCCGGTGATTCCTCGACCAATCAAAACAATTTTTTTATTATGATACATACGTTTAAAAAAAGTCCGGTCTTTACTGGGACTTATAAACAAATCTTGCGCCGACAAGTTTTTATTGTAAATATATTTAAGAATGGTTAATATGGCCAAACCAAGTGGCGGATAGAAAGATGTTTTGTGACGATGACCTTCAATCTCTTTTTCAATCGCGATATAGTTATAGATACTGTCGGTGGACAATTGAGCAGGCAACGGTTGTTGAATAATAATTCCCGTTACTTGAGGATCGGCTGACTTTTCTTTAATTCTAAGCAAAAATTTTTCAAAGGTCGGAACTGTTTTTAGATTAACAAATTCAAAATCAATTCCCAGTTGATGAGCCAATTTTTTTTTAATTTTCACGTAGGATATTTGTTCTGCCGACTGACCAACTAAAAAAGTAGTTAACTTAGGTTTTGCTTTAAGTTTTTTTACTTCACGCTTCAATTCCTTTTTCATTGAATCAGCTAGCTTTTTACCGGAGATTTCCATCACTTTCTATTTTATCATACAAAAGTGGCTGAAACAACCTGATCGCCCTTTTGCGAAAAACGCATTAAAATTACTCCTTTGGCAGTTCTTGACCTTGTCGGAAGAGAAGTAGTGGGTATTTTTACTACCTGACCTTTAGCACTGGTTATGATTATTGTTGCATCTTTTTCGTTAATAATTAGCTGCGCAAAAGCGAGCGTTCCTGTTTTGTTGTCAATTGAAGTTACCTTTACTCCTTTTCCTCCCCGGTGTTGACCTTTAAAATTAGATAACTTAGTTTTTTTTCCAATCCCCTTTTCAGTGATTACTAAAAGAAATTTACTGAATTCCTGGTCAGAAAAAACATCAGCGGAAACAACCAAATCCTCGCTTGCTAACTCAATTCCTTTAACTCCGATTGATGCCCGGCCGACAGGACGGACCTCCTTTTCTTTAAAGACAATCGCTTTCCCCATTTTTGTTGTCATAATCGCATTTTTTTTGCCATTAGAAATCTTCACCCATAGTAATTCGTCATCTTTTTCCAGTTTAATTGCAATTATTCCATTGGTACGGATATTTGCATATTGTTCGAAGAGAGTCTTTTTTACAGTCCCTTTTTTTGTAAACATAATGACAAACTGCTTGTCTATTTTTTGTTCCTTGTCTTCTGTAGAATAGGTTAGGATTGAAGTAATTTTTTCCTCAGCTTTGGTGGGAATCAGATTGATAACGGCTTTTCCCTTTGAAATTCTTGATCCTTGCGGGATGTCCCAGACGCGTGTTTGGAACACCCGACCCTGATTGCTGAAAAACAAAACATAATCATGTGCCATCGCAGTCGTGATATGATAAACGTTGTCAGTGTCTTTCGTATCAAATCCCGAGACGCCCTTTCCTCCTCTTTGCTGGACTCTGAAGGTTTCGCGGGGAACCTGTTTAATGTATCCTTCTTTGGTCATGACGACGATCACCTCTTTATTTTCGATCAGTTGTTCGTCGGTAATTTCACCCGGACGGTATTTAATTACCTGGGTTCTTCTTTTGTCTCCGTATTTTTGTCTGAGATACAAAACCTCTTCTTTGATTACTTTCAATATTTTTAGAATATCTTTTAACAATCCCTCAAGATAAGCAATGGTTTTTTTTAGGGCGGCCAGTTCCTCTTCAATTTTAGCTCTTTCCAGCCCGGTCAAACGTTTAAGCTGCATGTCCAAGATTGCCTGTGCCTGGATTTCGGATAAGCCAAATTTCTTCACCAAATTATTTTTTGCCTCAATCTCGTTAGCTGATTTTTTAATCGTTTCGATCACTTTATCAATGTGGTCAAGGGCAATTAAATATCCTTCTAAGATATGAGCGCGATTTTTTGCCTGAGTCAGTTCAAATTTAGATCTTTTTATGACAATATCCGTGCGATGACGTAAATATAATTCAAGAATTGATTTTAACGAGAGCGTCTGGGGAACGCCGTCAACTAAGGTAACAACGTTTACCGGAAAAGTAGTCTGCAGTTCGGTATATTTAAAAAGATTGTTAATCACTTTTTTGGGAGAAGCATCTCTCTTTAACTCGATCACCACCCTAATTCCTTCCCGGTTTGATTCATCTCTCAGATCAGAAATTCCAACCAGTTTTTTATCAATCACTAATTTGGCGATTTTTTCAACCAGTGACGATTTATTTACCTGGTATGGCAATTCTTGAACAATAATCGCAGTTTTTCCTTTGCCCAAATCTTCGTCATCGATTTTTGCCCGGACTAAGATAGAACCTCGGCCGGTTTCATATGCATGTTTTATTTCATTAATACCATAGATAATTCCACCGGTTGGAAAATCCGGTCCCTTGACAAATTCTAAAAGATCAGCGATTTCTGCGTGGTAGGATAGAGATTTAGCCTGCTCATAAATGTCTTTTATTGATTTGTTCTTCTTGTCCTCTGAATTTAGTTTTGCTTTATCGATCATAAAGCAGATTGCATCGGCAATTTCAGTTAAATTATGCGGAGGAATTTTAGTAGCCATTCCGACTGCGATACCTTCAGAGCCCATGAGCAGTAGATTGGGAAGTTTTGCCGGTAAGTAGGCCGGTTCTTTTAATGTGCCGTCAAAATTATCGACAAAGTCAACGGTTTCTTTTTCAATATCAAAAAGAAGTTCTTCGGCAATTTTCGTCAGCTTGACCTCGGTATAACGCATGGCCGCTGGTGGATCACCATCAACAGAACCAAAATTTCCCTGGCCTTTAACTAAAGGATAGCGCATCGAAAAAATCTGGGCCATGCGGGCGACCGCTTCATAAATCGGCGAATCACCATGCGGATGGTATTTACCCATGACTTCTCCAACGACCTTGGCACTTTTCGAAAAACGTCCTCCAGAACTTAAACCCATCTTATACATTCCATACAATATCTTTCGGTGTACCGGTTTTAATCCGTCTCGAACGTCAGGCAATGCCCTGGCGACAATTACCGACATGGCATAGTCAAGGTATGCCCGTTTCATTTCCGTATTTACCTCAGTACTTAATACATTATTAGACATAAAACAGCAAACAAATTATTTAATTGATTTTTTTATTGCTTCAAACGCTTTATCTTTGTTTAGAAATTCTTTAGTTTTTACCCATTTACCGGCTTCAAGTTCCTTATAATGATCAAAAAAATGCTTGATCATGTTTTTAACTTTATCGCTTAATTCCACCATATCATTAATATTTTCGTAAAAAGGATCTACTTTCTTGATCGGTAACGCAATGATTTTAGTATCGATTCCAGCTTCGTCTTCCATTTCCAGCATGCCAATTGGCCGTACTGCTATAACTGCTCCTGGAACTACAGGATAAGTGGAAATCACCAAGACGTCAACAGGATCACCGTCTTCGGCTTTGGTTTGAGGAATAAAGCCATAGTTGAATGGATAAAACATGGCCGTATGGTTGAAGCGATCGACAAAGATTGCTCCCGATTCCTTATCAAGCTCATATTTAACCGATGAACCTTGAGGAATTTCAACGACCACATTCACTTCTTCCGGAACATTTTTTCCCGATGATAATTTTGCAATATTCATATTTAATTAATAAATTTATAACTTATATATCAAGATTAGCAAGTTTTGCATGAGTTACAATAAATTTTTTTCTTGGAGGAACCTCGTCCCCCATCAGCATTGAAAACACCTGATCGGTTTCCTGGGCGTCGGTGATCATGACTTGTTTCAAAATCCGGTTTTTGGGATCCATAGTCGTTTCCCAAAGTTGTTCCGGATTCATTTCTCCTAAACCTTTGTAACGTTGTATCTGTGGTAGCGTGCTCGATCCTACTTTTTGGTTTTTGATTAGCTCTTTTTGGACATTGTCTCTTTCTTCTTCAGTGAACGCATATTTAATAATTTTTCCAAGCTGAATTTTAAACAAAGGTGGTTGCGCCACATAAAGATGGCCTTTTTGTATTACTTCAGGCAGGTGTCTAAAAAAGAAAGTAAGAATCAAGGTCATGATATGCTCTCCATCGACATCGGCATCAGTCATAATCACAATTTTATGATATCTTAGTTTAGAATAATCAATATTTTCACCGATACCCATGCCTAAGGCAACAACCAAATCTTTAATTTCTTTAAAAGCCAGTACTTTGTCAAGATATGCCTTTTCCGTATTTAAAATTTTTCCACGAAGAGGAAGTATTGCCTGGAATTTTCGATCGCGTGCTTCTTTGGCAGTGCCTCCGGCCGAATTACCCTCAACCATAAAAAGCTCGCATAAAGCAGGATCTTTCTCTTGACAGTCGGCAAGCTTACCAGGTAAACTGGCGCCATCAAGCGCTCCTTTTCTCAAGACAGCTTCTTTAGCGGCTTTGGCGGCTAAACGAGCTTTTTGGGCTAAAAATATTTTCGAAAGAATCTCTTTTCCCGTCTTTGGATTTTCTTCAAAATAAGTTTGCAAATAATCAAAAACAGTTTGTTGAACAATTGTTTGTACTTCAGAGTTACCCAATTTAGTTTTTGTTTGTCCCTCAAATTGAAGATTGGTAGCGGGCATTTTTACATAAACGATAGCGGTTAATCCTTCTTTAACATCATCACCGGTATAGGTTTCATCAACGTTTTTCTGTCCCAACTCCTGTCGGGCGTAATTATTGATCGCTTTTGTAAGGGCAGTTCGAAATCCGGTAAGATGCGTTCCTCCCTCATGAGTATTAATTACGTTTACGAAAGAATAGATATTTTCATTGATTGAATCATTATATTGAATAACAACTTCAATTTCTTTATCATCAACTTTGTTATTAATGTAAATCGGAGAATGAAGAACCCGTTTGCCCCGATTTAAATCACGAATCAAGGATCTGATCCCTCCGTCAAAATAAAAACCCAACGCTTCATTAGTTTTTTTGTTAAAGATCTTGAAATTAACATTATTTATTAAATAAGCACGTTCTTTAGTCTGCTTTTTTAATACACCATAATTAAGTTCAATCGTTTCCTTGAAGATGTCCTTATCAGGTAAAAAAGAAACCGCTGTTCCGGTTTTAAAGGGGAAGTTGAGCATTGATTTTTCCACAACCTTAACTTTTGCCTGCGGTTGTCCCCGGCGATATTCCTGACGGAATAGCTTACCGTCACGTCTGACTTCAACAATCATGTGTTCAGATAAAGCATTAACGACCGAGGAGCCGACACCATGTAGTCCACCGGAAACTTTATAAGCACCGATATTAAATTTACCGCCGGCGTGAAGTTTGGTCATGACAATTTCCAAAGCGGAAGTTTTATATTTGGGCATGTTTTCCGTGGGAATTCCCCGTCCGTCATCAAATACGGTCAAATAGCCATCGGTGTTGATAGCAATATATATGTTATGGCAATAACCGGCTAATGCCTCGTCAATCGCATTATCAATAATCTCATTAAAACAATGATTGATACCTGTTTGAGAGGTGGAGCCAATATACATTGCCGGTCGTTTTCTTACCGGTTCTAATCCCTCCAACACAACAATTTGCTCAGCTCCATACTTTGGTTGTTTTGTTTTATCCATAAATTAATTACTTTAATTCCACTTTTGCGCCAGCGGTTTCGAGTTTCTTTTTTGCTTCTTCTGCCTGGTCTTTTTTTACATCTTTTAATAAATCTTGAGGGGCACTTTCAACCATTTTTTTTGCTTCCATCAATCCTAAATTGGGCAATATTTCTCTAACGGCTTTGATAACCGCAAGTTTATTGGCACCACTGGTGGCGAGAGTGACAGTAAAGATAGTTTTTTCCTCAGCTGGTTTATCATTGGCTGTGGCACTTGTTCCTCCTGCTGCTGCCATCATCGGCATAGCGGAAACACCAAATTTTTCTTCCAAATACGAAGAAAGATCAGCCATTTCCAAGACTGTTAATCCTTCAATTTCTTTTGCAATTTTTTCTAGTTTTTCTGTCAGTTTTTTATCTGTCATAATTTTCACCTCCCCTCTCTATTTTTTTTGTTTCAATATGTAAACTAATTTATTAATATTAAATTTCATACTGTATACCAATCTGCGGGTTGGGTTATTAAAATTACCCAACAATTTTGCTACCAACTGGTTTTTCGTCGGCAACTGGGAAATTTTAGTCAACTGAACTCCATCAAAAAGTTCATTATCCAACAATCCAAATTTGAAGGAAATATTTTTGAGTTCTTTAACTGATTCATAATAGGCTTTTAATGTTTCGCTCCAGTCTCCAGCAAGAAAGACAATTGCGGTTGGTTCTTTCAAAGGAAAATATTTTGATCGGAGAGAGTTAAATAATTTATTTTTAGGCGATAAAATATTTATTGTCTTTTCAAATATCGTATTTTTAATAATATTTAAAGATCCATTCACAGTTTTAATTTTTTTTCTGATATTGTCAAATGTCTGAGAAGGTACCCCGCTATATTTTAGAAGTATGAAGTTGCTGTTTTTATTGATTGATTCAGAGATCGTTCCAACTTGTGTTATCTTTTTTTGATTGGTCATATTTTTTCCTTTCCCCCCGCTAAGCGGGGTTCTCCTCCAGGAATTTAATCCCGATTGACTCAGGCCCCTGAAGTCTCAAGGATGTTTTATTATAACAAAAACAAACAAAAAATAAAACTAAACTTCACCTAATAATTCTTTTAAGCTTTTTAATTGTTTGTCACCCTTTTGATTTTTTTTCTGTTTTTTATCAATTTTTTTTGCCTGATAATTTTTACCGATCAGTCTTTTCTTTTCAAAACTTTCCACTTTTCCTTTTACATCAATGTAACGGTGTTCACCGGTATATAACGGATGACACTTATAACAAACATCAACGGAGATTGTTTTTTGGGTTGAGCCGGTTATAAAAGAATTGCCACAAGCACAAGTTACCCGGACATCTTCATAAAACACTGGATGGATATTCGCTTTCATAGAGAAACAATTATAACAGATGGATGGTCATTTAATCAACGTCAAGATATCGGATAAGTTGTGGATTTTTTTTAACAACGATAAGGGTAACGATGATCGTGAATAGTCCACCGAGCGCTACAGAGAACGAAGTTCCCAAATATTTAGCCGCAAATCCCGCTTCAATTTCTCCTAACTGTGGACCGCCAGAATAAAAAACCATATTAACCGCGGTCATTCTTCCCCTCAAGTGATTTGGTGTATTTAATTGTCGAATAATGTTTCTTAAAACTGCGCTAATCATGTCGCCCGCACCAGCTAATGCAATAAAAATTAAAGATAGCCAATAAATTTTGGATATAGCGAAAAGCAATGTAGCCAATCCATAAAAAATCACGGCCATAACAATCATCTTCCCTTTTTCCTTAAAGTGTGATAATAAGGGAAAAATTAGTCCGGCAATCACGGCGCCGATCGAGGGAGCAGCATACAAAAAACCCATACCAGTTGGGCCTACTTTGAGAATTTCAACAGCAAAGATCGGCATTAAAGTCATAGCGGAACCAAAAAAAGTTGCAAAAAAATCAAGAAGCATTGAACTGCGGATAAGCGGAGTTTTAAAAACAAATTTGACACCATTTTTTATTTCCCAAAGATTAAACTTTGGTATTTGAACAGGTTTTATTAAAGGACTCATATAAATAAGAGCGATAATGACCGCAAGAAAACTTGCAGCATTTATCAGATAAACTGTTTTAACTCCATAGAAAGCAATAATAAAACCGCTTAAAGCAGGGCCAACAAAATTAGTTAATTGCATTAGTATGGAGCCAATATTTACAGCCAAGGGATAATCTTTTCGAGAGATAATCGTTGGCATCATCGCTTGACGAGCTGGTGATTCAAAAGAATACAGACCTGCATCGAAACCTACCAACAAATAAATCAATAATGGAGTAATATGACCGCTTATCGTTAAGTAAGCCAATAAACTCGCACTAATAATTGAAAAGATTTGAACTAAAAAAATTATTTTTTTGCGATCAAAAATATCAGCGACAAGCCCAGAGATAAAAGAACAAATAAATATCGCCGTAAAGGTTGCTATACCAAGGATTCCAAGCGAAACAGGTGATTTGGTCATTTGATAGAGTTGCCAGTTTACAGCCACAATTTGCATGAAGCTACCAATTCGCGAAGTGGAAAAACCGAATTGCATTAAGACAAAATCACGGTTTCGTATTAATGATTTAAGTGATCCTTGTTTCATGAAGAAGAAAGAACTTTGTCCCATTTTCCCTCTTCAATTACCTGTTCGAGGTTATGAAAGCTCTTGCCAATACGGTGGTCAGTCAGACGATTTTGAGGAAAATTATAGGTTCTGATTTTATCGGCCCGTTCCCCGGTTCCAATGTTATTCACGTAAGAATAAATCATTCCTTTTTTCTTTTCTTCCCGAAGCTGATATAGTTTTCCCATTAATAATTCGAGTGCAATCTTGCGATTAGCTTCTTGATAGCGTTCGCGGCTGGCAGTAACGGTAATTCCGGTTGGCCGATGCGTAAGACGGACTGCCGTCGATACTTTATTGACATTCTGACCGCCATGACCGCCGGACCGATAAAACTGCCACTCAAGTTCGGCAGGATTAATCCGGACATCAGACTGGATAATTTGCGGCAAAACCACCATTACAGCAGTTGAAGTGTGGATTCTTCCCCGGCGTTCAGTTGATGGAGTTCTTTGCACTCGATGGACTCCGGTTTCATTTTTAAATAAATTAAAAACATTTAACCCATTAATTCTAATAATATTGTCATCGAGATATGAAAACTTAAATCCTTGTTTTTGTGAAAATTTTATATATGAAAGTAATAACTCTTTCATCCACAACTTGGCTTCATCGCCGCCGACACCGGGGATAGCTTCAATAATGGCAATATTAGGATTAACAATCATGTTTATTAAGAATTTGACAGAAATTTTATCAGATCATTTGTTGACAAGTTTTTTTGCTCGCTTGTTTTCATGTCTTTTATCTTTATTGTTTTTGAAGAGATTTCTTCCGGTCCGATTATTACCACATAAGGAATGCCTTTTTTATCGGCATATTTAAGTTGTTTATCAAGTTTTTCTTCAGCCGGAAATACTTCAGTCTTGATTCCATTTTTTCTTAATTTCCCGGTCACTTCCAAAGATTGCCCAACTGTTTCTGGGCTAAAAATAGTTACCAATACTCTGGTTTCGGTTTTATTTTGGGGGAGGATTTTCAATTGTTCTGCGGCTTCAACCATCCGGTCAAAACCAAAAGCAATTCCAACGGCTGGAATATCAATGCCTCCAAGCTGATTAATCAGTTTGTCGTATCGGCCGCCTCCTCCGCAAGAACTTGTTTTTGAGTATTCGGGAAGAACAACTTCGAAAATCATACCCGTATAGTAATCAAGACCTCTTGCGAGTGTTGGAGAAAATTTAATATCTTGAGGGTTTATTCCTAACTCTGCGGCATAATTAATAATCGCTTTTAGATTTTTAGACGGCTTGACCTGTCGGATCTTATCAATTATTTCTTCAGCAATTTTCTGTGTAATTCCTTTTTTTGTCAATTCTTGAACGACTTTTTCGTTACCGACTTTTTCAATTTTGTCCAAAGACTGGATAAGAGAAAATACATTAACAGCATCATTAACAAAAGGGTTAAGATATTCAAATAAAGTTTGCCTATCGTTAATAAATAAATTTACGGACGGATAACCAATATTTTTATAAGCAAAATATGTTGCCGTTAGAATTTCTGCATCTGCTAATTCAGAACGGGACCCAAAAATATCAATATCACACTGCGTAAATTCACGAAAACGGCCGCTTTGCGGTTTGTCACCCCTATAAACGTTTTGGATTTGATAACGTCGAAAATATTTAGGTAATAAATTACGGTATTGTGATAAAATCCTAGCGGTGGGGACTGTCTGATCGTATCGTAGAGCTATATTACGATCACCTTTATCTTTGAATGAATAGATTAGTTTGTCTGCTTCTTCACCGTATTTTCCCAATAATAGGGAGGCATATTCTAAAGTAGGAGTTTCCAAAGGCTCAAAACCAAACAATTTGAAGGTTTGAACGATTTTTCCCATTAAAAAATCACGCCTGCGTTTTTCTTCAGGCAAAAAATCACGAAAGCCTTTTAATGTTTGCGGTTTAATCGTATTCATAAGGTAAATTATACAATAATATTCATGAATTCCTTTGGCCGTTTGTTTTCTACCGTTTGTTCCACCGCTTCGGTGGAACAGGCACTAAAAAATCAATTTTTTGATTAATTTTAGTTTTTTTTGGTAATTAATATTGTTTTCAACAAACTTTTTATAAATATTTGGTTTTGAAATAGAAAATTCAGTCAAAACTTTTTTTAGAAGATTTTCTTTCGTAATTATATTTTTATATGAGGAAAATTGCCAGTTTTCAGGTTTTTCAACAAGGCCGGCGGTTGTCGGATTAATGTGAACATATCGTGAAACATGTAGTAGTTGTTCATTGTTGTTAATAATTACTGTTTTGAAGCTTGATTGCCAAAGGGGCCCTTTACGATCATATTTAATATTAAAATATCGAGTAAAACTATTTTCAAAATCATTGATATATTTTGATAGGACATCATTTTGTAAAACTTTAATTAATAGATGGTAGTGATCTGGCATAATACAATAAGTTAAAAATTTTACTATTGGGTTGTTAAAGAGATTAAAAATTAAGTCATTATATTTATAATTATTGTCTCTAATCGCCAAGCTAAATTTTTTCTTTTTATCACTATTATTATAGTAATCAAGAGTCCCTAAAAATCTTTGGGAATTGTAGTTATTTTTGAAAATGCCATAATTTGAGATACTTTTATTGAAAACATGATAATAGCATCCATTTTTAAATTTTTTTTCTTGCATGCAAGTTATTATTAGTCATTCTAAGAAGCAGTTCAATGGACTATCCGCTACAAAATAATATGTTTAGATTGAACCGCTAACTTTTTTATCAGGATTATGCCTTTTGTTCCACCGCTTCGGTGGAACAGCGGTAAAAAACAATTATTGATTATTAGAGTCGAGAGTGAGGGTTTTTTCGAGAATTTTGCCATTGCGCCAAATTTTCATTTTAACAATATCTCCTGCTTTTTTATCATTAATCATTCTCGCTAGCTCCTGGTCATCAGATCCTCTGACTTTTTTGCCGTCAAATTCAGTAATTATATCTTCATCCTGAATATCAGCTTTTTCTGCTGGTGAATTTTTTATTACTTCGACGATATATGCTCCTTCAGCTACTTCATTGATAATGGCCGTTTGTTTGTCAACGACTTTATAACGGACACCCAAATATGGTCGTTCAAAAGAGCCACCCCGTTTATTAAAATTGGTGATGAGGTCTCTAATGACGTTAGAAGGAATGGCGAAGCCGATATTTTGTCCTTCCTGGGCAATTGCCGTGTTGATTCCAACCACTTCTCCACTTGAATTTAACAAAGGACCCCCGGAATTTCCCGGGCTAATCGCAGCGTCAGTTTGAATTACATTATCAAGTCTTTCCACATAGCCCTCGTAAGGAGATCCGGCAGTGATTCCCCTGCCTAAGCCGGAGACGATTCCCGAGGTAATGGTATTTCTAAACTCTCCCAATGGAGTTCCGATCGCGATGGCCATCTGTCCCAATTTGATTTTTGAGGAATCTCCTAACCTGAGAAATTTAAAGCCTCCAATAGGAGGATTGATCTTTAAAATCGAAAGATCATTTAGCGGGTCACGATAAATTTTTTGCACATCATATTTTTTGTTATCGTTTGTTACCACTTTGTAAGCCGCTTGGGTATCGGAAACAACATGTTTATTGGTGATAATTAACCCATCTTGACTAATGATAAAACCACTGCCAATATTCTGTTCAATTTTTTTTGTTATGTTAATGCCAATTGTTACGACCGACGGCAATGAGTCACTGACAATTTTGGTAATCACCGATTCCTGGTAAACGACGATCTGTTTTTCATTAGGGATTGATGGAAGTTTTAAATACTTAGAAAAATTAACTGCTGGTAATAGCTTGGTTTGTTGGCTAATAGCCAGAATGATTATTAATGCAGCGAATAAAAAAAATAATTTTTTCATTTAATTAATTCATCAACCGCACGGTCTAATTGTTTGTCGTTTTCACGGGTTAAAGTATTACCGTCTTTAATTTGATTATCTATTTTAATATCCGGCTCAATCCCTTTTCCATTGATCCAGTCACCATTTGGCAAAATCCATTTCGCGACGGTGACATGCAATCCGGCTCCATCTCCCAGATCAATTGCCTCCTGGACAGAACCCTTGCCAAATGATTTTTCACCGATAAGTTTTGCGCGTCTATAGTCGCGTAATGCTCCGGCCAAAATTTCTGATGCTGAAGCAGATCCTTTATTGATTAAAATAACTAACGGAATATTTTTTAGTTGGCCATTTCTTAACGCATAATAGGTTTTATTTTCTGCCGTTGTGGATTCTTGCTTGACGATCGCTTTTCCCAAAGGAATAAATTCAGAGGCGAGATAGACTGCCCCTTCCAGATAGCCGCCCGGATTATCTCTCATGTCTAAGATTAATCCGTTAATTTGTTTTTTATCATACTGCGATTTTATTTCATTTACTGCTCTGTTCCATTCTTCATTGGTGTTTTCACCAAATTGGTTTAGATTTAGATGAGCAACTTTTTTTCCATTTTTGGTTTCATAGCTAACTTCGACTGATGAAACATTAATTTGATTACGTACAATTTCTACGGTAAATTCCTTGTTATTCCGTTCCAAAGTTAATTTGACCTTGGTACCCTTTGTTCCACGGATTTTAGAAACAGTTTGCGTTAACGTCCAGCTTTTTGTCGATTGTCCGTCAACCATATTGATATAATCGCCGGATTTAATGCCCGCTGCTTCAGCCGGCGAGCTTTTCAAGGGCGCAACGATAATGATCCGATTATCTTTTAAACCCAGCTGTGCACCGATACCTTCAAATTTTCCACCCAGATCATCTTTAGATTGTTTATTTTCGCCAGGGGTGAGGAAAAAAGTATAAGGATCCTCCACTGATGCGACCATTCCTTTAATTGCTCCAAAAAACATTTTTTTTGAATCAAGTTTTTTCTTATCAATATATTTACTTTCCAGTTTGTTCCAGACTTCCCAAAATAAAGAAAAATCAATATTGGTCTTATTAGCGCTATTATTAATTGCACTATAATTTATAGTATCGATTTTAGCCTGTTGAGTACGATATTCTCCAATTTTATAACCTGAACCAAAAATAAATATTGTTAAAGAGAGGATGAGTAGAACATTGGTTATTTTATTTGTTTTCATAGTGATTAATAAAAATAGATTTTGTTTGATTGATGATCCGCCCAACAATATGACAACTTTTTTTGCCATATTTTCTTAAAGTCATCTTGAGATATTACCTGTGCAGTTGGTAAACCAATCATTTCCTCTTTTTTCGCAACCGTCACGATTCCGATTCCTCCCAGAGCTTCTATTTTTGATCGAATTAAACTATTGACAGATTCACTTATTATAGCTCTTTTTTTTATATCGTTTGACGTAAAAGAATAAAGATTATTTTTATCAAGATAATAAGCGCTACCGCCAAAACTATTGTTAACTTTCATTATGGAAAATGCTTCTCCTTTGCCGATATTGATTTGCAAAAGATTCTTTTTTAAGCCTACGACTTCTCCCTTAAAAAAAGCTGAATAGGTTTTTTTTTCTTTTTCATCAACGGTTAGAATAATCTTTCCTTGTTCGTGATCAATCTCTTTGACAACCCCGTCAACAGGGCTAAGTAATTTTTTTTCTCCGAAAAGATCCCTTTTTAATGCTATTAATTCATCTTTTTTTACCGTATCGCCAACCAATTTTTTTAGCACCTGAAAGATCTTATCGGTTTTGATTCCTAAGTCTTTACTGATGTAAATGTCAAGATGCTGATGGACTTTTTTTTCAAGATAAGGCTTTCCGATGTCAATTTTTTCACCAAGCTTGAGTAAACAACGGGTGTCTTCAGGAATTTCAATGTCGATGACCATACAAACATTATAACAATGTTTATTTTTTGTAGTAGGAGGATATTATTTGACTCCTTGGTACGATATGTAAGGAAGCAGTCCAAGATAGCGGGCGTACTTTATGTGTTTGGTTAATTTGCGTTGATGTTTGGCGCAAGTACCTACCCGATCCCGATTGATAATTTTTTTTCTCTGAGTCAAAAACTTGGAAATATTTTCCGTATCTTTAAAACTGGGTTCTATTTGATATTGACAAAAAAAACAAGCCATATTTTTTTAATTATTAATTATTAAAACGGAATATCTTCTGGATTAACGGTTTCATTATCATTATTTTCTTTAGTTTCCTCTTTGGTTTTTATGTCGTCTTTTTTTTCTGTTTTTTTAATATCGGCGGGTTTCGTTTCTACTTCACCGGGCGGGATTTCTGTTTCCAAACCGGCTTCAGCGACCCTTTTTCCATCACTAAAAACGATAAAATCATCGAGGACGATTTCCGCAATCGTTCTTTCCTGACCGTCGCGACCGACAAAACTACGGTAAGTTAAACGGCCTTCCAAAAAAACCTTTCTTCCTTTAGTCAACAGTTTGCCGCAAAGTTCTGCTAATTTTTGCCAGGCAACAATCCGATGATATTGAACATCTTCTTTTTGTTGGCCATCGGCGGTTGTCCATGTTCTATTCGTGGCAACCCCAAATGTGCATACTGCAGTTCCATTGGGAGTATATTTTAATTCGGGGTCGCGGGTTAAATTTCCGATGATAATAACTCTATTTAATGATCGACTGGCCATATAAATTAGTTAAATTTATAAATCGATACTTAAAATTAAATAACGAATGATCTTTTCATTAAAATTGAGCTTTTTTTTAAACTCCTTCATGTTGCTTTTCTTCATGTCGATTATCCAGTCATAGAAATGAGCGGTAAAATTTTTTTTGATGGAAAAACTTAAGGTTTTTTTGCCCCAATCCTCTTCTTTTTCAATTTTGCCTTCAAGTGAGGCAATAAGTGATTTGATAGATTTCAATTCTTCTTCATCATTAAGAAGAAATGTAAATTCATATTTTTGATTCATATTTTGTCTTGTTCTTATTTAGATATATAATTCTGAAGAAATTAATATCAATAGGCAAAGTATAATATTAAGTATGAAAAAAATCAATAGATCATTGAAGGCTATATGGTCTTTTGGCTGGCTAATCATTCCCCTTGCGATTTTGATTTATACGCGTTTTGTCGGAATAGATTGGGGTTTGCCTTATCCGATACATCCCGACGAGCGCAATATGGTAGTTGCAATCCAATCATTAACTTGTAATCTAGGATCTAGGATCTTCGATCTAAAATCTTGTTTTAATCCTCACTTCTTCGCTTATGGGCAGTTCCCGCTATATTTAGGTTATCTTATCATCTGGTGGCTAAAATTCTTTGACGGCGATTTGGGGACTGCGATTAGTTTTAGTGAGGCAACTTTTAGCTTGAGAATAATATCGGGGTTGGCATCAATTATTAACGTGTTTATATTGATGCGGATTATTAACTTTATTGAGCTAAAAGTCAAAAACGAAAAGTCAAAAGCACAAGTCAAAATTCAAAATTTAATAGCGTTTATACTTTTAATTTTTGCTCCTTATGCGATTCAGTATGCGCATTTTGGGACGACGGAATCCCTATTAATGCTGTTCTATTGCGTAATGATTTATTTATCCCTGTTAATTGTTAACAATAAAATATCGACAAAAAAATTTATTGCTATGAGTTCGCTAATATCTGGCTTGGCTTTGGCAACAAAAGCTTCTTCCTTAATATTTGTGCCGATTACGATTATTGGTTTAATATTAAAAGTTAAAAGTAACAAGCTAAAAGCACAAGATAAAATCAAAAATTTATTGTCTTCGGCAATAACATACATTTTATTGACAGCAATTTTAACTTTGCTGTTTTCTCCCCATAATTTTATTGACTGGAAGGAATTTTTATCATCAATGGAATACGAATCGGGTGTTGCTCTAGGAAAAATTCCTGTTTTTTATACCCGCCAATTTATCGGATCCATACCAATTATTTTTCAATCGTTAAAAATATTTCCTTACGCATTGGGTTGGCCAGTATTTATTTTATTTATTATTGGTTTTGTTTTTCTGCCTTGGGTTACGGAAATTAATATTTTAAGACTTGCCTTTTTAGTTTATTTTTTGCCAAACGCTTTTATTTTTGCAAAATGGACAAGATTTATGGCGCCCGTATTTCCGATAATGATCGTCATAGCAATATTATCACTGTTACGCTTGAAAATGCCACGGATAATTTTTATATCGATCACTCTGATAGCAGTTTTACCTGGAATTGCCTACTTGTCGATATATCAGAATAAAGACGTCAGGTTTACCGCATCGGCATGGATTAATGAGCGTATTCCAAACGGATCATATATTCTTTCAGAAACTGCCAATGTGGTCGACATTCCATTACCAACAGAAAAAAGAAATAATAATTACAAAATCGTTTCCTTCGATTTTTATGAACTTGAGAACAGCCCGCTTCTTCAGAAAGAACTTAAAAGTGAGATTAAGCGAGCGGATTATATTTTTGTTCCTTCAAGGCGGATCTTTATGAATCACAGTTCATATCCACGGATTAATCAATACTATAATGATTTGTTTTCCGGAAAACTGAAGTTTAAAAAAGTAGTAGAACTTAGTGCCTATCCAAAAATAAATTTACAATTTTTAAAATACAAATTTCAGATTCAATTTCCCGACGAAGAGGCGGAAGAAACCTGGACAGTGTTTGATCATCCTGTAATTAGGATATATAGTAAAATAAAAGTACAGAATGATTAAAAAAACAGTCATAGTTATTATTATTTTTTTATCCTTAATTGGGTTATTGTTTATTTACAGACAGAAGCATCCATATAAGAAATCTCCAACCATGTCGAAGATTATCCGAGGTGAAATGCTTTTTAGAGACGAGAAGGTTAACGTAGCGGTTAATTCGACATTCACTACGTCGCTAATTAGCAATAGTAATCAAGCTGACATCGTCGGTTTTGACATTGATCTTTTTTATGATGGCCAATATTTGAAATATGCCAATACTGAAAATTCAAACTTGGACATGTTTGATCTTTTCACCAGCTCAAAAGAAGGTCAATTAATAATTACCGGAATAAAAAAAGTCAATTATCAAAAAAAAATCATATTTAATAATACGCAATTAGTCTCGATTGAGTTTCAAACTTTAAAACCCGGGAAAACAAGCTTGAAATTATTACGTAAAAATAACAGCAAAAACGATTCAAATATCATCATAGGAAACAATACTGACATTTTAGACAAGGTAAATGAACTTTCAGTAAACATTGGTGAGATTACAAGTCTGAAAAAAAATCAAACAATTACCTTGAACAATAACATAAAAATTACTTTGAAAGATTTTTCTTTAGCTAAACAAGAATGCATGGATTGTATCTCTGGTGCACAGTTGACAGTCGAAAAAAATAGTGAAAAAAAGGAACTGGTATTCAAATCCGGTGGAATCGGAGGTAAAAAAGTTAATGAACTACCAGCATTTAATTACCTGTTTAAAATCAAGGAAATTAAAAGTAGCAACGTCGATTTTTTAATCTATGAAAATTAGATTATTGTTTGTTTTAAGTCTGGGAATTTTGTTGATTATTGGAGCAATCAGCTATTTTTATTATTCCTATCAAAAAAAATCATTGGCTTACAATGGCGAGCCGATTTTTATCGCAGACAAAATAACAGATAAGAGTGTGGCAATAAATAAAAACGTAAACAGATTTACTTTATATACGCACAATGCACCAGATACATATAGTAACATTAATAATGTTCAAAGTCTTGGTATTAAATCCTTGACAGGAAAAAGCTTAAAATACTTCAAGAATAATAATACGCAGACGCTACTCTCAGAAGAGACGATTAATCAGTTGACTTTAAGAAAAAAAACAGCCGATAACTACGTCGGTCAAACCGGCAGCCAGCATTTTTTTTATCAGCAGAATATTAATGGTATCCCGGTTTATGCCTCAAGCGTTAATCTTCATACAAGCGCCGACGATGTTTATGGATTAGTGGGTAATGTTGCCAATAGTAGCGATGTGTCCAGTGCGACGTTAACAGACGAACAGGCGCAACAAATTGCTCTAAACCAGGCAAAATCAGAGGCAGAAAGTAATTTACTTTACGTCTATCAAGCGGAAAAATTTATTATTAATCTCAAAATATTGGGACTTAGTGACGATGATCAAAATTATTTAACTTTGGCCGTGTCAATTAGGTCAGAGGAAAACTCATCGATCTTATTTGGAAAAAAATATTTTGTCGATTTGACATCGGGTAAAATTATCTATTCGGAACCGGAGCTGATTAATGCTCTCAATCGTCAGATATTGAATTTTTCAGACGGTGCCATAATAAGAAACGAAGGTCAGGCGGCGGTTTCTGACAGTGAAGCCAATAATATTTACGATAATTTTGAAAAAATATATAATTTTTTTTCCAGTAATTTTCAGCGGGATAGTTTTGACGGAAACGGAGGCACTCTTTATGGGATTGCCCACCTTCAGGATCGTTATGGTCCAAATGCTGCATTTGTGCCTGATGAAAAAAAGTTTTATTTTTCCAATGGTATGACCACAGCCGAAATTATCGGGCACGAATACACCCATGGAGTCACTGACAGCCGTTTTACCTATACAAACCAATCAGGACAGTTATGCGAATCGATATCAGATATATTTTCTCATGGAGTAGATGCGGGGAACTGGAGCATGGGAGAAGGATCAACTTTGGGAATTATGAGATATTACGATGATCCGACAAAAGGACCGGATAAACAACCGGATAGAGTTTTTTCCCCTAATTATCTTTGTGATGAAGATAATGGTGAAGTACATATTAATAACGGAATTTTAAACAAAACTTTTTATTTGATGGTGAAAGGCGGTAGTTTTAATGGCTGTACGATTCAAGGAACTACAGAAAATAAGATTCACAAAATATTTTATCGGGCAGTAACAACTTATATTACTCCGACGGTTAACTATAAAGAAATGTATGATGCGGTCAATCAGGCGTGCAATGACTTATACC
>Ga0172370_10003758_pt1 | contig 20810 bp, 22 predicted proteins | sample LakKiv5m_FD_114538 | JGI IMG/M metagenome (GOLD analysis project Ga0172370, IMG submission 114538) | Freshwater microbial communities from Kabuno Bay, South-Kivu, Congo - kab_022012_11.5m | ecosystem: Environmental > Aquatic > Freshwater > Lake | place: Democratic Republic of the Congo...
GGTCTGCGTCACGGGCGTCGGATGTGCTCATCGTCGGCCTCCGCGGCGGACTCTATAAGAAGCCGCCGCTGCGCGCAATGGCCGGCTCGCTCCCCGATTCAGCGCGTTCGGCGGACTTCGTCGGTGCGGCGGCAGAGCACGGGTGGTCCGGGGGCAGAGACCGCCGTTGACAGCGAAGCAGCCCAACGGCATCCTATCGTGCCGCCGACGCGACTGAGGAGATGATCATGGCCCGCATTACCATCGAAGACTGCCTGGACACGGTGCCGAACCGCTTTGCGCTCGTCATCATGGCGGCCAAGCGCGCGCGCCAACTGGCTGACGGCGCGGCGCCTTCTATCGAGACCAAGAACAAGGAATGCGTCACGGCGCTGCGCGAAGCCGCGGACGGCAAGGTGCATTTCACCAAGCCCGTGATGCCGCTGATCGAGCGCCACCTGCGTGACGAATAGCGGATCGCGGTAGACGCGCTGGATCGATCAGCGCAGGTCACAGCCGTCTCGATCCAGACGCGAGCGCGCTTCCAGAACCCTCTCCGCATACGACAGGTTGTTCGGCAACTGCCCGGCGCGCAGCGCACGCAATGAAGCGTACGAGCCGGAGTGGTAGGCACAGAGCGCGTACAGAAGCTGTCCATCGAACTGGCGCAACAACCGATTCAGGTAGTTGGCCGCGGCAGTCACGGCGCAACGGGGTTCGGACGGATCGGCACAGCCAAACGCTCCGGCTGTGCGCGGCAAGAGTTGCATGATCCCTGAAGCGCCAGCCGGCGACTCGACCGATGGATTGAAGCCGCTCTCTACCCACGCGATCGCCATGATCAAAGTGGTGTCGAGGCCGCTTGCCTGACCGACGCGTTCGAACAGCGGACGGTACTGGCGGCAGCGCTGAGTCATTTTCGCGTTGATCGTCAATGGCCTGGTCGGCGGGTAGCCTTGGGCCAGCTCGGCGCGGCTGCTGACCGCGACGGCGGTGTCGTCGATGTCGTCGGTGCCGCGGCGGCCCTCCTCCACCGCACCGCCCACGCCCAGGGTCGGACCACCGGGATGGACCGTGGTGCGTTGCGCGCCCGCACCGCCACAAGCGGTGCCGCTGCACGCGATGGCAAAGGCAAAAGGCCAGCCCAGACGATTCGCCTTCGTGAATGACAGCAAACGCGACCCCTGGCGCGACCGTGCGCCGGAAGTCGTGATCTGCCATGGAAATCGGTGCAAGTCCAGAAATCGTTGATGTTTGCCTTACCGTCGCGCTTTTGCCGGCTTGGCCGGGGCGGCGCGGCGCATCGCACGTGGACCACAGAACCCCCATCTGGTACCTTTGCCGCGCCCGGCGGCGCCTTGTCGTGGGGGTTGGAGTTGCGATGGGTCTGTTCGATTTCCTCACCGGCCAGAAGGACGTCCAGAAGTCGATCGACAAGATCCGGCGGCGCCTGATGGATCAATACCGCCAGAGCCACGAGCGCTATGCGGCAATGGACGAATTGGTCAAGATCGGCACGCCTGAGGCCCTCGAAGCTTTGCTGCAGCGCTTCACCTTGCGCGTCAGTGGGCCGACGATCGACGAAGAGGAGAAGTCGGCGTGCCATGACCTCCTTGCCAGGTGGGGCGATGCGGCGATCGGGCCGTTGCAGCGCTTCATTGCGACACAGGACGCCGTCTATTTTCCCCTCAAGGCGCTGCGTGAGATTGCCGGCGACGAGGTGGCCGTCGACGCGCTGCTTGCGGCGATCGAAGGGACGGATCCCGGCTACCATGAAGGCTTGGATCGCTTGCGGGAAATCGTTTCGAATCTTCGAGACTTTCAGCACGATCGTGTGCGCAACGCCCTCGGGCTGCTGGCGACGAGCCGCGCGTCGGAAATCCGCTTCTACGCGCTCGACGGCTTGGCTGCCTATCCGGCCGAGCAGGTCGCCGAGCATTTTGCCCGCCGCATGCTCGATGCCGAAGAGACGATGCGCGTTAAATCGCTTGCTTACGAGTTGGCGGTCGAGCACGCGCTGCCCTTGGCGCAATGGGCTGCGGAACTCGCGCCACTGCTGCCGAAGTCGTACCGCTTGAATGAGTCGGGCGTGCTCGTGCGCGCAACTGCCTGATCTGCGCAATACTTTGCTCGAGTTGGCCATCTGCCGCGGAGAGTCATGTCGAACAATCCCATCACGCCTCAGGGTCTCGAGCGCCTGTACGCGCAACTCAAGCTGCTGCGCGAGGTGGAACGCCCCAAGAACGTGCGCGATATCGAGGTGGCGCGGGCGCACGGCGATCTGCGGGAGAACGCCGAGTACCATGCCGCCAAAGAGCGCCAAGGTCACATCGCGGGCCAGATGCAGCACTTGGAGACGCAGATCGCGATTGCACAAGTCATTGATCCAGCTTCTCTTTCCGGGACGCGCATCCTGTTCGGCGCGACCGTGACACTGGTCGACTTGGACCAGGAAGACGCGCCGCCGGTTCGTTACCAGATTGTCGGCGATCTCGAAGCGGATCTCGCGGCTGGCCTGATCTCGATCTCATCGCCGATTGCGCGCGGCCTCATCGGCAAGGAGCTGGGCGATGAAGTGACGGTCACGACGCCCAAAGGCAAGCGGCTGCTGCTGATCGACGCGGTCGAGTACAAGTAGGGGGCGATGCGGCGCCTCGAACTGCCCCAAGGTCTGCTGGTTTCGCCGCAAGCGCTGCGATCGGCCGGAGCGATGCTGGCTCCACAGCTGCAACCCGGTGATCTATTGGCTCTTTGTGGCGATTTGGGTGCGGGCAAGACCACGTTCGTGCGCGGTCTGGCGGAGGCGCTAGGCGTCGCGCCTCAAGACGTGGCGAGTCCGACGTTTGCGCTGGTGCATCACTACCACGGCCGCGATCTCGACATCGTGCATGCTGACTTGTACCGCATTGAAACTATGGGAGAAGCCGAACAAGCCGGGTTGCCCGAGCTGCTGGATGACGCAGGTGCCATCGCGCTGGTCGAATGGCCGCAGCACGTGCAAGGCCTCGTCCCGGCGCACGCGATCTGGCTACGGATCGACGTGTTGCCGGGCGGTCGGCGCTTGACGCAGGTGACGGCACCGACATGAAGTTTGCCGGGGCGGCGCATGGGCGCTATCGTCTGCAGCGGGAGAGCGGAGGATGACCGACGTGAAGCGCAAGTGCTGCATGGCCATGACCGTAGCGTGGAGTCTGGTGCTGGGCCTTTCGGCCGGCGGCTGGGCACAGGATGCGCCGCAAGTGCGCCACCTGACGTGCCCGGTCGATGGCGGAACGGCCGCCTTCGGTGGCACCCAAGGTCGCAGTTCGCCGCGCATGTACTCAGACCTGGAAGTGCCGACGGAGGCCTATCCCAACCTCGTCATTGCCTGCGGCCAATGCGGTTATGCCAATTGGACCGAAGACTTCGAGAGACCGGTACCTGGCTCGGTGGCGGCGTTCGTGCGCCAGAACCTCGCGGCGACGGCCAAACGGTCCGGCAATGAACCGTTGTTTGCCTGGCAACATCACCTCAAGATTTTGCAGGCGCGCGGCGCCGGCCTGCGTGAACGGTTTGGCGCAACACTTGTGTACACCTACGTCTTGAAGCGCAAGCGTCCGATAGGTGGACAGGATCACGAACTCGAGCGCCAGATTCAATCCGCGCGCGCCGACACGCTGACGCTGCTGCTGCAGGTCATGAAAGCAGATCCACCGCGCAAGCCACGCGGCAAGCTGGAATGGCAGTACCTCATCGGCGAACTGACGCGGCTCACCGGCGACACGAAACACGCCGATCCGGTGCTGCGCATGGTCTGCAACAACCAGGCCGATGCCGGCTACACCGTCGGCAACCTCGCGTGCGAGATGGCAGATCGCGCTGCGCGCGGTGACACGTTCGAGGAGTACCGCGACGGCGTCTTCGATGTCGCGCAGATTCCCGATCCCCGCAAGGCCAAGGCGTCTGCGCCCAAACCGCCGACACCCACCCAAGCGCAGCCACCGTCGCCGCCTCCGGCAGCCGAGCCAGCTCCGGCGCCCGTTCTGCCTCCCATGCAGCGCCCGCCGCCGCCGCGCGATCCGGGTTCCGCTCCTCAGCCCCCGGCACCGCCACCGGCGCCTGGATCGTGAGTTCTTGATGAAGAAAGTCCGAAAGGCCGTCATCCCCGCCGCGGGCATGGGCACACGTTTTCTGCCGGCGACCAAGGCCATCCCGAAGGAAATGCTGCCGATCGTCAACAAGCCGTCGATTCAGCTGATCGTCGAGGAGGCCGCGGCCAGTGGCATCGAAGAGGTGATCATCGTCACCGGTCGCGGCAAGACGGAGATCGTCGATCACTTCGATGCGCACCCGCAGTTGGAGGATTCGCTGCGTCGCGCAGGCAAGGACGCGCTCTTGCAGGAGATCGTCAAGGCATCGCAGTTGGTCAAGCTGACGACCGTGCGCCAGCAGCGCCCCTTGGGTCTCGGCCACGCGATCCTGTGTGCGGCGCATGTGGTCGGCGATGAGCCGTTTGCCGTGTTTCTGCCGGATGATCTGGTGGATGCGGACAAACCTTGCGCTGCACAGTTGATCGACGTCTACCAGCGCACGGGCAAGAGCGTGCTGGCGTTGATGAACGTGCCGCGCGAGGAAACGTCGCAGTACGGCATCGCCTCGGGGACCTTCGCACCGGATCACGAGCGCGAATTGCTGATCGAGACGCTGGTGGAAAAGCCGCCGGCCGCGGAGGCGCCGTCGACGCTGGCCGTGGTGGGCCGCTACGTTCTGGAACCTCGTGTGTTCGACTACTTGCGGCGCACGAATCCGGGCCGCGGCGACGAGATCCAACTGACCGATGCGCTGGCGCAGATGGTGCAGCAGCAGTCGCTCCTGGGTTATCTCTTTGAAGGTGAACGCTTTGATGCCGGGGATGTGGCTGGCTACCTGCTCGCCAACCTGAATTGGGCGCGCAAGACGCCGCGGCTTTGGCGCGCGGTGCAGGCGTAGGTGCGTGCGCACGCATAGCGCCAAGACAAAGCGCGCGAGCCGGCTTGTGTTCGCCGCCTTCCTCCTCTAGCATCGTGCCGTGTTCTGTGCCCCTCCGGCGCCCTTCCGATTCTGGCAAGCATGACGGTCGGGACGACCGCAATCACCTCCCGCCGCGGACAAGGAAGTGAGCGCGATGGATGTCGGCGCCAGGCACCCGAGCCAAGGACAAGGGTTCGCGATGGATGTGCGCGCGATGGATGAACGCGGATCGATGAGTCGGCAGACCTTGCCTTTGCTGGTTGCAGTGGTGCTCTGCGTTGCGGCAGTGTTCTTGCCGCCGGCGACTGCGGCTGCCCAAGCTGCCACCGAACCGCCCGACGCAGCGGCGAGTTCGCCGGACCAACCTGCGCAGGCAGCGCCAGTCGGCGATGCCACGCCCGCAGGCAAGTCGCATTCGTCGTTGTCGCGCGAACTTGCCGAACAAGGCGAGGCAGAGCTGCAGAAGTCCGTGCGCGTGTTCCAGCAGCGCTACCTGCTCAAAGCGCATCGACTCGAGGTCATGCTGGGCGGGGCGACCAGCCTGAACGACCCGTGGGTGCACCACTACGCGGCAGACGCCAGCCTGCTGTTCCACTTGACCGAGCGCTGGGCGATCGGTGCCGCGGCGTCGCGCTGGTTCGGCAGCGAAACCACTGGATTCAACGATGTGCAGACCAACTACGGCCTGTTCCCCGAGAAATCCGAGCTTCAAGCCGGAGGCTTTGGCGAGATTCATTTCTCGCCTGTATTCGGCAAGTTCACAAGCTTCGGGCTCGCGGTGCTGCAGGTCGATGCATACGTCCTCGCTGGAGGCGGTGCGTTGCGCACCTCGCGCAACACCGACATCAAGGCCGCGGGCGAGATCGGCGGCGGTGTGCGAATCCACACGCTGCGCTGGCTGACGCTGGCTCTCGAGTTGAAGGACATTCTCTTCAGCGAGCAGTTCCAGACCGGCGATTCGCTGATGCAGCATGTCTTTGTCGGAGCCAAGATCGGCCTATGGATTCCGCCCACCGTTCAGTACAGGTACCAACGATGAAGGGCTGGGCTCGCATCCTGCTGCTGGCGGTCGCGCTGGGTCTGAGTGCATTTGCGCAGGAAGCGCGTGCCGCGGACGACGACGTGCTTGCCGACGCACCGGTTGTCAGGCGCCTGCTGCAGCACCGTGCCGGCCGCAGCGAGCTGGCAGTGCAATTCGGCAGCACCATTGGCGATGCGTACTCACGCAACCTGCTTCCCGGTGTTCGGTATGATCAACACCTCTACGACTGGCTGGCCGTGGGTGCAGAAATCGCAGCAGGCATTCCGGTCGAGACAGAGACCGCATCGCACATCGGCACGATCATCAAAGCGAGGGTGAACGATTCCTTCACCATGTCTGCCTCGACGCTGAAGTTTCTGGGCAGCGCCCACGTCGGCGTGGCGCCTTTGACCGGCAAATTCGTCGCCTTTGGCGCCTTGCCGCTGGCGTTCGACGTGCACCTGAATCTGTCGTTCGGTGTGGCAAGTGTGGGAGGCGACCCCGTCGTGGCCTCTGGCATCTCGCTGGCGCCCGGCGTCGCGGGCGGGGTGCGCCTGTTCCTGACCCGGATCGTGGCGCTCAACGTCGACGTCGGCGAGATCTTCATCAAGCGCACGTTGGCGGTCGAGCGCAACGGCAAGGCGCCCGGCGCGCAGTACTCGGGCAATACGATCGCGACGCTGGGACTGTCGTTTTTCCTGCCGGCGCAGACTCAGCGCGCAGACTGAGAGGTTGCGACCTCTGCGACGACGACTCGATCACGTGGACGGTGCTGGCATCCTGTTAGCCGGACCATCGTCCGCCGGTCCTAGGCCTGCAGGCTTCTCAATAACTGCGCATACTTGGACTCATCCGCGGGTTCCGCATGCACACCAATTGAAGTCAGAAAGGCCTGCAGCAGCGGCACGAGCTGAGTCGCCCGGGCGTGTTCGCACTCGAGCTCGAAGCGATCTTCCCCGACCGAGTAGCGGCTGTGATCCAACTCGAGGACAACGACCTCATCCGGCGCTTCGATCACTCCCAAGTTGCCTGGCAGCAATCGGTAAGTGCGGCGCGTATTGGCCAGCGCGCCGACAACGTGCAACTGCGTGTGCGGCGCGAGCGGTTCATCGAGGAGACCACCGCCATCGCCCGGGGTGCACAGGACTCCCCCCGCCCCCAACGCTTCGGGATCACAGCGACTTTGCGGGGCGATCAGCCAACGCGCCGTGGCAGCCGCCGGCAAGTCGCGCTCCCACTCGGTGGCGCGCATCACGCCGCCTTGCAGCTTTGCCCGCACCTTGCATGTCGCGATCGCGCGCCCATCGGCCACACGCACCCGAAACATTGCTTGCGCTTTGCGCAAGTCGCCGCGCACCGTGTCGAGGTAGTAGTTGGTCTGTTCTGCCAATGTGGGCGCAGCCAACGCGTCCAGCCGCGCGCGTGTCGCCGCAAAGGCAGCCTCGTCTGGCAAGAGCAGCTTGACTTCGATTTCGGTGGCGATGCCGGCCTGGCTCACAGGCGCCCCGCAGCACGCAAGTAGAGATAGCGAATGGGATCCAATTCGTCACTGAGCGGATAACCCGGCCCCAAGGCATTGCGCGGCCCGCTCGGATCCAGCGCCACTTGGCCAGTGCGGCCCCTTGCACCCCGCGATTTCCAGCCTGCGCGCTCGGCATCCTGCTCCGCCTCCCAGCGCTCCTGCAGATCGAGCAGCGACGCGAGATCCTCTGGCAATCCATTGCCTTCCGCAAGCTTCTGCAGCACCCAACCCGCGCACTCGGCGTCACCGGAAGCGCGGTGCGCCTCGGTCAGGGCAACGCCGAGCCGCTTGGCGACGATGCCGAGCTTCATGGCGCCCTGGCCGCGCTGCATCTGCTTGGCAAAGACAAGTGGATCCAACCACTTGGCGCCTTCGGGAAGCGTCACTCCGGTGCGGGCGAGTTCGTGGACGAGAAAGCTCCGATCGAACGGTGCGTTGTAGGCCACGAGCAGGCGCCCGTGCAGGCGGCCCAGCAACTCGCCGACGATCTCCGAAAAGCGCGGTTGCCCCTTGACGTCTGCGTCGGTAATACCTGTAATTCTAGTCACATCTGCATGCAGCGGCGCACCGGGATCGACCAGCGTCGACCAGCGATCTGTGACCTCGCCGTTGTCGAAATGGACGACCGCCACTTCGATGACGCGATCGCCGCCCTGCGGGTTGAGGCCCGTCGTCTCGGTGTCCAGTACTGCAAGGCGCATGAGTCGCCACGGTTTTGGCTCGCTCACGCCTCACCTCACCGCATGCGGATCTTCGACGTGTGGCGGCGCCGCCGCCGTCGTGAGCATCGGGACGCCCGTGCGCACGGTCACCGGCAACCGCCCGATGACACGCAGATCTTCGCGAGCGAACACGAGAACGACCGTCGACCCCATCTCGAAGACGCCAAACTCATCGCCGCGCTGCTGGGCGATCCGCGGCTCGACCTGCTGCAGCCCGCTGCCGGGCTTGCCCTCGTTGGTGCGCAAGCTTGTGAAACACGTGCGCATGTGACCCACGCACGTGGCACCGACCATGACCATCGCCGCCGGGCCGAATTCGGTCTGACAATGCGCCACGATGCGCTCGTTGCGCGCGAACAAACCATGGACCTGCTGCAGACCAAGGCGGTTGACGGGAAACAGCGCTCCGGGCACGTAGCGCCAGTGCACGATGTCGCCCAACCAGGGACTGTGCACGCGGTGGTAGTTGTGCGGCGCGAGGTACACGACCGCATAGCATCCGCCGCGGTACGGGTCCGCGTCAGCGCTACCGCCGAGCAGCGCATCCAGGCTGTATTCTATACCTTTTGCTTGGATGAGCGTGCCCCGGCCCAAGGGCCCGAACGCCGAGATGACACCATCGCAAGGTGCGGGCACGACGTCGGGCGCGTCATCGACCGGCCGCAGTCCCGGGCGCAGGCGGCGGGTGAAGAACTCCTGAAACGTCCTAAAATCGCTTATGTCCTTCTCGGACTCGGCCAGATCGACGCCATAGGTCTTGGCAAAGGTGCGAATCGCCGCTTCGAGTACCGGCCGCGGCGGCCGCAGACGGACGAGCCGGCCCATCGCCCGCGAAACGGGAGGTTGCGCCAACACGCGGAGCCATGCAGGCGGTTGAGGTGCGCGCGCCATGTGGACTTCCCCGCCGCTCGTGCGCCAGCGCTACTTCGATTCGCGGATGTTCGTGATCCGTTCAGCGCTGAAGTTGCCCGTGAAGTGCCAGGAGTCCGGCACGACGCACTTGGTTTCCTTCTTGACGCCGCCTTCGATGCGCACCGCACAGGCTTCCGCCGACGTGCCGCTCGCGCCGGCCGCGAGGTCGACGGGATCCGAAGGTTTGCAGCCCTGGGTCTTGGCGCAGTCCTTGACCCAGAACGCGCTCGTGGCGGCGAGATCCGTCTTGTTGTCGTCGCCGAACAACTCCTTGGGAATGCACCAGCCATCCCGCTCCGGCTTGCCCGCCAGTGTCGTTTGCGAATGGCACGGCTCGGCGATGCAGGTCTCGGGCTTGGCCGAGTCGCAACCGACCATCTTGCGCGTCTTGTCTGCGAAAATCTCTGCAGTTTCCAAGAATTTCACGAGACCGAGCGACACGGGCTTGCCGCCCATCGCCATCTCCACCAGGATCGGCATCGCGTCTTCGCGGGTAATCGAACCTTGCAGATAGCCGTTGTGGATGCCCGAGGCGTCGCAGGTGACATTGGCCTGAATCGCCAGATCACGAATCAAAATCGGTGTGTTCACTGTGCCGGGCTGGATGGGCAAGAGGCCCACGCCAAACGTGCCCGGCGTCTTGGCGTTCGGGTTGTCGATGGTCAACTCGATGTCCGCCGGCTTGGCGTCCCAGTAAAAGCCGACGGCGTCTTTCTTGCCGGTGCCGACCGCAAGCGTCAGCTTGTGGTTCGCCGGGTCCCACAGTTTGACCTTGAAGAAGATGTTGAGAACCGGCGGCTCCTTGTTCAAGTCCGCGGACCACAAGCCGTTCAGCGCGCTGGGGATGAACTTGGCGCTGTCCGACGGATTCTCCATCACGAGATCGGTAATGCGGTAGACGTTGTTGGTCGGATCGATGGTCGCCGGCACGGGGTCGCCTTGCTTGCAGGCTCCAGCGGAGTCGGCCGCGCCACCGGCGTCGGTGGTCTTTTTGGTCTCAGTCGTCGTGCCGCAAGCGCCAACGCCCAGCACCACCGCCGCTATCATCCCGTACTTCTTCAGAGAAATCATCCGATCGCCTCCATCTTCCTTGGTGACTCGAGAGCCTGTTGGTGACAGCCAGCGTCCGCTGCTACGCCGCCGGGTTGCGGCCCGCGGCCGGAACGCTCGCATGGTGCTGCGCTTTGCGCAACCCGGCGCGCTCGGCGCCTGCTTGCAGCGCGCCGACATCGAGGTCGAGGCAGCCCGCACCCGAGCGGAACTGGTCGTGGCGGGCAAGGAACGCTTCCAAGTCCGCACGTTCCAATGCATCGACGCTGAAGTCCTCGCAGCAGAACGACGCCAGCAGTGTGCCGGTGACCATGGCGCCCTGCAGCGCGGTGGCGTCGACTTGGGGCTGGCACGCGAGGTAACCCATGAATCCTCCGGCAAATGTATCGCCTGCGCCCGTGGGGTCGACGACGCGCTCCAACATCACCGCCGGCACCGTCAGCGCCTTGCCACCGTGGAACAGCACCGCGCCGAACTCACCGCGCTTGATGACCAGTGTCTGCGGCCCCATCTCGCGAATGCGTCGCGCCGCCTGCAGCAGATTTCCGGTACCTGACAGTTGGTAGGCCTCTTCATCATTGAGGAAAAGTGCATCGACCTGCAGCAGCACCTCGAGCAGCTTCTCGCGCTCGCCGGCGATCCAGAAGCCCATGGTATCCATCGCGACAAAGCGCGGCCGTCGCATCTGGCGCAACACGTCGAGCTGCAACGCCGGGTGGATGTTGGCCAGAAACACGAGATCGGCGGAAGTGTGGGTCGCCGGGATCTGCGGCGCAAAGTCAGAAAAAACGTTTAGTTCTGTAAAGAGCGTCTCGCGCGTCTCGAAGTGCGTCGAGTAGCGGCCGCCCCAGCGAAACGTCTCGCCAGGCACGCTCTGGATGCCAGCGACGTCGATGCCGCGGCGCCGCATGCGGTCGAGATCGCTGGAGCGGAAGTCTGCGCCCACCACCGCCACGACGTAAGATGGCGCAAGCATGGCAGAAGCCATCGAGAAGAAGGTCGCCGAGCCGCCAAGGGCGCGCTCGACCTTGCCGGCCGCAGTCTCGACGGAGTCATAGGCGACCGAACCGACGACGAGCAGACTCATGGGCGCGACTCCTGCGGAAAGTGGCGATCGAGGAAAAGAGCCAAGCGTTCACGGGTTGCGACCGGCATGGCGCCCGGAACTGTCATCACGGCATGGCGCAAGGCGTCCTGTGAGGGGCAAGGACCAGTCGGCGGATCATCGGCGACAGCCTTGATGATCGCTTTGGCTTTTGCGACGTTGGCCTGAAGCGTTGCAATGACCTGGTCGACTGTCACGGCGTCGTGGGCTTCATTCCAGCAATCATAATCGGTGGCGAGCGCGACGGTGGCGTAAGGCAGTTCCGCTTCGCGGGCGAGACGCGCTTCGGGCAGGTTGGTCATGCCGATGACCGAGACACCCGGCCACGTGCGATACATCAACGATTCTGCCTTTGTAGAGAACTGTGGCCCCTCGATGCAGACGTAGGCGCCGTTCATGTGGTGGCGGATGCCGAGGCGTTGGCAGGCGCGCTGCAGGGCACTTTGCACGCGTCGGCTGATGGGCTCGGCAAAACCGACATGCGCAACGATGCCGCCCTCAAAGAAGGTGCGCGGGCGCGATACCGTGCGATCGATGAACTGGTCGCACAGGACGATGTCGCCGGGTGCGATGTCCTCGCGCATCGAACCAACGGCGCTGATCGACAGGACATCGGTCACGCCGACGTTCTTCAGGGCCCACAGGTTGGCGCGGTAGTTGATCTCGGAGGGCGAAACGCGATGACCGCGCCCGTGGCGCGGCAGAAAGAACAGCTGCGTCGCGCCGAGCCAGCCTTCGATCAGCGCATCGGAAGGCGCCCCGAATGGCGTGTCGATGGTGTGTTCCTGAACCCGCTCCAACCCTTGCAGGTCATAGAGGCCGCTGCCGCCGATGATGCCGAGGACCGGCCTGACCATGTGGGCTCCTGAGGCGATGGACGGATGGCGCAGGCAAGGCCGTCGCCGGGCGGCGAGCCTAGCAGGTCGGCGCCGCTTCGTGCAGGGGGCCTTCGCTGGCACCCGCGGCGAGACGTTGCTCGATGTAGAGGCGCAGGCGCTCGCCGTCCTCGGCAGCCAGGTCCAGAAAACGCACCGCCAGACCATGGCTGAAGCCGCGCACCGGTCGCGCGCCGATGACTTCGCCGCGCACGGTGATCGCGCGATCGTTGTCCGGCAGCAGGAACTCCAGGTCGATGAAGCGCCGCTCAACGGCATTGCGCAACGAATACGCATGGCTCTCGATGAAGATGCCCGTCGCTGACAAGTTGCTGGCCGGGTGCACGAACAGACGATCGCCGTCGTGCTCCTCGACGAAGAAGTCAACGGCGACGCGTTGCGCGCCGCGTCGTTCGAGCGGCACCGGCTGGCTGGCTGTGTTCATGCTGGGATCCCGCCTACACGCAATGGGGGCAGGAGGGTAGGCGCGGGCGCGGACAACGTCAATCGCTTTCCCACGCCGGCGCCGCGCGCCCCGACGCTTGCGTCCGATGCGGCGCAATGCTACAAAGCCGCGGTCCAACCGGAGGCGCGCCCTCCGGTGTGCGCCCCGCGGCCGCTGAGGGGATGTAGCTCAGTTGGGAGAGTACCTGAATGGCATTCAGGGGGTCATGGGTTCGATCCCCATCATCTCCACCACTTAGGCCGCCCGCGCAAGCCTGCTCGCGCAGGACCGAGGACACAGACGGCATCCGTTCGACACCATCGACGGGTGCCGTTGCCGTTTTTGGCGCAGCATTGTCGTTTGGCCGTCACCGTGCGAGATTGCGGCGCCGGCGCGGGGGCTTGTCTGACCCGGCGTTCGCTGGCGCGCGCTGCGCCCATGCCCGAGGTGCCCGGTGACCTTGTCCGCCGCCACTCCGACCGACACGTTGCTGCCGCTGGCCGTGCGCACCTGGCGCTGGCGCGTCTTTGTCTCGACGTGGCTGTGTTACGCTGGTTTCTACTTCTGCCGCAAGCCCTTCTCGATCGCCAAGAGCCGCATCGGTCTCGATCTCCACCTGGACACCGAACGCCTGGCCTGGATCGGCGCCGCCTACCTCATTGCCTACACACTCGGTCAGTTCCTCAGCGGCGCCATCGGCCCGCGCTTTGGCCCGCGCCGCATGCTGTTGTGGGGCATGGCGATTTCCATCGCCTCGGGCCTCGGCTTCGCGGTCAGCTCAACCCTCGACGCGTTCATCGCGTTGTCGGTCATCAATGGCTTCGCCCAGGCCGTCGGCTGGAGCAACACCGTCGGCACCATGGCCGCCTGGTTCAGCCGCAGCGAACGCGGCACGATCATGGGCGTCTGGTCCACCTGCTTCCAGGTCGGCAACGTCGCCGCGCCCGCCGCCACCGCCTGGGTCTTGCAGCATTTTGGCTTTCGCTGGGCTTTCGTCGCCGGCTCCGCCGTGCTGGCGCTGGTCTGGGTCATCGTCTGGTTCTTTCAGGCCAACCGACCCGAAGACAAGGGCTTGCCTCCGATCGCGGAGCCCGAGCCGCAGCACGCGGACGGCACCACCGCCCGCATCGCCTGGGACACGAACACGTGGATCACAGTGCTGCTGGTCGGTGGCGCCTATTTTGGCATGAAATTCATACGGTACGCTCTCGATTCCTGGGCGCCCTTCTTCCTATCGCGCAAGTTCGGCCTGCCCGACGATCAAGCTGGCTATGTCTCGACGGTTTTCGGAGTCTGCGGCATCGCCGGTGTCGTGTTTGCCGGCTGGGTCAGCGATCGCTACTTCGCAAGCCGCCGCGCGCGCATCAGTTTCTTCATGGTTGTCGGTGTCGTGCTCGCGACGATCGGCATGGTCACCGTCGGCACTGGCACGGCCATGGCGTTCGCAATCTCGATGGGGTTGGTGGGCTTTACCCTCTATGGCCCGGACGCGTTGATGACCGGCGCCGGCGCCATGGACATCGGCAAGGCCGGCGGCGCCGTGCGGGCAGCAGGCATCATCAGTGGCCTGGGTTCCGCAGGTTCCGTCCTGCAAGAGTTGCTGATCGGGCGCTTGTACACCAACGGCGGCGGCGCCATCGCGCCCGTCCTGGCGACGCTGCTCGGCTCGGCCCTGCTGACCGCCGCTTGCCTGGGCACCATCCTCTGGCGCAACCGCCGCGGCCTCAGCGATTTGTAGTAGCGCATCCCCGCAACTTGCCGACCTGACATTTGTACTTGGACGGGCGACTTTACAACTCACCCGAAGGTTGCCTAGCATCCAGGCATTGCGCTTCCCCCAGCGCACCGGACTCGAATGTCACCGCTTCCGCAACCGAGGATGGCGCTGCGTGTTTTGAATGGAGACCTGCAAGGCCAGGTCTTCCGTGTCGAGCGCGAACTCATCGTCGGCCGCTCGACCGCGTGCGCCTTGTTCATTCCCGATCGCCGCATCAGTCGCGAACACGCGCGGTTTTTTGTCGAGGACGATCACTTTTTCGTCGAGGACCTCAAGAGCCACAACGGCACCCACGTCAACGGCCAACGCGTCGGCCGCGCCGAATTGTTCGGTGGCGATCTCGTGCGCCTGGGCACGTCGCAGTTCGCGATCGAGGCCGTCGCCGCGCAGGATTCTGCTGTCGTGCGCGTGGTCAGTGACACCCAGCCGCTGCAGCCACGCGTCGTCAAACCTGTTGAACAATCGACTCGTTCTGCCCTGACTCTGGGCACGATGGGTGCAGGCGACTACTTCAACTCGATCGGCGTGGGTGACACGGATCGGTTCGCCTCGCTCGAACGCATCGAGACGCTGCGGCAGAAGACCAAGAGCTTCGCGATCCTCTACGAGATCTCCAAAACACTCCAGCGCTATACAGACTTGCGCGAGACGTTGCCGGTGCTGATGGATCTCGTGCTGCAGGTGGTCGGCGGCCACCGGGGTGCGGTCGTGCTGTTCGACGGCGACGGCAACCTCGTCCCCAAAACCGTGCGTTACGCGGACAAGAGCGCGGCCCCGGATGAAATGCCGGCCATGACGATGTCCAAGACGGTCGCCGACTGAGTGCTGAAAGAACGCTGCGGCGTCATCACGGCGGATGCGGCGACGGACCAGCGCTTTGCCGCGTCGGAGTCGGTGGTCATCAACAATATCCGGTCGTTGCTGGTGGTGCCGGTGCTGGTGGGCAACCGTGCGCTGGGGCTCATCGAAATCGAGAACAGCTTGAGCATCAGCGGTTTTGACGAGAACGACCTGGACCTGACGTCGATCGTGGCGTCGATGATCGGCATCGCGTTGGACCATCTGGAGATGTCGCAGGCGAGAGAGAGAGCCATTGCCCAACTGCAGGCAGCGCAAGAACAACTGATTGCCACCCAAGAGCGCCTCGTCATCTCGGAGCGCATGGGCATGCTGGGGCGGCTGGCCAGCGGCATCGCGCACGAAGTGAAGAACCACTTGAGTCCCTTCATGCTCGCCGACATGATCGCGCACAAGTACAAGAATGATGAAGAGATTCAGGAGTCTGCGGAGCTGATGCTGGAGGCGCAACAGCGCATTCTCGGCTTGGTCGACGAAATCCGACTGTTTGCCGGTGGTGCTCAATCACCTGGAAATGCTGATCTTTGCGACATCTGCGCCATCATCACCGGCGTGCTGCGCTTCGTGCGCTGCGACCGCGTGGTCAAGGCAGCCGATATCCAGTTCCGCCCCACCGAGCGACCGTTGGCCTACGCCGACGCCCACCGCATCCGCCAGGTCCTGATCAACCTGATCCGCAATGCGGCGGACGCGTTGCCGGCTCAAGGTGGACGCATCGAGATCCGCGTCTCGACGCAAAATGAGCACGTCGTCATTGACGTGGCCGACAACGGTCGCGGCATTCCGGCCGATATCGCGGGGCGCGTCTTCGAACCATTTTTCTCGACCAAAGGCGACAAGGGCTTGGGTCTCGGTCTCGATATCTCGCGCCAGATCGCCGTCGCGCATGGTGGCACGCTCAGCTTCGAATCGACCGAGGGCGAGGGAACGGTGTTTCGCCTGACATTGCCGCCGACACCGCCAGACAAGCAGGCGCCGCCCTACGACGACATGACCACGGACCCGCACGGCAACCGCACGCCTTTGTCGCTGGTGTCCATTCCTGGTGAGTCGTAAGCGTGGGCGCCGATTCCGCGGCGGACACGCAGCCCGCCAGCGTCGCGCCAAGGGTAGCGCACCGCGTCGGAGACGTGGTGCGGGCCTCGCGCGTGGTCGTCGTGCGCAAGACGACGTCGGTGGAGCGGCTGGGTGGACGCCGCGGCAGCAAGCTCGCCACATTGGTCGCCGCCCAGGATCCGCTGGCGGATCGGGTGCAGGCAGCGCATGCGGAACACATTCGCACCCTTGCCGAGGTCGAGCGCGTCTTGCACGAACGCCGCATGGAATTCCGCGTCGTGCCGAACTTCACCAGGCCTTTGGCCGCCTGGGCCGATCTGGTCGTCACGGTCGGCGGCGACGGCACGTTCCTGCGCGCATCGCACAGCATCGCGCCCGGCAAGGGCGGCGACGGCCCGCCCATGCTCGGCGTCAATAGCGCGGCCAGTTCGTCGATCGGCTACTTCTGCGCGGCCCGCTGCGACGATTTTGCCCATATTTTCGAGCAGATTCTGGCGGGCGAGAAGCGCAGCCGCGCCCTCTGGCGGCTGGAAGTGTCCGTGAATGGCAAACCGCTGCGTGATCTTGCGCTCAACGACGTCTTGCTGGCCCACCGTGTGCCAGCGGAAACGACGCGCTACGTCCTGGCCATCGACGGGGCAGTGCAAGAACAGAAATCTTCAGGCATCTGGATCGCGACGGCGGCCGGATCGACGGCGGCCATTCGCTCCGCTGGCGGCCAGGTGCTGGACATCGATGACCGGCGGATCCAGTACCGGGTGCGCGAACTGATGCTGTGGCCGCTGAGCGGCGCGCCGCTGACGGGCGGTTTGGCGACGGGCCGAATCGATGTGACTTCGCGCATGTCCACCGGCGTGCTGTACATGGACGGCGGCCACCAGCGCGTCGCGTTCGGCTTTGGCGACTGCATCAGCTTTCGTGGCGCCGACAAGCCGATGCCGTGGGTCGCTCCCGTGTCGTTGGAGCAACGGCGCGAAGCCTGGCTTTCTGTCGCGCCTTCAGGCTAGGAGCGTGTCGGACTATCGTCCGTCCAAGCTCCATCGGTGCTGGTTGTTTGGGGCATTCGCACGAGAAAAGCCATGAAGTCATTCATTGGGTTTTTCGTGCGAATGGGAACCCGCAGCCGCGGCTTCCCTAGGAGCCTGTCGCGCTGAATCTGTACATCTGTTTTCAAGTAGTTACGCAACGCCATACCGAATCTCCGACCGGCTCCTAGACCCGCGTGACCGGCGGCAGATCCGCAATTGGTCCCGGCACCTGGCGCGCCAGACCGTGACGGCGCAAGCCCAGGATTGCGTAGCCCGGTTGCGCGGTGTGACCAGCGGGGCAGTGATCCTCGAAGGCGATCGCCGCGCCGCCCATGTCGCTGATGCGCGGCGCGACGCGCCGATCCTGCGCCCAAGCGGTTGCCAGTCTTTCGATCTCCTCGGCCGCGCACCGGCCGAGCGGCCTGCGGCGCAAGTAGCGCCCACACTGCGCGCACATCGGCTCACGGGCCAGGTGCTGCAGCGCCCTCGCCACGATGAGCGCCACGAACGCGGCTTCCAGCGCCATGGACAAGACAACCAGCCACGGCGGCGCAGGCAGGACGCGCGAAACACCGAATGCGCGGCTGACGACGATACCGACACGCAAGCTGACCCGCAGTGCGCCGCGCAGGCCGGAAGCACCTGTTTCTGCCGCCAAGCCGGCGTCGACCAGATCGAGAGGCGTCTGGGCATTTGCCGCGATGAATTCTGGTGCGAGTTCGGGCGCTTGCCTGGCAACCTCCTGACCTTGCTCCAGGCGGAACAGCAAGGCGTCGACCGTTCGATTGCTGCCCAGCCACAGCAGCGCGCACAAGATGCTCAATGCCGTTGCCGCCGCGCCCGGACGCCATCGCGCGAGATGCACGAAGGCAACGACGCCAACCGAGATCGAAAGCGCGGCGACGACGTCATAGAGGCCGAGGACGAGGACGGAGCGGCCCGCGGCCGCTGTCACAGCACCGACCAGCAGCGAGAGGGCGCATGCAGCCAGCACCAGGCCCACGCGAAGCGCCGCACGTGTCAACCACGTCTGCGGGAATCTTGAGTCTTTTCCTGATGTCACGCGGCCGGATAGAGCTTGGCGATCGCAACGGCAAGGTCGATGAATTCGACGACCTTGTCCGGCGACGCAGGCACCTGCCAGCAGGTCAGCCCCGCCATGCCGTCGTGCACGCGAACATCGGCCGGGTCAAAGGCCCGAAGTTGAAAGCCGATATCGCCCGACAGCAGCGCTTCGGCATCGGCGCCCGGCGACAGGCGCAGCTTGTAGCCCTCGGGAAGACGCGCATCCTGCACTTCCGGCGCGTCGAGATCCGGCAAATCGAGGCCGGTTGGCGGCGCAAGCGGCCCAAAGCGAACGACTTTGCGCGAATCGACCTTGGTGAGCACCAGCACGCGGACAAAGCCATCGCCCTGGCCCACTTCGGGCGCGCTGGCCTCGACCTTCAAGGCAAAGCCTTTGTGATCACCAGTCAACGTCGTCGTCGTCGCCGACTGCAGCGCCGCAAGACCCAACTTGCGCCCTGCCTGAGCCACCGGGTCGATGCGCCGCCGCGCCGAACGGTACAGGGCCACGCCCACGCCACCGAGCGCCAGCACGAGCGCGGCAATTCCGACGATCATCATCGGATCGTAGACCGCTTCAGGCGTCTCCTTGATACAGGCGTTGACGTCCTCAGCCTTCTTGTTGGTCGTAGCGACCGCCAGGCACTTGTGCACGATGTCCGCGGAAAGACGGCGATCGGTCTCCTTGTTCTGCTCGAACCACATGGAGCGCCACTGACGCCACCAATCGGCGAAACGTGGCTCGCGCGCGAGCGCAGCCGCGTCGTCGTACTTGTCCGGATCTTCGCCCTTCGCAGCGGCTTCGTCTTTGCGCTTCTTCTGGTACGCGACCAGCGCATGCTCGCGCTCCAAGTCAGCCCGCAACTCGGTGAGCTTGGTCGCCTCTTCTGTGGACGCAGGCTTGATCTCTGCGCAAGCGGATGTGCCGACCAGCGAGACCACGGCCAGCGCGGCAAGGCATCGCATTGCGCGGACATTGCCGCTCCGCTGGCTGCCATCGAGAGGACGATGAACCATGAGAGACCTCCAACGACTGGGCGCTTGACGCCTGCGCTCGAACGATTCGGACACGCCGTGGCGAGCCCCTTGCCACGAATCCAACGGGCGATGCACGAGTCATGCCCTGGGAAACGTGACCGATGCTAGCACGCAGGCTTGGCAAAGGCAAACTTCTGCGCGATGGCTATCTGCTGTGTTTTCACGCGTCTCTAGATCACCATCTTCCCGCGGCGCGCAGCGGCCCTGCCGCCCTGCAGCGGACCCCTGGCAGCCCCGCGCGGCGCAAGGCATGCTGGTCAACGAACGCGCCGACGCGTGCCCTGCAGGGAGGGGCGTTGTACGCTGGTTTCCCCAATCTTTGCTGGATATTGCGAGCGTTTTCGCTGCTGTGCGCGTCGCTCGCCTTGCTGGGGCTGCAGCCGGCCTACGCGTTGCGCATCCAGTTGCGGGCGCGCACGGACTTGCGCCTGCAGGCGACCCAGGAGGCCGCGGGTCTGCGGCTGCGCGGGCAACTCTCTGACTCTCGTGGGGCTCCGGTGGGCGGCGCGGCCGTCGTCTTCGCAGTCGTGACGGGGCAAGGTCCCACAGTGGACCTGCAAGCGATGACGAATGAATCCGGATTGTTCGATGCGCTCGTGGCGCGCGACCGCTTGCCGGAGGCTGCCGACCTCGTGCACGTCGAGGCGCGCTTTGGCGGCGATCCGCGGCTCGGCGAGTCGACGGCTGCCACGACCCTGGATGTGCAGAAACTCGAGGCTGCGATCGAGTTGCATCTGGAGACCGACCGGGTGGCTGCGGACGCCGCGCCGCTCGAAGCGCTGCTCGATGTGCGCTCGGGCGAACTGCCAATTCCGGGCGCTCCCGTACAGATCCTGATCGATGGTCGCGCGCTGGTGCTGGTGCGCACGGCGGGCGATGGACACGCACGAGCCTCGATTCCCATTGAGCAATTGGGGCAGCCGGGTCGGCACGTGGTGCAAGCGGCGGTGCTGCCGAGCGAACAGTTCAACGAGGCCTCGGCCGCGGCACGTGTCGAAGTGCACATGGGGCTCGCGGTCGAACTGCACGTTCGGCCGGGCAGCGCTGGGCAGACCTGCGCACTGGGCGACTGGTGCCGGCTGGCTGGACGTCTACATCGGCACCGCTGCCATTGCCCCCAATGGCACGCTGGCCAACCTCGGCATCTATGCGCGCCTGCTCGATGAAAAGGGCCAACCGATGTCCGGCGAGCTCGACACCGGTGGCGTAGTGGCCAGCGGTGCATCGTTCTCGCCCGGGATCGGCGCCTTGCCGGGCGGCCAAGCCCTGCTGGTCTGGCAAGGCGCGGCGGGCGGCGCCAAGGGGCCGCAGGTCGTGCGCGGGCGTGTACTCAAGGACGACGGTTCGGCGCTGACGCCGGTGCTCACC
>Ga0172370_10003760_pt1 | contig 20809 bp, 21 predicted proteins | sample LakKiv5m_FD_114538 | JGI IMG/M metagenome (GOLD analysis project Ga0172370, IMG submission 114538) | Freshwater microbial communities from Kabuno Bay, South-Kivu, Congo - kab_022012_11.5m | ecosystem: Environmental > Aquatic > Freshwater > Lake | place: Democratic Republic of the Congo...
GTAAATACAGTTTTTACCTTCTTGTTTTTTATGTGTGACCATGATTGCGTTTATTTCAATGTCCAAAATTAATTGTTTTTATTACTTCAGCGTCCCTTTTTCTTTCGATTTTACTCTTTAAATAAAGATTTTCGGTAAAAAGGAGACGCTGAGGGGAGCGAAAAATACAAAACATTGTATTAGTACAAATTTTTTAATAAAAGTTACCATAAATTTTAATTTTTTTTGTTAAACAAATTAATTACTCATTTATGGCAGAATAAAAGCTGCAAAAATCTATTATCTTTGCAGCAGAATCAAGCGTCAAATTTTGATTCCAAAGACGGCAATGAATGCGAAATCTTGCCGTCTTTTTTATTCGGCCAATAATTTCAAAGAACAAAATTTAAATGGTGGATTGTATATAACCATTTTTTTAATTTTCTTGATGATTCTTTTTGTATTTTTTTTGATATTTCTCAATTTACCTTTTGATTTACCTCCTTTTTCTGTTAAATTATTTGAAAATATTGGGAGTAATTAAATCTTCAAATGTATGTAGAATTAATTTGAAATAAGCAAATTTATTTTCAAAATAATCGTTTTTTATTTTTTTTTCATACTGATTATCAATTACATGCAATAAAATATCAAAGCCAGCACTTATGCAACTGATGCATTATTTTTAAGTTTTTTATTGAAATTTGTTATTTGAACATTGAAATTTTATCTGAATATTAACGTATGATCTTCAATGTATTAAAAGTAGCATCACAATAATGCACCTGAACCGGTTTTTTGTCAAATACAAATAATGACAAGCTGCTGCCGAAACCTCTGGCAATGATCTCCGTTTTGGCATCATCCAGCAATTCTGGTTTCAGCACCATTTTAAACTGGAAAGTATCATTTTCAAAGTTAATCTGAACAGATTTGGGTGAACCATCAAAAAAACCATTTTTCATCAGGTATTCTCCCAGTTTATTAGCGAGAGAGTCGGAAACTGATGAAGTATAATAAACATCTCCTGCATTGAAAGTTTTTTTATTTCCATAGGTATTCAATGCATACACTACTTTTATAGTTTTCAGCCTGTCGTTACAAATATGGGCATTAGTCACTTTGCCGTTAAATACTTCTGTAGATATCTGGTAAATAAATAGTTGTAATAAATCAATGGTATTTTGACTGTTCTGCGCTTCTTCTTTGATCACCATTCTGAACAAAAAAGTATCTGCATTCATATCAAGCTGAACAGTTTTGGGTGTGCCATCAAAAAAGCCTGCTTTAACAAGCCATTCACCTAATTTTCGGGCATCTTCCTTTTTAACTTTTTCAGTATAATAAAGCTGTCCTTTATTGAATTCAAGCTTTTCTCCGTAATGGTTGCAGGAATAAAGAAAAATAATCATCAAGATTGTTACAAGTCTGTTCATTTTCAAATACTTAAGATTAATAAATGTTTACCTCAGGAATTAATTCCACACCAAATTTTTCGTAAACCGATTTTTGTATTTTTTTTGAAAAAGAAAGAATATCTTTTCCTTCAGCATTTCCCAGATTCACAATCACCAGTGCCTGTTTTCCATGAACACCTACATTATTTTCAACAATATCTTTCCAACCACAAAGTTCTATAAGCTGGGCTGCAGCCAGTTTTACTGCATATTCACTATTGTATCCTTTTAATTCCGGAAAATCCAATAGCAGTTTTTCAAATTTATCTTTTGAAACGCTCGGATTTTTAAAAAAACTTCCAGCATTGCCAAGAACAGCCGGATCGGGAAGTTTACGTCTTCTTATTGCCATTATGGTATCAAACACCTCTTTAATCGATGGGTTATTGCTTTTTATTTCATTTTTAAGTTCCTGATATTCTGACCTGATAATTGGTTTTTTATTCAACTGAAAACTGACAGAAGTGATAAATTTCTTGTTGACGAAATCGTGCTCTTTAAAGATACTTCTGCGGTAAGCAAACCTGCATTCATCTTTCATCATTATTCTTAATTTTCCTGAGTCCATATCAATATATTCCAGGGAGTGCAAGGTATCTTTTACTTCAACACCATAAGCCCCGATATTTTGAATGGGTGAAGCACCTACAGTTCCGGGAATCAGTGCAAGATTTTCCAGTCCACCCCAATTATTTTCCACACAATAGGTTACAAAGGTATGCCAGTTTTCACCTGAGGCAGCTTTTACCCACACAAAATCTTCATTTTCATGCATTTGCTCTATGCCTTTGATAGAATCTTTAAGAACAAGACCATCAAAATCTCTGGTAAACAGGATGTCGCTGCCTTCACCTAGGATAAGCTTTTGACATGATTTGAATTCCTGATTATCAATAATTTGCAGAATATCCTCCTCTTTTTCTATTTCAATATAAAAGCGTGCTTTTATGTTTATCCCAAAGGTGTTGTAAGGTTTTAGTGATATATTTTCTTTTATAAGCATAATTCAGTCTTTACAAAGGTAGTTTATACAAAGTATTTAAAATAACGTCTTTTACAAATAAGAAACAGGAATTAAAAAGCTGATAATGTGAGTCTTACCTGACAAAATTATATCCATATTTTTGTTCCTTCAATGCAATTTTGACAAATATCGATGTCTTTGCGATTTTTCAGTAGATTTTGTCTGAATGTTTTTAAAGCATTTCCTTTCCAAATATCCTGAAAAGACTGTTCCTTGAGTGATCCGGCATTATATTTTGCATCCTTATCGAAACAGCAGGGCACCACTTGCCCGTCCCATGTGACAACACACGACTGCCAGCTTCGCCAACAATGGTTGTAAAACTTATTTTTTATGCGATAAGTGCCATCTTTTTGTCGTTTATAACGGCTATATTTTATGTTTTCGGGGATGATGTTTTTCCCTTTTTCATAGTCATAAACCTGTGCAGTTTTTAGTGCCAGATGATCGACTCCCATCTCTTTTGCAAGTCTTCTTATGTCTTCAATCTGGTGTTCGTTTTGCCTGAAAACAATGAACTGTAACATTACAAAGGGGTGTTTTGCCTTTAATCGTTTTTTTGTATCAGTCAAACGTTTAACTCCTTCCAGCACAGTTGACAGTTGTCCTCCCTTACGGTAGTATTCATAGGTCTGCTGATCGCTGCCATCAATCGAAACAATCAATTTATTTAAACCCGACTTTATAGTCATTTCACAACTTTTTTCGGTCAGGTAATGAGCATTGGTCGATGTCATCACATATATTTTTCGTTTTCGGGCATATTCCACCATCCTGAAAAAATCAGGATTTAAGAAGGGTTCACCCTGAAAATATAATGTCAGGTAAGCGGTTTCACGATAAATCTGATCAATTATTTTAGTAAAAAAATCGATATTTACCATTCCCGATCGTCTGGTGAGTGCTTTTAGTCCTGTTGGACATTCCGGGCAGGCTAAATTGCAAAGATTGGTGGGTTCTATCGAAATGCTCAATGGATTTCCCCAATAGATTACTTTTTTGAACAAGCGGGATAAATAAAATGAGGAAAAAACTTTAATTCCGTTGCACAGTCTTTTACCAGAAATTAAAGCAATAAGAGATAAATTATGCTGAAGTAAGCTGAAATTTGACATTATTATTTCAACATTTCGATAAAAGTTAAAAAATTCTTTAATGGTATAATACAGGAAGACACAGTTCCTTATTTCATAACATTCACTTAAACAATAGGAAAATTTATAAGATACAAAATTAAAAACTATTTTTAGTAAACTGGTGCTTATCAATAATTTCTTTTCAAAATAATAGTTTCTTTTGTAAAAATCATGTAATTTGATTTTAAAATTCCTTATATTTGCTTTTCTAAAATCTTGTAAAATCAAATCTGAGAATTTTACTTTTGGTTTGTACTACATTTATATAATGTCTGATCGTTTAATTTGTACAAAAAAAATAATGATTTATAATTAAATGGCTAATAATTTTAAGCTATTACTAATTTTATTTTTATTTAATAGTTTTTAAGTAAAATCGCAATCATATCATAATTTTTTATCAATAGGGATGACAAGAGATATAATTAATTTTTTAAAATATGATTTTAATCAAGAAAGGAGCGCTTTGCCTATTGATAATTTTAGTGTCACATTTCGCCTGCTAAAAAACAATTATTTTTCCTGTGATTATCTATATATTTTTGATTGGGATAAATCAGCAAGGTATTTAACTCCACAACCACCAAGTACGTGCAAATATCATTCTGCAAGTCTATCAATAGACAGAGAATTCCTGCAAAATTATTTTAGTAAATTGTACATATTCTTATCGTTAGGAGTCAACCTTACTTATAAAAATGAAGATTATTGGTTATATAATGAACCAATTCTAATTGGAGAATACTTGGTTTTTGGCTACTATTTTAATATAAAACCAGTATTTTTCATTACTAAACATTTTGGGTTATCTTTAAGAGCTAATTTTCTATACTACCCTGACAAACAAGATGCAACATGGCAATATATAAACAGGAAAAAACTTCTGAATGTTGGAATTCAATTGACTTATCGCTGGAATTTTAAAAAACAAAGTAGTAACCTAACCAACTGATATTCTATATTTTGAGAGATATGTTATTGTTCAATCTAATCTAAAATTAATGATTTTTGTTTGGCAAGTAAAAATCCTATAATGGTTTTTGCATCTTCTATCCTTGCATCAGAAATCATGTTGAACACTTCCCCGGTGCTGATTTCGTGCACTTCCAGAAATTCTTTTTCAGTGTCGAGACCACCACCACTATTTATTTTCTGAGAATCGGAAACCGTAGCAAAGAAGAGGTGAATTTTTTCATCCAAAATACCCGGACTGGGAAAAATTGTTTTTATCAACTGTGGATTTTCAATCTGATAACCTGTTTCCTCCAAGGTTTCGCGGACGATAGTAGTTTTTGCATCTTCATCATGCTCAAGCACTCCCGCAGGAATTTCATAGATAAAAGGATTTTCGTCAGCATGATAGACAGGAGCCCTAAACTGACGTATCAAAACGATGGAATGCTTTTCCTGATTGTATAAAACGATAGCAGCCGCATCGGGGCGGCTGACAACAAATCTTTTTATTTGGGTTTGCTTTTCCGGTAAAGAAAAATCAAGCTCTTCTACCCTGATAAAGCCCGATAAAATATTCTTTTTAGAAAGAAGATTTATCTTGTACATGCATTTTCAAGTGAAACTTATTTCGAAACCTTTTTAACAATGGCTTCAAAAGCTTCAGGATTGTTCATGGCTAAGTCGGCAAGTACTTTGCGATTGAGGTCAATATTGTTTTTGTGTAAAAGGTCGATAAAACGCGAATACGACAATCCATGAGGACGCACAGCAGCATTGATGCGTTGTATCCACAATGAACGGTAATCTCTTTTCTTCAGTTTACGACCGATGTATGCATATTGTAAGCCTTTTTCAACAGCATTTTTAGCAACTGTCCAAACATTTTTCCTTCTTCCAAAATATCCTTTGGCTTGTTTTAATATTTTTTTCCTGCGCTCCCTTGAGGCAACTGCATTAACTGATCTTGGCATTTTATTATCAATTATTTATTTAACATACTATAGTGCAAGCAGCTTTTTTATATTATTTTCATCTGCATTGCTGACAAGGACTACTTTCCCCAGTCTTTTTTTCTGATCATGCTCTTTTTTTGTCAAAATATGACTTTTATATGCATGTTTTCTTTTAATTTTTCCGGTAGCAGTTACTTTGAATCTTTTTTTTGCACCGGAAAGTGTCTTCATCTTCGGCATCTCTATTATTATTTACTTTTTACAGGATTTATCGTTACTATCATTCTTTTACCTTCAAGTTTTGGTAATTGGTCAACTTTTCCTATTCCATCCAGTTCCTGAATAAACTTGAGTAAAATAGTTTCACCACGTTCTGCATAAACTATTGTTCTTCCTTTAAAATGAACATACGCTTTAATTTTTGACCCTTCTGACAGAAATTTTTTTGCATGAGCTACTTTAAAATTAAAATCATGCTCATCAGTATTAGGTCCAAACCGGATTTCTTTCACTACCGACTTTGCACTTTTTTGTTTAATTTCTTTTTGCTTCTTTTTTTGTTCATAAATAAACTTACTGAAGTCAATGACTTTGCAAACAGGATATTCAGCATTTGCAAAAATTTCAACCAGATCTAGTTCTTGTTCACGTGCTATTTCCAATGCTTTATCAAGATAATAAATTCCTTCAACAACATTGGCACCTACAAGACGTACTTTTGAAACACGTATTTCGGTATTTATCCGATATTTGTCTTCAATTTTTGGTTCCTGATTGGGCCGTGGTTTATACTCAGTTGCTATAATTACCTCCTTTTTTTATTTTATTTCAATTTTTATTTTTTCTATTAAATTTTCAATTTTCATTTGTCCTAAATCTCCTTCTTTTCTTCTTCTTACAGAAACTAAATTTTCATTTTCCTCTTTTTCACCAACAATCAGCATATAAGGAATTTTTTTCATCTCAGCATCACGAATTTTCTTTCCTATCTTCTCATTGCTATTATCTAAGAGGGCGCAAATTTCGGAATTTGTTAAAGACTGACAAATTTTTTCAGCATAATTAATAAATTTATCACTGATAGGTAAAACAACAACCTGTGTTGGCGCCAGCCAAAGCGGAAAATCTCCTGCTGTATGCTCTATTAAAAGCCCAACAAATCGTTCCATGCTGCCAAAGGGTGCACGGTGGATCATAACAGGGCGATGTTTCTGATTATCTTCCCCAATATATGTTAAATCAAAGCGTTCCGGCAGATTGTAATCTACCTGAACTGTGCCAAGTTGCCATTGCCTGCCTAAGGCATCTTTTACCATAAAATCAAGCTTAGGACCGTAAAAAGCAGCTTCTCCTATCACTTTCACAGCATTAAGGCCTTTTTCCTCCACTGCTTCTATGATGGCAGATTCTGCCTGTTCCCAGGCTGAATCTTCTCCAATATACTTCTCTTTATTTTTTGGATCACGCAGTGAAATCTGAGCAGTGTATTCTTTAAAACCAAGCTTTTTAAACAATAATTCAATGATATCAACAACATCCAGAAACTCTCTTTTTAGCTGGTCGTGGGTACAAAAGATATGTGCATCATCCTGTGTAAAGCCTCTGACACGAACAAGACCATTGAGTTCACCACTTTGTTCGTAGCGGTAAACATTTCCAAATTCAGCAATTTTTATGGGTAAATCTTTATAACTGTAAAATCCATTTTTATAAACTTCACAATGATGAGGGCAATTCATGGGTTTTAGCATATATTCTTCACCCGGACTTGGTGTTTTTATTGGTTGAAATGAGTCAGCACCATATTTAGCAAAATGACCGGATGTGATATACAGTTCTTTACGTCCTATTACAGGACAGATAACCTGAACATAACCTCTTCTTTTTTGCTCATCTTTGAGAAAGTTGACCAGTTTTTCACGAATTATAACGCCATTAGGCAACCAAATAGGTAATCCAGCACCAACCTTTTCGCTGATCATAAAAATGCTTAATTCGCGTCCAAGCTTACGGTGATCACGTTTTTTTGCTTCTTCCAGCATCAGCAGGTATTCTTCCAGTAGCTTTTGTTTTGGAAAGGTAATGCCGTAAATCCTGACAAGTTGTTTGTTTTTCTCGTCTCCCCGCCAATAGGCACCTGCAATATTCAGCAGTTTTACTGCCTTGATATATGATGTATCGGGTAGATGTGGGCCACGGCAAAGGTCAACAAAATTGCCATGTTTATACAATGTTATTTCACCATCATTCAGTTCTGATATCAGTTCTAATTTGTATTCGTCATTTTTTTCAGTGAAATATCCAAGTGCATCATTTTTTGATATTTTTTCTCTTTTATATGGAGATTTATACTGAAGAAGCTCTTTCATTTTCGCTTCAAGCCTGTCGAGGTCGGCCTGTTGAAGTTGTTTGTCACCAAGATCAAGGTCGTAATAAAAACCATTTTCGATAGCAGGGCCAATACCAAATTTTGTTCCAGGGAAAACTGCTTCAACTGCTTCGGCCATCAAATGTGCTGAGGAATGCCAGAAAACCATTTTTCCTTCAGCATCGTCCCAGGTAAGGATTTTAACAGTAGCATCCTGACTGATAGGTCTTGTAAGATCCCACACTTCATCGTTTACTTTAATACCTAATGCTTCACGTGCTAAACTATGACTTAATTGTGAAGCTATTTCGTAACCGGAGATACCTTCGTTGTACTGCCTTACTGAACCGTCAGGAAATGTTAATTTCATAAAAATCGTTAAAAAAATGATGAAGTTTCAGGGGTGCAAATTTAATGCTATTTCATTAATTTATTTAACTCGTCACGTGCTGTATCATCTTTTGGGTCAATATTCAAAATTTTCTGAAAATCCTGGCGTGCCTTTTCAAACAGTTTAAGTTCTTTATAACATAAACCTCGACCCAGGTAGGCATCTTTATTTTCAGGTGAATTGTTGATGACATTTGTAAAATAACTGGTGGCAACCTGATACTTTTTCAATACAAAATTAATATAACCCAGATTGTAATTAGCACTTATATTTGATGGGTCGATGCTTAAAATACTTTCATAATCAGCAATGGCAGCATAAAAGCTGTCAATGTCCTGATAATATTTACCACGATTGTACAATGCATTTATATCATTAGGTTTTATTCTTACTGCATTATTTAAATAAAAAAGTGCATTTCGATCTTTTTTTAATGCTAGTAAATACCCTAAATCCTGTTGTGAAGTGAAATATTCAGGGTCGATACGCAAAGATGTTTTCAGGCTTTCAATGGCGCGTACAGTATCGTTTTTTTGAAGAAAATAAACTGCCATAACAGCAAAAATTTCGGGATTAAACTTATTTGCTTCAACAGCTTTATTTAAATATGCAATAGCTTCCCGCATACTGTTTTGATAAAGGTAAATTTTCCCAAGTTTGAGAAAAGCATATTCACTATTTGGATTAAGGCCTGTACTTTTTTCATAAGCTTTTATAGCTGCATTTATATTTGTAGCATCAAAATATAAATCACCAAGCAGATTAAAGTATTCAAAAATAGACGACTGTAAAGCAGTAGCCTTTTCCATATCATTGATGGCTAATAAAATTTTTCCTTTTTGCCTGAATAATTTTGCCCGCTGAAAATATAATGCATCTTCATCGGGATGTTTAACAATCTTTTTTGTTAAAATGTTAATACTACTATCCAGAGCAGTTTTTGGTTCATCAATAATAAGTTTTTTATTCTCAGCCCTGTCTTTGTTCTGGCATGAAAAAATGTTAAGAATTAAGCAAAAAACAAGCGGAAACAGTATTTTAATGTTCATGCTGAATGAAAAATTATTTAACAAACATACAAATTTAGCCTGTAAGTTAACTTTTATAAAATGTTATAAAATAAACAATAATGAATTTTCAGACATATAACTTTGTAGTTTACAAATTTTATTGTTGCAGCAAGTGAAAGTCATATTTAGCAAACTGAAAGATTTAAAAAAGAATCCAAAAACAAAAAATTATTACGATGTTGGATTATTCTTTATCATTATTCTTTTTTTTCATTTTTTGTGGAGATTATGGGAGCATAAACTTAATTTTAATTTTTTCGGTGTAGATTTTATGACACCCACCATACATCACCTATTAAATATCGTCAGGTTTCAGAGCAGCTGGTTTATAACGCATGTGATTGGTTTTGAGACTGTTATTAGAGGTGAAATTCTTATTTACGATGAATATTATCGTATGGGAGTAACATTGGGTTGCTCGGGTTTAAAGCAGTTTTATCAATTTACAGCCATAATCCTGTTATATTATGGACCATGGCGACATAAAGTCTGGTTCTGGATAATGGGCATCACAATACTGCACCTGACAAATCTTTTCAGGATTATATCACTTTTTATTATTTCAATTTATAAACTGGCATGGTTTGATACCCTGCATGACTGGTTTTTCAGACCTTTATTTTATGTGGTGATGTTTCTGCTTTGGGTTTGGTGGAACGAAAAATTTGCTTCAAAAACAAGATAATTTATTGCCAGGCCATTTTTGCCAATCCACCCTCTGCTGTTTCACGATATAAGCTGGGCAAATCGTGACCTGTTTTTTCCATCGTTTCTACAACCCTGTCGAACGATATTCTGTGTTTACCATCTGACATTATTGAATAGAGATTAGCATCGAGTGCACGTGAGGCAGCAAAAGCATTTCTTTCAATACATGGTATTTGAACAAGGCCGCATACTGGATCACAGGTAAGGCCTAAATGATGTTCAAGTCCCATTTCAGCAGCATATTCTATTTGTGCAGGTGTACCACCAAATAATTGTGATGCGGCTCCTGCTGCCATAGCGCAGGCAGTTCCTATTTCGCCCTGGCACCCTACTTCTGCCCCTGATATAGAGGCATTTTTTTTAATCAGATTGCCAATTAAGCCGGCAGTTGCCAATGCTTTTACTATTTTATCGTCATCAAAGTCGTGAAACTCATGCAATAAAAACAATACTGCTGGTAAAACACCACAAGAACCACAGGTGGGTGCTGTCACTATTTTACCACCATCTGCATTTTCTTCTGCTACTGCCAAAGCATAAGCAAAAACAAGTGCTTTACGTTTCAGTGATGCTTTAAAACCATTTGCCCTGATATAATAGGTTGCAGCTTTGCGTGGTAATTTTAATCCGCCTGGTAACACCCCTTGTGATGCAATACCTCGCTTTATGGCATTTTTCATGGTGTCCCACACTTCCTCCAGATATAACCAAATATCTTCTGTTTCATGCATAGCTACATATTCCCATAAATGGATACCTTCTGTTTCACAATATTTTAGGATAGTATTAAATTTTTGGTGCTTATAAATATTAGTAGTTTCTGCCAAACTATTATCATCAATAATTTTTCCGCCACCAACACTATATGCTGTCCATTTAGCAATTACATTTTCGTTTTCATCTAATGCTTCAAAAAGCATGGCATTGGGATGTTTTTTGAAAAATTTTTCTGGTTTCCATATAAATTGTACTTTTTTAGGCATAAGAGCTTTTGTAATAGCAACATCCGTTAAATGACCTTTTCCTGTTGCTGCAAGACTGCCATAAAGGGTAACCCTAATGCTGAATGATAAAGGATTTTCTTTAATAAATTGCTCAGCTGCAAAACGTGGCCCCATCGTATGACTACTCGAAGGCCCAAAACCTATTCTATATATTTCTTTTATTGTTTCCATATCATTGATAACGAAACTGTGATTATAGCAATGTTTATTAAAGTTCAAATTTATTAATTTTAATGCTAATTGAGGATGATTTTAAACAGCTTGTCAGAATTATTGATTTCTGAATGCAGTATTATTAAAACTATGTTATTAATCATCCTTACTTTCGCAGTACTTTCAAGTTCTGATTATAACCATGAAAAAAGCAATTTTATTATTAATCATCACCATTTTGATTTTTAATTCCTGCAAAGAAAAAGCAGATAAAAAACCTATTGTGAAAACTCCAGAAACTAAAGTTGTGGAAGTGAGGCAAATGAACATACGGATTATCAGTCAGTTTAAACACGAAGGCGACAGATTATACACCCAGGGTTTCGAGATTCTTGATGGAATTTTATATGAAAGCAGCGGTTTGTATGGCAAATCAGCATTAAAAAAAATAGACTTGAAAACCGGTAAAGTATTATACTCAAAATCATTGGAAGGTTTTTTTGCCGAAGGTTTAACAATAATAAATGGCTATATTACTTTGTTGAGCTATCGAGAAAACAAAGCATTTACTTATGATCTCACAAACTTTAACCAAAAAGCAATGAGTTTTGATTACGAAACTGAGGGTTGGGGACTTACTAACAATGGACAACAATTTATTATGAGTGATGGTTCTGACAGGATATTTTTCAGAAATCCATTGACTTTTCAGGTAGTACGGGTGATTAATGTACGCTTAAGAGGAAAACCAATTTACTATATAAACGAATTGGAATATGTTGACGGTAAAATTTATGCAAATGTTTATGGAGCAGGTAATATTTTAATGATTGATGAAAAAACAGGTCTTGTTGAAGCAGAAATCAATGCTTCAGCTATCAATTGTGCAAATTTAAGTGCTTCAAATCCTGAAGCTGTGTTAAACGGTATTGCATATAATAAACAAAGCAATACTTTCTACATTACTGGTAAGGAGTGTCCTGATATTTATGAAGTAAAATTTGAATAGTATGTCGATTCTTAGCATTATCATCCCAGCATATAACGAGGAAAAGACTATTATTTCCATTCTTGATAAAGTAATCAACTGCCAGCTACCTGAAGGCTTTGAAAAAGAAATAGTAGTAGTTGATGATCACTCTTTGGACCAAACTGCAAGTCATGTTAGTCATTGTATTAAAAAATGGCCTAATGCCAATATCCACTATGTTTTTCACGAAACAAACCGAGGCAAGGGAGCAGCCATTCATACAGGAATAGCCTATGCAGGCGGTGAGTATATTATTGTTCAGGATGCAGACCTTGAATATGATCCTGAAGAATATTCCATATTATTAAAGCCGATGCTAAGTGGTCAGGCCGATGTTGTTTATGGCTCACGATTTATGGGAGGTAAGCCTCATCGTATCCTCTTTTTCTGGCATTCAATAGGAAACAAATTCCTGACAATGTTTTCTAATATGCTCACTAACCTTAATTTAACCGACATGGAGACCTGTTACAAACTTTTCAGGAGCGATATTTTAAAATCAATAAATCTGAAAGAGAATCGCTTTGGCTTTGAACCTGAGGTAACTGCAAAAGTTTCAAGAGTTCCGGGTATCAGGATTTATGAAGTAGGGATTTCGTATTATGGCAGATCTTACAGTGAAGGAAAAAAAGTCAACTGGAAAGATGGATTTCGTGCTTTATACTGTATTTTGAAATACAATATCTGGTCAAGATAATGAAAACACGATATTTTCTTGAAATTGCATATAAGGGTGACAATTTTCATGGCTGGCAAATACAGCCACAGCTTAAAACCGTTCAACAGGTTTTGAACGAACATCTTAGTGTATTACTTGGTGAAAAAATAAACTGCATTGGTTGTGGACGCACCGATGCAGGTGTTCATGCACGTTCATATCTTTGTCATTTTGATGTAGAAAAACCATTACCTGAAAATTTTCATCACGAAATAAACTCTTTTCTACCTAAGGACATTCTGATTAAGAATATTTTTCTGAATAAATCAAGAATTCATGCACGCTGGGATGCATTATCACGTTCCTACGAATACCTTATTTGTAAAGGTAAAAATCCATTTTATAATGATTTTGCAGCAATTGAGTATAACATTCTGAATGTTGAATTGATGAATCAGGCCTGTAATGTTTTAATGAAATATGAAGATTTCAGTACCTTCAGCAAAGCACATGGTGGTAGCCAGCACAACCTGTGCAGGATTTTTGAAGCAAAATGGACTGAAACAGATGAATTTTATAAGTTTCAGATTACGGCAAACCGTTTTACACGTGGAATGGTAAGATTGATTTGCGGAACGATGGTATTGGTTGGCAAACAAAAACTAACACCTGAAGATTTTGAAAAGGCAATTTTAGCTAAAAACAGAAATCTAGCCGGAAAATCTATGCCTGCATGTGGGTTGTATTTTACCGGAGCAAAATATAAAGATGGATTTCTGATTTTGAAATCTTATGGATAGTTATTTCACTTCATTTTTACCTTGGTCTTTTTCAGCTAATAAGCTGTAAAGAGAAATATTCTGTTTGTAGCATTCCATCAAATAATAAGTCGCATTTTCAGTAGCAGTGCGTATCGAAGACAGCATTTGCTGAATCTGAACAATGTCGTTGAGTCTATTGATTTCGTTGACAACTGTTAAAATATCATTTAATTCATTTTCAATTAGTAAACAATTATTATAGGCTTTATTGGCTGTTTTGGAAAATTCAATCCATGATTCTTTTTCGAGGATTTTAAACATTTCAAGATAATGACCTTCAGCATAATGAAGATTAGCTTGACAAACACTAAAATTTGAAAACGCAATGTCGAGATATAAACTAATGTCCTGAATAAATGAAGCATTTTGTGCTTTTCTAATATTTTCCTGAAAATCTACTAACATGTCATTTAATTCCCTTAAATAGGCTTCTGCTTCATCACAATGATTTTTAAGTTCGGTTTGCTGTCCAAATGCACTTGAAAAGACAAAGAAAAGCAACAATATTAGTAAAAAGTGTTTCATTTCAACAATTCATAAGCAGATTTTGTACCTTTATCAATCGCAGGCAAGCCATTTTTCATCCATTCAGGAGCGGGTTCATCTTTCAGGTAATGATTAAAAAATTGTAACATACGAATGCTGAGGTCAACTCTGTTCGGCCACTTGGTCAGGTTATGTTCTTCATTATTGTAAACCAGCATCCAGCAAGGCTTTTGCAATCTTCGCATGGCAGTATAAAGTTCAATGCCCTGCTGCCAGGGTACAGCACCATCATTGTCATTATTCATCATTAGCAGTGGTGTTGTGATTTTATCAGCATGAAAAACAGGTGAATTTTCAATATACAGGTCAGGGCGTTCCCAAAGTGTGGCACCCAGACGGCTCTGACCTTCTTCGTATTGAAAAGCACGACTGACACCACTTTCCCAACGTATGCCACCATAAGCACTGGTCATATTTGAAACAGCAGCACCAGCCATTGCTGCTTTGAAAATATTTGTTTTTGTTATGATATATGCTGTTTGATAACCACCCCAGCTTTGCCCCTGCAATCCCAACTTTTCCATATCAACATATCCCAGTTTACTCAGATAATCTACTGAGGTCATCACCGTTTTATAAGCACTTTCACCCGGATAACCGGTTTTATAATAAATATCAGGGATGAAAATGATATAACCATTGCTGTTAAACAAAGGAAAGTTAATAACAGACCGACTAGGAACAGGCATATAATGCTGGTAAAGGTCATCGGTATAACGCTCATAATAATAAATAATGGCAGGATATTTTTTATTCTTTTCCAGATTTTCAGGAATATATAACAAGCCATCAAGCGTATCACCTTGATCAGATTGATAGGAAATCATTGATACACTCCCCCACCAATAGTCTTTTTGCTGATTGTTGGCATTTGTTAATTTGCTTTGGGTTGTAAAATTGTTTTTTGTTATCCATAAATCAGGAAATGTTTGATAGTTTTCTCTGGTAAATAAAAAAACATCCTGATTTTTTGCCTTTTTAAGGTTATCATAAGAATAATGATCAAATACGAGAACCTGTGGTGATGATGCTGGTAATTTAAGACTAATTAAACCTGATTTTTTATCCTTTTCATTAAAAACAGATAAAATGAGTGGCTTTTGCAAATTGATTACTTTTTCATCAGGGTTGAATTTTAAGTATCGCAAGCGATTATAATTTTTACGTCCATAAAATGATGTGAGGCATACAGGTGGTTCTTTCAGCTCAGGTTCAAATGACCAGATGTCGTATCTGGAATAAATCAGAATAGACTTGTCATTATCAGACCATCCAGCCATACCATAAGCGGGAGCGACAGATGGAATGTCCAGATTATTCTGGTAAAAGACATCTGTTTTATTGTTGGTGATGCATGTTTTTTTACCTGAAGCAATATTCATGGTGTACCAGTTGCTGTCGTTTGCATTGTACCAATAAACATATTTTGATTGTGGAGAAATGCCTATTTCTGCCATTAAATTGGATACAATTTCCTTTTTTTCTCCGCTACGAAGGTTTACAAGCCATGCGTCATAGCTACGTGAATTTTTCCATGTATAAGATACTTTATATTTTTCGGAGTTAAATACCAAAACATAGTCGCTGTTACCTTTATTAAAGGTTTTTGCTCTTTCAAGCTGTTCATCTTCAATTCTTATCAATTTTCCTGAAACAAGATCAAGCATGCATAAATATGATTTTTTCTGATCGTTTTTCAGCTCTTTCAGTTGTTGCGATTGCATCCTAGCATCATCCCATTTCCAAATATCCACACTATATTTTTCATCATCAGTTAAGGTATCTTTTTTCTCTGGTTTTGAATTAGGTGAAATACCAAAGAATATACGAGTGCTGTTATCTGAAAAATAGATATTACCATTTTCCGACACTGAAAAGCCGGATGGCATTCCCTGTGTGACTGTGTCGGCTAACTGAAGACTTTTTCCTGATTTCTCGTTCCAGATGCATAAAGACCAAACCTTATTTTTTGCTGTGTCAGCAGATAGAAGATATGCGATTTTTTCACCATTTTTGTCGAACACAAATTTTGATGTGGAAGAAGTGGTTCTGATAATTTCAGTTTGAGTGTTTTTTTGTGTGTTATAAATGATAATAATACTGGTATCCAGTGAGTCTTTGATTACCTGCTTCAGTGCAATTGATTTTCCATTGTCTGAAATACTGTAGTTGTCGCAACGGTCAAAGCGTAAGCTTTTATTCAATATAGGATTGATAGCCAGAACAAAGGTTTTCAATTGTTTTTTTTCTTTATCGACTTTCTTTTTCTGTTCTTTTTTCTCAGCATCAGTCATTTCTTTTTTTACAGCAGCAGTATCGGTTTTTTCTTTTTTGTCCTTTGTTGTTTCCGGTAACTGAAACTGTGCTACCAGCCATGATGAGGCTTCTTTTGGCAGCTTAAACGATTTCAGATTGGGAAAATATATTATACTGTCTTTTGATAGCAGCCAGATGGCTAAGGTATCTTTGGGTAAATTCTCAGTTTTAATTTTGTTAAGTTTCATTTTTCTGATTGTATCAGCTTGTGCTTCTATGCGAAATATCAGATAATCGTTGTTTGGTGAAAACTGGGCAGATTTTCCTCTCGACAATGAGTCGGTTTTTCCGGTATTTACATTATGTAAATAAATAAACCCATCGCCTTTTAAAGGATTGATCTGATAACTTACCCAATTACCATCGTTTGAAATTATAGCATTGTCGATGGTTTTCCATTTTTCATAAACACTATGGGAGAGTGTTTTTTTTTGAGCAAACAACAGGTTTGTGGAAATCATCAGAATGGTAATAATTAAGATATTTTTCATGAATAAACTGATTTTAATGGTTTCAAAAATAAAACAAAAGGAATTCCCAGCAGGGCAACTAAAGCCGAGATGAGATAAGTTTTTTCCAGGCCATAAATATCCATTAACAGGCCAACAAGTGCTACCGATGCTGAACTGATGCCAAAAGTTACTGTCATGTAAATGCTGTTTAAAAATGCAGGTTTACTTGTTTTAATATCCTGCACATAAGCCAGCAACACCGGTTGAGGAGAAAAATGGAAAAACCCAATAATTACGAGCACAGGCACCATCATGGTAAATGAAAGAATATTAATAAAAATAAGCATCAGCACAGGACTTACCAGTGCAATAACCAGCAGGGCAGTTTTTCTACCTATTTTGTCGGAAATGCTGCCACTGAGGCTGGTGCCTGCAATGCTTCCTGCCTGTAATATTGATAATGCTGCACCACATAACCACAACGAGTAGCCTTTTGTATTTAAGAATGTTGGTAAAAATGCTGTCAGGCAAAACGACATCAGCCCGCGACTGGTAATGTAACCCGACATCAGCAGAAAAAAGGGGAAATATGGTTTTAGTTCTTTCCATGCTCCCTGAGTATTTTGCTGGCTGGAAATGTCTTGTGAAACAGGAATATTATTTAACCTCAGATAAAGCAACAAGGATGCTACCAGACCTAAAGGAATAATGCGCCAGCTTCCTTCGAGTGTCCACATACTGATGGCTGCTGTAATCAGCATGGGGCCCAACATACGTGCTATTTCGCCACCTGCCATATAAAAACTCATTCCCATACCCAGACGGCTGCCCGAGACCTTTTTCATCATGACAGGAGTGGGAATATGGTAAAGTGCTGAACTCAAACCCATTGTGGCTGCAAGTATCAGCAGCATGGCATAGGATGGGGCTGCTCCCAGCAGACTCATTGTAACTGCCGTTACCGAAGGCATCACAATCACCATATACCTCATTTTTATTCTGTCGGCTATGGCACCAACAAAAGGATTTATTAGTGCAGGAAGATTTTGCAACATGCTCAGCATGGAAGCCTGACTGTAGCTTAATGCGAATTTTTTGATAAGCAAGGGTAGAACAGGAGAAAGAAAGGCTGAAAAAGTATCATGCACCAGATGCGAGAACGAAACCAACAGCACATTTGCTGTCTGAAAACCACTGGCATTTACTTTTTTCACTTGTTGACGGATATATTGCATAGGTTATAATACTGTTGTAAGTTGTAATTCAGCAAGGTCACCACCTGCCCGATATTGCGTGTACCCATCATCAACTCATTTTTCCGGACAAAAAACGGAAATGGACGCGACAGTTGCTTCATATTCATGTCTTTTACAATCAGTGCTTCAATGCCAGTGCCTGTTGATGATTCGTCATCACTCTCAAGGTAATCGAACTCTGCAAAATAATAGATAGGGTTGATAATTTTGATACTGGTGTCTATCTCAAGCTTTTCATTTAGTAAAATACCATTGAACTGTCCTTTCAAAGCAGCATCTGTCTGGCTGCTGAAGAAAAAATATACCGGACAAAAGCTGAATCTTTGCCTGAACGAATTGATAATTTCCCTGTTCATATCGGCTTGTTGCTGTTTCATTGTTTCTGCTTCTTCAGTTTTCCCATTTTCAATCAGATATTTTATCGCATTTTCAGATGTTTTCAATCGTACTATCAACACACCATTTTTAAGTTCAAGGATTTGTTTTTTTGATTGGTCTGTATTTTCCTTTTCATTAGTTTTTTTTGTTCCTGTATTCAATGGAATGCTTAAGTAAAGCTGAATATTGTGAAAACTGGCATCTTTCAGTGGAAAAAAATATTTAAAACCAATGCCTGAATTTCCCTGAAACCTGAAATTCAATCCTGCAAAAGCTTCCCATTCATTGTAAAAATTAGTTTTTGGTAAAAAGATCGTAGAATCAGTACCTACAATAAACCTTGATTTGATAACAAACGAAGGAGTTATTCCAGCCTGAAAACTCAGTGAGGGAGAAATGTAATAGTTAGCACCAGCCTGAAAATCAAGGTACTGAAACCTGTATCTTGAATATGGGAGCAACACATTTGAGCCCTTGAGTGAGTATCCGCCTGAAAATTCAATACCCAAAGATGAAGAAAGAGGTTTGCTTAACCCGAGAAAGATAAATGGTTGAGTGGCAGCAGTACAATCAAGGCTGTCGTTCTGTAGTTTAGAAATGTTAACACCGGTAATGATTGCAGGGCTAACATTTTCAAAAAAATCGCTCCTGTTGTTTTGTGAAAAAATTACATTTGTAAATACAGATGCCAAGAAAGCTAAATAGTATTTTTTCATGTTATTCACCAATAATTTTAATCAAAACCCTTTTTTTTCTTTTGCCATCAAATTCACCATAAAAAATTTGTTCCCATGGTCCAAGGTCCAGTTTTCCATTTGTTATGGCAACTACTACTTCGCGTCCCATGATGGTGCGTTTGAGGTGAGCATCAGCATTGTCTTCAAAACCATTGTGACGATATTGTGCGTAGGGTTTTTCAGGAGCCAGTTTTTCAAGCCAGACTTCAAAATCATGATGCAGCCCGCTTTCATCGTCATTGATAAACACACTGGCCGTGATGTGCATAGCATTTACCAGCACAATACCTTCCATCACTCTGCTTTCATTCACACATTGTTGAACCTGCCCTGTGATATTGTAAAATGCCCTGCGTGAAGGAGCCTCAAACCAGAGTTCTTTTCGATAAGAATTCATTAAACTGTTTATTTACTTAATTGCAAAAATAAAGGACTTCAGACTTACAGGGTGATATTATCTTGCAAAATGGCTCATTTATGAAGAATTTTATTTTTTTGTACCACAAATTTTATTATTCATTCAAAGTTATTAAAAACAAAGAATTATCTATATTTGAATTGTAAAAATAATTGAAAAAATATGAGAAATAAAAAAGGCGACCTTATGATAGACCGCCCCTGAATGTCTTCATAACGGAAAAGAGTAAAATTTTGTATGAAAAATTTTAAAGTTAAAAGTGCAAAAAAAACTCCCACGGAAGTACGCGGGAGTATGAATAACTCTTCGGCTTTTAGCCTTATTGTGAAAAGTCTTTCGGATGCAATAATAAAACATTTAAATTAATTACGCAAATGAAAATTTTAGGATTAGATTTAGGTACAAATTCTATTGGTGCTTCATTAAGAGATGATGATTTAGATCAAAATCAATTTGTTTGGGCAGGTGTGACAATATTTGAAAAAGGTGTTGGTGAAGGAAAATCAGGTGAGTATTCTTTTGCAGCAGAAAGGACAAAAAACAGATCTGTAAGAAGACTTTATCAGGCAAGAAAATACAGGCTTTGGGCTACTTTATTTTATTTGATTGAATATGGATATTGCCCATTAAAAATGGATGAACTGAACCGCTGGCAAAAATATAATAAAGAGCTTGCATTGAAAGGAGAAGGAGGGCGAACCTATCCTCTAACAAATGAGGAATTCAATAATTGGATAAAGCTTGATTTCAATAACGATCGAATTCCAGATTATACAAGTCCCTATCAGCTAAGAAATGAATTAGCTGTAAATGAACTTGATATGAATAATCAAATTTCCAAATATAAATTTGGAAGAGCTCTTTATCATATTGCTCAAAGACGAGGATTTAAAAGTAGCAGAAAAGAAAAAAAACAGATTGAAGATACTGACGATATTACTGAAGTTACACTCAAGGCTTCTGAGTCCCAAAAAGTGTATGAATTTGAGAGAGGGTTAAA
>Ga0172370_10003762_pt1 | contig 20797 bp, 17 predicted proteins | sample LakKiv5m_FD_114538 | JGI IMG/M metagenome (GOLD analysis project Ga0172370, IMG submission 114538) | Freshwater microbial communities from Kabuno Bay, South-Kivu, Congo - kab_022012_11.5m | ecosystem: Environmental > Aquatic > Freshwater > Lake | place: Democratic Republic of the Congo...
ATATTACTGGACAAGATGCAAGCAATCGGAAGATGCTCCACCTATCTGGAGGTATTCCATAAGCCACCACTACCATTCCCTGCTGCAGGGTAGCAATTCAATACACTTCGAAAACAGAGCCTTTTTATTTGCAAGCCCAAAGATGATAAAGGGGATATAGATGCAGAACGAAAGCGCCGGAATCAGCGACGAAACATCCAATATCATCGAAATGCTCCCACAACATTATGCGGATCTGGAATATTGGACGATACTATAGCATAGTAACTCGCAGAATGGTATCCATCGCGACGATTTTTGCAGGCTTCATGACCTTGCTGGTGGCAGAATTGCGCCACCTTCGAAGAAACACAAGACTCCCCATCAAAGGGCACCGGTTCCTCCAGGCCTTCGGCTACTCGCTCATCGCGCTCGGGTTCTCGACCTCCTTTTTCGACGCGCGAGTCTCGGATAATTCGCCCATGTTTGTCCGCGCGATCCTCCTCATGCTCACGCTGATCGGAGGCGCCCTCCTCGTCTGGACCACCTTTCTCGAAATTCCACTTGGCATGGCAAAATTCAAAATCGCTCCTGGCCACGCGTACAATTTGGGGAGCTATCGCAGATGCCGGCACCCTGGCTTCTGGTGGTTTTTGCTGTTCTCGGCGAGTTTTGCCGCTTGGGAGGGAAGCGCGCTCGGCTTTGCGCGCATTTTCGTTGCCAATCTGCTGAATCTGCTTCTCATTTTCTTACAAGACAAGTATACTTTTCCTTTACAGTTTGTAAATTATCGCGAGTATGCGGCGGTCGTTCCCTTTCTTATTCCGAAATTGCCGCGTTTGAGGAAACAATGAGCGCAGATAAAAAGCGGACCGTGCTCGTCGTTGAAGATGACGCATCGATGCAGAAAGTGCTGTCCATAAGCATGCAGAAGATGGGTCATGGCTATAAGATCGCGAAAAATGGCCGGGAAGCCCTCGACCTCGTCGAGGCGGGAGATGTGGCGCCCGACGCCATTCTGCTCGATATTCGCATGCCGGTCATGCCAGGCCTCGTGGCCCTGCCCAAGCTGCGCACCATTCTGCCCACTGTGCCCGTCATCATGCTCACCGCGTTTGGCGACCTCGAGACCGGGCTCTCCGCGATGAAGGCGGGCGCCTTCGACTATCTCGTCAAACCGAGCTCGCTCGACAAGATACGCGAAACCCTCGAGAAAGCCTTCTCGTACAGGGAAGTCATGGAGATGAAGGCCGAAGAGGAGCGCCGCCGCGAACAACAGCGACTCGATCTCGAAAAGCGGGTGGAATCGAGCTACGAAGAGCTGGGAAGCGTCTACCAGCAGCTTAAAAAGATGAACATGCAGACCGCTTACGCCCTCGCGGAGACCATCGAGGTCAAGGACCGCTACACGCAGGGCCACTGCGAGCGCGTGCGCTGGCTGAGTTCACAGATCGGAAAGGCGATGCGCCTGCCCGCCGACGACATCGAGCAGCTTGAATACGCCGCACTGCTTCACGATATCGGAAAAATCGGCATCCCCGACTCCATCCTCAACAAGGAAGGCCCGCTCGACGACCGCGAGCGTGAGATTATCCGCATGCATCCCATCATCGGCGCCCAGATTCTCTCGACTGTCGAATTCTTCGAGCGCGCAGCCGCCGCCGTGCGGCATCACCACGAGCGCTGGGACGGCAAGGGCTACCCCGATGGCGCGATGAGCGACGGCATCGACAGGCTCGCACGCATCATCTCGCTTGCCGACACGCTCGACGCGATGGCGACCACGAGACCTTACCGGGTCGCGCTCGACTTCCAGCAGGTCATCGGAGAAATCAAAGCCCTGCGAGGGGTTCAGTTCGCGCCGGACGTCGTGGACGTGTTTTTCGCCGCCGGTTTAGACAAGGCGTATCTAAAGAAGCTTGAAGAAGAGAACCCTCAAAAGTCGAGCTGAAGCCGTCAGAATCGGTACACGAAACGCCCCTGGATAGTCTCGCCGCTCTTGTTCCAGAATGACGCGCGCTTGAATCCGTAGAGCACCGACTGATCGATATCCGAGTCGCCTGAAGACTGCAGGAGTTCGACTCCGCGCAGCTGCTTGTCCTTCGTGACCGAGAAGCCGATAACCACAGGATTGAGCGTTTTGCCGGACTTATAGTCGGCCTTCGCAGCGTTGTACCCCGCGTCCTCAAGCATCTCCCATAGCTTTTCGCGTACTTCCAGCGGCACGAAGTTCGTCAGACGGTATTCGTTTCCCGATATGGAGTAATAGTTGAGGAAGGCGCGCTTTCGCGCATCCGCGGTCGAGATGATCGTATTGGGTGGAATTATCTCGTTGGGTATCGCGTTGAAAAGAGAGACCGGGACAGTCGCGGGCAGCGGCATGCTCAGATAAATCGGGACATAGAGGCTCTGCCCCACCGTTTCCGAGGAACCGCCAAGCGTGGTCTCCACGGAATTCCCCGCCTCGCTTTTGCTGATGCGGACTTCCTGCCCCGTACCATAGGGCACCTGGCCTTCACCGGGAGCCAGCACCGAGGTCTCGCTCGAACTCACGCGCGATCCCGGCCCGCGCTGGCCAGGAACCCAGGGTTCAACAGGCTGTTGAATCTCGGGGGCGACCGGCGCTGGCGTGGTTTCCGCGCTGGGTGCGGGAGTTGGGGCCGGCGCGGGCGCGGGTTGCGGGGTCTGGGTCTTCGTCTGGGGCTTGGGGGCTGGCGGTGGAGGGGGCGCTGGTTTTTCAACGACCACAGAGTCTTTTTTTGCCTGAGCTCCCTGCCCGACGTCGTTGGCGACAGGCCCCTGGATATTCACAATGAGGGTTCTGTTAGTGAAATCGACACTCTCCGGACGGAGAATGTCGTACACGATGCCCGCGATAAACAGTAAAATGTAGAGACCTATGGCGATGCTGTACGAAACGAGAGTTCGTTTGCGCTGTTCTTTCTGGACATACGTGAGCGTCTCGGTCATTGCACCACCTTTTCTTTCCTGGTGATGAGGCCAACGTTCTCGATGCCATTAAACCGCATCGCGTCGAGCACCGAGATGATGAGCTGGTACTCCGAGGCCGATTGCCCCTCCAATATCGCCCGAATCTGCTTCGCGTCCGAGCCGCTCACGCGCTTGCTCAGGACCGACTGCAGGCCTTTGAGGTCTGTCTTAGTCTTGTCGACATAGATTTCCGTGGGAGAGACGACCACGACTCTCAGCTCAGGAGTCGAGATCGACTGGGCGGTCTGAGAACTGGGCAGCTGGAGCGTAATGCCGGGCGCAGTCTTGAACGTCGTCGTTATCATGAAAAAGATGACGAGCTGCAACACGATATCGATAAGTGGAGTCAGATCGAAATTTATCTTGGGTGAAAGCCTTCGGTCGCGCGCCATCATGCCTCCTTTGAGGCTGCATCCTCAACCTTGGCGTTCTTTTTATCGGCGTAGCCCGAAATGAGATCGACGAGGCTGTTCACCTGCGTTTCAAGCCGAATCATGATGAGATTCACTTTTGAAGTGAAATAGTTGTAGATCATGATGATGGGGATCGCGACCACAAGGCCGCCGACTGTGGTGATGAGCGCCTCGGCGACACCGCTCGCGAGAGCGGATGGATCGCTCACGGCGCCAAAGCGCCCGAGCACGCCGAAGGCCTTCATCGTTCCAGTTACCGTACCAAGAAGCCCGAGGAGCGTGGATATGTTGGAGATCGTGCCGAGGGCGGTCAGGCCACGCTCGAGGCTCACCGACTCCATGGCGGCGGCGTCCTTGAGTAGCTCGCGCTGCAGATATTCGGGTTGATTCCTGTTTTCGATGCCAACCTTGAGCAAGGTTGAGAATGGCGAAACATTCTGATCGCAGATGGCGAGAGCTTCCGAGAAATGCCCTTCCATGAGGCTCGTCTTTATGCGGAGAAAGAGTTTTTCCTCATCGATTGAAATGCGGCGCAGAAAGAGGAGGCGCTCGATGATGATCGCCAGCGCGACGAGTGAAAGCGCCATGATGACCCACAGAACTGGCCCGCCTTTGACAACAAAATTCAACATGACCGCTCCTTGAAGATGTAATCAGCACCTAAAAGTATATCGCTCTATTTAGGACTCATCTAAAGCGAGTGCGCGGATGCGCCGCGCGACAGATTGCGCGCGTTTCTCCGCGGCTCCTATATAAGTATCGACATCAAAGAGGTTTTCGATAGCATCAGATGAGAGCCTCGACGCAAAAAACACGTCGGATTTCACGATGGTTTTAAGCGGATTGGGCTTGCCCTCGCTCACGGAGGCCCAGGCCGCCATCGCGAGATCCCGGAGTCGCTCGTGCGTCTCCTGACGGTCCGCCCCGCCCTTGCCCAGAGTCATGAGGACGCGCTCGGTGGCGGCGAAAGGAGCATAACTCTCTACAGTGCGGCGAATAGCGTCAATATCGACAGTCTGGCCAACAACGATCTTTCGCATCGCCGCAAGGAGCTCATCGGCGGCGAGGAAGGCTTCGGGAAGAATTATGCGCCGGTTGGCCGAGTCGTCGAGCGTCCGCTCGAGACCGGAAAGAGCCGTGTCCTCCCACGCGGGCTGTGCGTAGCTCGCGATGAGCCGCGCGAGCGAATCGATTTTTTCAGATTCAATGGGATTTCGCTTGAATGGCATGGCTGAAGAGCCGATCTGCCGGGCGCCGAAGGGTTCCGAGAGCTCTCCCAGCACAGGCATTTGGAGAATGCGGAAGTCGAAGGCCATTTTGTGGAGAATCGCGGCGAGTTCCGCGAGCAGAGAGAGCACGCGGTAGTCCTGGACCCTGGGGTAAGTCTGCGTCGCCACTTCAAAGAAGGGCAGCCCCAGTTCCTCAGAGAGCGCGCGTTCGAACTCTTCGAGCCGATCAACGCCGATGAGTTCGGCGTAGGATGCGGAGGTGCCCACCGCCCCCTTGAAGCCTTTTCCCTTTATGGCACGCTCCATCTGGACGACGCGATCGTAGGTGTCCGCGAGATCCTGCGCATATGAGGCGTAGCGGTAGCCCAGGGTGGTGGGCTCAGCGGGCTGGAGGTGAGTGAAGGCCATCGCGGGAAGCGCCGCATAGCGCTCGATCTTGTCGGCGAGCGCGGCGAGGAGCGAAGAAAGGGCGCGTTTTATGAGCCGGATGCTGTCGCGAACGCGGAGCGCGTCGGTGTTGTCCTCGATGTCCATCGAGGTTGCGCCGAGGTGGAGCACACCGCCCGCGCCGGGGCACTGCGATGCGTAGGTTCGCAGCTCCGCCATGAGATCGTGGCGGATGGATTTCTCGATCTCATCCGCCTTGGCGAAATCGATATCGCCCGCATGGCGATCGAGCTCCTCAATCTGCGCGGCGGTCACAAGCCCATAGCGCGATTCAGCCTTGGCGAGGGCAACCCAAATCTTCCGCCACAGAAGGCGTTTCCCGCGCTCGCTCCAGATTGCGCGCATCCGCGGCGAACCATATCTCCACGAGAACGGCGATTGAAACTGATCGAAGGTATCCATGCGTGCATCCTAGCATTTTGAGCTCGAAAATTGAATCGGGACAGGCGATCGCGGGCGAATATGTAATGCGTGCGCACAAGGGCGCGGCCGCGCGATGAGAGCGCATACCTTGGAGGAGGTCGTATGAATCATCTCAACAGCATTTTGGTCGAAGGGAATCTTGTTCGCGATCCGAACTATCGATCCACCACTTCGGGAAATCAGGTCTGCGACTTTACTCTCGCGACGAATCGCAGCTACAAGATCGCGGACCAGAAGTACGAGAACGAGGTTTCGTATTTCGACATCGAGGCGTGGGCGAGACTTGGCGCGGCCTGTGCGCAGAACCTGAAGAAGGGGCGAGGCGTCCGAGTGGTCGGCAGGCTAAAACAAGATCGCTGGACAGATACCGAGGGCAAGACACACGCGAGAGTCAAAGTTGTGGCCGAGCATGTCGAATTCAAACCGATGAGCAAGACAGACCACGAAGATCCTAAGAAAGCCGAAGGGGTTTTTATCGAGGAACCGAAGCGCGCCGAAATCGGCGAGGCGGTGTTCTAGCGAGAGGGGGCGGGCAGGCGGAGCAGAGGGCTGGACGCGAATTCAGCCCTCTGACCGCTTGTCGCTCTGCTCGTGGAAATGGTACGGGAGGAGCGCGTCCGTCGAGTCTTGTACCGCCTGCGCCAGCAGCGAGAGGAATCGATCGCGTATCTCGACATTTTTCATGCGCGCGGTGGGGCCGGAGATGCTGATGGCACCCACAAAATCGGATCCAGGCAGGCGCAACGGCATCGCGTAGCAGGTGAGGCCGATCTCGAACTCCTCTTTGTCGAAACCGAACCCAAGTTGGCGCGCCTTGTTCACCTCATTGATGACATCTTCCGGTTCGATGATGGTCGACTCCGTGACCCGCTCGAGGGGGCCCGGTCCGAGAATCGCGCGGATCCGATCATCCGTGAGCTGCGAGAGTATGGCCTTCCCGACACCCGTGCAGTAGAGCGGCAGCCGATCGCCGGGCATGGAGCGCATGCGGAGGCTTCTGTTGGCTTCGGCGCGGTCGAGGAAGATCGCAGTTTCACCCGCGAGATAGGCGAGATTGACGGATTCTCCCGATTCTCTGGCCAGCCGCTCGATGATTGGGCGCACTTTCTCGGCCACGAGCTGCCGGACAGGCACCTTGCTGCCAAGTTCGAAGAGTGACAGCCCGAGAGTCCATCCCGAATTGCAGCGTTCAACAACGCCCTTCGATTCGAGCACGTTGAGATAGCGCAAGGCGGTGGCCTTGTTCATCCCTGTCTCTTTGGAGAGTCTCGCAAGCGTCACGCCGTCTCCCACATTCGCGAGATAAAACAGAATATCGAGAGCCTTGCCCGCCGATTCACTCATAATTCAGAACTCCCAAAGCGCTGTTGTACACGCCGCCCGCTGAACGTCAGTAAAATTGAGCGCGCTCACATCTGGGTATACAGCCATGTCAGTTTTTGAAACAGCGTTTTATTTTTCCAACTGTATACGGAGAAACCGCAGTCGTCAAGGAACTAGGTCGATTCTTTTTGTAGAATCATCGTTTTGGTGGCCGTTTCTGCGGCGAACGCTCGGATCGAGGGGCTCCTGATGCCCTCTTCGATGCGTAGGGAGACCGTGTATTCGCGGATGAATCGCCGTCGGACCTGTTTCTCGGCTTGGCCGTGCGCGGGGCGCCGCTTCGCGAACTCGGATTTGAGGACCGAGCACGGGTATCCGCCGAACCGTAGTCCGCGTTCGCGGCGCGAGGGGCGGCTCGCGGGGTGGTTCGACTGGTGGCGCGCCCTGAGGGTCTGCCCGCCGTATTCCCGGCATGGTCGCCCGCACGGCGCGGGCTGCGTTCGGCGCCAGGGCGTGCTCCAGTTTGCGGAGTTCGATGCCGCGGCGCGCCTGGTGCGGTAGCGCCGTACTTTGGCTCGCCACCCTCTCTGCGCACCGTGTCCTCGCTCCAAAACCCGTCTTTCCAGTTGAATCGCGTCGTGTTTGGCAGAACCTTGAACTGATCGGCCGCTTTGGCGAGGTCTCGATAGAGGCCGCGCGAGGGATCGGCGTTCGAGAGATCGAGGATGAAGCGCGAAAAACCCTGCTTCTTGAGGGTGGGCACGAGATCGATGAGCGAGAATGGGGTGTCGGGGATGACCGAAGAGTAGTCGCGCCGGCCCAGCAGCGTGAAGGCGTTTCCCTCGCGATCCGTAAAGTGAGAGTGTTCGTGTTTTTGCGTGAGGTCTGCCCTGATCCGGAATAGATCTGGGTAGCCGAAGAGCACGGGCACGAAAAACTGAGCCGGTAGATATTCCGTGAGCTTGTAGAGATCCTGGCGGGAAATCTCGTAGGGCGGGATGATCGCCTGCGCGCCCTGATCGAGGTAGTACGAGAGCGCCCAGGGGTTGAAGACATAGAGCCATGGCCCCGCGATCACCGTGACATTCTTGCCTCGGAGCATCGCGAAGTGCGCCTGGTTGTTCGCGATGACGAGCGCGACCCCTCTGTCGATCCAGTAGTCGAGCTCCGTCTGCAGCCACGACGCGTCGGATTCAGTGTAGTAGGGGTCGAGCCAGAGGATGAGCTTCTCGCGCTTGAAGGGGAGCGAAGATTCGTCGCGGCGCATATTCTCGGCATTGAGCTTATTGAAGAGAATCATCGCCTTCCTGGGTTTGAAGGTGAGGATGGCGTGGAGATCGGCGACTTTTCCGGCGAGAATATAGGTGCCGGGCTCGAAAGTCTTCTCGAGCGCCTTGCCGTCGAGGCGGGAGAGTTCCGGGCGCGGCGCGCTGTGGTTCGTGGGAAATTTATGGAAGCGGTCGAGGCTCTTGGGCAACACCGGTTTGTAGCGGCGGGCCATGCTCGCGGTCTGAATGAGATAGACATCGTCGTTCTGGCGCCAGTCGCCGTCGAGCTGCAGCAGCATGCCCTCGAGGCCGTACTTGATGGCCTGGATTTTCGCGGTGATGCGCCCCGAGTCGTCCTTGCGGTGAATGCGGACGGAGTCGCGCTCAGCGAGACCCTCGTAGCTGTTCATGAGAGCCCAGCGCTTTTCGTCGATCGTGCGCGCGTCGCGAATGCGGCCGAGGTAGACGCCGGTGCCTCCCGCCTGATCCGGGTGGATGTAGTCGTCGGGCTGTCCCGAGATGAAGAAAGTGGTCTTGCGGCGCGCGAAATCGGCCTGCAGCATCGCCCTCGCCTTGATGATCGCCCGCTCGCGGTCGATCTCGCAGTTGTCGATGAGATGGCGGTAGGCGGCGACGACAGTGCCGACGTACTCGGCGGACTTCATGCGGCCCTCGATTTTGAGGGCGTTGACGCCCGCGTCGATCAGCGCGGGAACGTGCTCGATGAGCTGGAGGTCATCGGGCGAGAAGTAGTAGCCCGTGTCGCTCTCGCTCTCGTAGAGGCGCCTGCAAGCCTGGGTGCACATGCCTCGGTTCGCGCTCTTGCCACCGAGGTAGCTCGAGAAGAGACAGATGCCGGACGCGCTGACGCAGAGCGCGCCGTGCACGAAAAATTCGAGCTCGACGCTCGTGTACTGGCGAATCTGCCTGAGTTCGTCGAGCGAAAGCTCGCGGGCAAGCACGACGCGCTTGAACCCCGCGCGGGATAGCTGGTTGCAGCCCGCCGAGGAGGCAACGTTCATCTGCGTCGAGCCGTGGAGCTGCAGCGAAGGGAAGTGTTCGCGCGCCATCTTGGCGACACCGGCGTCCTGCACGATGATGCCATCGGGCCCCACCGAAGCGAGATACTCGAGCAGCTGGTAGAGGCGATCCGCCTCGCGCTCCTCGAAGACCGTGTTGACCGTCACATATACTTTTCGTGATCGTTCGTGCAGCGCGCTGACCGCCGCCTCGAATTGATTGAACGCGAAATTTGTCGTGCGCATGCGCGCGTTGAAGGATCGGAGACCAAGGTAGACCGCGTCGGCACCTTCGCCGATCGCCGCGTCGAGCGCCTCGGGAGAGCCCGCGGGCGCGAGAAGTTCAATTCTTTTCACGGCATACTTATACGATCGAATGCCACTACTGTGCAAGGAGATGGGGTGTCGCGCGGCCGGAAGGAGCTTCGCGCTTGAGTGTCGCGTTCACGCGCTGCGTTCGCGCATTGGGTGAACGTGTCGCGCTTGAGTGTCGCGCTCGCGCGTCGCACGGACGCGCCCGCGAGCGCGCATCCCTTTTATGGCCAAGCCCAGCTGGCCGCCGCCACCCTCGTGTTGTAATTCTGAGCCAATTCCTATATATTTACAGAGCCTCGAGCTGAGGCGCATTTTCGCAGTAATTTTTAATCCCTGCGCGCACCGCGGAGCAATCAATGAGTCTTGAGAAAATACGCAATATTGGAATTATGGCCCATATAGACGCCGGGAAGACGACCACCACCGAGCGGATCCTCTACTACTCCGGCAAAACCTACAAACTCGGCGAAGTCGACGACGGCGAAGCCACCATGGACTGGATGGATCAGGAGCAGGAGCGCGGCATCACGATTCAGAGCGCCGCGACCACTACATTCTGGCGCGACCATCAGATCAACATCATCGACACGCCGGGGCATGTGGATTTCACCGCCGAGGTGGAGCGATCCCTGCGGGTATTGGACGGCGCCATCGCGGTGTTCTGCGCGGTAGGAGGCGTCGAGCCGCAGTCGGAGACCGTGTGGCACCAGGCCGAACGCTACCACGTGCCGAGAATCGCGTACATCAACAAGATGGACAGGCTCGGCGCCGATTTCGAGGCGGTGCTCCAGGACATGCGGGCCAAACTCGGCGCAAACCCCATTCCCCTCAACATACCGATCGGAAAAGAGAGCAATTTCGAAGGCGTTCTCGACCTCATCGAAATGCGGGAAATCCGCTGGAACGGCGACGGCTCGGAGATGGAGGTTTCGCAGATCGCGGACAAGCGCGCCGAACTCGCGCACCACTGGCGCGAGAACCTGATCGACGCGGTGTCGTCCCAGTCCGACATCATCACGAATCTCTACCTCGAAGGCGCGCCTATCCCCGGCGCCACACTCAAGGCCGAAATCCGCAAAGCGTGCATCGCGCGGCACTTCGTCCCTGTTTTTGCGGGCGCGTCCAGACGAAACATGGGCGTGCAACCCCTCATCGACGCGATCGTCGACTACCTCCCCGCACCCGACGAGGTTGGCGCGCTCAAGGCCTTCCACACCAAAAAAGAGGAAGATATCGAAATCCCCTGCCAGGTTAGCGGCTACCCTCTCGGGCTCGTCTTCAAGGTGCAGTACGACCGCGAAGCCGGCTCGCTCTGCTATGTGCGCATGTATTCGGGCACACTGCACAACGCCTCGACCGTGTACAACACCTCGAAGAAGAAACGCGAGCGCGTCACGCGGCTCTTGCGAATGCACGCGAACAAGAGCGAGCCGATCGACTCGGTGAGCGCGGGCGACATCGCGGTCTTCGTCGGGCTCAAACTCGCGCAGACAGGCGACACCCTCGGCACCGAGGGCTACCCGGTCCTCCTCGAAAAGATGCACTTTCCCGAGCCCGTCATCTCCGTGGCGATCGAGCCCAAAACCCTCTCCGACCGCGATAAGCTCAAGGAAGCGCTCGACGTCCTCGCCCGCGAAGATCCGACCTTTGCCGTGCACGAAGATGAAGAGACCGGCCAGATCATCATCCGGGGCATGGGCGAGCTGCACCTCGACGTGCTCGTGACGCGCGTGATCCGCGAGTTCAAGGTGCAGGCGAAGATCGGCAATCCGCAGGTCACCTACCGCGAGTCGATCTCCGCGAAGTACCGCCACACCGAAAAATTCCACAAGGTCATCGCCGGCAAGGAGAACACCGCCGGCCTCACCATCGAGGTCGAACCGCTTCCGCGCGGCACCGGCAATCAGTACAGGAAGGCGCTCCGCGCCCACGAAGTGCCTGATGAAATATTCGACGCGATCGAGCGGGGCATCACGTCGGCGTTCCAGTCAGGGATCCAGTATGGCTACCCCTCGGTCGACATCGGCGTTTCGCTGGTCGGCATCGATTACAGCGAGCTCACCTCCACGCCCTTCGCCTTCGAGGCCTGCGCAAACATGGCCTACGACGGCGCGTGCAGGGCGGCGAACCCCGTGCTCCTCGAACCGATCATGAAGGTTGATATTCTGGCGCCGAAGGAGTTCGTCGGCGAAGTGATGAGCCTCGTGTCGCAGCGCGGCGGCCTCATCCACGGGTCCGAGACCAAAAATGTTTCCGAGGTCATCCACGCCCAGGCACCGCTCGCGACCATGTTCGGCTTCACGACGAGCCTGCGGTCGGTGAGCCAGGGCCGAGCCTCGTTCAGCATGGAATTCAGCCACTTCGAACCAAAGCGCGGATAGTCATCCAAACTTGAAGCCGCGGCGCGGCGCGCGGCGTCTCCCCTATGAGGAGGCGCTGATGACGACACCGCGGCTTTCATCCATCACCATCGAGTTTATCGCGGCGCTGCTCACCTACGGAACGCTGGGAGGTCCAGCGAGTACCGGGAAGCAGCCGCCAAACCCGCTCCATCAAGCCATGCTCGACGCGATTTTCCCGCTTCAGACCTCAGCGTCGAGCTGCGGGTACGCAGCCGCGGCCGCTCTCCTCAACACGGTGAGAATCGCGGATCGCTGCGCCCAAATATGCGCCGACACGCCATCGGGCGAAACTCCAGGCCCGTATGGCCCCCACCCCCTCGAAAACGATTTCTCTCTGTATGAACAGCTTAAAAAGCCGGTACCTATCTCTCTTGGCGATATCCAGAGCGTGCTGGCGGACGACGGGCTCACCGCGAAGGCCTTCCTCGTGCGGCCCTCGACGCTCGCAGCCCTGGTCGCGCGCGCCCCCCTCCCCCTGGTGCTGCACCTCGAGCGCGAATTTCAGCACTTCGTTCTCGCGCTCGACGCGAATGCGCATGCCATTCTGGTCTTCGACCCGGCGCAAGGACTCGCCGCGCAGGCGCGCGCGGATATCGAAGCGAGCGCCTCGGGCCACTGCCTCGTGCTTGCCCCGACGGGAAACGACCCTCTGGGCAGGGGAATGCGAATTGTGCGAGACCTGCTGTGGAGAATGGTTGATTTAGAAACAGGAGAGGACGAAGGCCCCGATGAGCACCTCAAGATCAAAGAGCTCGCGGTGTTCTGGGATGCTCTCGATATTTCTCAGCTGCAGATCGACCTCGCCGATGAACCAGAAGAAGAGGCCGAATTTGGGATCGATGCGGAAGGCATATTCGAGAAAATCGTTTGCTTTGCCGAGGGGACCGAAGAGCAGTGAGGGAATCTGCCGCGAAATCCTCACGAAGTTGCGGAAGGCTGAAACGAGGCGGCCGTCGCGGTACTCTTCGACAAAGCGCGCGAGATCGCCGAGCAGCTCTTCCTGATTGAGGTTTTCGGTGCCATCGGCCCAGGTCTTGTTGATGAGCAGGGTCATGTTTTCGCGGAAAATGCGCAGGAGGTGGAAGACGCGGATGAGACGCTGATCCTCGGTGCACTCGATGTAAAAGCTGAATTCCCCAGGATTTCCAAGGAGATTCGCGATCGCGATGGCGGATTTTGCGCGCTCTTGTCCAGTTGATCTGATCATCGCGTCGAAGAGCTCGAACACTTTTTTCTCGGATTCAGTCACGAGAGCGTCTACTCTGGCAGTATCGACAAAATCCATGGTGATACCATGACGAAAAGGGGAAAAATGGTCAAGAGGGGATGAACACGCGCTGGCGCAAGGGTGCCTGTTGCGCGCCGAGCGTGAATATTTCATACTTTCCGCATGACAAACGATATAAGAATCTACCGTGAGGTGCGCGTGGGCGAAGGCTTCATTCCCTCGCGCTACCTCCAGCCTGGCGAAAACGAGTACCGAATCCGCGATGAACAGCTCCGCGGCCTCGGCAAAGAGCCCGCCGCGTTCCGCCCCTTGAGCGCACACGAGCTCGAAGTGCTCGTCCGCAACAACAACACCTGCAACGACTGGGCGCAGTTCCTCGTGATGGATCCCTTTTGCCCGGAATTGCTGCGCAATAACAGTTTTTTCGGCCTGATCCGCATATCGCGGCTCGAGCACATCACCTTGGAGCACCACGATATATCCGCCGAAGTGGGCATCGTCAATTCGCAGGTGATCGCCTGCGACATCGGCGACAACTGCATAATCTCGAACTGCGCCTATCTCTCGCACTATATCATCGACGATCACTGCGTGCTGATCAACAACGCGGAGATTCAAGTTTCCAACCACGCCAAATTCGGCAACGGCATCGTCATGGAGAGCGAGGATGAAGCCGTGCGCATCACCCTCGACGTGATGAACGAGAATGGCGGGCGCGCGATTTTCCCCTTCGACGGGATGCTCCCAGGTGACGCGTGGCTCTGGGCGAAGTTCCGCGACCGCGGGGCGCTCATGGAACGCTTCGCCGAGATGACGAACACTCGATTCGATCGGCGCCTCGGCCGCTACGGCGTGATCGGACGGGAGAGCGTGCTCAAGCACAACCGCATCATCAAGGACACTTACGTCGGCGAGAGCGCCTACATCAAAGGCTCGAACAAGCTCAAGAACCTCACCATCAACTCGAGCGCCCAGGCAACGACCCAGATCGGCGAGGGCGTCGAGCTCGTCAACGGCATTCTCGGCTTCGGCTGCCGCGTATTCTATGGCTGCAAAGCGGTGCGTTTCGTGATGTGCGACAACTCGGCGCTCAAGTACGGCGCGCGGCTCATCCACTCAGTGCTCGGCGAAAACAGCACGGTCTCCTGCTGCGAAATCCTCAACAACCTCATTTTCCCGTCGCACGAGCAGCACCACAACACGAGCTTCCTCATCGCGAGCCTCATCAAGGGTCAGTCGAATCTAGCCGCGGGCGCGACAATCGGATCGAACCACAACTCACGCGCGCCAGATGGCGAAATCGAGGCAGGGCGCGGTTTCTGGCCAGGGCTCTGCACATCAGTGAAGCACTCTTCGCGTTTCGCGTCCTTCTGTCTGCTCTCGAAGGGCGACTACAAGCACGAACTCGACATCCAGTTCCCCTTTTGCCTCGTCGACAACGATGAGACCGAAGGGCGGCTGGTGCTCGCGCCGGGCTGGTGGTGGCACTCGAACGCGTACGCGCTCATGCGCAACGAGAAAAAGTTCCGCGAGCGCGACAAGCGCAGAGACCTCGAGATCGGCTATGTGTATTCACCCTTCGCGCCCGATACCGCCTCAGAGATTCTCCACGGTGTGGCGCTCCTCGAGCGCGCGGCAGGCGCGGCGGCTGTCGCGGATCTGGATGAAAACGAAACCACAAGAAGCATTTTCGGCGATCGAGTCTTCGAGCTCATCCGGGAGGTAAGCGCGACATCCGCGCTCCCTGCCTCGAGCAAGGAAAACATGGAGGCGCATCGCCACGCCCTCAGGAAGATAGGCGCCCAGATTCTTGCCCACGGGGCCGATCCCCTCCCATTCGAGGTGCGCGTGGAGGGCTTCGAGAATTCGGCCAGGCCACAGGTCGTGCTTAAGCCCTGCAGAGCGTGGCGGTCGTACCGCGAGATGCTCCTGTGGTTCGCGGTGCGGCAACTCCTTCCTGAGCTTGGACATGAACTTGCGAGCGGGGCGCCGCGCGCGGATGGGGTGCGTGCGCGCAGAGGCGCGGGAGCCGATTCCGATGCGGGATCGTGGCAGTCGGTGGCATCCTCGAGCGCTACGTCGCGCGCGGCACTCGGCATGCGCTGGGAAAACCTCGGCGGTTTCCTCGTTGAATCCTCAAAGCTCGAAAAGCTCATCGCCCGCGTCGAGGATGGCCGTGTCGAGAGCTGGGATGAACTGCACGATTCGTACCGCGAGCTCGCTTCGGAGTACGGTCGCGACGCCTCCGCGTACGCGTGGGGCATTCTCAGATATCTCAAGCTCGATCCTGAAATCGCAGGCGCGTACGAAATCGGCTCCGGTGAGGATAGCGTGAAGGAGGTATCTTTGCCTCCGCTGAGCAAATCCGATCTCGCGGGCTTTCTCGAACAGGCGAAGGGTCTCTCCACTGAAATCACGCAGCGCGTTTTTTCTTCGCGCGCGAAGGATCTCTCGAATCCGTTCCGTAAGGCAACCTTCCGCAACGAGGAAGAGCAGCTCGCAGTGTGCGGACGCGTCGAGGACAATGGCGCGATCCAATCGATGCGCCGGGAGATGGAAGAGCTCAGGGCCGAGATCGATGGGGTGCTGTCCGCGTTAGGCTCGGCCGAATAGTCGATCGAGAAGCGCCTCATCCACGACCGCGGGCATGGTGATGGCGCCGAAATCGCCGCGTTCGCGGTTAAACTCTTCGGATACTTCCATGGCGTGCGTATTGCGCGCCCAGGAGCGGCGCGCCACTCCGCCCATCACGTCCCAGCTGAGCGCCATGCGGATGACGCGATCGACCTTTTCGGAACCGTCCAGCACGAGCCCAAATCCGCCATTGATCGCTTTGCCGATGCCGACGCCGCCCCCGTTGTGCAGCGCCACGAGACTCATGCCCCGCGCCGCGTTGCCCGCGAAACACTGAATGGCCATATCGGCCATCACATTGGAGCCGTCCTTGATGTTGCTCGTTTCGCGGAAGGGGCTGTCGGTGCCGCCCGTGTCGTGGTGGTCTCTGCCGAGCATCACGGGGCCGATGTCGCCGCTCCGCACCATCTCGTTGAACCGGAGCGCGATTCTCATCCGGCCGAAGGCGTCCTGGTAAAGAATCCGCGCCTGAGTGCCCACTACAAGGTTGTTCTTCTCCGCGTCGCGGATCCAGATGTAATTGTCGCGATCCTGGCCGTGGCGCTCAGGATCGATGCAGTCCATCGCCGCGCGGTCGGTTTTGCGCAGATCCTCTCTTTTGCCCGAGAGACAGACCCAGCGGAAGGGCCCGTAGCCGTAATCGAAAAGCTCAGGCCCGAGGATGTCCTCGACGTAGCTCGGCAAGACGAAGCCATCCTTTTCGTCGATGCCGTTCTTTGAAATTTCTCTCACGCCCGCGTCGAACACGGCCTTGAGAAAGGAGTTGCCGTAGTCGAAAAAGTAGGTCCCGCGCCGCACGAGTGCCATGATCGCGCCGTAGTGCCGCCGGAGCGAGGAGTCGACCAGTGCGCGGAAGCGATCTCTATCCTCCGCGAGCAGGCGGGTGCGCTCCTCAAAACTGATGCCGGCCGGACAGTAGCCGCCGTCGTAGGGCACATGGCAGCTCGTCTGATCGGAGAGGAGGTCGACTCGCGTGTCCTGCGCGGCGAGATACTCGAGAAGTTCGACAATGTTGCCGTGGTACGCCACCGCGATCGCGGCTCCCCGGTCGCGCGCTTCAACCGCGAGGCGCGCCGCGTCCGCCAGCGAGTCTGTTTCGCAGGACACCCAGCCTTGGCTGAGCCTCGTCTCGATCCTCGACCGATCGACCTCGGCGACAATGGAAGCGGCGCCCGCGATGACCGCGGCCTTTCCCTGCGCCCCCGACATTCCGCCGAGCCCCGATGACACGAAGAGTTTTCCCGCGAGATTCCCATCGTGCGGCACGCCGAGCTTGAGCCGACCCGCGTTCAGGAGAGTGTTGTAGGTGCCATGAACGATTCCCTGTGGCCCTATGTACATCCACCCGCCGGCGGTCATCTGCCCGTAATTCGCCACGCCCATCGCCGCGGCGACGTTGAAATCCTTCAGCGTATCGAACATCCCCACCATGAGGCCGTTGGTGATGACCACGCGCGGCGCGTATGGGTGGCTCGCGAAAATCCCCAGCGGGTGCCCCGACTCGATCACGAGCGTGCCGCGCTCGTCGAGCACCTCAAGATAGCGGCAGATGAGTCTGTACTGCATCCAATTCTGGCACACCTGCCCCGTCTCGCCGTAGGTGACGAGCTCGTAGGGATAGAGCGCGACTTCAAAATCGAGATTGTTGTCGATCATCACGCGGAAGGCCTTGCCCTCGATGCAGCGCCCTGAATAGCTCTCGATCGGCGCGCCCTGGATTCTGCCCTGGGGGCGGAAGCGGTAGCCGTAGACGCGTCCGCGCTCATGGAGTTCGCGTAAAAACTCCGGCGCGAGTGCCTCGTGCCAGCGGACGGGTATGTAGCGCAGCGCGTTCTTGAGCGCGAGGCGCTCCTGCGATGCTGAGAGATGCGCCTCTCGGCGCGGCGCTCTCCGGATGCTGGGATCAAACACAGGGTCGGGAGGAAGTTCATCAAGATCCAGTGAGACGAAATAGGGATTGGCATTCATTCGGTTTGCCTCCGGAATTCGATCGCTGTATCTTGAATTCTACCATGCATTTTGGCGTGTGGGCATGTGGTTATGAAAATCCCGGGTTGCGCCCCGGAGCGCTGTTCGGAGCTATGGAAAGTTGCGCCCCGGAGCGCTGCGCGGCAAAACGGATAACAGCCCGTTGGACCGCTCAACGATTTATTGCCTCACCCCCTTGTCGAAAAATATTTTTATATATAAATTATTCTATATAAGGAGTGTCGTGTGACCGAAAACCTGACAAAAGCGACCTTCCTCGAGAAGGTGTTCAATTTCGAAAACGAGAAAGAGTGGAAGTACTCCGGTGAGCTTCCCGCGATTATCGACTTCTGGGCCCCGTGGTGCGGACCTTGCCGCATGGTCGGACCCGTCCTCGAGAAAATTTCTGAAGAATATGCCGGGAAAGTCATCGTGTACAAAGTGAACACCGATGAGGAGCAGGAACTCGCGGGTGCCTTCGGCATTCAGAGCATTCCCTCGATCCTCTTCATTCCCGTCAGCGGCCAGCCGCAGATGGCGGTTGGCGCCCTTCCCAAGGCGACCATTGTCGACGCGATCAAGGATGTACTCGGCGTCGCAGCCGCATAAGCGCTTCTTAACACTTTAGGTGACCCTGCGGGCGCTCTCCCCCCCTCCTCCGAGCGCTCGCTTTTTTTTATTTCCGCGCACGCCTTTTTGCCTCTTCCGCCCTTTTCTCATTGCCAAGCCCCGCGATTCGGATTTATGATTGAAATCGTTGTCAGGATATGTTGCCTGAAATGTTCGGCGTACTCGCAAGGAGAAAACGATGGATAAAGATGTGAAATGGTGGAAATTCGACGAAGTGGAAGCCTTCATGAAGGCGGGCTTCGAAGCTGTAGGCGTATCACCTGAGGTCGCCGCGGTCTGCGCTGACGTGCTTATATCGGCGGACAAGCGCGGTGTCGACTCGCACGGTGTCGGACGCTACAAACCGATCTACCTCGATCGCATCTGGGCCGGCATCCTCAACCCAAAAACCACCTTCGACGTCGTGCGCGAGACGCCGACGACCGCGGTGATCGACGGCCACAACGGCATGGGCCACTATATCGCCAAGCGCGCCATGGAGCTCGCCATTGAGAAAGCTGAGAAATTCGGAATCGGAATGACGGTGTGCCGCAACTCGACGCACTACGGCGCCGCGTTCTACTACGCGCGCATGGCGGTGGAACATGGAATGATCGGCCTCACCACCACGAACGCGCGCCCCGCGATCGCCCCGACCTGGGGCGTCGAGCCGATGCTCGGCACGAACCCCCTCACCTGGGGCATGCCCTCGGACGAAGATTTCCCCTTCATGCTCGACTGCGCGACCTCGACCACGCAGCGCGGCAAAGTCGAGCTCTACGACAGGCTCGGCAAAGATCTCCCTGATGGCTGGGTGATCGGCCAGGACGGCAAGTACCGCCACGACACGCATCAGGTGCTCATCGACCTCACGCAGGACAAGGCCGCGCTCACGCCAGTCGGCGGGCTCGGCGAAGACCTTTCGGGCTATAAGGGCTACGGCTACGCGATGGTCGTCGAGCTCCTCTCGAGCGCGCTCTCGCAGGCGAATTTCATGAAGGCGCTCGCTGATATCGGACCCGACGGCAAGAAAAAGCCCATCGAGCTCGGCCATAGCTTCCTCGCCATCAACATCAACGCGTTCTGCGATCTCGAAGACTTCAAGCATCATGTCGGTGAGATGAGCCGCCAGCTTCGCGCCTCCAAAAAAGCGCCAGGTGCCACGCGCATCTGGACTCCGGGCGAGAAGGAGCACGACACCTGGCTCTACCGCAAGGACAAAGGTGTGCCGTTCAATCCTCCTCTCGTGAAAGCTTTCCAGGAAGTGAAGGAGCGCTGCAAGCTCGACATCGCGCTGCCCTTCTGAGCCTGTGGCGCTTCCGCGCCTCAGACGCGAGCCCCCGCCCCTGCGCGGGGGCTTCTTTTTTGCGGCACGTGCGGCAGCACCGGCGTCTCACGTTCCGAGGCTAGACTTTTTCTCCTTTCCATATTTTTCGATGAGCAATCCAAGGCTTTTCTGAAGCGCGGGCAGGCCATCGGTAACGAGATCCACGAGGTCTTCCGCCATCTCTTCGTCGTAGTTGGCGACAATGTAGTCCACGAGGTTGGTCCAGACGCACCCTTCGCTCATCGTCTTTCGGAGCTCAACTAAAAGATTGAGGCGCAGGGTCGAGTTGTTCCTGAGGCGGCGCGTGAAGATGACATAGGGGCTCAGCACCGTTTTGAGTGTGGTGAGCGTCCGGGGCTCCTGCGAAAAGAGGTAGAGCGCGTCAAGCATAGCCGCATGCCGTGCCTCGCCCTCGCCGTGAAGGATAATGGGGATGATCTCTTCGAGAGTCTTCTGCCGCTGCCGCAATACCTTGCGGTACTTGTTGCCGCCTTCGATGAATCCCCCCGCGACATCTCCCCAAATTTTCGACTGCACGATGACAGGGATGGCGAGCATCGTGCCCACTGGCGCGAAAATGGTCGCCAGCGGCCATGCGAATACATTTCTGAAGAAGTTCGCGCGGATGACACTCTTGTCGAAACCTCTCAGAATGTTGTGGGAGACGAGATATATTCCGTTCACAAAGGAAATGAAGAAAAAATTGATGAAAAAGTACCAGAATCCGCTGTGCGCGAATGGCCAGAGCACATCGAAATTCGATTTGACGAAGCCGAGCACCGGAACCGAGAGCCCCGTCCAGAACAGCGACTGCGCCACATTGTCGAAGTTGATGCTCTTGAGCTTCCACGCCGAAAGCCCAGCGCCCCTGTAGGAGATGAGATCGACCATGCTGTTGCGGAACGCGGTAATGCCGATCCAGATAAAGCCGTAGGCGACTCCTACGAAAGGAATCGCGAGGGCGAGGCCCGCGATGGTGCGGAGCATGTTCTTGAACGCGGGATCGAAGTAGCGCCACGCCCTCAGCGGTCCGATCTTCTCATCGTCGCTCGTCGACGTGTACCCCTCCCCGCTCGACACCTTCCCCATGCTGATGATCTTCGGCTCGTCCCTCCCCTCAAGCCCTCGCTCATCCACCGGCACGTCCCCCGCACGCACCATCGCCGACACCAGCCCTGGCAACTTCACATGCCGCCTGATGTACTTCTGCCGCAACTTCCCC
>Ga0172370_10003768_pt1 | contig 20785 bp, 23 predicted proteins | sample LakKiv5m_FD_114538 | JGI IMG/M metagenome (GOLD analysis project Ga0172370, IMG submission 114538) | Freshwater microbial communities from Kabuno Bay, South-Kivu, Congo - kab_022012_11.5m | ecosystem: Environmental > Aquatic > Freshwater > Lake | place: Democratic Republic of the Congo...
AATGTTCTCAAGAACACTAGAATAGTTTTGTATACTTGTTTTTGCTTTGCAGGAGGATAAAATGTAACTATGAAGAAAAGTTACAGACAACTAGAGCGAATGGTGAGGGGATTCTCAAACCACAGAAGGATAGAGATACTGGAGCTACTAGAAAAGTCTCCGGAGCTCTCAGTAGTGGAGATAGCAGAGAAGTTGAATATAAATCTCAAAACAGCGTCAGAGCATACCAGAAGGTTAGCAATAACAGGTCTGGCTCTCAAACGTTCAGCCGGAAACAGCGTACGGCACAAGCTAACACCCCGCGCCAAATCTATTCTCAAGTTCTTGAGAACATTAGAATAGATTTACATCCCCAAAGATTTCATGGCTGAGTAGACTAGGAATGCCGGCCAGACGAAGGCCTTCAGTACTCCTACAAATCCGCCCCAGAAGTCATTTGCTGTTTGTATGTAATAGACAGCCGCGCCGATGAATCCCAGACACCAAACCGCTCCGGCTGACCCATGACTAGCAACTGTCTTTTTATTTTCTGTATAGCACCAAGTATCCGACTTTGCCTCTGTAGTTTTTTCTTTTTTTGTAGCCATGTCATATCTCCCTTGCCCCATAGTAGGGAATTATTTAACTTTCACTAATTATACTAAGCTTATGCAAAAAATAACCTTATAAAAGTACAAATTTTTAGGGAAAAGAAAAAACGGCCTCTCGCGGGATGCGAGTAAATAAGGCCGCCTTGGGGTTCACTGTTCAATCGGGAAAAACTGTCAGGGATGGGTGGCTAGTGATTCCAGTGGCAGGAGACCATCTGCGCCCTGTAATCTGCCGCATCCTTGATAGCTTTTTGCGCACTTTGCTCCATTTCTTTGACCACGATCTCGAGATCGTTTGGCCAAACTTCGTAGCTCCCTTCGTTGAACTCAAGGATGAGATAATCATCGGGACCTTGGGATCTCAGGGTAAGCTCCGGCGCATCGCGTGTCGGCACCATCATAGTGTTGCCACTCTCCATGTAACTGAAGAACTGCAGGATAGCTGGAATATCCTCGCTCATCAACTCGAGGGAAGCATCGACTAGAAGAAGGCCGACGAAACTATCCCAGCTGTTGCCTATCTCGAAGCCACGATGTGCACTGTAGAGCTCACCACATTCCCGCTTGTCTTTCTCTACAACCTTCAGCGCCTCAAAGATTGCATGGTTTTTCAAAGAAAACACCTCCCTTCAAAGTACCAGAATTGACAGAATCAAAACTTAGACTAGTATCATAACATAATTGTGTTCATTTGTCACGCATTTTATCACGAGGAAAAAATATAATTCTGTCTACTAGAATCTTTCCCTCAGATTATCTAATGTATATACATGGCATATCGGGAAGTAGGCGAGAAAGTGAAATTACTGGCCTCCTTTGAGAGTGGGAGAGTCACACCTAGAGCGCTGTACAGAGGCAAGCGCAGATTTACTATTGAAAAGGTAAATCTAGAGTATCAGGAGAGGGAAGGAACTTCTCTGAACTACTACTTCGCTGTGGAGACGAACGGGGGCGACGTCTGGAAGATAGCATATAATAATGAACGGTTGGTCTGGACGCTGGAGGAAGTATGGGAAGAGTGATCATGCATATAGATATGAACTCCTACTTCGCTACTGTAGAACAGCAGGCAAATCCCCGACTGAGAGGCAGACCGGTAGCAGTACTCGGAAGCAAAGCGAAGCGTACTATTATCGTGGCGTCATCTATAGAGGCCAAAAGGTATGGGGTAAAGACAGGGCATACTCTACCTGAAGCGATAGAAATATGCCCAGAACTGACCGTGGTCCACGGAGAGCCGAGAAAATACTCTCACGTGACAAAAAAGTTTATAGAAATCTTCGAAAGATATACGGATAGGGTAGAGATATTTTCTATAGACGAGGCATTCCTGGATGTGACACAGACGGAGCATCTGTACGGCGGGGCAGAAGGTATAGCAAAGAAAATAAAGAAAAGTATAAGGGGCGAGATAGGAGGGTGGATTAGCTGCTCGTGCGGGATAGGACCAAACAAGTTTCTGGCTAAACTTGGGAGTGATATGGAGAAGCCCGACGGTCTGGTAGTGATAGATGAGAAAAACAAGGATGAGGTACTGTTGGCTACGCCGCTACCGGATATGTGTGGGATAGGGGCGAGGATACATGCCCGACTGGAGAGTATGGAGATAGGGAACACTGAGGACCTGAGACGTTGCTCACCGCTGGAGCTGAAGCGGGAGTTCGGGCTCGTTACAGGCAGGAAACTGCAGATGATGGCGCTCGGGCTCGACTCATCGCCCGTCGTGTCGTGGCGAGAGCAGAAACCGGCAAAGTCATTTAGCTGTTCGCGAACACTGAACCGTGACGTGACGAATATAAGTGAGATAAAGACACAGATACTTTTCTTGTTTGAAAAGGTGGCCAAAGACATGAGAGATGACGGCTACTGGGCCAGAGAGATAGGTCTCTGGCTTCGTTTCAAGGACTTCTCAGGGAAAGGGAAAACTATGAGAATAGGTAGATGGAACTGTGACGGCCTTTTTTTCTATCATCAGGTACTGAAGGTGCTGGCAGACATGAATATCAGGAGTCCCGTGAGAGCGATAGGAGTATACGCAGGAAGTGTCCAGCTGACCAGAAATGTGACCCGCAGTCTGCTGGACGAAGATCAGACGGATGAGAAAGTACTCTCCACGATGGATAAGGTAAACAACAGATATGGAGTAAATGTAGTGAAACGTGCATCACTGTCAGGTAGCAAACTGAAGCAGGTGGTCTCAGGTATGGGTAGGAAAAAGTTCTAGGTTATAAGACGGCCAGAGCAAGATTTGCTTTGATATAGAGATTATTTTATCATAAGGATATAAAAGGGAGATAAAAAAATGGAACAACTCATACTCGATAATCCTTGGATAATAGTGGCTGTAGCCCTATGGAGTATACCATGGAAGGGTTATGCACTATGGAAAGCCGCCAGAAATACAGATAAAGGGTGGTTTATCGTACTTTTAGTGATAAATACTCTGGCTATCCTCGAGATACTATACATTTTTTACTTCAGCAAAGGTAAAAAGTAGGAATTCATAAAGTCTCATAAATTGGTTGACACGTGGCCTCTCTTTGTGCTATAATTAAGCTTGAAATTGAAGTATTGAATCTTAAATATCTAAACTCAACTATGGAGAAAATCGCGTCTATACCAAATACTGCTGAAAAATCCTTTGCCAAAGAGGTATCTTGGATTATGTCAAAGGACTTTCTAAGGAAAGACCGTGATAAGCGCGTCCTAATGCAGAGATACGGACTGGACGGTATGAAGCCTCGAACACTTGAAGCTATCGGTAAAGACCTGAAAATAACCAGAGAAAGAGTGAGACAAATAGAGAAGATCGCTCTGTCTAAAATGGGAAAAGCCGTAGAAAACGAAGAGAGAATACAAGGCTTCCACAAAAAACTTGAAGATAAGGTAGAGAGTATGGGCGGTCTGGTCAATCAGGAGAGAATAGTTGCCGCATTTATCCCAACAAAAGAACAGACTCCAAAGGAGATAAACTCATTCTTGTTCCTGATAACTCTGGATAAGAATGTCCAGATATACAAGGAAAACAACGAGTTGAGAACGCATGTTACTCTTTTGAATACAGATAGAAAGAAGCTGATGAGTATATCATGCGATATCGATCAACTTTTTGCAAAAATAAAGAAAGTCTTAAAAGCAGAGGAACTATCAGAGAAGCTTGATGTAGATATTAAGGTGATAGAATCTCTCCTATACGCGAAGAAGAATGTTCTACAGACAGAAGATAAGAAGTGGGGACTCATCACTTGGCGTGAAGTGAACCCGAAGAGCATCCGTGATAAAACTTACCTCATACTGAAGAAACATAAAAATCCGTTGCACTACACAGAAATAGCTCAGAAGATATCTGAGCACAAGATGCAGAAGAAACCGGTTACAAAACAGGCTGTCCACAACGAACTCATAAGAGACAAGAGATTTGTCCTCATAGGAAGGGGCATCTATGCTCTGTCCGACTGGGGATATAAGCATGGCGTAGTAGAGGATGTCATACGGGATATCCTGAAGGAGCATGGCCGACCAATGCACAAAAGCGAGATTATAGATCACGTAAAGAAACATCGTATCGTCAAGGAGACAACCATCATCCTGAACCTCCAGAAAAACTCTTTCCGCAGAGTGGCAAGAGCTACATACTCTTTGGCAGACGATAAACAGTAGGGTGAATGAATACAATTTTTGAAATTTTAACTTTTTGGTTCAAAGCTATGGGTCAACTACTGATGTGGACCTGGTGGATTATAGTACCTATAGTAGGACTACTTGCATATCAAAACTTTAGAAAGAAAAAGTGGGTAGAAAATCTCGAGGTGATAGTTCTATCCGTAAAGATACCGAAGAATTCTGAGAAGGGCCCCATAGCCGCTGAGATGATGTTCGCCAGTCTCCATAGTATCTTAAAACCCGCTCAGGACCTAAAAAAAGAGGGGAGTATACAGGAACATATAAGTTTTGAAATAGTGGCAGACTCTGAGTCTATCAACTTCTACGTATGGACACCGAAGCACCTGCAGAACTTCGTTGAGGGACAAATATATGCCCAGTATCCGACGGCAGAGATAGCTACAGTAGATGACTATGCGAGAAACATAGACATAGATAACGACGGCACAGACGACTGTGTGGCGGGTTGCGAACTAAACCTTACGAAAGAAGACTACTTCCCGATAAAAACTTTTCTCAACTTCGAAGTTGATCCGCTGGCAGGTATCACCGGCGCACTGTCGAAGATAGAGGACCATGCAGAGAGAATGTGGATACAGATACTCGTGAGACCCACCTCTGATGAGTGGAGAAAGAGAGGTCTCGCCTACGCAGATGGCCTGAAAGGAACCGGCGGGAAAGCTAGTCTAACAAGTCTGGCAGGCATATGGGGCTTTATAAAGTCTGCTCCTGCATTTTTAGTATCTTCTATCATAGATGCCCTTGTTCCGGGAGAGAAGTCTTCAGGTAAAGGGGGAGAGAAGAAACTTTCCAAGAACTTAGAAACATCACTAGCTTGTCTAGAGGAAAAGGCAAATAAACTCGGTTTTCAAGTAAAGATACGGCTTATCTATGTAGCTAAGTCCAGAGAGCTAGCGAAGGAACACTTGAGAATAACATCCGGTGCCTTCAAACAGTTCAATGCCACTCATATCAATGGCTTCAACATTACAAAGATACGAACGGGTAGAGAAGTACTGGACGAGTACAGGTCCAGACTCTTCGCAGACAAAGGTTACATACTAAACATTGAGGAAATCGCCAGTCTCTATCATCTGCCGCACGTTTCTGTGGAAACACCGAACATAGTCTGGACTTCATCGAAGAAAGGGGAGCCACCTGCAAATATTCCTTATGTGGGAACAGCAGAGGATGAGGATGACCTCACTGTCTTTGCAGAAACGACCTTCCGAGGTAAGCGTCGTGCCTTTGGTATCAAGAGTGAGGATAGGATGCGGCATGTATACACGCTGGGTAAGTCAGGGACAGGTAAGAGTAAGTTGCTTGAGATGATGGCTGCATCAGATGTAGCAAAGGGTAGAGCCATCGGTATCGTCGACCCTCATGGAGACTTGATAGAGGATACTCTGAAACACATCCCCCCTGAGAGAGTGAAGGATGTGGTATATATAAATCCCGCTGACAAAGAGTTCCCTATAGGCTTCAATCCTATGCAGACAACCCCAGACATGAGAGAAGGTACTGCCAGCGGTTTCGTGTCTGTTTTCAAGAAACTTTTTGGATTCAGTTGGGGACCAAGGATGGAATACCTGATGAGATATACTATCCTGGCACTGACGTACTATCCGGATGCTACTATGCTAGATGTGGTAAAGATGCTTACCGACAAAGCATATAGGAAGAAGGTTCTGGAGTATGTAGAAGACCCCGTAGTTTTAACGTTCTGGACTAAGGAATTCTCTACATATAACGATAAGTTTGCTACAGAAGCAGTATCTCCTATCCTTAATAAAGTAGGACAGTTCACAGCATCACCGATTATCAGAAATATAATAGGGCAGACTGATGACACCTTCAAGTTTGAGGAGGCTATGGATAATGGCAAAATAATACTCGTAGACCTTTCTGGTGGGAAAATAGGAGAGGATAACTCTGAACTTCTGGGTTCACTTATGATTACAAAAATACAGTTAGCCGCCATGTCCAGAGCAAACATACCTGATGAAGATAGAAAAGACTTCTACCTCTATGTCGATGAGTTTCAGAACTTTGCTACAGAGGCCTTTGCAAAGATACTGTCAGAAGCCAGGAAGTACAGGCTTTCACTAACTCTTGCTAACCAGTATGTAGCACAGATGGATGAAACCGTCAGAGATGCAGTCTTTGGCAACGTAGGAACACTCATCTCTTTCAGAGTAGGTGCTACGGATGCTGTAGTTCTAGAAAAAGAGTTTAGTCCTGTCTTTGAAAAGGATGACCTAATCAATTTGGATAACCAGGACATGTATCTAAATATGCTTATAGATGGGGTAGCCAGTACCTCTTTTAGCGCTCACTCTCTGGATATAGGAACAGCCGTAACGAACTATGATACCATCGATGAGATAGTAGCATACTCTAGAAAGAAATATTCTAAGCCAAGAGCTGAAATAGAAGAGAAGATACGCAAGTGGTCAAATGTGGACAACATAGACATAGACAAGGCCATAGATAAACAAAATGAATCAAAGTTTGACAGAGATGACTATACCAAAAGGGGAGATAGAAAGGCAACTGAGAGACCACAGGGCAGAGACCGTAAGACACCGACACATGTAGTCACGGACAGATCTAATAGACCAGCTCGTCATGATTCAGGAAGCTCTGGAAGGTCGTCCTATCAGCCGGTTGAAAAACAACCTATAAAGAAAAGCGTCGACCCTGAGGAGCTGAAGAAGATTATAGAAAAAGTAACAAAACCTACTGCTGAAAAAACACAGACAGACAAAAGCGGGGGAGCGACTACGCCTGCGAAAGACTCTGTAAAAAAAGAAATAAAACTCGACTCTGTAAAAACTGAAAGGGTAGGTGATAGAGGAGTAGAAAAGAAAGAAGATAGTAAACCTCTCATCAACCATACAGATAACAAAGAAAAGTCGGGGTCAGGTAAAACTGATACTCCCCCTCCCCTAAATAAAAAAGAAGAGAAGACTCAGGATATAAAGCCCGGAGAAACGGTCTACTTTAAATAATCATATTTACTAACTCCTACACTACTGTCTGCACTCTAACAGTATAGAAGTAAATAAGAAATAGCATATTTATGTCTCTTTTACTATACAAAAGAGGGGGTGAACATTACCTAGACATAGTGTCGCACAATGTATGTTGAGCGACACTGTACCTATGGGTGTATTGGGTCGTGTACTGACTCCACCATCAACGGAAAAATGCTTTATTTTTAATCCTAAGGTCTATATATGTGAGGCTCCACCTGCCTTTGAGCTCCTTGCTGTTTAATACCGCTGTCAGATTTCTGATTTCTTCTTCCGGATTGTAAGTAGTATCGAAGTAGACCCGGAAACCCTTGCTAGAAGTTACAATGATTTCATTTAGACTTTCATTTATTTCTATTCTCGATACATTTCCACTCTTGTCTGAGCTGAAGTTGTCAGATATATATTTAATAAAATTAATAAACTCTACCGTCACCAGACTCTTCCCTACTGTCACCCTCAGATTTTTTCTGTCATATACTACCGGTATAGCATCTTTCTTTTGCTCCTCTTCTCTGACTACCCTGCCACGCTCATCCAGCATATAGTATTTACTGTCAGAAAACCACTGTACAGAAGGCACATACTCCTCTACTGTCACTTCTACCCTATCCAGATATTTCTTTTTTATTTTTATATTTTTTAAACCAAACTCTTTTTTCATACGACTGGAACTTGCGCTGGCATCAAAGAATAATAGGTTATTTTTTGCAAATTGACCCTCTAGATCCTTTTCAATCTCCCCTTTTATATCATCCGGTTGAGCCTCATTTGTTCCCATGACTTTCACTTCAGAAACATTGAAGACTCCTGACATAAAAATGAGATAGAGAATAGAGGAAACCAACATAAATGATGCGAAGTAAAAAAATCCATTGCCACCTGAGCTCTTCTCAGCTCCTACCTCAGTACGCTTATAGACCAAGTGATTCTTCTGACCGCCTCTTCTCCTCAGTCTGTCCTGCCGCTCACCCATTCCTACTCCTCCTCTTCTTTCTGAGACTTCTCATAGTAGTGAAGTAACTCTTCTACTATGACTTCGGAGGCATCATCTTTATAAAACTTATGTATCTTTTCTGAGAGAAAAGATAACTCTTCTTCATCGTTTAAAAGCGCATCTACCTGTTTGAAAAGTTTTTCGGGGAGCAGATGACTCTGCATCATGACATAGGCGGCCCCTTCTCTGGAGAATGCAGTCGCGTTTGCTGCCTGATGGTCATTTGCAGAACCTTCTATGGGGATGATGATGGTAGGCTTCGAGAGAGCGGCAAGCTCAGTCAAAACATTGTTTCCGGCTCTTGCTACCACTATATCACTGACGGCATATGCGTCCTTCAACTCAGTAGAGACGAAGTTAAAGAGTTTATATCTCCCTTTGTTTGCGACATCCTTGCTTTTATACTCCAACCAGTCATAGTCATAGTCACCTGCAATATGAATAATCTGGTACTTTTCGAGATACTTGCTCAAGCTATCAGATATAAGCATATTTATCGTATGAGCCCCTTGAGAGCCGCCTATGACAAGTATTGTTTTCAGGTCCTTATCCAGATCAAAAGTCTTATAACCCGCTTCCCTACTCCCCGTAAGCAACCCTTTTCTGACCGGATTACCTGAGTACACAAGTTTATCTTCCGATATATCCTCGAAGTTTTTGGTAGGATAGGAAACAAATACCTTCTGAGCTTTTTTCAAAAGCAAACGGTTAGCCAGACCGGGAATGATATCGGATTCATGGATGAAGTACGGATACTTCTTGATACGGCAGGCTAGGCCCAGAGGCAGTGATACATAGCCGCCTTTTAAGAGAACTATATCAGGGTCCTCTTCTTTCAATATCTTGAAAGAATCCGAAAGTCCTAGAAAAAAGTTTTTCATATCCAAAATATTTTTCAATATCGTTTGCGGATCAATAATATTTAAAAAAGCATTCCTGTGATACCTCCTGAACTTACCGCTATGGATACTGAGAGACTTCAAACCAGTCTGAGGCACTAGCTTTTCTTCGATGCCGCCTATCGAACCGACAAAGACAATCTCTATATCCTTTTTTTGTTTTTCTAACTCTTTAACTACTGCTAAGAGTGGAGTTACGTGTCCGGCTGTGCCGCCTCCCGCCACGATAATTTTCATTTGGTCTCCTTTCCATAGTATCTTTTGACAATCTCAAGAGCACTCCACATGATGCGATGGTTATAGCTACTGATGTACCACCGAAACTAATAAACGGGAGCGTTACCCCGGTCAAGGGCACTAGAGATAGAGCTGTCGTAATGTTTAGAAATGCCTGGAATACAATCCAGCTAGTTAACCCCACCGCTACAAGCCTAGAAAAGCTGTCTGAAGCATTTTTAGCTATCCTAAAACCCATGAATCCGAAAGCAACAAAAAGTCCGAAGATAACTAACGCTCCTATCAAACCTCGCTCTTCTGATATGACAGCAAAGATTGAGTCGGTCGCTGCTTCAGGCAAGTACTTGTACTTCTGTAGTGACTGTCCGAAGCCTAAACCCCACAAGCCACCAGAACCAATCGCTATCAGGGATTGCTTTGTCTGATATGCCGCCCCAAGCGAAGAGTGAGCATCAGGATTCAGAAAAACCATGAAACGTTGAAGCCTATATGGAGAAATCCGTATCAGAAGTGCTATACCCGCTACTCCGGCAGCCAGCAAAGCAAAAATGTGAGAAAGCCTTGCCCCTGATATAAAGAACATCGTCCCGGCTATAGAAACCAGTACTATCAATGTCCCCAGATCCGGCTGTTTCATAATCAGTATCGCCATAAAAACAGCGATTGCTATAAAAGGAAGCAGACCATGATAGAAGTCCTTTACCAGTTTTCCTTTTTTTTCAAAAAGATGAGCTAGATACAAAATGAGAGAAAACTTGAGTATTTCCGAAGGTTGAAGTTGCATAAAGCCAAGATTAATCCATCTGCTTGCTCCTGCATGCTCTACTCCTATAAAAGGGAGAAAAACCATTACCATCATGACGATACTGATAATCATCAGAGGGAATGAAATTTTTTTCCAGTAACTCATATCTATCTTGTAGAACAAACCCATCAAAGCAAAACCTAGTAATATACTTACCGCTTGCTTCCCAAACATATAGCCAGAATTATTGTATTCTTGAAAACTTATGACACTGGAAGCAGAGCTCAAAAAATAAATACCCAGAGCAACGAGAGAAATAATAACCGCAAACAGCCTATAGTCGGGCATCTTCTTCCTGGCTCTGGTTGCTAAACTTGAATTCTCCATATTTATATCAAATCCCCAAGAATCTTAGGAGCACGCCAAAAACTGCCGTCATCGCTCCAATCAGCCAAAACCTCATCGTTACTTTCGTTTCGGGCCAACCCTTCGCCTCAAAGTGATGATGTATTGGAGCTGCTATAAATATTTTTCTCTTGCCCAAAAACTTCCAAGAAAGTATCTGTATGAGAGAAGAACCAGCCTCTATAACAAATATAAATCCTATCACAGGTAGAACAAACGCTGAGTTTGTCAGCATCGCCACTACCCCTAGAGTCGCCCCCAGTGATATCGCTCCTGTATCTCCCATAAAGAATCTGGCCGGGAAAATATTGAACCATGTATATGCCACCGTAGCTCCTACTAGGGTGCCGCAAAAAATCGCCAAACCGTAGTGCCCCTGAAAGAAAGCTATTACCAAAAAGGCAAAGAAAGATACGGAGAGAAGCCCGCCTGAGAGACCGTCTAAACCATCTGTAATGTTGACGGCATTTGCACTTGATACAAAAACAACAACAAAAAGCAGCATATACAACCAGCCTATATGGATGTCTCCGACAAGAGGAATATTTACCAGATTGTAGTCAAGCTTGAAGTAGAACCAGTATGCGCCGACAAATGCTATAGCCAGAAGCCATGCCATTTTCACTTTTGACTTTATACCGGCAACTCCACCGACAGACTTTATATTCACAACGTCATCAACTATCCCTAAACAGCCGACAGATACAAGAGTAAAGAGTGGTAACCAAGTCTGTGCCCTATCTAAGTTGAATATCAAGGTCAGGACCAAGACCGTTCCCCAGATAATAATGCCTGCCATGGTCGGAATATTTCTCTTATGCTTTTCTTCATGAAGTTTGGTGAATATCCCGGCTTTTACTCCATCAACTGTTTCTGTCCTCATTTTCTTCCACCATTTGTGTTGAAAGGCGAAATAAGTAAAAAGCGGGGTGGCCAACATAGCACATACGAAAGATAGAGATGATAGGAATCCTATCCTCAATATTTGATTTACTACTTCAGGGTTGCTAATCGAATCCATGTTTTTCTTCCTTTGTTTATCTTTTTTTCCAGACCGCTTCTTGACGACAAAGTATATCTTTCGCTGTTTTCTTGTCTGCTATTATTTCCTCTACAAGATGCTCCATTCTCACTTTGTCCTGTGATCCTTTTGCTAGTATCACATCCCCTTTTTGAACTGTGTCATTCAGATATTTCCCCGCTGAAGTAGCGTCGTCAAAATTTAATATGTTCTTTTCTTCGAATCCTTGACGTTTTGCCTCTTCTCCGATGTACTTTCGGGAAATACCCCCTACCGTTACTAGAATATCACATTTTCCTACTAAATACGCACCAATTTTTTTATGACCCTCTGCTTCATATTCTCCGAGTTCATTCATATCCCCAAGCGCAGCAATTTTGCTCTTTCCTTCTATACTAGCTAAAACGTCTAGAGCATTCTTCATGGACTCCGGATTGGCGTTATAGGAGTCATCAATAATGAGACAGCCTCTGATACCCTGCACAAGATTTAGACGCCCCTTCACTGGCTGAAAAGACGCGAGGCTTGAAAGTATATCCTGCCTCTCTACACCCTGAGAGAGTCCAGCAGCGATTGCTGTGGCAAAAGTATATAGAATGCTTTCCCCTATCGCATGTGACTTTATTTCCGCCCTCTCCCCCAATATTTCAAACTTGTTTATAGACTGTCCCGCTCTGATATCTTGAGACAAAATAGTAACATCCGCAGATTTTCTTCCAAAAGATATCCCTTCTGCCTCTTTAGGTATTTTCATAGCACTAACATATGCATCATCCGTATTTGTAATCGCAAAGTCGCCCTTCCCTAGTGTGTTATATATTTTTCCTTTTTCTTTTGCTATGTTTTCCTGGCTCTTAAACTCTTCTATATGCACAGGATATACATTAGTCACAACTGAAACGTTCGGCTTGATAAATCCATTGAAATAATCTATATCTCCCGGCTTATTCGCTCCCATCTCTAAGATGCAAAAATCATAATCTCTTTTCTTAAGTGCTAGAAATGGAGATAAAAGAATGATAAGAAAAAGAATGACTTGACTACGTGGAACTTTCTTCTCAAGTAACGTGAGAGGCAATCCCACTTCCGTGTTATATCCTTCGTCTTCGAAAGATAGGACTTTATATTTACTTTTGAGGACGAGTGTAATAGCTTTTTTGACTGATGTTTTACCTACACTACCCGTAATAGCTACTATCTTATACTTATTTCTATACACAGTAATCCTGCTGGATATCCTAAGTAATAAGAGTGCTATTCGCCTCACTGCCGCCCCTCCGTCGGAGGAACTTGATAATAGTTTAGGAGCTTCTGTAGTATCTCACCTACTAGTGGAGCGGCCGTACTTTCTGCCCAAGCAACTCCTTGTGGCTCATCAATCTTCGCCATAACAACAAATCTGGGCGAGTCAGCAGGAGCAAAACCTATGAAAGATCCTATGTTTTTACCCATCTCATAACCGCCTCCGCCGACTTTGGGAACTTGAGCGGTTCCTGTCTTCCCTGCGACTTTATATCCAGGAACTCCCGCCTGTGTACCATGTCCCCTTATTACAACACTTACCATCATCTTTGTAAGCTTTGCCGCCGCTTCTTGTGATATCATCCTTCTAGAGTCTAACTGTTTATATTCTTTTATCTTCTTGCCACCTTTGAGTACTTCTACCAGAAAATGAGGGTTTGACATATTCCCCTCATTCGCAACCGCAGAAAATCCCATAATCATCCTTAAGGGTGTTGCAGATATACTCTGTCCGAAGCTCATAGTGGCATACGTATGATCATTTACTTCTGAGGGTTTATTTATGACCCCTACCCCCTCTGCTCCACTCGGAGCTTCAACTCCTGTCAACTTATCAAAACCAAAAGATTTCAAATACTTATAAAAAGTGTCCTTCCCAAGCAACTGCTGGACATGAGTTGTCCCTGTATTCAGAGACTTCTCCAGAACATTCGTAATAGTCACTTCTCCGTGAGCTTTGAGATCAGAGTTTCTGATAGTATAACCATTGAGAGTGATAGACCCTGTATCATTAAACTTTGAGTCAGGTTCAATCTTACCCTCGTTTAGACCTGCCGCCATAGTGATGACCTTAAATATTGATCCCGGCTCAAATACATCACTTAAAGCAGGATTTTTGAAACGACTATAGTCTTTGACTACACTATACTTGTTGGGATCAAATGTGGGATAGTTCGCCATAGCCAGTATATCTCCGGTTCGTGGATCCAACACTATTACAGAACCTCTGGCGGCAGAAAAGCTTTGTACTGTTTTCTTCAAAGACGCTTCTACCTGCGCTTGAATATCTCTGTTGAGTGTCAATACCACATCATGACCATCTTGGGCCTGAACGGATATATCCCTACCTGTAAGTATTTTATTTCCCATGGAGTCCGCTTCCGCCTTATACATACCCGGAACTCCCGCTAAGTCCTCCTGAAAATACTGTTCTATACCCCCTACACCATTACCCTGTTCATCCACATATCCCAAAACTTGAGAGGCCATTTCCTTCTCCGGATATACTCTCCAGTACTCAGGTTCTAGACCGACACAACTATCTCCCATACTTTTAATCTTTTCACTCTCTGAAACTGAAATCTTCCTCTTCACCGGTATATATCTCTTCGAAGTAGACTCATCAAATGTCTTCAATATTTTGTTTTTCTTAACACGGATGATCTGTTCTAACTTTTCTGCCGTTTTTGTCTTGTCTTCACATGATTCCAAATCAACAAAGACTTTATCCAAACGTATGCTTGTTGCCAATGGATACAGATCTCCGTTCATATCACGAACGTAGATGTTCCCTCTCTTCGGCTGTATTTCATTTTCAGACCAGTGCTGTTCCTTAGCGCGATCAGCATAAACCCTATAGTCTAGCACCTGAAGTTGAAAAAGTCTGATAACAACTACTACCGACACAAACATCAAAAAGAAGAACAAAATAGTTATTCTTCTTTTCTGGACCTGAATATTCTGATAGCTTTTCATTTTATACTCTGTATAATCTACGAGATTTCTATCTGTTTACTGCAACCCCGGTTGATGCATTTACATAGTTTACTTTCTTAATCGGTACCATATCCGTCCTACCTGAACTTTTCTGTATGCTGTTGATTGACTGCAACCTGGCGGCCTCAACCTCAAGCTTTTCTCTCTCATCAACAAGCTCTTGTTTTTTCTTTTCCAGATCAGATATACTATACCCTTTCATAGTAGTTTGATTTGACTGAGACAGAAAGAAAAGACTCATGAAAATCATTATAAAGACCACTACAAAACTAAGCATAGTTTTGCCTGCCCTAAAACTACCTTTATAACTTTTGTGAAAAAGTTTTTTCTTCTTTCTATCTCTCATTTTCCCCTCTCGTCTTTTCAGTATCCTCTAAGGCCACTATAATCAGTGGACTTAGAGAATTTTTAGATTAAATATTGCTTAACTCTACCCCTCCTTTAAGGTATGCTTGCTTTCCGCAAGTAGCCGACAACCAGTAAAAATGCAAAAGAACTTTTTGGGTTCTTATTTTTTGTTTTTGTTTTATTAGAACAAATAAGCAGGATTTTGGGCTTAAATTTTTGAGATCAAGGACATATAAGTCCTTTTAAAAACTTAAGAGATGGATGTTGTCGTTCTTTTGTGAACAGGTGCCTACTGACTGCCAGCTATCTACGGAAAGTATTTAGTTTTCAATGTGCCAAAAGGCTTCTACATGCCTACAGTGTCTAGCTGCTCCGCTATCTGTGCTGAATCTTTCTCTACTCTTTCTTTATATGCTTCCCACTCCTTCACATCCCAAATCTCTATTCTGGAATAAACTCCGACTATCACTGCATTCGTTTTCAAGTGTGCAAAGTCTCTGAGATGTGACGGTATATTTACTCTCCCCTGTTTATCAAGGTCACAGTCTCCCGCTCCTGCAAGTACCATTCTGGAGAATGCCCGAGCGTTTGCTTGCGTATAAGGCATGTCAGATAGCTTAGGTGCGATTTTTTCCCATTCTTCCTTCGTATATACCACTAGAGAGTTTTCTAGTCCCTTTGTGATGACTACACCATCAGAAAGCTTCCCCCGAAACTTTGCCGGTAGGGCCAACCTTCCTTTATCGTCTATACTATGTCTGTACTCACCTATAAACATCTTATTAATTCCCCACTTTTCACCACTTTCTACCATTCTACCCCACTTTACTATACTTTGTAAATACTTTTATGCTTGCGCCCCCACATTTACTGACGGAAATGATTTTAAGCACGGAAATGCCCTATTTTGAGAACGATTCAGAGTTGAACATTATAATTGTCCACAAATCAAAAAGAACAGCTTCCATAAACTGTTCTTTTTTGTATACTAGTTTTCCACAGGCTTTCTGTGGTGTAATGTGGGTCTGTTCTAACTGTTAGATGTGTTTTATCACTTCACTCGTTGTAACTGCATTATATTGACGTACAATTGCAACAACTCGAACAGTTACAACGATATTTTAACCCCTGGTCCCATAGTAGTTGAGAGATTTATAGAACGAATGTAAGTTCCCTTCACTCCCGATGGTTTAGCATGCTTTATAGCATCAAGTAGCGCTTCATAGTTTAACTCCAGTTTCTTCTGATCAAAGGAAACTTTACCGATTATCTGATGGACTATGCTGTTTTTATCAACTCGGAACTCTACTCTCCCTGCCTTTAGTTCTTTCACGGCACTACCAATATTTTGAGTAACTGTCCCTGCCTTTGGATTTGGCATGAGGCCCTTTGTCCCAAGCACTCTCCCCAGCTTTCCTATCTTTGCCATCATGTCGGGAGAAGCAACTAGTACATCAAAATCAAGTTTTCCTTTCTCTATCTCAGCTATCAAGCTATCTCCTCCAACTGTATCAGCTCCGGCGTCGGTCGCCTCTTTCTCCTTGTCAGTAGAACATACCACAGCTACCTTTTTCTTCTGCCCTGTCCCTTCCGGCAGTACTACTGTGCCTCGAATCTGCTGGTCTGAAGCTGATGGGTTGATACCAAGCCGTATATGTATCTCTACTGATGAGTCAAACTTCGTAACAGAGGTCTTCTTGATCAGCTCAATCCCCTCTTGATATGAATACTGTTTCTCTTTGTCAACCAACGCAGAAGCTTTCCGATATTTTTTCGAGTGTTTTCGCTCCTCTTTAGAAAGTTTGACTTTCTTACCCAGCGAAGCTTTAGCAGAGTTGGGTTCTTTTTTAGATTTATCAACCTTTGCAGCAACTTCTTTACCAGTTGCCTTCTTGGTAACTTTTTTCTTATCTTCTTTCTGCTCTGCAACAACTACCTCTTCTGAATTTTTTACTTTTTCCTTTTTGCCTTTTAATTCTTCAGTTTCTTTTTTCGTCATGTCACTCCTTACGTGGTTATAGCGAATTAATGTCTTAACTCTCCCACTTTTTAAAATGTTATAATTGTTGAATCGCTTCGCTTGTTGGAATTGTTAGTTTTCATTTCCTACATTTCCAACAACTAGAACAACTCTCACATATTCCCTATTTTTCTACTTCGACTCCCATACTCCTCGCCGTTCCTGCAATAATCTTCTCGGCTTGTTCGATGGAGTTTGCATTTAGATCATCCATCTTAGTTTCTGCAACTTTTCTTACCTGTGCCTTTGTCATCTTGGCTACCTTCTCCTTCTTACTTGAAGCAGAACCTTTCTTCAAGCCGATTTCTTTCTTTATCAGCTCTGCTGCCGGCGGTTTCTTCATAATGAAGTCAAATGTTCTGTCTTCATATACAGTTATGATAACCGGTAACTTTGTGCCCATCTGATCCTTCGTCTTCTCGTTGAAAGCATTACAGAAGTCCATAATGTTCAACCCGTGTTGACCAAGTGCAGGACCTACAGGAGGTGCAGGATTTGCCTGCCCTGCTATCACTTGTAGTTTAATCTTTGTTTTAATCTTTTTTGCCATATTGATGCCTTTTTATACCTTTCTGACTTGAAGCGAGTCAAGTTCGACAGATGTCTCCCTACCGAAAATACTTACCAAAACTTTTAGCTTGCCCTTCTCTTCGTCCACTGCGTCCACAACTGCATCAGAACCCTTGAAAGGACCATCCGTGATATTTACCAAGTCCCCCTTTATTAAATCAATCTTATACTTTGGTTCCTCTATTCCCATCCTTTTCTGGATATTCTTTACTTCATCAGGAGATAACGGAATAGGATCTGTACCAACCCCGATAAAGCCGGTTACCTGAGGAGTGTTTCTGACCACATACCATGAATGCTTAGTAACTATCATATCTACGAGGACGTACCCTTGAAAAATCTTTTTCTCAACTATTTTTCTCTTACCATTTTTTATCTCTATGGTTTTCTCTTTTGGTACCATTGCGTCAAAAAGAAGTCCTTCCAGACCAACTGATCCTACTCTCTGCCTCAGACTATCTGCAACTTTCTCTTCATGCCCCACATACGTATGGATAGCATACCAGTTTCTCTCTTCATTTTTTTCTTCCGCCATATTACCTCTTTATTATTTTATTTAAAAACAAACTCTAAAGCCTTCAAAAATCCCAAGTCTACAATGCCTAAGAAAAAAGATACTACAAGTGACAAAACCACGACTGCAAATGTAATCTCCAGGGTCTTTCTCCTTGTCGGCCAGACAACCTTCAGAAGTTCGTTCTTTGACTCTATAAAGTATTTGAGTAACTTTTTCATATCACACTCTGTCATTCCCGCGAAAGCGAGAATCTACTCCCTTAATTTTTTCCCGATTTTAAAAAAGCCCTCGGGCTTTTGTGCTTACAATCATACTAAATACAGGGGCCTTTGTCAATTGTTTTCTTGTGCTTTTACTACTCTGATATCAGGCTTCTCTCCTGGTTGATGGTAGCCAATTCTGTAGTCAATACCTACCGGAAGTTTGGTTCGTCCTGACTTGATGTCTATATTACAATAATAACGAAGTAAATCGAGGCTATCCATAGCTTCTTCAAAAGGCTCATAAGAGATAGACTCCTTTCTCCAACGAAGATTATCTAGATCCCTGACGACGAGAAGGGTTAATACTATTATCGAAGCGAAAAGAGCAGAAAAAAGCTTCGCTATCAAGCTACCCTGCAGAAAGATAACAGTCGGAATTATCGTTGAGAAAGACAGACTGATGAGAACAAACCAGTGAATTTTCTCTGTCCTATCAGCTCCCAGTATTCCAATCTCTTTTCTGACATCACCTAGCCCATTCGCTGTACTCAGTAGCTCACCATACAGCTCTTCATCTTTCCTTGTCTTTATATTGCTAATCTTGAGATTGATAAAGTCCTCTATCAAACCAAACTCTTTCTCTACTTTCTTCTGATAATCATATAGTTCATAGTCTAGACTCCTGACAAAGTAATCATCTACCAGCCCTTTTAGTTCTTCCGCCTTTTCCTCGCTTATACCCCTGGTGAGAGAATGAAGAGAAACTATACCACTTGTCTCCTTTGCCACAAGTTCCCGCATCTTCTCATAACGAGAATACCTTTCTGAGATAAAGAATGCTGCTATAATACCGAAGAGAAACGTCCCGATAGTCATGATTACGCTTACGTCAAAGTCTAGTTTTATTTCAGGCAATGCAACAACAGCTATAGAAAAGATTAAAAGTGACAGAAAAAATCCCTGCCAAGAATGCAGATAGTCAAAGGCTATTAACTTTTTTATTTCTTTCATCATTACGTAAACATTATATAGAGTTTGCCTGAAAAAATAAATAAAAAAGCGGCGTTTTACCGCCGCGGTGTGCTTCGTTCTCTGGATACTGGGCTACCAGCTGTATTGGAGCTGCAACTGGCGATGAATTTCCCTGTTTTTCCTGCCATTGAAGATCCTCGTTATCCACTCCTGCTTGCCAAAGGGATCAACCAGACAGGTCTTCATGCCAACACGATTGCCTCCGTAAATATCAGTGGAGAGCTGGTCCCCTATCATTAATATCTTAGCAGGGTCTTCCAGCAGCATACCCTTCATTCCTCGCTGAAAGCCTATAGGGTTCGTTTTTTCATCCATTCCTAAGGCCTCCAAACGAACTAGGCCTGTGGTCTTAAAGCCGATGTAACTCTGGATTTCCTGAGCTTTTCTTTTTTTCCGCTCTCTCCCTAGCGTGTTGGTTATGATCACGAATTTTAGGATATCTCTCTCTACTGCCCCCCGTAAGAAGTAGATCGCATCCTCATTGTATCTCCCTGTTTTAGGGTCAACAATAACACAGTCGTTATCCGTGAAGATTCCCTCAATTCCCTCTAGCATCTCCCACCATTTGCCCGAAAGGAGAGAAGGCACATAAAAGTCCGGCCTGTATTCCTCGAGGTTGTCAATTGGAAACAAGAAAATCACCCTTTCCGGTGAATTTGTTTGAATGAACACGCTTAAAAAGCTTGATGTTTTATTTTAACATAGTTTGTTGCTATTGTAAATAGTATTCATGCTTAACTAAATATAGCCCTAATATCAGCACTTTCAAAAAGAAACTCTATTCTGTCCAACATACTAGGATACTCAACCTCCATCCTTTCTCTTGAACTATCCTCTCCTCCTGCTCCCATTTGCTGTGTTTTTCTTGTAGTAGCTGCGTCAAAGAAGTCTGCCAGTGCTACGTTGAGTGCTGCATCCTTCATCCTTCCATTAGTAGCTATATGGGCTCCACTGGGTAGATTATCGCCATCGATTCCAGTACCATAGCTGTTCTTCTGATGATTGTGATGCGAACCCGCTATAAATGCTGTAAAGGGATACTTCTCTAGCATCTGTGCACTCTTAGTAGCATGTTCTTTGATTATTCCATATTCTGCCTCAGTTATAGAATCTTTCTTTAGAAGTTCACCGCTAATTATAAGTTTGCCCACATCATGGTTGGCTCCACCGAAAAACTCCGGCTTTACATCCTCATACTTACAAAAACGTGCTAGCTCGATTGCTATTAGGGATACTCTGCATTCATGAAGAAAAGTCTTTTTATCATGCTTCGACATTAGCTTGAGAAACCTACTGGTACTCTTTGCTAGATTACTCCTCATTCCCTGTTCATCAAGTAGTTTGAAAACTTTTTGTTCAACGGCGCTAGGTCTATACTTTGTGTTCATTCCTGTTCTCCTTACCTAGGATATTTTAGCATAAACAAAATAATAAAACTCTCAAAAACCTGAGAATTTTATTTTGGCAGGGGTGGCAGGCTTCGAA
>Ga0172370_10003775_pt1 | contig 20755 bp, 20 predicted proteins | sample LakKiv5m_FD_114538 | JGI IMG/M metagenome (GOLD analysis project Ga0172370, IMG submission 114538) | Freshwater microbial communities from Kabuno Bay, South-Kivu, Congo - kab_022012_11.5m | ecosystem: Environmental > Aquatic > Freshwater > Lake | place: Democratic Republic of the Congo...
GGGGGGGGGGGGGCGGGCGGGGTGGGGAGTGGGGGGGGGGCGGGGGGGCCGACATACCCTCTGTTGTGCCAGAAAGCGCACAAACAAGACTTGCCGGCTATTCTCTCTGGAGGTATTATAAGGTTGCTTGGCTGACCGGATAACGGCCGACCAACGAAAGTGCTCCCGCGCTGCGTCAACAGCCGGGAGCGTGAGTCAATCCTGTTTGGGAGGATCAACTAATGCTCAGCGTACCCACGTCCCCGCGGCGCGTCAAGAGCCGACGCCGCACATTCCGTCACCCCGCCCGTCGCGTGCCCGTACTGCCGCCCACTGCACCCGGCCTGGTCGCCGACCTGGTGCAGCACATCGCCGGCATGCGCTACCGCGGCCTGTCCCCGCTGCAGATCAGCGATGCGCTGCTGGGGTCTATCGCGCTTGGATTAAGCGCAGAGGCCGTCTGCGCCGCCATGCACAAAGCGAAAGCCTTCCTTCGGTAGGCCGCCCGGCCGCCCACCATGCCGCCCGCCATCGCCTCCTGGCCCTCACCAGGGGGCGTTTGTCGTTTCTCCGGTGGCTTGCTATACTGGAGCAGGGAGGATGGCCCGCATGGCAGACAATACGCTGTATTATGGCGACAACCTGGACATACTCCGTCGCTACGTTGATAACGAGTCCGTTGATCTCGTCTACCTCGACCCGCCGTTCAAAAGTGATGCCACCTACAATGTACTGTTCGGTGAGCAGGATGGTAGCCAGGCCGCCGCACAGATCAAAGCCTTCGAGGATACCTGGCGCTGGGATCAAGCGGCGGCTGCCGCCTATCAAGAGACCGTCGAAATGGGCGGACAGGTCTCCCGAGCCATGCAAGCCTTCCGCCAGTTACTCGGCGAAAATACCATGCTGGCCTATCTCGCCATGATGGCGCCGCGGCTGGTTGAACTCCGCCGGGTGATGAAAGAGACCGCCAGCATCTACCTCCACTGCGATCCAACGGCCAGCCATTACTTGAAGCTGCTCATGGATGCGGTGTTTGGCCCGAAGCACTACCGCAACGAGATCATCTGGGAGCGGACGACCGGACGGAAAGGGGTCTCGCAGTATGGCCGGGTGCACGATGTGCTGTTGTTCTACACCAAGAGTATGAAAGCCACCTGGCATCCCCCGACCACACCGCAGAACCAGAATACGGTCAAGGGGCACGACATCGTGCGTGACAAAGATGGACGACTCTGGCGGATCTCTGATCTGACGGGCATGGGCACGGGGCCAGCGCGCATCTTCGGAGATCTGACCATCGCCCCACCTGCAGGGCGCCATTGGATGTATGATCAAGAAGGCATCGACCAACTCATGGCTGATGGCCGCATCACCTTCTCACGCGGTGGGCGTCCGCGGTTACGGACGCCGTTAGATGATCTCAGTGACATCGCCGTTCGCGACATCTGGACAGACGTCGAGCCGATCAATTCTGGTGCGGCAGAACGTCTGGGCTACCCGACACAGAAACCGCTGGCACTGCTGGAACGGATCATCAATGCCTCGTCCAATGAAGGCGATCTCGTGCTTGATCCCTTCTGCGGGTGTGGTACCGCGGTGGCTGCGGCCCAGAAGCTCACTCGCCGTTGGATCGGCATCGACATCACCCATTTGGCCGTCACGCTGATGAAGCACCGATTACATAACAGTTTCGGTGACCAGGCCCAGTACCAGGTGATTGGAGAGCCGGTCTCTGTGCCCGGTGCGCAAGCGTTAGCCGACAGTGATCCCTACCAGTTCCAGTGGTGGGCACTTGGCTTAGTCGATGCCAGACCGGCTGATGGGAAGAAAGGCGCAGATAAGGGCATAGATGGCCGTCTCTACTTCCATGATGAGGGTGTCACGGGGAAAACGAAACAAGTGATCTTTTCTGTCAAAGCCGGAAAGAATGTGAACGTGTCCCAGGTCCGCGACCTGCGCGGTGTCTTGGACAGGGAAAAGGCTGAGATTGGCGTGCTCATCAGCATGGAGAAACCCACGAAGCCGATGCGCACCGAGGCGGCCAGTGCCGGATTCTACGACTCCCCCTGGGGAACACGGCATCCGCGGCTGCAAATCCTCACCATCGAGGACCTGCTCGATAAGAAGAAGATCGACATGCCGCCCACCCGAAGCAACATCACGTTCAAGAAGGCGCAACGGGTAAAGAAGAACGAGGCGACCATCGCGATGGACATGGAGGATCAGTGATCGCTGGCCAGCAGGTCCTGCAGCGCCTGCTGACCATCGACCGCCTCAAACGTCTCCTGCTCGAATTGCAACACCCAGTCAGAGTAGGCGACGTGGTAGGCCGCCATCGCCTGGATGAGTTGCTGTGAGGTGTCGTGCAGCCGCTCCAGCAGCGCCTGCCGGGTCTCCGCGGTCTGCAGCTCGCCGTGCTGCGGGAACTGCGCCTGCTCGCACGCCAGGGCTTCGGCAAACATCAGCGTCAGTTTGTCCTGCAGGGCGACGACCTGGTTGTAGAGCTGGTCGAGCAGCTCGCTGCGGGTGGGTTCGCGTTCCTCATCCATGAATCAATTCTACCACCGGACGCCAGGCAGGGGAAGCAGCAGGAGATCCGCTGGTTGATGGGGAACGAACTCAGAGTGAAAGTGACCAAATGAAGTGTCCGCACTAAAAGGGGGTATACATAACGATGGCATTAACATGGGAACGGCTTGAGTCCGTACCGACCACCGAACGCGCCAAAGTGCCGGGCGGATGGTTGGTCAGGTTCTACTATCATGAGTATGATGGTTTTAGCGAAGAGAGAACTGTATACGGGTACGGCGGCATGACCTTCTACCCCGATCCCGAACACCAGTGGGATGGCAACAGCTTGCCGTAGGCTAGGCGGGAACACCGATCCACAACATGAAGTAGCGAATGGGAGACAGCGGACATGATCAGCGAAGAAGAAGAACAAGTTCCTGAAGAGACGCCGCGGGTAGAAACCCCGCAGGACCGCCGGAACGAGGTTGCCACCGGCCTGGATTCCTATGGGGATGCCTTCATGGTCCTCGCGATCCTCCTCTTCATTGGCGCCGTGATTGGCGCCGTAGTGCCGGACGTGAATGTGAAGATCATACTGATCGCCGCGGGGATTAGCTCGGCGCTGGTCATGCTGGCCATCAAAGCCGTCTTTCATGGCCTGGCGGAGATGTTGCGCTGCCTCGCCCGCATGGAAGATCGCCAGGCCGCAACCCAACCACGTCACCTAGAGTAAGAGTAGCCCGGCGGGGGAGCCGGACCACAGCGTTACACCAGCCAGCGAATCCGCACCACCTCAAGGCGCACGACATCTCGCTGTGCCCGCAGGATACGCGTCGCCTCGCGGAGCTGGCCGTCGGTGCTCTCAGGTTCCCGCCCGTTCCCGAGGAGGTAGATCATCACGTAGATCATCGGCGGCCTCCTTTCCCGAACAGCCGGCCAACCGGGCTCACGGCCGCGTGGATCTCCACCACATCGAGCGCCGCCACATGGGCATAGCGCTGGGTCATCGCGGCGGTGGTGTGGCCGAGGATGCGCTGCAGCCCCGCCAGCGTGCCTCCGCCCTGGAGATAACCGTGGGCGAAGCTGTGGCGCAGGCGGTGCGGGTGCAGGCGCGGGATGCCTGCGGCCGTCCCGAGGGTGCGGATGACGGCGAACATCCCATCGGGAGAGAGCGGGCCACGTTCGCCCGGCCAGAGGGTGGGGGCATCGTCCGGCAGTCGGGCGAGCCAGCGGGCCAGCGCCTTGCGGGCAGGCGGGCTCATGGGCACAACCCTGTCTTTTCTGCCTTTGCCCAAGTGCACCATGATCGTCCCAGCCGCCAAGTTCACGTCTTCGTACGTCAGCCGGGAGAGTTCCCCGACGCGCAGCCCGGTGTCGAGGGCGAGCAAGATGAGGGCCTGGTCGCGGGGCGCCGTCGCCGTCTCGATGAGCGTTTTCATTTGCGCAGGGGTGAGCGGTTCCGGAAGTCTGCTGGCGCACGCCACCTTCTTTAGCCGGGCCATCGGGTTGGTGTCGAGCAGCTCTTCCTGGTACGCCCAGTTATAGAGCCGCTTGACGGCGACGATGCTGTGGTTGAGGGTCGCGTCCTGCCACTTGCGCTCCGCCTTGAGTTTTGCGAGAATAGCCTTGATCTCGGCCACCGTGATGGCGTCGAAGGGGCGGTCGCCCAACTCGTCGGTGAGCCGTTTGAGCGACATCACGTAGTGCCGGCACGTTCCCGCCGCCAAGTTCTGCCATTTGCAGTCGGCCAGGAACAGTTGCACAACCTGCGAGAGTGTCATAGATTTCAGTCCTCCGTTTGTTGAATCAACACGGAGAACTCTACCAATGAGTGGCGCCAATACGATGCCTGTTAGCCTCACACAGATGTTTGATTCCTCAAAATCTACCGAGGGCAACCTCGTGGAGGTTCGACTCCTCTCGCCGGCACCAATTCCTCTTCTTTGTCGCCAGCCTCCACAGGGTTGCCCACCGCTTCGTTCAGAAATATGTCTCTACGGTCACGACCATGCGGTTGATGCCGGCGATGCTGCCCATTTGCGCACCGACTGACTTCACGTGCACGCTGATCATCTTATCGGGATACGGGTGAGGGTCGGGGGGCAGGTTGTTGATCGCATTCTGGAACGCTTCTTCGAATGAGTAGGCGGTGGAATAACCGCTCGCTTCGGCATATTGCACGTTCTCGGAGAAGTTCACGTTCTTACTGTCCCTGGTCTCGAGGACCCTGGTCATGCTGAAGGGGATGAAGGGCGGTTTATTGAAGGGGGTTGGAATTTCACCACCTCCTCCTCCCCCGGCGCGATAAGCATATGGTGAGGGAATTTCATCTTCTCCGCCACCTCCCGCTCGCGCGGCGGCAGCCACCAGGTCGGGGGCCGGAACGGGCGGCAAAACGATCTCTACCGTCAGTTTGTCGCTCCCGGTCTGGTGTATCAAGGTGACTGTCTCCGGACAGGCCCCGCAGGGGAACATGTTGTATACGTAATACGGTGTCATCAGATCGATGGCAGCCCCGACCTGTTCCCAGCGCAGCTCATAAGTGTTCGGCATGCGGATGGGCTCAATGGTGACGACATGGCTTGGGGTGGGCTTTTCGCCGCACGCCCAGATCACGAGGTGTTCCTGGGTGTAGAAGGCACCCGCTGTCTCACGGGTGGCCAGGTCACTGTTGTTCATGTGCATAACCTCCTATAGTGTGGGTAATGGATTCGCTTTTCTTTGGGTCAGCTCGTTGCCTTGTGAAGTAATGTGGAATACTGTTGAGCCTGGTAACACCTTTTCAAGGTAAGCGGTTACTTTCCTTTTGTTTCTGCAGCTATATATGCCTGATTGTCATGTTCTGCAGACAAGCGCCGGGTGAGCAGGTAACTGCAAAAAGCAAATGCGCATGGCCTGAATATTCATCAGCTGCTGTGTTATAATGCCTCCAATGGCTAACTTCACTCCCAAGCAACGCATGCTCAACGCCTACCGCGGCCTTCCCAGCGACCGGCCGGCGGTGGCGCCGGAGTTCTGGTATTACTTCCCGGCGAAGCTGCTGGGGCTGGACATGATCGAGTTCAACCGCGTGCCGTTCCACCAGGCGCTGAAGTATACTTTCGAGAAGTATGAATGCGACGGGTGGGGGATTGCCTTTGCGGGCAACAGCCCGGCGGATGTCGAGCGTGAGGGCGAGGAGCGCCGGCTGGACGATTACCAGTGCTCCTATCACACCACCGTCCGCACGCCGTTCGGCAGTCTCAGCTCCACCTCCATTGCCGACCGCCGCGAGCCGGGGTGGGTGACGGAGCGGTGGATCAAGGATTTCGCGCGCGACTTGCCGGCGTATGAATATATGTCGCTGGGCGCCGATCCGACGGTGATCGACTTCACCGGGGCGGTGCAGGCCTGGGAAGAGGTGGGCGAGTCGTACCTGCTGGAGTTCTACCTCGGCGAGGGCTTTTTTGATTACGTCGCGCCGGCCTGCGAGGGCGGGCTGGAGGCGGGAACGGGATATTTCTTCGATTATGAGACGGAGCTGGAACGGCTACAGGAGCACTACACCGACTACATGGTGCGCAAAACCCGCGCCGTCTGCGAGCGCACCCCCTTCGAGAGCCTGTTCATCGGCTGTGCGTGGGGCTGCCTGTCGCTGATCAGCCCGGCGATGTGGCGGAAGTGGGACAAGCCGGTGCTCACCGCGATCTGCGATGAAGCGCACCGGCACGGGCGGCTGGTGCACCTGCACAACCACGGGAAATGCCTGGAGTTGGCCGCCGACTTCCCGGAGATCGGTGTCGACTGCGTCTGCCCCTTCGAGCGCCCGCCCGGCGGTGACGTGGAAGGCCTGGCCGGCCTGAAGCTGGTCGCCGAGCGCCTGGCCGGACGCACCACCATGAACGGCAATATTCATACCGTGGAGACCCTCATCCGCGGCAACCCGGACGACGTGCGCCGCGAGGTGCGCGAAGTGCTGGAGGCCTTCCAGGATAACCCCCGCGTCATCGTCGGCACCGGCGACCAGGTGGGGCGGGAGACGCCGGAGGAGAATATTCTCGCGATGATCGAAGAAGCGAAAGGTCTATCCTCCTGACCACAAAGACACGAAGACACAAAGGCACGAAGGAGAAATAAATGAGCCGTAAGAACGTCATCCTTCTCCATACCGACCAGCAGCGGGTGGACAGCCTGGGGTGCAACGGCAACGGGTGCGCGCGCACGCCGAACCTGGACCGGCTGGCGGCGGGGGGGACGACTTTTACCCGGCACATCACCGCCAACCCGGTCTGCTCGCCGTCGCGCGCCAGCCTGCTCACCGGGCTCTACCCGCCGGGGCACAATCTCTGGAACAACGGCATGCCGTTGAACCGGCGGGAGTATGTGACCCTCGACACGCAGGCGGAGAATCAGAACTGCGACGCCGACGCCGGTTTCGTGCCCGAGCCGCCGACGATGGCCGACTGCTTCGCCGCCGGCGGCTATGACACGGTAAGCTTCGGCAAGCTGCACCTGACGCCGTACATGGCGCCGGAATCGTACGGCTTTCCGGAAAACGATAAGCTTTGGCGCAACGGCGCGCTGGCGGACTGGCGCGGGCCGTATTACGGCTTCCGCCACGTGGAGATCGTCGCCGGCCACGGCCAGATGCCGCCCGGGGTCTACGAGCAGTGGATGCAGCGCGAGCACCCGGAGGAGTACCGGCGGGTGCTGGAGACGAGCATTCCGCGTCACTATCCGCAGGTGCAGGACCTTTGCGCCTCGACACTGCCCTTCGCGCTGCACAACACTTCCTGGCTCGCGGACCGGCTGTGCGCATATCTGCGCGAGCATCCGGCGGATCAGCCCTTTTTCGCCTTCGTCGGCTTCCCCGATCCGCACCACCCCTTTATGCCGTGCGCAGAGATCCTGTGGGAGTTCCTCGACGTGCCGGTGCAGGCAGTGCGAGATCCGGACGGCCGCGGGCAGGCGGGGTCGCCGGCGCTGCGGCTGAACCAGGTGCCGCCCAACAGCATCGATGCCGAGACGATCCGCATGGTCATCCGCCACACCTATGCCATGGTCTACCAGATCGACCTGGCGGTGGGCCGCATTCTGGAAGCGCTGGACACCCTCGGTCTGGCGGAGGACACCATCGTGGCCTTCACCAGCGACCACGGTGATTATCTCGGCGATCACGGCACCCTGCGAAAAGGCTTTGCCGCCTCCAATGCCTTGCTCAACGTCCCCTTCGTCCTGCGTGCGCCGGGGTGTGACCTTCCGGGACAAGTTGATACGCCGATGAGCAATACCGACGTGCTGCCTACGCTCGCCTCCCTTGCCGGCGTGGCGCCGCCGGCCTGGCAGCACGGTGAAGACATCACGCAGGTGGTCCGCGCCGGCCGGCCGCACGACGCTTTCGCCTTTTCCAGCAATGGCGACGCCTCGTCGCGAAACTACACGATTTACGATGACCACTACCGCCTGACCTGGTATCCCGGCCAGGACTTCACCGAGTTATTCGACCACCAGGCCGACCCCGGCGAATGCCGCAACATCGCCGGCGAACCGGATCAGCGCGAGCGGGTGGGGGAGATGAAACACCGCATCAGCGAGCGGCTGGCTGCCTGCTACAACCCGATCCAGGGGCGGGTGTGCGCGTGGTAAAGACAGGAGGACAACATGACCATTACCTATCAGGAAACGAAGGACATTCCCATTGAATCGCTCTGCCGACTCTTCCACGAAGAACAGTGGAACGATTTCTACGACCCGGACGACGTCGCCCTCTACCAGCACGTCGCGGTGCACATCGTCACCGCCTGGGATGGCGACCGGCTGGTCGGTTATGCGCGGCTGAGCGGCACCGGACGGCTGGAGGTGGAGATCACCGACGTGCTGGTCGAGACCGCTTACCAGGGGCAGGGCATCGGCACGGAGCTCGTGCGGCGGCTGGTGGAGCGCATCAAAGCGATCGATCCCTATTTCATCCAGGTATCGCCCATCGGCGATCGGGAGGTGCACCTGTACCAGAAATTTGGCTTTACCGAGATTCCGGATCATCGGCGCATGGAACTGATGACGGGACGCCTGACAGAGAAGGTGAAGAAAGTGCGGGGCGAAGGATAATCTCGAGTTACATACGGTTGCATTGCCGTTATATCGAATTAATACTGGGTGCTTGAAAGGAAAACAGGCCGCTAAAGCGTATTATGGTAAATAGAGGACTGCTGGATATCTTCTCTGGCGAGCGCATGACGGCCGCCATCTCACCTGATTGCAACACAAAGGAGTCACACCTGATATGCTGAAGATGCGCCCCCAAGGGAACGCTCTCGTTATCGAGACCGCTACTGCGACGCTCTGCCTTGATGCGGACCGCGGCGGTCAACTCACGCAGCTCGACGTGAAAGACGAGCTCTTCACCCACCCGCTGCTCGGTGGCGGGAAGCTGGTGCCGGGTATGCAGTTTGTCGCCGATGGGCGCACCATGCGGCTAGCCGACACGCCGGCCAAGTTGAACGTGGTCAGCGAGACGCCGGAGCGGATCATGGTGCAGACCACCGCCACGGTGGGCGGCCTGTTCGCGGTCGAGTTCATTTACGAATTCTTCGGTGAAGGCGCCGTGTTCTGCGAGATGGGCATCGACGTGGTGCCGGGCAAGTCCGCCAGCCTGAACAGCGTGGGCTTCAACATCGAGATCGACACCGCCACTGCCGATAAGATGCGCTGGGGCAACTTCAGCCGCGACTGGGCCTACAAGCGCGACGCCACCGGCGTGCATGCCTTCTCCCAATCCAACCTGTTCAAAACGCGCACCGAGGTGCAGGACGAGCGCCAGCTCACCCCGCTGGTCTCCGTCGACCTCGGGTGGGAAGGCACGCGGTTCTTCTCCAACCGGCTCGAATTCCTCATGGAGGACTGGACGGCCTTCGACGATGGAGCGCCGGAGAAAACGCGGACGACGGTGATCGAGAAGGACGGCGTCTGGAACCTGCGCTGGTTCTTCCTCGACGGGACTACGATTCCCATCACCGGGCCGATGCGCTACCGCAACAAGTGGGCGGTGATGTTCGGCGGGGCGCGCATGCACCGCGGCGACGGCGTCGACCGCGCCGTGCGCAACAACGTGCTGGGCAGCCGCATTGCCCACTGCATGTATCCGTACGTCCGCCAGGGCGACCGCTGGCCGTGGGCGGCGATGCCCATCAAGCAGGTCTCGGTGCAGCCGCCGCAGTTCTTCAAAGGCAACCCCGATGTCTCGCGCGTGGATGAGGCCGTCGAGCTGGGCGCCGATACGATGATTATCCACCAGTTCTGGATGTCCAACCCCGGCAGCAACAACGAGCCGGCCGCCGATTATCACGTCTTCGATCCCGACTGGCTGCGGGCCTTCGTCGGGCGCTGTCACGAGCACAACATGCCGGTACTGCTCTACTGCCGCGGCACCGAGATGTATCAGCAGTACAGCAGCTTCTTCGAAGACTACATGCAGCGCGACTTCGACGGGCTGTATCCGGACTGGGCGACGCCGTTCAGCATGGGGTATGTGAAGTGCTCGCCGCTGCACTTCTCCGCCTACAACTATTTCATGTTCACCCGCGAGCAGCGCCGCCGCGTCGGCGACGGCGGGCGCATCATCGGCCACACCGGCATCGCCTCCTTCCTGTCCGTGTCGACCTTCGACGCGTCACTGGGCGGCGAGTTCACCGTGCGCCATGACGAGCTGCTCGGCATGCCGGAAGGCACTTCCTACTACGGGCTACTCGACTGTGTGGGCGGACACCTCATCTCCGGCAACCTGCCGGACCGCGAGGCGTTCTCCGGCCGCAAGGCGCTATCCGTTTGCGCGGCCTTCGGCATGACCGGCCACCCGTTCATGGAGCCCAACGGCCCCTTCTCCGGGCCGACCGCCTACATCAAGCCGCTGTGGGACACCATGCGCAGCGTGGACGGCACCGTCAACCGCCTGCACAATCCGGCCTACAGCCCGACGCGGGCGATCGTCAACAACAGCGAGCTCTTCCCCAGCCTGTTCGTGACCGACGCCGGCCAGGCGGTGATGCTTATCACCAACCTGGGCGCGGAGCCGGGGAACGGCGTGGTGGAGCTGAACCTGGGCGAGCTGAACGTGCCGAAAGGCGCGAAGATCCAGCCGCTCACCATCGACGGCGTGGCCCCCTGCCGCGTAAACGGCAACAGCGTGGTCGTCGAGAACCTGCCGCCGCTGTATTTCGCGGCGGTGAAGATCGGATAAGCACCGAAAAACCGGCGGGGTGGAAGGCTGGCAGCAGTCTTCCACCCCGCCGAAACGCTACTCGCAAAGGATACGATCATGTCAGAGCAACGAACCATCGTCTCCGTCATTCTGGCAGCCGGCAAAGGTACCCGCATGCGGGACAACAGTTTGCACAAGGTCTGCTATACCGTCGGCGGCATCCCGGTTATTCATCGTTCGCTTGAGCTGTATGAGCAGTGCGGCCTCACCTGGCACCTGCTGGTGGTCGGCCAGAACGTCGAGCAGGTGATGAAGACGGTGTCCGAGTCGCCGTCGTCGTCGAAGGTGGCGTATTGCTTCCAGGCGGAGCAGAAGGGCACTGCCCACGCCACGCGCGTCGCCGCCACCCTGCTCGAGCTGCAGGGCTTCGACGGCGATATCCTGGTGGTCGCCGGCGACAAGGTGCTGGAGGAAGGCATCGTCCGCCGCCTGCTGGACGATTTCTACAGTGGCGACAATGATCTGTCCTTCGTGGTCGGCGCGGTGGAGGATTTCCCGGACGCCGGGCGCATCATCACTGACGAGCAGGGCGCCATCATCGGCAACGTGGAGATCTTCGACTGCGACCGCATCCGCCTGTTCCTCAAGTTGCGCGAGCAGACGAAAACCGGCCCCGTCGCCGCCGCCGAGGTGATCGAGATGGCGCTGGGCTATTTCCGCACGGAGAAAAAAGCGTCAAAGGCGCTCGGACCGATCTGGGACCTGCTCAAAGCAGGCAAACCGATCGATGCGGCCGTGCTCGACGCCCACACCACCGAGCAGGATTACGTCCTCAACATCAATGGCCGGCAGTACCCGCCGAAGCTGATGGACAACGTCCGCGTCACCAATCTGTCGGTTTACCTGTTCAAGGCGAAGGCGCTCTACCACTCGCTGAAGGGCGTCAACTCCGCCAACGCACAGAACGAAGAGTACCTGCCCGACGCCATCGGCAGCCTGATCGCCGAAGGCGCCCGCGTCTCCGCCGTCGAGCTGAAATACCCGGAAGAGACGATGGCCTTCAACACGCCGGAAGAGCTGGAGGAGATCGAGCGGTATTACGCCAAACAGGAGCTGGTCGGCAGCAGGTAAGCGTAAATCTACTAAGGCTACCGAACGCAAGTTGTTCGTAGTAAGCCACGCAGCAACGCGGAGTGGCGTTCGTCGATAGGTAAGCTTACCTGTTAACGAACGCCACTCCGCGTTGCTGCGTGGCTTACTACGAACAACTTGCGTTCGGTAGCCTTACCAGCTATACCTTGTAATACCACCGATACCAATCCACGAACTTCCTGATGCCTTCCTCGATGGGCGTGGCGGGCTTGAAGCCCACGTCCTTCATCAGGTCTTCCACGTCGGCGCTGGTGGCGGGCACGTCGCCGGGCTGCATGGGCAGCAGGTTCTTGATGGCCTTCTTGCCGACGCAATCTTCGATCACTTCGATGAAGTGCAGCAGCTCCTCCGGGTGGTGGTTGCCGATGTTGTAGACCTTGTAGGGCGCGGCGCTGGTGCCGGGGTCGGCGGCGATGGCGTCCCATTCTGGGTTCGGCTTCGGCACGTTATCGGTCACGCGGATCACGCCTTCCACGATGTCATCGACGAAGGTGAAGTCGCGCTGCATTTTGCCGTAGTTGAAGACGTCGATCGGCTTGCCGTCCAGGATGGCCTTGGTGAAAATGAACAGCGCCATGTCCGGGCGGCCCCAGGGGCCGTATACCGTGAAGAAGCGCAGGCCGGTGGTGGGCAGGCCGAAGAGATGGCTGTAGGTGTGCGCCATCAGCTCGTTGGCCTTCTTTGACGCCGCATACAGGCTGACCGGGTGGTCGACGTTGTGATGGATGGAGAAGGGCGAGACCTTGTTGGCGCCATAGACGGAGCTCGACGAGGCATACGACAGGTGCTCGACGCCGTTGTGCCGGCAGCCTTCCAGGATATTGACGAAGCCGACGATGTTGGCGTCGACATACGCGTGGGGATTTTCCAGGGAATAGCGCACGCCGGCCTGGGCGGCCAGGTTGATGACGCGTTGCGGCTTCTCCGCGGCGAACATCTTCGCGATGCCGTCGCGGTCCTCCAGGTTCATTTTGATGAAGCGGAACCCGGGCTGCGAGGTGAGCTGCGCCAGGCGGGCTTCTTTCAGGTTGACATCGTAATAATCGTTGATGTTGTCCAGCCCAAGCACTTCGTCGCCGCGCTTCAGCAGGTACTTGCTGGTGTGAAAGCCGATGAAACCGGCCGCGCCGGTGACCAAAATCTTCATGTCTTCGCTCCTCCAGCGTGATTTAAACCGAAAGGAGTATACTACATTTTGATAGGGAGAGCTACCTGCCGGCGGTTGACATTGGTGGGGGGAACTGGTATTACTTGCCGTGAGAACCTTCTTACTCTTGCTCGAACATCTTGCTCTTGCTCTAAAACAGAACTAGAGCAAGAGCAAGATGTTCGAGCAAGAGCAACGAAATCCTGTGAGGTAACCATGACCGCAACCCTCAATCAGCAGCTCACCCCGGTCTCCTGGACCCGGGTCAACATCGTCGACCGTTTCTGGCAACCCCGTCGCGAGACCAATCGCACGGTGACTCTGCCGTTGGAATACGAGATCAACAAGAAGAACGGCGTGCTGGACGCATACGTGTGGAACTGGTGGGATCCGGCGAAGGGCAATCCGCCGTGGCATATCTGGGTGGGCGACATCTCGAAGTGGATCGAGGCGGCATGCTACAGCCTGGCGACGCATGCGGACGCGGAGCTGGAGGCGCTGGTGGACCATGCGGTGGCCTGCATGATCAAGGGGCAGAAGGAGGACGGCTACCTCTACTCCAACCCGTTGCCGAAGGAATGGCGTTTCGCTAACCTGCAGGAGCTGCACGAGCTGTATGACATCGGCCACGCGATGGAGGCGGCAACGGCGCGCATGCAGGCGACCGGCAAGAGGGATATGCTGGACGCCATGTGCCGCTACGCCGATCTGCTGGACGCCACCTTCGGCCGCGAGGAGGGGAAGATTCCCGGCTACGACGGCCACCCGGAGGTCGAGCTGGCGCTGGTGAAGCTGTACCGCGCGACCGGCGAGCCGCGCTACCTGAAGCTGGCGAAGTTCTTCGTGGACGAGCGTGGGCAGGAGCCGCTCTACTTCAAGCATGAGTGGGAAGAGATCAAGCGCCGTGGCGTATTCCACATGGGCTGGTATGACAATGCTCGATACCAGTCCTGCCAGGCGCACCAGCCGCTGCGCGAGCAGCAGGAAGCCTTCGGCCACGCCGTGCGCGCGCTGTACCTGTATTCCGGGATGGCGGACGTGGCGGTGGAGACGGATGACGCCGGACTGCTGGACGCCTGCCGGCGCCTGTGGCGGAGCGTGACTCACCGGCGCATGTATGTCACCGGCGGCGTCGGCTCCACGCCAAGCGGCGAGGCGTTCACCTTCGATTACGACCTGCCCAACGAAAACGGCTACGCGGAAACCTGCGCCAACATCGCGCTGGCCTTCTTCGCCCACCGCATGCTGCAGGTGGAGGCGGACGGCGAATACGCCGACGTGATGGAGCGCGCGCTGTATAACGGCGTGATGAGCGGCATCGGTCTGGACGGCAAGTCCTTCTTCTACGCCAACCATCACACCGTCTATCCGAAGCCGGGGAACACCAGTGACCACCTGGCCACCGCCCGACAGGGCTGGTTCGGCTGCGCCTGCTGCCCGCCCAACATCGCGCGGCTCATCTCTTCACTCGGCAGCTACATCTATTCCACCGCGCCAGACAGCCTGTTCGTGCACCTCTACATCGGCGGCGCGGCAACCTGCGAAGTGGCCGGCCAACAGGTGAAGATCACGCAGCGCACGGATTACCCGTGGAAGGACAAGGTGGCGATCACCGTTGACCCGGAAACGCCCGGCGCCTTCACGCTGGCCTTGCGCATCCCCGGTTGGTGTCGCGGCGCGAAACTGCGTGTGAATGGTAAGGCCGTCAAGGTGAAAGCGATCACCGACAAGGGCTACGCGCGCATCACCCGCGAGTGGGCGCCCGGCGACAAGGTGGAGTTGATCCTGCCGATGCCGGTCGAACGCATCGAGGCCAACCCGCGCGTGCGCATGGACTGCGGCAAGGTCGCCCTGCAGCGCGGTCCGGTCGTGTATTGCCTGGAAGAAACGGATAACGGCAAGGAGCTGGCCGACCTGACATTGCCCCGTGACGCCGAATTGACCGCCGCATTCCGCCCCCGTCTGCTCGGTGGCATGGTGGTGATTCGCGGCAAAGCCCAGCGCCGCAGCACTGCCGGTTGGGACGATCAGGTCTACAGTTCGGTTCGTTCAAAGACAAAGGACGTCGACATCCTCGCCGTGCCCTATGCCCTCTGGGCCAACCGCACACCCGGCGAGATGATTGTGTGGATCCGCGAAAAGTAAGCGGTGGAAGGCACATTCTCAGTCTGGAAGGGTGCGAGAGCCCCGCCGATGACAGATCAGCTAACCTATATTCGGCGGGGCTCTCGCATCCTTCCAGACTGAGAATGTGCCTCCCACTGTTTTCCTGGATTGAGGAGGCGACGTATATTGTTCTTTTTTATTGTTAAAGTAGAAGGAATCCCATTCCTCCACACGAAGAAAAACATTATTATGCCGGCAGGTTTCACGCCTGCCGGTCTCATTGTGAGGGGAAATAGTCATGCAGCCCATTCGTGTAATGGTCATCGGCGCCGGCAGTTGGCGGGGCGCCTGGTTCACCAGTGAATTCCACCATCACCCCGATTTTCAAGTCGCCGCGCTGGTTGACGTGCAGCCGAAGGTGCCCGCGGCGGTTGCCAAATTCCTCGAGCTGGGCGACATTCCCATCTACAGCGACGCCATGGAGGCGCTGGATCAGGTGGAGTGCGATGCCGTGCTGGTGATCGTGCCCGACTTCCTGCACAAGCAGTTTGCCATCGAGGCGCTGAAGCGCGGTAAATACGTGTATGTCGAAAAGCCGCTCTCCATCAGCCTGCCGGATTGCCTGGAGATTGTCCGTGCCGACCGCGCCGCGGGCGGCAAGACGATGGTCGGACATAACCGGCGCTACGTGCCGTCCTACCGGAAGGTGTACCAACTGGTGCAGCAAGGCCTGGTGGGACAGCCGCTCACTATTCAGGCGGACGAATATTATTACAACGGCCGCACCTTCTTTCGCCGCTGGAACCGCCTGCGCCGTATGAGCGGCGGCCTGTGGGTGACCAAGGGCAGCCACGACTTCGATTACCAATACTGGCTCACCGGATCGCTGCCGAAAACGGTCAGCGCCAGCGCCTCGCTGTCGATGTATAAGCCGAAGCCGGAAGCGGCGGCGCTCTGCCGCGACTGCAAAATCGAAAAGGATTGCCCGGATTCGCACCTGAAATTCCGCGGCGACGGCGATTATTATGATTTCCCGCCGCTGCGCCGGGTGATCGAGGATGCGCGCGAAGACTCCGGCGCGCCGGCCGACCTGTGCCTGTTCAATTCAGAGAAGGATACCTTCGACAACGGCATGGCGCTGGTCACCTTCGAGAACGAGGTGAAAGCCAGCTTCACCATGAACGTCGTCGCCCCCTTCACCGACAACCACCTCCGCGTGAACGGCACCGAAGGCACGCTCGACGCCAGTTACCACTCCCCGCACGTGCTCTACTGGAAGCGGCATGACGGCGAGGATTTCGACCGCGCCGAGAAGATTCCCGTGTACGAGGACGGCGTCGTCATCCAGGGGTCGCACGGCGGTGCGGACAACGTGCTGCTCAACGAGTTCCTCGGCTTCATCCGCGGCGAGAATCCGCACGCCCCGCGCCCCGCGGAAGCCTCCATCGCCATCGCCGTCGGCACCGCCGCCAACCTTGCCGGCGACGAAGAGCGCACCGTGCACCTGGAAGAGATGGAGGGCTGGGCGGAGCTGAAGAGTTATCTGTAATTCCCTGGGAGCGCGGACCTCTGAGTCCGCGCGTGTATTGAATCAACCACACGCGCGGACTCAGAAAATCATCCCTCCTGGCTGATTGTGATCCGCGCTCCATACCATCACAGTGGCAGCCAGTTTATAACACTCCCCCTGGTATGGCTCCCCCAGGCTGAAGGTTATCCAGATTTCGGCATCCGCGGGGATGTCGAGTTTTACGGCAGGATAATGAGCTTGAGGCATCAGCGCCAGCTTCTGCTCCCACGCGGGATCGGTCAGGCTCAAGTTGTAGGGGTGGCCGTTGTAGAGGAAATGCACGCGGTTCTTCCGCTTGCCGTCATGATCCGTCGTTTTGAACCACAACTGCTCCACGCGTGCCAGCACCAGCGAGGCGAGGGCGGGGGCGATTTTGAAGGACTCGAAAGAGATGCGGTCTTCCGGTGTGCCGAAGAGATACTCTCCGCGCGTGAGGAACGGCTGCAGCCGGTCGTGCAATGCCCGCAGCTCCTCGGGTGTCGACGGCCGTTGCTGCAGTTCCCAACTGGCGCTGCCGACGTAGCAATCCTCCGGGTGGTGGCACTCCGGGCACGGCGTCTCCAGCTCGATCCGCACCTGGTCAAACACCTTCGTCTCCCACAATGGCGGCGGCAACTGGTAATGCCGGTAAGTCAGGATGCGGTTTTCCAGCCGGGAGACCGGGCGCACCCAACGCCCGTGCGCGAAGTCGATCCCCGCGACACACCGCCCCTGCAGCTTGCGCGAGTTGGCAAGGCAACACAGCTCGACGACACCCATCCTGGCGTCCTCCTTTTAACTGGTTTTCGATTGATTTTTATGTCATCGCTGCAGGCGAGATTCCCGCGGCGGATGGTTTCCATTTTATAAATGCGTAATCGTTAACGAGGGTATGTGTTGCTGTAAATATTCTGCGACCAGGCGACGATGGCAATGCTCGGGTGTCGGTTCGCTGCAAAGGAGCACGGTCGGTACAGCGAGGAAGTCCGGCGGGAAGAGCGTTTCGATCTTCCGCTCGGTAATAAGCGCAGTGAACTCGCGCTCGTACGTCTCCCAGTCCTTCGTCTCGCGGTAGGCGTGGAGGATCTCTTTGGTCGGGGACAGCAGCGGCTCGTGCAGATAGTCGGCGGCGCAGATTTCCCGCAGGAAGTATTGCAGGTCGTCGCGCCGCGTGAAGCCGGCGAGCTGCGACACGTTGTTCAGCCGGATATCCAGCAGGCGCCGGATCCCCGCTTCCTTCAGCAGTCCGAAGAATCGGGCGGCGCTTTTCTTGGTAAAACCGATTGTGCGGATCTCCACGGCTTTTCCTCCAACTCTTCGAAGCCCAGGCCGAGCTGTCCCTGCGTCTCATCCAGCGCGAGATCGGCCTCCGTCTGCAGGCGGCCGTCACCACGGATGTGCTGTACGGTGATGCCTCGCTCCGCCAGCACGCGCCCCAGCAGCAGGCGGCGGTGGCAGGCGTGCGGGTCCTCTTCGCTGCACATCACGGCGGTCGGCGCTTTCTCTGCCAGATCGATCAGCTTCTCCAGCCCTTCCTCAAAGAAGAAGGTCTTCGCGATTTCTGCGTAAAGCACGTAGCCTTCCTCGTCGTAAAACACCTCGTTGTCCGGCCGCCCTCCGAGCTGCTTTCCCGCGTAGAAATATTTAAACGGTTTCATCAAGGGGTGGGCTTTGAGCTCTTCACGGTTGAATTGCGAGGCGTATTTCGCGTAAGGGGATGAGCGGACGTCCACCAGGATGCGGATGCCGAACTGCTGCAGCAGCCCCGCCAGTTGCTCCACCGGGACGTTCGAGTGGCCGATCGTGTAGATGGTCAGGTCGGATGGCGTGTTCATCGAGTTACCGCTGTATTCGCCATGTATGACAAAAATCCTTTTGCGTCATCGAAAAAACAAGTAAGCCCGTATGTAGTAAGCCACGCAGCCGGGGCGGAGTGGCGTCGTTGATAGTTAAGCTTTCCGAAACTCGAACGCCACTCCGCCCCGGCTGCGTGGCTTACTACATACGGGCTTACTTGTTTTTAGCGCCGTTTCGCAAGTATCTCCCGCATGTTATCGCCCAATATCGGCCACAGCGTCTCATCCGGCACATCCAGCGACAGCAGCCGTCCCATCTCCCACGCCGGGTCGTGAAGCATGCCATCGGTGCCGTAGACCAACTGGCGGTTGCCCAGGCGGGCGAGGGTGTCGTCCCACTCGTCGGTGTTGGTGAAGCTGCCGCACCATTCCAGGTAGACGTTCGGGTATTGCCGCGCGAGGGCTTCGGCGTCGGGGCGGTCGCCGGCGCCGGAGTGACCGAGCAGGAAGAAGGCGTTGGGGTATTGCGGCACGATATCACGCAGCAGGCGCGGGGCGTCGTGGGCGCCTTGCCAGGTGTGCATCAGCACGGGCAGCCGGTGGGCGTCGGCGTATTCCCACATCGGGGTGAAGCGCGGGTCGGTGAGCGGAATGCCCCAGTAGGAGCAGAGCAGCTTGAAGCCGACGAAGAACGGCCGGGAAAAGAATTCGTCCAGCCGCGGAGCTGCCTTCTCCGCATAGAGCGGGTTGAAGGTGAAATAGCCGCGAAAGCGGTCGCCATAGGGCCGCAGTTGCTCTTCCAGGTAGGCATTGCCTTCCAGCGAGTTCAGGTGCAGCGCTTCCAGCCCGGCGACGATCATGGTGCTGACGCCCATGCGGTCCATGCTCTTAAGCGCGGCCTCCACCTGCGCGGGCAGTTCGGTAGATTCCACCACCCAGGTGCCGGTGCGCCCGAGGTGCGTGTGGGCGTCGATGATCTCCGGTCCCAGCCGCTCGCGCCGCAGCAGCCGCGGCCATAAGCCGTCGCCGCTGATCGCCGGCGTTGGGCGCGATGATGGGTGGATACCGAGCAAGCCTTCCAGGTTGTGGCCTGCAATCTGCTCCCGGTGCTCCTCGCTCAGCTCCGCGTGCATCAGCGAGGCGATGGCGGCGCCGTTGTTCGAGCGCGGTCCGGCGCCGAAGATGATGCGGTCGGCGCCGAAGTGATGAATCAGGTGCTCGAGTGTGCCGTAGGTATGCAGGAAGGAGGTTTCCACGTAGATATTGCGCCGCTCCTCCAGCAGCTTATATAGCATGGCATAGTGCAGCCACATCGCCTCGGTGCAGATGATCGGCACCTGCGGGAACTCGGCGGCAAAGGTGAGCGTGTCGGCGGGGTCGAGCTGGCGCGCGTCGATCATCACCACCGGGTTTTGCGGCAGGATGGTGCGGATGATGGGCGCGATCAGCTTCAGCGACCAGTGCAGCCCGCGGGCGAAGAAGCGGAAGGCGCGAATGTCGTGCGTCTTCACCATCTCCTGAAACTGCCCCATGGTGTCGCGCTCGTAAAGCATGGGCGGCATAATGACGAAGGCGGGGATGATCCGCTCACGCGCGCCGGGAGTGGCGTCGATCTCCTGCATCAGTCGCTCGTTGCCGACCATCGGGTGCAGGTCACGCGCCGCGACATGCCACGCCACCGCGCGGTCGATGCCCAGCCGGTCCATGTGCGCCAGCAGATCGGCCGCCGTCGGGAAATCCGGCTTTGCGGTCGACCCGGCGCCGATATATTTCGTTGCGTCAAAGAGAGGGGGTAATGCTGTCATAATTACCGCTTTCCGGTTTGATGGTGAGTAGTTAGTAGTGAGTAGTTAGTAGTCCTGATTTCACGTCCGGTCCGGTGGTCGAGTAGGCAAGGGAGTTTTACGTATCTTTCCATTACTTCCGTGCCGTATCGAGACCACCTCACTGATAGAGCCCGTTCAAATAATGCTTACCTATTCGCGTGCGGCGGAGTACCGCCGCAGAGGTGGTCTCGATACGGCATGAGAGCTATGGAAAGATGCGTGAAGCTCCCTTGCCTACTCGACCACCGAACGGGTTATTCACTACTAACTACTCACTACTAACTCAATCTTCCAACATTCCAATCTTCCATTCTTCCACCGTCTACTTCCGTCGCGCCAGTATCTCGCGCATATTGTCGCCGAGAATCGGCAGCAGCGTCGCGTCCGGCACCTCCAGCGAGAGCAGGCGGCGGCGTACCTGAAGTGGTGGAAATTATGTGAACAACTTCGAGCGCCTGAAATGTCCTTCGGCGTTAGGAGGCGAACAGCTTCTTTAGTTAACTGAAGTCGGCA
>Ga0172370_10003777_pt1 | contig 20749 bp, 13 predicted proteins | sample LakKiv5m_FD_114538 | JGI IMG/M metagenome (GOLD analysis project Ga0172370, IMG submission 114538) | Freshwater microbial communities from Kabuno Bay, South-Kivu, Congo - kab_022012_11.5m | ecosystem: Environmental > Aquatic > Freshwater > Lake | place: Democratic Republic of the Congo...
CCGCAACTTTTCCCGAAACGCCTCGTCAGGCCGATTTACTGGCGGGGCGTTTCTGTATATACTTCAAAGGCCTATATCGCGTCGGGACGTGGCGCAGCCTGGTAGCGCATCTGCTTTGGGAGCCGCCCATACCCGTTTAGGCAAGTTCGCGTAACTACTCACTTCCTGTTTTTTCAGTCACTTACAGATAGCTCCATATACGCCGTATCAAGCCGTTCCTTCAAAGTGTTGAAAACCCATAACATATTGTAACCAATCAAGAACTTGCCGATTTCCGCGTTATTTTACCTTCCGCCCCAAATCCGAGACCACAACGCCCAGCCCTCGGGCGATCGTAACCACGTTTTTAAGCCCCATATTCCGGGTTCGGCGCTCCACATCCGCGTAATGCGTTCGGTGTAGGCCGATCAGCGCAGCCGCCTCCCCCTGGCTGATTCCAAGGTCCTGCCATTGATTCTGTACGGCCAGTCCGAAGGCCACAAGGATGGGGTCCCATCCCTAAGCCCACTCAACCTGACAGGCAAGATACTCGCTGATGACAATCCGAACAATAGCACTGCCATCAACGGACGTAATATATCGATATCTTCCTGGTTGAGCGATGATCCAGGAGGAATCTTCCGGCAAACCTTCCACCAGGCGTTGCATGGCTCGGCTTCCGACCTCTGGCCAAGCCAATAACGGACCTGACGAGCCAGGCGAACCTTCAAAAATCTCTCGAATCGCTGGATTCATGGAAGGGAAGGGGAGGAAACTGATATCTGATGGATTGTCGAGTTGCGGTTCGTTCAGTTCGAACGCTGCATGCCCCCGTGCCAACTTCAAGACAACATTTCTGACCCTTTCCATCTCTATCGTAAAAATTGTCCCGCTTTCTGTCTCTTGGCGCGCATCGGATAACTTCGAAGCCAACGCTGGTTTCTTTTCGAGAATCCGCTTTATCTTTTTTCGCTTGACCAGTCTTGGGTCCGTGGATCCGGCAAGAACGCATTCGACGAGACACGCGACGTACTCCTCGTCCAGCGAGAAACCGCTGTTGCATAACTTGCACGAAGGAACAATCGGCAGATTTGTCGGATACGGTTCATCAAGAAACACCTTGGAAGGAACGTGATCACGAGTTTCGACAGGTCCACCGCAAAAAACGCAGGAGACCATCTGCCGGCTATCACCGAAGTTCGGAATTTGATCCACGGCCAAATCCCTTCATCCTTTCGATAAAATCTCCTGGCAGATTTCTCGAAAGAAGCAGTATTGACTGTTCGAAGATTTGCAATCCTCATATGAACAAATCTCCTTCCGAACGATTTGTGATTTTCGCTTGGATTCGCGGAGTTTGGCACACATCGGATGAGTTCCTCCAAGTGCGAAGTTTCAATCTTCGAAAGCCTGGAGAGACCATGCTCTTGCCCACGGATTGCCGGGATCGTTTTCGAAAAAATTCAATGGATGCCTATATGTTCCCCCGTCGTATCCAAACCGCTTGGTCGACAGTCCGAATAACCAAATTTTCATGCCGATGTCTATTCCCGGCACAAGGTCATCGCGCAGTCCGAAAATCTTCACGGTCCTGTCTGCCGCGTCCCTAACCGTAAAAGAATTGCTGCCCGGGTGGAGTTCGATTTTTTCGACTCTTCCCCAAACATCGGGAGGCATGACGTAATCACTTCCGGAAACCCATTTCCCAGGAGCGCCTTGCAGATAAGAACCACAACGATGGCGGTAGGAACAATACCTGCAGCCCTCACCTGGACCAGCGATCTCATCGGTTTTCTTCGTGGCTCCCTCCGGAAGAATTTCAAGGATTGCCGATAACCGATCTTCGGCCGAAACGATCACACCGGCGTCGAAAGGGATTTCCAGTTCGTCCGCCTGATCCACGAAAAGCCTTATCTTCTTTCTGCCTTTCTCGGCCTCTGCCACCATCAAGCCGTAAAGTTGCATTTGGTTTTCTATGTGGTGGAGGACCCGACCGGCGCCATCTTCGATCCTTCCGGTTTTCAGGTCCCTAATCGATACGGTTCCTGCATTCTTTTCGACGACGTCCATGCGTCCTCTCAATCGCAATCCGGGCGCAACAATTTTGACTTCGCTCCACCTGCCGAATTCGGGTAGATCTTTGTATTCACATCCGACATCCTTTTCCGTTTTTCCGTCACTTTCTCGGGCACGACTGAATTCCAAAAGCTTTGCTGCCACATCCACGAACATTCTGTTTTTTTTGGTCCAATCGAGCATGGACATTGTCTTCTTCAGGTCAGCGTAGCCGTACCTCAAAGGATCCGCCGAAAGCCGCACTTTGGTTTCGGAAAGCAGAGATTCAAGTACATCTTCGACATCCCGTTCCACGCAATCCTTCTTTTCGATTACCCCCTTGGACGCCATTTCGAGGACACGATGGAAAACAATTCCCAATTCTGCCTTCGGATGCGAAATCAGAGGAGAGATTCCGTTGCGATAACAGCCGAGAACAGCGTTCAACGGACACCCGCCGGAAACAGAGAGATGTGATGGCGAGAAATAGGTCGGTATCTTGACCTCGTCTATCGGAGGAAGCAGTTTCACCTGATCCTCAAGTTGGTAATCAGTCTTTCCCTCACCTTGACCTGGCTTCTCGAAAGCTCGAAGGTATCGGCGAATTCGATTTTGGCCCCGCGACGATCCAACGCTCTGTACGCACGCCCCATGATTCCCGGCAGCGTTTCAAGATCCCAAAGGGGATGTACGATCAGGATCCATTCGTTCTTGCCCGGCCTTATCCTGAAAGCCGTCAAACCTTCGATATTCTCGATCTCCCCGGCGCGGAAGAACCGCTTCATCTCTTCGGCATACCTTTTCGCCTGCTCGGGCCAGTCTTTCAGGGCGTGCCCATCAAACCGCCCATCGAGGCCGCAAGAAAACGACGGGCTGTCGAGTATCGAAAGATAGGCGAGGCCGAGCCGCCAATCCAGAAGACCGTGGTATGACGAATTTCCATAACGATGCAAGCACGCGTAGCAGGCTTGATCGCACTTTTTCGGATGCCCGGGAGCAAGAAAATCCTCCAATGGATATTTTTTCTCGTCCGTGAGGATGGACCTTATCAGCCGCGATACCATCGGGGTCCCATCCGGACTTAGGCTCGCAAGTTTCTCGCAGAATCCCGCGCCGTTGATGAGGTGGTCGGTAAACTGGAGTACCGGGATATTGATACCGTCCTGAAGGGCTATCCTCGGTTCGACGACATCGAATTCTTCCGGGTCGATATCGAACTCAAGAGCCGCCTTGTGGATCAGGATGAAGGTAGCGGATAGCGCCGCGGCCCTTACCGAATTCGTTCCTACTTGGTTCAGGAACACCTTCTCTGGGCGCAAACCGGCGGGTATTATTTTCGGCGCGAGGAAAAGGGAATCGGTGATCTTGTGAGATGTGAGCCAAACATTCTTTTTCCTGGTGTCCTCACCTTCCGAGATAAACCCGAGTTTGCTCTGAGCGTCCTGTAATTTTTCCTCGGCCACGTACTGCTTGTGGAGTTTAACTTTCTTGGGATACGGAAGATGATGATACCCACGTGTCATCTCGAATCCGGTCCAACCACCCGGTGACGACTGGTCAGGAAGTCCTCTATTCAACCTGTAGGTACTGGTTTGTTCATGGCACACGAATCTCAGATTCGATGCTGACGCCGATTCGAAAACGATCTCCTTTTCCTCTGCCTTTATCGACCTGTGGCGGATGGAAATCGGCGGAGGTTCGTCATCGATGACCCTCGGCCTGAAATCCGTCCGGAAACCGTTGGGAGTAAGGCATTCGGCTGCCTTGGTTCCATCAAGCAGGTGCTTACAGGATCGGCATTCGTGCGGGCCATCGTCAGGTTTTTCCTCGAACCGCCTCCATGATCCGCAGTTGTCGCACGACAACAGCCAGAAAGACGAGGAGAAAGCATCCTCAAGTGGTCCTATGTCGTGCTGGTATTTCGGGTTGAAGTCCTCACCGAGGGATCCAGTGAACCCGATGCATGTGTGGTGCCTCTTGTCTTTCACAAGAACCGAGCCGGGGGCGAACTCGTATATCGCTATTTCGAGATCCCGGTCCACCCCTTCCCAGGTGATACGGTATTCTTCTCCCTGCCTGGTCCCCGTGTAGAGATATCTGATTCGTGTTGGCATGCCGTACATGGGCATCAACCCGGCCTCCGCCAATGTATGTGCAAGCCCCTTCTGCTTCATACCGGATGCCCAAACCTTGTCGATGTCCTCCAGAAGGTTCGCCGAACCATAACCCCTGATGTCTTCGTTCCCCTCCAAAGGCGAATCAGCGATGAGGATATCGACGATCCTATCCTTGTACTCTTTCGTCGCTTCCAACTCGGCTTTGAGCTTGGATTGCCAATCTTGGACGGGATCGGAATAAACCTCCAGCGGCACAAACTCCCCATGGATGTCGGGCGGCTTCATACCGTCACCCGGATAGGGATTCCCCGCTGCGCCCGCGGTGTCACGAAGTCTACCGAATGCATGGCAGAGCCACGCTTTCCTCACGAACCTCTTCGCTGCCGTCGGATGCCGCTTGGTCAGGAACGGAGGTGGCGGTGAGTCCCCGGTAATCGAATCCGGGTATCGAAAATAATGCAGGTCATGTGATTTGCTCCTGCATACCGTAAGCGCTATCGAAAAAGCTCTTTTTCGCCGACCTGCCCGCCCGACCCGTTGCTGATAGTTGAACCGCTGCGGCGGCATATTCGCTTGGAACACCGCACGAAGAGGTCCGATATCCATCCCGACTTCCATGGTTGTCGTCACAGCGAGCAGGTCGATCAACTTCGACAACCTGTGCAAGGTTTTTTTCGAAGTGCCAGGAGCTCCGTCCTCGGGTATCAGTCCCTTGAAATAGCGTTGCCGTTCTCCGGGCTCGTCTGTTTGCCCCGTCAATTCCTCACACCGCAAACGAAAAACGGAACCGGACCGTTCGATCCGCTTTGCGAGGAAATTGTTTCTCCTCAGTTCCCTCGCTATACCGGTGGGAGTATCGGGCAGATCGGTGAAACACCGCGTGCACTTGGCCGCGCCCCGGTGAAGGTGAACCCTGCCGCATTTTCCGCAACGCCAATACGGAGAATCTTCGGTTACGAGCCGGAAGGACAAAGCCGACGTGTAAATCAGGCCATCTCGATGGCCGATCTCTCCGAAGATCCGGAGGACCTCATCGAGTTTTCCCGGAACATCGTGACTGTCCCAGAGCGAATTCGCGAAGCGCCTCACTCGGCTCGAAACTTCCGCATTGGACGTCCATGGTTTTTTCGAATCCTCGTCATCGCTCGACCACGGGTTGTTATGGAGTCTGTAGTCGTCACCGAAAACCCGGAGGAATGCATCAAGTGCCGGCCGGATCGACTCCTCGACGGTGCTCGACACACATGGATATCCGAGTCCAGTCTCCTCCAGTGCGAAATATGTCTTGCTGAATACGACTCCGCAAGTGAGCTTATGCATCTCCCGGACAAGATTGGCCCGGGCTTGGTTGATATCGGCCTGTTTGTCGTAATCGTCCTTCCAGTCGAATCCTCCACCCCGGATCTCGAATAATTCGTCCCAACGGAAGCGCTTCCCCTCGGGGGATGACGGGATGTTCTTGACACCGGTTGGTGAAACCGGATGGATCCCCAATTCGACATACCCCTGGATCAAGGGTTTGAGAGTTTCGCGGTCTTCGGATGCTCCAAGGTAAGAAGTCCCTTGGTATGACTCAAGTACTTCGGAAAGCGGGATTTCGTCGCGACTCGCAGCCAGGAGCAATTTCTCTGTTTCTTCCAGTTCTTTGCCCAAGGCCATAGCTGTTTTGAAATCATTGGCGCCTGCTGCTTCTTTGAGACCCCTTTTTATATCCTCTATCCTCAATTCCAATTCGCCCCTATCGCCACGCCCTCCCGATACGGATCTGAGGCTTTCGACGAGGATTTCCCGGCAAAGATCCTGATGATGTCTCGCCTCGATATCCAAAGCCGCTTTCGCAGCATCCTGTCTGCTGTCGGAAAAAGAAACCAATTTGGGTTCGCTGTCACCCAGTTTCAGGAGTCCGAACAATTCGCTGGCGAGGAGTTGGGTGGTTTTCGCAAAACCGGCCCTGAAGTTCCGGATCGGTGACAGCCGCTGACCGATATTCCTTCTCGAATAATCCGTTTCGCAGGAAGGACATTCGAAAGGAACTGATGTTCCCGGATCGGTGCCGACCCTTTTCTTTTTGTCCTTTTCCGTTTCCCCCCGGACGAACATGTACCCGGGTAGTTTCCCATCTGGGGTGTTACCGGGAACCGGGTGGTATGGCTCCACGATTCCCGTCGTCGGGTCGAAGGTCGCACGCGTCCAATTACCCACTGCCGGGGTAAGCGATATTTCCCCATCCGATGGCCAGAACAGACCGAAGTCTTTGGCGCTCAACCGTTCGAACAGATGCTGAGGTGCGTCATCCGGTAATCCGTCGACGTTCGGTTCCGTCGGCAAGAGCTCGACGGTTGCACCGGATCGACCGCCCTTCATTCCCCCGAGAAAAAGAATCCCGCAACATTCGCAATACAGCAGTTCCACTACCCGATTACCTATCTTCCCATCCGGAGCTTCGGCGAACTTGAGTCCACGATCTACGCTTAATTTGCCGACGAAACGACCCGGGTCACGAAACGAAGGGGAAACCACCGACTGATCCGTCTCCACAGAAGCGAACAACCCCTCCACGCTCCTGAAGAAGGTGTGCAGACGGAATGACGGGCCATCCTGGAATTTTACGGAAGGCCACCACTCGCCGAGTTTTTCCGATGCCCCACGAACGAGAAGAAGACCTTGGACGGCCTCTTCCGCTCTAGCGGGTAAGGGTTGACCGAAGATCCTGGAAGCGAGGACCGAAACCGTCGTGGCGCGTGGCCGCTTCTCGGTTTCGTCCCAACATGCATGCGCAACCCGTTTCCCGGCTTCGGTCATGGCCTCGCCAACGATCTCGGAGAGATCCTTGCCCTCTTTCGGTTTTCTTCCCAGAAGGACTTCGAATACCCCTTTCCAAGTATCCGGGTTTCTTTCCGGGTGGGCCAGGATTGCAACGTCGTTCGCGTCAGTCCTGGATGAATCAAGCAATCCGAGGAAGGGACCGGGGGCGAGTGTATGCTTCCCTTCGGGGATGATCGGAAGCGTTTCACCCTGTACGACAGACGGTTCCCAGGATTTCTTCGACTTCCCGCCACCGGGCTCACCCTTTTTCCAGGTGCCGAAAGAACCGAACATATCCCAAAGATATTGGAGACTGTCTTCCCGCTCCTTGCCCGCCATCGGAAGAGAGGCACTTGAGGCAAGAATCCTCAGTTTGTGCCTATGCGCCGGATCGGTGAGACCGAGCCGGTCGAGAAGCAGACGGATCAGGTAACTGACCTCGGTCCCCGCCGTGCCCCTCTGTAGATGCAATTCGTCGCAGATGAGATAGAAATAGGCGTCATCGTTCTCCACCAGCCATTTGCGGGTTAAATCGAGGATCGGGGCATCGACTTCTCTCGCAATGATGGCGTTCAACATGCTGATGTTCGTGATGAGGATATCGGGGGGAGTTCCCTGGATATCCCACCTCGATGTCAGCTCCCCACCATTGATCGAAGGGAAAAGATGCCTGACTTCCTCTTCGTCGTCTTTCCTGCGGCGATCCTGATCGATCGCGATCTCGTGGTTCTTCTGCAACCCCAGCGACTGACGGAACAGTTCCCTCAGTTTCCTTTCCCGGCGTTTGGGTTCATCGGCATCCGGGCGTGGGTGGATATGGAAACCGGTGACTTTCGTATCACTCGTGTATCTGGCGAAGAACAGTCTGTTGCCATGGAAGTGGCGATCCATCCCGGATCGGGCGAGATCGGAATCCAACGCCTTCCGGATCCTGACCATTTGATCTTCGACAAGCGCATTCATCGGGTAAAGGATCAGCGCCCTCATCGCAGCAGGTCTGGTTTCACCATCCCGTTGGAGACGGAAGGGAGACCTGCCGGGGTTCTTCTTGCCCGGTCGGTCCGCAAGATCTTCGTATTTCCCCATGGGTCTCCCGTCAGATCCCTGCCACCAGCGTCTGGACAGATAACCTTTGGAGGGAGGCGACCAACGGATAGCTTCTCTGGCTATGCTTCCGAATACCGGTAGGAGGAAAGACTCGGTTTTACCGGACCCGGTCCCGGAGGTGACGATTCCAGGTTCGCCGACAGGGAGACCTTTTGCGAGCATTTCCTCTTGATGGCGATATATCTTGATATCCGAGATCCGCGCTGTCTTTGCCCCTGGGGGAGCCGGTTCGGAATCGAATAACCCTGAGAGGACGAGGTCGACAAATGCGGCGCGAGCTTCAGCGGAAAATCCCGCCAGCGGGTCGCTCCCGGGGCGAGGATCGATCAATTCGTGGAATTTGTACGGGACACTTCTATACGTGGGAATCGGCTCGATCAGAGGTTCGGTGCAGAGCGCCCCGGGTGTCTCCAGCAACGCTCGACGTTCGGCGGTCACTCCTTTGTTCCGGATCCGGAATGCCGTATCGAGATAGGTGATGTAGAGATCTCGGGCTCTCCTGAATCCTCCGATAGGATCCTGCATTCCTTATCCTCCGAGTTGCCGAATCAATGAAATCACGTTGTCTGTGTCGCCATCCACGGCCAAACCGCACTTGCCGAGAACGGTGTTGGTGTCGGTTTCCGCCGCAGAGATCCTCGGGATGACCGAAGAAAGGAAAACCTGCTTCTTCGCATCGGGAGCCTCAATATCAGACGCAAGACACGCAGCATAGAAACGAAGGGATTCTTCCCTAATTCGGATTCCCATGGCTTTCTCGGCTTCCGATAGCCATGGGGTGGTGTCGGTAAGGGATTTCGATCTTGCTTCTTCTATCCAGGCACCCAACACGGATCGAGGCACCTCGGAAACACTGCCTGTCGTTGGCTTATTGTCCGGATGCTTCGAATCGTCATCGGATGGGAATATCGGTCCTTGCTTGGTATCGAGCAACAATGCATACCGCCAGAATTCCCTGGGGGGAGCAAACGATTCGTCACCTGACGGTGTCAATGCGATCAGGACATTATTCGGCCAAAACAGCCGGGCGGATATCACGCCCGGATTTTCGCCATCCCTGACGAGAGAAGAATGCAAAGGCAAGAACCTCGTCCCCCCGCCCACGTGACAATCGAGTTTGCACTGGAGGAGCGGGAGCAGATATGAATCGATCGGAGCCCGGTTGAAGCCATCCAAAACGACGACGAAAAGGGTGTCCGGAGATTCGTGGGCGTTATGGATCGCGCCGAGAAGGCCGGCAGGATGCGGAAGATATTTCCCGGAACGATCGGTGATCCCGAAAAGATCATGCGGTTCGTAGAGCGATCCGGAAACGGGAACCCAAAGGAGCCTTGCACCCGAAACATGTCGGGCGAATATCTCTATCGATTCGTAAGCGCGATCGCCCGCAACGACAGGCACAAGCCCCGAGAGGAAACCGGAGAGCAGACGGTTCCCGAGAAACGGTGAAAATCCGTTTTTGTTGAAGGCGATGTTCATGAGTTTGAGAAGTTGCTCTTTGTCCCGGACAATGTCCGGAACTACCGTTGTCGTTTCCCGTACATCTCCTACCAGGCATAGCGGAAGGGGCCCGTCTACGGTATCGCCACCTCCGGAGGACAACGCATGTCTGAATACCGCCAGTTCAGGGAAAAGCACATCGGGTCTTTCCGCAAGAGCACGTAGCCTTTTCGAGAACTCGACATCATAGGCGCCGGTTTTCTTGTCGAGGTCGTCCTTGTGTTGTCTAAGTTTCTTGTCGATAACCGATAATTCCCCCTTCTTCTCACTGATCTTCTTGCCGATACCGTCGATATCTGCCCGTTTTCCCTTCAGGTCATCCTCTATCTTCCGGGTCACCTCTACGCGGATAGCTTCGCGGATTTCTGTCTTTTCCCGTTCAAGGACTTTTTTGAAATGCTCGGAAGAGCAGAAGATCTTCACCGCTTCTTCTGCAATCGGGATATTCCTTTCGATAAGATCCTTCATCTCTAGGATCCGTTCTTTGCGAGCCAACTCTTGTTCGAGGTCGGCCCCGAGAAGACCGGTTTCTTTCCTCGAAAGAATCGATATGTATGTGTCGAACGTTTTTTTCGTCACCTCCAACGCCTTCAGCAATTCGGGATCCAACTTGCCGATGCGCTTCAACAATCTTTTCGCAAGTTGCTCATCCGGGTCCCAATTTCGGACACCGATTTTCGTCCCGAAATTCCCGCCGGGGGGTAGGATGTAGCGTGTCCCGTCGCACTGTACACTCCTGAGGTTTTCGCTATCGGGGACCAGCGCGTCTATCGCCGCAAAATCGTCGTCTCCTTTTTTCCCTTCGACACGCCATCTGCCGGGATCCGTGCACTTGATGAGCTTCATCGGCCCAAGCCAAAGGGCGTCCTCTATCCAGAGCATCGCGGTCCGCATGACGGGAGCGATCCTGAGCGGGAAACCTTCCTTCGACGTCAATCCTTCCCTAATATCCCTTGCGGATCCGGCATGCCTCAGATCTACGATTTCTATCGCTTCCCGGTAATATGGCTCCGGAAATATCTTGACTTGGAATTTCTCCTGGTTGGATGGTTTCTTCTGATATTCGGGATGTTCGTCGATCTCGAACTCCCAGTAAGAGTCCCGCTGTACCGGGACGTGGGGCTTGAACCAGAAGACATCGCCTCTGGCCGGGAATATCATCCGACGTTGGGGGGTCGTGATGTTCCCATTCCAACGTTTTTTCGACGGATCCGAAAACAGCATCGGCTCGATGATGACGAACTTCTCGGAAACGATCTTCACCTTACCTAGATAGATCAGGTCTTCAGCCATTTTCCCCTCTGCGGGTTCCAAAATCGGCGAGCGTGGTTTTTATCCCGGGGATCATCCTTGCCGGGAAACGGGAGCGTGCCAATTCTTTCGCCTGGGGATTTGAAGTCAGGGAATCCAACATTTTGCGGAGATCTCTCGGTAATGGCAAAGTCCGTTCTTCTGAACGTCGGAGGCGCTTGGCTTCGGAAAGCAGGGTATTGAGGGTTTTCGACAGAATCACAGGGTCGCTTATCGATCGGTCCCAGAAAATCCCAAGGAACCGATCAAGTTCCCGTTTTGTCGGGAACGCGTACGCATAATCGGATCGGCCGGATTCTTCGAAGATCGGACTCGGCACAATGCGGGAATTGGCGCTCAGCCACCGGGCATAGACGAGAGGCAGATAGACCCGAGGCAAGCCGATCTCCACCAACTCGGTTCCGCTGTTCGTCACCAACGGGATCTGCCCGCAAAGCGTGTATGCGACGAGCAAAGTCCAGGTCCTGGAATATGTCCACCATGTCCTGCCGTCGTTCCAGGAAACCAGATAATAGTCCGGTGAATCGTTCCTGGTTCTGGTCATCCATTCGATGAATACCGGAGGCCGGTTTCCCCGATAGGGATCCTCCGGGACGAAATACCCTCCGTCCCAGTACCAGATGCCTTTCCTCCTGTATCCGCCCGGTGGTTCCGATACCTTGGCGATCACATCACCAACCGACCACAGACGATCTGTGACATCAGGGGATCCCACGACGGGAATATTTATTTCTTCGGCGATTTGGGAAAAGAGCCCATCCGTCTCCGACGACCACATCAGAGGAGCCGGCACCATCGGAGAATGCGAAAACCTCTCCTCGTGCAAAGCACCGCCGGATACCATCGACTTGGCCACGAACCGACGTATCTCGGACGTTGCCAGCCCCGCCAATACCGCTTGGTATCTTGTGCCTGTCCTTCGCACGACCAGATGCGGGCGTACCGGGTAATAACTGCTGCCCTTCCAGGTCCTATCGATCAATCTGTCGAGATAGCAGTTTTCGATCCATGATCGCGCCAGGTCCCAGACGTGGGATCTCTTCCCGAGCGGGAATACCCTCTGGAGGAGATCGATGAACTCCGCCTCCGGTATCCCACGTTTCCTGGCGGTCTTTCCCGCGCAGATTTCGATCAATGCTCCAGCTTCGGAGGAATAAGCTTCTTCGGGCATGTACAACGGGAATTGCCGAATGGAAGATCGGTTCCGGATATTGTGGTCGTATTTTCCGGCATCCGGAGGCGGAGCGTCGGAACCCAGATGCCAACCCCGGGAGTCTGGGTTGTAAGGCAGGACGTCGGGGCCGACACTTTCGACGTACCAATTCGATGGAGTCGATGGGTACTTGTATTCGGACGGTGAGGTTTTGGTATGGAACTCTACCCGCTTGACCCCCACTACGACATCTTCCCCTCTTCTTGCAACGATGCCGTATTGCCCCTCAAGGAAGGATGAGGGAGGCAACGTGATCGTAAATATCCCTTCTCCTCCTTCTGCTTTTTTCAGGATGTGATCGGTTCCGTCACTGATCGGTTTTCCATCATTCAGCGGGATCATCACGACCGAATCGGCTTCCGGTGCATGGACCTCCGGCAAACATGGGGGGATCCCCAGGTACCCGTCTTCGACACGGATTCCACCTGAAAGATGAAGGCTTGGATTTTCAATGGGTCGCTGCAGACACCTGATCCTCTCAAGTTTGGATCCGGAGGTGACCTTCATGCTGAATAGATCTTCCGCATCGAACGGTTCGGACTCCGCCCACCCTGGGTAACGACAATCCTTGTGGAATTCCGGTCTCCTGTCTTCCGGGAAGGCGGCGAGGAATTCGTCCTTGAGGTCATCCCAAACGTAGACTTTGACCGACCCGTCACGAACGTTATTCGTACACGACTCGTACAATCCGACCTCGTTCTTCACGAAGAGGAGCACGCCCTGTCCGATCGAAACGGATAAGGGGCTTTTTTTCAGGGCTGGAACGGATCTGAACAGATCCCAGTCCAACAGGGCCCCGATGATGTCAGGTGGGTCTTCCACCCCTTCGTTACCAGGTACTGCGACATACGGTAGGCGGCCGACATTGCTTTCTGCACGAACGAATCGGACGGGTTTCCCGGAACAATCGAAATCAAGTTCCGTGTCCGACAAAAGGAACATGTCGTTATCGAATCCGGATTCGGAAGGGAACAGGATCAGGCCGAACTTGGACCGTTTTTCCTTCCGTGCGATACGATCCGCGGAAACTGCTTCCTTCACTGCGGCCCAAAAAGGGGATTTGCCGACATCGGGGTCCTTGCCGAAATAGGCGACCTTGAAAGCGTCGAACTCTTTCCCGAAGTGATCGGTGAACGAGCGTTTGTTTTTTCCGACAAGTTGGATGACTTCGAAAGGAGATGGATCATCCCCGAATTTGGCGCCCGCGAAGATCTCTATCAACTTGATCAGGTCTCTGCGCTTCGGGAACGCAAGACGGATCGAACACCCAATCAATTTCATGTATCCAGGATCGGGCAATTCAAGGCCCCTGTATGCAGAACCCTTGGATTGGTGATGATACAACCATGTCTTCAGTAGGGCCCAAGTCGTGTTGAGACCGTTCAGCCCGTACGAAACCGATTCGTCGTTCCCGAGCAATATCCTCATGCGATCCCTGAAATTCCCGACTTCGCTTACCTCACCATCGGAAGCGGATGCCACGAAGCAAGTCAGGGCGAGGTAGAGGAAAAAATACGGCGGTTCTTCCGACAACCATTTGAAGCTACCGTAATATCTGCTCGGGGAGAGGTGAAGGCGGATCGACGAGGGATCGTTGCCGATGGCCTTTAGAAATGAAGACTTTACGTCTTCCGGAGCGGCGTCATGATCCCCAGTGACGAGAACCAGTGTTTCCTGGGTTACCGAAAGTGTCCTGACGGGAACGGATGTCCCTTCGGCATCAAAGAAGAAATGAAGGAACAGGGCTGAACCCCATTCCTGGTGGTCCCATTCCTTCCAGTGTTTTTCTGGTCTGATAACCATTCCGTCCCATCCGGTAGATTTGCGTTATCCGATCGCTTCCCCCGCTTTGTAATTCGAGACGATGTGTTCCTTTATACTTTTCCCGATTGCCTTCCCGAGCTTCACGGGGACTGCATTGCCGATCAACCGCCCGATGATTTTCCTGTGGATAGGTTTGCCTGCTGGGACGAACCGATATCGTCTCGGGAAACTCTGGAGTATCGCTCCCTCACGGAGAGAAATGCCTCTATCCTGGTCCGGATGACCGAACCGACCGTTGCCGAATCCGAAAAACTGCGTTGTCATCGTCGGGGAAGGTTCATCCCAGGACATCCTGCCGTATACGCTGACATAGGTATGTCCGACGTCTTTCTTGTGACAATCGGCAACGAGGTTTTTATTCCAGTCTTTCCATGAGCCACCCGGTTTGGAAGCCTTTATGCGCTTGAGATTGGTCGGGGAAAGCTTGGACGACTGATGGATGGGATCGATGGGGTCGATTTCACCTGCCCGTAACGGGGGAAGATTCCCGATCGCTTTCTCGACCGTGATGTGGGCATCGGGACGATGCGTGGCGGCGATCATTTCGATCGGCCCCAACCTGGAAGCAAGAAGGACCAAGCGCTTCCGGAGTTGAGGCACCCCGTAATCGGCACAGTTTATGACCTCGAACTTCGTGTTATACCCAAGTCGCTCCAAGGTTTTCCGGAACAGATGGAACACTTTCTGTTTTTCCAACCGCGGAACATTTTCCATCGTGACGATATCCGGTTTGGACTCTTCGATCAGGCGAGCGAACTCGGCCAACAGATTCCACCTCTTGTCGGAGGGATCTGTTTTGCCTTGGCTGTAGGTGGAGAAGGGCTGGCAAGGAGCACAACCTGCAAGAACCCTGATAGATCCCGGAGAGTAGAGCTTATTTATTTCCTTCCCGACCACCGATGCGATATCCGCCTTCACGAACTTCGCTTTATTGTTATTCTCGAACGGAAATTTGCATGCGGGATCCAGATCGAAACCGGCAACGACACGGATTCCGGCTTGACCCAAACCATACGAGAGTCCCCCGGCGCCACAGAATAAATCGACAGCCTCTATGGCCATTTCACGGGGCGTTTGTATTCGCGGCATTCTGTTATTCCTCTGTCTTCTTCGGATCCTTGATTTCCGGAAACGATTCCGGGATATCCTACGCAACCTTGCCATTCTTCCTTGCTCCGACTCCTTTTCTCATGACCTTCTTGATGTCTTCACTCCGCAAATCCTCCAGTAGCCAATCCACGTTCGACCCGCCGCCTTGTTGTCTGGTCCCTACAACTCGCCAATCTCGCTTTTTTCTCGGCTTGCGACCGGAACGGATGATATCGATAATTTCTTCAGCAACGGCTCCGAGAGCGTGATTCACCTCGTGCTCCCACACTCGGAAAACTATCCAGCCACGCGCCTCAAGATTCACTGTCTGACGCCTATCTCTACCGACGTTCGCACGGATTTTCTCGGCCCAAAAATCCGGACGGGTTTTCGGCACTGAATAATGAGCGGGGCACCCATGCCAAAAACATCCGTCGATGAAGACAATAAGCCGATGCCGAGGAAATGCCAGATCGACTTTGACTCCCTCCACCGAGTGATTTTTCCTATACCTGAAACCTTTTGCCCACATCAGTCGGCGAAGGCGGATTTCGACGCCCGTGTCCTGGCCGCGTACTTTAGACATCAAGCGACTTCGCTGTTCAGGGTTTATGCAGTCCATCCGCTTCAAACCGAACATCTTGTATATCGCCCACTTGTCGCATCCGTTCTTCGGAGGCAACATGCGGCCATTGTTCGTTTCTTGCCGTCCACTCTACAATCGTCCGGCAGGGTGATTGCAACAGAAATCTACAACATGGTCTTTGTCATCGTTTCCTATCCAAATACATGGGCCGAGGTGCTTTAGACCCCCTTTGCATGCAACAAGTACGGATCCAAAGGCATCGATTCGTGTCCCTTTTTCGTGCCCAACTCATGCCTTTCGTTCTCTACGTGGATATGCACATGCCAATAGAATCTGCCTACGGCATCCGTCACGTTCAGGAAGTCTTTGATCTTATGAAAATCGGCGACAGGGATAAGCACCACATCGCCATTGGACCCGCACCCAAATGCAAGATAACCGCGACGATAGCCATCCAAATCCCCAAGCCTCTTCATGTGCACGCTGTACCAGTAGAATTTCTTGCCCTTGGACCGCTCGTAAGCTTTGGACACCATGAAGATGACGCCCACGTTCTTATCGCCGGAATCATAGAGGACCCGATTCCGTCCGCGCAGATTGACGTTCAGTTTCCTGGCCACAATGGCGCGGCAGTGATCATAATCGGACGCGGATATTGACTTCGAGGTGATCCTGTTTTTGATTTCCTCTTTCGCGGGGACGTCTTTTTTCTTCGCGTCGTGCTTGACGTCCTGCCCCATGCAGGACCTGACGAAATCGATGGACTTCTCCACCGTGAGGACCGGTTTCAGCAGGTCGTGCACTGTCCTGACGCCGTTTTTCTCGATGTTCTCTTTGAGGTCGAGGAGGTCAAACAACCCGGCGACGCTGACGACCTGAATGTTGGCGAACACTGCTGAACCAATGAGCTGGGAAACCAAGCGCTCCCGGTCTCCTCTTCCGTAGACGAGGAGGATGGACGAATTCTGTTTCCCGATTTTTTTCTCCTCGATGAGCTTTTCCCGGTATTCGCTCAACTCGTTACCCTTGATGGGAAACGAGTCTGTGACCTTCGATTCGACAACGAAGGAATGGCCGCCATTTTTCGCCAACCATAATCCGTCGTGCCCCGGTTTACCCGGAACTCCGCGGTATCTTCCGTATTCGATATCGAACCCGAGGCGCTTTCCGAGTTCGTTGACAATGTCCTGAAGCGCAAATCCGTTCCCGTCGAACTTCTCGTTGACGCACTGGTTGGCGTACCCCTTCAGATACTCCTTTTGGACCTGTGCGAGGAAATACCTGAGCTCCTCCGATGTCTCATTCCCGTCCGCGAATTTCCCGTCTCCGAAAATGCCGATGATCTGATTGATGCGTTTGTCGATGATGTTCTTGCCGGGGAAACCCACGCGAGGAATTACCTTCGAATGTTCTTTTCGCTGCTTCATGGCGTCTTCCTCGGTTTGCACGACACGGGATCCTTCTTGTCGTTATGCCCGGCTCCGCCATAGATTTTTTTCTTCATGTTCTTGGTGTATGTCAACACCATCACCTCGATCATGTTCGCGACGCTTCGATGTTCTTTTCCCGCAGCGAGCCGAAGCAATTCCTTGATGGCCGGGACCATCCTGAAGGTTACCGTGGTAGTCTTGATCGCCATCTATGGCGCCTCCTCACCCTGTAATGCTTTTGTAAAGTCAACGGGAAGGTAAAGTCAACCGAATTCGTATCTTCGGGCAGATCGTCTTTTCCTAACAAATCGCAGACGTTAGCCTTAATTAACTGGGCGTCGACGGCACCCTCGGAGGTTTTCGGGGAGCCGTGACGATCTTCCTCGCCATCAGCCCTTTCAGAATCATCTTCTTATCGGGCCACTGGTGTTTGTCGCTTGGCAGGTTGATTTGCTCCGGTTCTACGGGGATGTACTCCCTCAGGTACTCGAACCCTCCGCCCATCCCTGTGCGGTCCAACTCGTTGTACTTCCCGACGTTGATGTGCATGACGTACGCGGTGTCGAGGTAGATGAGGCCGCTATCGTACGCCTTGTGGAAGTTCGGGGACAACGCGATGCCGTTGGTGACGTCTTCCGTTGCCCCCAGGTATCTGAAGGGGAATATGTGCGCTGCCTGCGCCAACCCGAGTTGTATGCGGGATATCGCACATCGTCGATTGTAGGCGTTGTACACCGAGATTGTGAAGTTCCGGTCCCGGATCTTTTTCGCGACGTCCTTGACGACGTACTGGTCTTCCGGTGGGAGTTTTTCAACCTCCTCGAATGGGTTGGAGTAAAACCTCGGACTCGTGAGTGCCGCCAGAATGGCAGGATTCTCGGTAGCGTGGTGTATGGTCACGCTGTTGGCGGCGTAGTACAGCAGGAGGTCGGACCGAACGGCGACTACGGCCTTACGGTTACCTGTGCTGTTTTCGCGCTCTCCGAATGCGATGCCGTGCTGAACGGCAAGGTGAAGGACCGCCGTGTCCACTGTTGCGGAGAAGATGGACCGGTCGAAAAACCTGACGTTGTTAAACCCCACGAAGACTCCGAGTTCGCGCACGTGACCTAGAAACAGAGCTGTTCCATCGGGCATTCTTCCGAAGTCAGGTTGCCTTGCGGCATCGACCTCCATCTTAAACTTGCGTCCGTAGGTGCCAGGATCCCGGCCCATCGGCCAGGCGAGCACCCGGAAGTCGTGGCTGTCCCCGTCCGCTTCGACGAGGATCTGTACCGGATGTTGGGAGGAAGAACGGCGGGCGAGCGCGGTGGCGCCACTTTCCGCAAAGGCTTGAAGGACGGCGTCGACGATATCCGGGCGAATCCTCGCCCAGATCCTCTTGGGTTTCAAAGGAGCCTCCTCCGGAACAGTACGTATTGATTCCGATTATAGGCTCCCTTTGGATTTCAGCAAAACGCTACTTGAAGTAGAGGATATCCTCGTACCGGGTGGGTACCCGCGTCAGTCCGATCCGCATCGCCGGGGTCGTCAATTTCCGTTCTTTCATCTCTTTCGGAGTCGCCGGCTTGAGGGCCGCCGCCAAGGTGTCCTCTCCCCGGTCGGGATCGGCCTCTTCCTTGGGCACGTCGAGTCGATCAATCTCCAAAGGCTCGCCGAGGACACCACATTCTGCCTCGAACTTCTCGATCTCGTCGCGTAGTTTCTTCTGCTTTCGCTTCGGCGGCGGTTCCGTCACCTTGACGTAGTTGTAGAAGACCCTGAAGATATCCATGAACTTCTGGATCATCCACGGGTTGTACGCGTTGTACCCGAACCAGGAGCGACCGGTGGAACTTGCCGACTTGATCGGCCTCTCCAGCATGGAAACGCGCCGGCGGGCCTGCATGAAGAATCTGTCGATGGCGTGCATGCTCGCTTTTTCGTACAACCACGCCAGGTGCTCGGGATCGCCATCGTACTGGCCGTAGTCCGTCAGAAAGCATACCGCCTTCATCGGCTCAGTCAGGGTGGGAAACGGGTACTTGAGCCACCGGTCTTTCCACTTGCCGATAGACTTCATCCGGTTCATCTCCTCCCGGATGAAAGCCACCTTGGCCTGCCGGAACCTCAACGTCTTGTTCTTGATCCGGAACTTCTTGAACTCAGCGCGTGATTTGGCGAATGCCTTGCGCCTCTCGTAAATGGTCAGGTCCTTCTTGATCTTGACCCAGAACCCCTCGCATTCCCCTGCCTTGATCCGGTCGCAGAACGCCGTGTGGAGTGCGGCGCGAATGGGGGATTCCTTGTCCATGTAGAACCGGATCTTGCCAGTCCGCTCGAACATTTCGGCAAGCAGTCGGAAGTGGCCGTACAGAGTGTACTCCTCATGGACCTGCATGCCGTTCTTCGAAGGCAGTTTCACAAGGCTGGTCATGATCTCCGGAGACTCGACATCGGAACGGCTCTCTACCTCCTCCGATTCCTCCTCAAGGTCTTCGAAAAACTCTTCTTCCTCGTCATGGACGGGCAGCGAAGGTACTCCTGTCGATCCGACTGCGACGGCCACAACGCTCGCCCCGGCAGTTACGATACCGGCAACTCCGGCCGCGGCCGCCTTCTTGGCCTCCTTCGCCGCCTTGACCTTCTCGATTTCGTCCTTCCTTTCCTTGTAATCCAGGTCCAGCCATATGCGGGCGTATTTCCTCCAGGCGACAGGTGTTGTGAGATCGCCGACACCGGTGGCGTCGAGGTTGGTCTTCTTGGAGTCAAAAAACGGGTCAAAGTTCAGGTTGACGCCGAAGATGAAGCCGTTTCTCATGTCGGCGCTACCGACTACGTTGAGCTTGACGTTCGCGCGGTCGGAGTCGGACCAGTTGACCGTGTGTTCCTGCCGGTCCACACAGACGTAAGCCCGGTCGCGCTTCGTCGCGAATAGTTTCTTTTCCTTCTCGGCGGCATAGGCAAGGCATTGCCTGTGGATGTAGTCGATCTTTCCGTAGAGTCCCCACATATCGATGTCGACCAACTCACAGATACGGCGCAGCGGAACCTTGTTCATCAAGAGCTTGAAGATCCACTTGTTCTTGTGCGAATCCTTCTGGTGGGCGATCGGAGACGACAAGGTGAAGGTCGCCCCGCATTCCTTCTCCTTGCACCGCCACCGCTGGTAACCGGTCTTGGTTTCGGGAAGAGCTTCGGGTTCCGCGGTTTTTTCCCCCCTCTTCGGCCGCGGCCTCCTGGCGCCTGCGATGACGCGCCGGGTTGGGGTGTGCCGGTAGAACTGATCGGGATCGTCGTAGAACCCGACATCGGCTTTCGGGCAGCCCGGTTTGTGGACCGCCGGGTCCATCCGGCCTATGTCGTGGTAGCGCCTCATCCGGGCAAGTTCCTCGGCAACAGCGAGGTTGCTTTTCATAGGCAGTGACTCGCCGCATTCCGGCGCTGTGCAGTGGAGCTCGCGATCGTTCACGCCAGCCCCGAATACGCTATACATGTCTGGGTCAACGATCTTTGAACCCCTCCGTCCCATCGGTTTGTCTTGAACGGGAATAACGCCGAAATTCCGGCACCTTGGGTTCTTACAGAAATTGACCTGAATGCCCTCGATTTCGGGAGGAATTCGTGTTTTACTAGGTTTTGAAGATTTTCTTGGCATCGCTTACTCCTTGCAATAGCTTGACACAACAAGGATTATAGCGATATATTGTCATGGAGTCAACACCACGAAGGAGCGGCTTAACGCCGTATACCC